>Ga0209810_1001550_pt1 | contig 33775 bp, 28 predicted proteins | sample Coa_R1_7_FD_187159 | JGI IMG/M metagenome (GOLD analysis project Ga0209810, IMG submission 187159) | Surface soil microbial communities from Centralia Pennsylvania, which are recovering from an underground coalmine fire - Coalmine... | ecosystem: Environmental > Terrestrial > Soil > Unclassified... | reverse complement strand
GCGGCCGCTCCATAACCTCCACCACCACGGGCCTCCTTCTCGAGCTTGGGTCGACAACCGCAAGCTCGCGGGAGGCCCGGACGGATCAGACCCGTCTCACACGTGTGTGGTCGTCACAGCTAGGCGGGCTGCTCGCTCGTCGTCTGGGACTCGAGGAGCGCGACGACCTCGGCCCGCGTCGAGACGCCGAGCTTGCGCTCCACGGAGCCGAGATGGCGGCGCACCGTCACCGGCGCCACGCCGAGCTCGGCGGCGATCTCGGCCGTGCTCGCGCCGCGCAGCAGCAGCTCGACGACCTCCCACTCGCGGGCGGTCAGCGCCACCCGGCCCCTCCCGGCGAGCACGACCGACCGCCTGCGGTCGCGCGTCCGCAGCTCCTCCAGCAGCCGCGACACGAACAGGCGCGGCACGGCCGGCTCGCCGCGCAGCGCGCCGCGCACGACGTGGGGCAGCCGCTCGGGGTCGAGGCTCGTCGTGAGATAGCCGCTCGCGCCCGCACGCACCGCGGCCATGAACTCCTCCTCGTCGAGCCTGCTCGTCAGGAGGATCACCGCGGCGGACGGCACCTTGGCCACGATCTCGCTCACGACGCGAAGGCTCTGTCCGGAGGGGTCGAGCCCGAGCAGGCAGACGTCGGGACGGTCGCGGACCGCCGCGTCCACGGCCGACTGGGCGTCGGCGGCCTCGGTGCAGCGCGCCTCCGGCTCGAGCGCGAGCCGGAGGCCGACGCGGGTCGGCAGCCGGTCGGCCGCGATCAGCACGTGGGCGCGATCGGTCGAGGCGGCGGCGGTCACGCCATCCGCTCCTCGTGGACGACTGATCCTCCGACTACGATTGACACATGAAAGTTCTCATCGCAGACGACCACAGGCTGATCGTCGAGGGGGTGAAGCGGGCGCTGGAGGAGGCGCCGGACTTCGAGGTGGTCGGCGAGTGCTCCTCCGGTTCGCAGGTGCTGCCGATGGTCGGGCGCACGAATCCCGACATCGTCCTGCTCGACCTTCGCATGCCGGGAGCCGACGGGCTCGCCTGCCTGAGCCGCATCCGCAAGCAGTACCCGGAGGTGAAGGTCGTCGTCCTCTCCGTGTCCACGGACGAGAACGTGATCCAGACCGTGCTCAAGCGCGGCGCGAGCGCCTTCATCGTCAAGAGCATCAATCCGATCGACCTGCCCAGCGCCCTGCGCCAGGCGGTCGACGGCACGGTCTACAGCGCGATCGGCCTGCCCGATCCCGGCGAGAGCGCGGCCCGCGCAGCAGGGCTCACCGAGCGCGAGACGGCGATCCTCGCCGCCCTCGCCCGTGGCCTCTCGAACGAGGCGATCGGCAAGGAGCTGTGGGTGGCGGAGCAGACCGTCAAGTTCCACCTCACGAACATCTATCGCAAGCTCGGCGTCTCGAACCGCACCGAGGCGGCGCGGCTCGCGTACCAGAACGGGCTCGTCGAGAGCCCGATCGACGACCGCTGAGCCGAAGCCCGCGCTTCCAATTTTGAGCATGGAGGAGGCGCGGGTTGGTTCCCGCACCTCCTCCAGGGTCTTGGTCACCCCGTCACCGGCGGGGTGAAGACTCCTCGGACGCCGATCCGCTTCCCCCCGCAGCTCGGGCTCGTCAGCGGCCTGAAGGTGAGGATGCCCTTCTTCCGCACCGTCAGGTAGCGCTTGATGAGGCCCCTGCCGTTCGCGCCCTTCGTCTTGACGTCGAGCTTGGGGCCCTTGATCCGGACGCGGACGCCCATGACCGAGTGGCCCTTCGCCGAGAGGTGGATGGCGACGAGCGTCCTGCGGCCGACGATCAGGTAGCCGGGCGTGATCGCCTTGATGCTGATGCAGGGCGGCGTGACCGGGCCCACCGTCACGACCGACGCGGACGCCGTGTTGTTGGCCAGGGTGGTCTCCGGCCGGTCGCCCATGACCACGGCCGTGTTCGTCTGCGTGCCGTAGGTGCTGGGCCTCGTGACCAGGGTGATCGTCACCGTCGCACCCGCGGCCATCTGGCCGATGGTGCAGTGCAGGACGGCGCCCCCGGTGCAGGTCCCCTGCGTCGAGCTGGCCGAGACGAAGGTATTGCCGGCCGGCATCGGGTCGGAGACGTCGACCCCCGTGTCCGTGTCCGGGCCGCTGTTCTTGACCACCATCGTCCAGGTGATTTCGCCCAGCCCGGTCTGCCTCGTCGGCGAGCCCGCCTTGGTGATCGACAGGTCGACGTGGAAGGCGCACGACTCCTCGGCCGAGACCGGCGCCGGGCTGGTGCCGTTCCCGATCGTCAGCGTCGCGGTGTTGTCGTAGGTGCCGCACTCGGTCTGGGAGGTCTGAGCCGTGACATGCACCTTGAAGTCGGCGCCGGACGGCAGCGTGCCCGACGCGAGGGTCAGCGTCTGCTTGCCCGCCGCGCCGCTGAGCACGAACCGGGACGGCGTGCCGACGCTCGGGTCGATCGCCCAGGTCACGCCGGAGCCCGACCCTGCCGGCAGCGGATCGCTCAGCTTCACGTTCGTCGCCGCGCCCGAGCCGGTGTTCCTGGCCTCCACCGTGAAGCCGATCTTGTCACCGGCCTTGACCGGCGAGGAGTGATCGGCCGTCTTCGTGATCGACACCGCCGGCGCCGCCACGCAGGTCTCGGCCTCGGACTGGTCGGAGCCGCTGTTCGACGTCGTCACGACGCCCGTGTTGTCGACGACGCCCTTGCCGCCCGGGCAGACGCCGCCCGTCGACTCGTCGGTCGTGGAGGTGACGTGCACCGTGAACGTGCTGGCGGCCTCGGTTGTGCCGGCCGGGACCGTCACGCCGTTCGTACCGCCGCAGGAGAGCACGCCCGACGCGATCGTGCAGCCGCTCGCGCCCCAGCCCGTCCCGTTCGACGCGACCGTCCACGACAGGCCTGGATTGGCCGGGAGCGTGTCGGAGAGCACGACGCCGCGGGCGTCGCCGGCGCCCTCGTTGAAGACGACCATCGTGAAGCCGATCTGCTCGCCCGCGTTCACCTGGGGCGCATCCGCGAGCTTCACGATGCGGATCGTCGCCGGCTTGATCACGACCGGCTCCTCGGCACACCCGGCGGTGGCCTTCTCGTTACTCGCGTCTCCGCCGTAGCTGGCAACCCAGTAGTACGTCATCGCCTGCGTGGAGGTGAGGCCGGTCGGGGTCGTGTAGGTGCCGTCGCCCGAGACGCTCGCCGTCTCCTCGTCGAGCGGCGTGCCCGAGCAGGTGGCGTTGTCGTACAGGTCGAACGTGATCGTCCCCGTCGGGTCGGAGCCGCCGGACAGCTTCGCCGAGTCCCGCAGGACGTCGCCGACCGAACCCGAGCCCGGCAGGGGCGTCGTCACGATCGACGGCGAGGCCTTGATCGAGGTGACCGACTCGTTGTCGCCGTTGTCGCGGGCGGCGTCGTTGAGCGGGTCACCCGAGTACGAGGCGCTCCAGGTGTAGGTGCCGACCTGCGTCAGCTTCACGCTGGAGGGAGCGTCGTAGGTGCCGTCACCGGTCACCGCCACCGGCGAGCCGACGGCGCTCGTGTGGCCGTTCGGATCGGTGATCGAGAACTGGATCGTCCCGGTCGGGTCGTCCCCGCCCGAGATCGTCGCCGTGTCCGTGGTCGAGTCGGTGCCGACCACGCCGTTCCCGGTCGCAGACGCGTGCGTCGAGATCGACGGCGAGGCGGGAGTCGAGGTCGCCGACTCGTGGTCGCCGTTGTCGACCGCGCCGTCGTTCAGCGAGTCGCCCGAGTAGGAGGCGCTCCAGGTGTACGTGCCGACCTGCGTCAGCTTCACGCTGGAGGGAGCGTCGTAGGTGCCGTCACCGCTCACCGCCACCGGCGAGCCGACGGCGCTCGTGTTGCCGTTCGGGTCGGTGATCGAGAACTGGATCGTCCCGGTCGGGTCGTCCCCGCCGGTCACCGTCGCCGTATCGGTGGTCGAGTCGAGCCCGACGACGCCGTTCCCGGTCACCGAGGCCTGCGTCGAGATCGACGGCGACGCCTTGATCGAGGTCACCGACTCGTGGTCCCCGTTGTCCGCCGCGGCGCCGTTCAGGGAGTCGCCCGAGTAGGAGGCGCTCCAGGTGTAGGTGCCGACCTGCGTCAGCTTCACGCTGGAGGGAGCGTCGTAGGAGCCGTCACCGCTCACCGCGACCGGAGAGCCGACCTTCGTCGTGGTGCCGTTCGGGTCGGTGATCGAGAACTGGATCGTCCCGCCCGGGTTGTCCCCGCCGGAGATCGTCGCACAGTCGGTGGTCGAGTCGGTGCCGACGACGCCGTTCCCCGTCACCGACGCCCGCGTGGAGATCGAGGGGCTGGCCTTGCCGGTCGTGACCGACTCGTTGTCGCCGTTGTCGACCGCGCCGTTGTTCAGGGAGTCGCCCGAGTAGGAAGCGCTCCAGGTATAGGTGCCGACCAGCGCCAGCTTCACGCTCGAGGGAGCGTCGTAGGAACCGTCCCCGGTCACCGTGACGGGCGAGCCGACATCCGTGGTGTGGCCGTTCGGGTCGGTGATCGAGAACTGGATCGTTCCGCCCGGGTTGTCCCCGCCGGAGATCGTCGCAGAGTCGGTGGTCGAGTCGGTGCCGACCACGCCGTTACCCGTCGCCGACGCCTGCGTCGAGATCGACGGGGACGCCTTGACGACCGTGAAGCACTCGCTGTCGCCGTTCGTGTGGGAACCGGACAGGTAGTGGTGGTCGTTCGGGCCCGGCGTGAACTCCATGCGCCAGCAGTACGTTCCGATGGAGCTCGTCGTCGCGCCGCCGACGTCGTTCGAGCTCGCCTGGCCGTTCGCGTCGAGGGTCACGGCGGAGCCGATCTGGGTGCCGTTCGCCGAGCAGTCGCCGTTGTTCGCGGCGACCTCGGCCGGCGAGCAGAGGAAGAACTTGACCGTGCCGACGCCCGGCGCGGCCGGAGTGCCGACCGTCGCCTCGTCGTGCTGCATCGTCCCGGGCAGGTTCGAGGAGCCGCCCGGCGTCGCCGTCGTGCCGATCGGCGGCGGGACGCAGGTGGAGTCGGGCGCGACGCTCAGCGGCGCCATGTAGCCCTTGAGGTTCCCGTTGCTCGTCTGGCCCGTGATGGAGCGCAGGTACACGCTCGCCGCCGACGGGCCGGGGCAGCTCGGCGCGACGCCGGTGAGCGCCGTCACGTCGAGCGCGACCTCGAAGAAGCTGCCCGCAGGCTGCGAGGCGTTCCCGTTCAGGGGATCGATGATCGACGCGGTGTTGATCGCCGAGGTGACGCTCGCGTTCGAGCTGGTGCAGCTCTGGCCGTAGTCCGACTGGGAGGTGAACTTGCACGCGCTGTCGAACGCCGGCGCGGAGGAGCCCTGCGAGGAGATGTAGAAGACCGCCCCTCCGCTGCTGCGGACCGGCTGAGGCGTGCCATCGGCAGCCACGTGGCCGCCGGAGTTGTCGACCTCGATCGCGTAGCCCTGGGTTCCGGACGTGGACGTGCGCTCCCATGCGACGTAGACGAAGAAGTGTCCGCCGACGACCCTGCTGGTCGCATAGGCGCGGTCGAAATCCGTCTTGTCCGGAGTGGCGCCGCTGGAGGTCCACTGGCCGGGGTTGCCGTCGTCCTTGCCCGAGGTGCTGTACGTGCCCTGCTGGCTGGTCGACTGCACGCCGATGTTCGGCGTGTTCCAGTCGTCCGCCGGATTGCTGCAGGTGTGCTGCGCCATGTCGCCGTCGATCTCGAAGTTGCCCGGCGTCGGGCACGACGGCGCCGCCCCGGAGGCGGCGACGAAGAACACGCCGAACGCGGCGACGGCCATCACTGTCGCCCCGACCAGCCAGATCCGGCGCCCTCGGCCGCCGCGGAAACTCCTCAACACGTGAGTCATGTGGTGCTCGCTCCTCCTCCTCGCGTCGGGGAGGAGCACGCTCCTCTCCCAGCCTGTTTGGCTCTACACGGTCACTCGTAAATCCGGCCGGATTCCGGCGAGCCCTTCGATGGGCTAGTTCGCGGCCGTCCCTCCGCCTAGACCCGTTCAGCGTCCTGAACGGGCGCAAAGTCGCTGCAAATGGCACTCGAACGAGGGAGGGCCGCCGCCCTCGGTGGAGCCGATTCCTTGCCTGCAAGCGGCTCCCTCCCCCACGTGACCAAGATCCTCCGCCTCCTGCTCGTCACGACTGCGGTCGCGGCCGCCGCCCTCGGCGGCGGCGCCGCACGGGCGCTCGCCTGCGGCAACAGCGGCGGCTACTCGTATGCCGGCATCGGCGCGCCGAGCGCTGCCTTCGGGATCTCGGCGACCATCACGCCGCTCGACGCCTTCGACGTGCTCAACGGCCACGTCGCGGGCTGGGTCGGCGTCGGCGGTCCCGGCGAGGGCCCGAACGGCACGGACGAGTGGCTCCAGGTCGGCTACGCCGGGTTCCAGGGCATCACCGGCAGCGACATCTACTACGAGGTCGCGCTTCCCGGTCGCTACCCCACGTACCACCAGGTCTCGGCCGGGCTCCCCGTCGGCGCGGCGACGCGGGTGTCCGTGGCGGAGCTGCACAGCCGGCCGGAGTGGTGGCGCGTGTGGGTGAACCACAAGCCGGTCTCGCCGCCGATCCACCTGCCCGGCAGCCATGACGCCTGGAGCCCGATCGCGACGGCCGAGAGCTGGGACGGCGGCACCGGCGGCATGTGCAACACGTTCCTCTACCGCTTCAACCACGTCTCGATCGCGCACGCGCCGGGCGGAAACTGGCGCCAGCTCGTCGGCGGCTACCCGATCCGCAGCGCGGCCACCCGCCTGCGGCGGGCGCCGGGCTCGGCGGGATTCTTCGCGGCGGAGGGCGGGCCCGCCCTCCGGATCCTCGCCGCTACTTCTTGATCCAGATCGGGGTGCCGAGCGGCGCGAGCCGCCGCAGCGCCCTGGCCGTCTTGTTCGACACGCGCACGCAGCCGTGCGAGACGGCCCGGCCCAGGAGCTGCGGCAGGTCGGTGCCGTGGATGCCGACGACGCCGCCGCCGGGCCACTCGGTCAGCTTCGAGTAGGCGCTCGTCTCGAGCGCGAAGACGCCGAGGAAGGGGTCGTGGTAGGGCACGAACCGGGCGGCGACGAAGAAGTGGCCGACCGGCGTCTCCCGCCCGGGGGCCCCCACCGCCACGATCGCGTGCCACCTGTGCCTGCCGAAGCGGTAGACGTCGATGGTCCGCCGCCCGATGTCGACCACGATCTGGCTGTGCGTGGGGCGGAGCGAGACCGTGTCGACGGGGATCCAGCCGTATGTCCCGTTCGGGCGCATCGGGATGCTGACGCGATACCAGACCTTGCCGTCGGAGCCGACCGCCTTGCGCACCGCGAGCATCTCCTGCGGTCGGAAGTCGGGCCGGAACTGGTGCATCACCTTGATCACCCGTGCGCGCGGGTCGGGAGCCCTGCGGACGGCGACGGAGTCGACCACGAGCCCGCCGGCCGCGGGGAAGGCCGACACGCCCGAAGGCGGCTTCTGCGTGGTCGTCGTCACCTGGGTGGTCGTCGTCGCCTGGCTGGTCGTCGTCGCGCCGGTCGTCGTCGTGCCGGTGGCGCCGGCCAGGGCACGAGTCGGCAGCAACACGGCGGCGGAGAATCCGGCCGTGGCGAGGACGGCCGAGGCGATCGCGGCTCGGCGGCTCACGAAGTCGCGGCGTAGATCGTGGCCGTCGGCGGAGTCGACGGCCGCCACTGGGGAAGCGTCGCGCGGACGGTCGTGCCGGTGCCCGGTGTCGTCTCCACCTCGACGGCGCCGCCGAGCAGCCGGACCCGCTCCGAGATGCCGGCGAGGCCGAGACGATCGGTGTCGAGCCTGCGCGGATCGAAGCCGCAGCCGTCGTCGGTCACGGCGACGTCGACGAAGGTGCGCGTGCTGCGCAGGACGACGGAAACCCTGCGGGCCCCGCTGTGCTTGCGCACGTTCGAGAGCGCCTCCTGGACGACGCGGAAGAGCACGATCTTCTGGGAGTCGCTGAGGTCGTCGAGCTCCCCTTCGACCTGGAGACCGACCTCGATGCCGGTCGCGTTCTTGAGCGCGCGCAGCTCGGACTCCACCGCGTCCGGCACCGGGCGCGCGACGGCCGTGGTCGAGCGGATGGAGTGGGCGATCTGCCGCAGGCTTTCGTCGAGTGCGCCGAGCCGCGCGTGGACGTCGTTGAAGCGTCCGCGCACGCGCTGCCGGAAGTCCTCGGAGACGACGGCCGAGATCTGGTTCGAGGCGGCCCGCAGCTCCTCGGCGAGCGCGACGATCTCCTGCAGCGGTCCGTCGTGGAGGTCGAAGCCGAGACGCAGGAGGCGCCGCTCGCCGGCGGCGACGAGGTCGTGCTCGCGCTGCACACGCCGGTCGAACAGCGACGCGCGCTCGAGGATCGGCACGAGCGCCGTCGCGGCCTCCTCGAGGTACTCCTCGAGGTGCTCCGACTCGGCGCCGCGTCCGCGGGCGACGAGCGCGCCGTGCGGACGGTCCCAACGGTCGACCACCCGGACGTGCACCTGCGGCGAGCCTGCGATCACGCCGTCGAGCGCTGCGCGCGCGACCTCGCGGAGGCGGCGGCTGCGCGGAGCCTTGCCGTGCGAGACGAGGCACGTGGTGGATCCGGATGCATCGAGGATCCAGAGGGAGGCAGCCGCGGCGGGCACGAGCTCGACGAGCAGCACGAGCGCGAGCTCGGCGGCGACGGTCGGCGCGAGCTGGGCGAACTCCTTGCTCGCGAGCGCGCGCCGGAAGACGGCGAAGGCCGCGGCCGCGGGCGGCACCCCGATCTCGTCGGCGGCCGCCGTGACCGCAGCCCGAATCGCGCCCGGCTCGAAGGAATGCTCGACGGCGATCGCCACGATGGCGTCGCCGAGGAAGTCGAGCGCGGCGCCCTGCCCCCAGCCCTCGGCCAGGCGCCGCGCCCGCGTTTCGCAGGTGCCGAGCGCGGCGCGCAGGTCGCGTGGAAGGAGTGCGGTGCCTGCGGAGCGGGGCTTGCCGGCTCCGATCGCCGCCGCACGGGCGATCAGCTCCGAGGCCAGCGCGCCTGCCGCCGGCATGCGGTCCTCTCCAGCGTCCACAACTTCCACATAGGCATTGTGCGTTCATTGAACGTCGTGAACAATGGGACACTCGGCCCAACCGGCGATCATCTCTCTGAACACCCCTGCAACCGGTAGAGCCCGGCGCCATGGGAGAAACCGCCGAAGGAGGCGCTGCCGGTTCTAAGCGCTCCGACAAACCGATACGCGACGATTGAACGGTCTCCCCACAGGCTTGTCCACCGCGACGAGCTCCATCGCGGCTCCACTTCGGCCTCCTGAAAGAGACGGGCATCCGACGACTCGGACCAGAGCGTCGTTCACGTTTTGAACGCTCCTCGGCCTCGTGCGTCGACCTGGACGCCGCAACGGCCGCGACCTAATCCGCCACCGGACCAACTGCGCATGCCCATGGGACTCCTTCGAAGCTGAAAAGTCGCGGGCTATACTCTCGCGGAATGTCGCCTAGGGAACGCGTCGAGCGTAGGGCGCGTGCCCTGAGGGTGCAGGCTTGGGTCGCGCGGTCGCTGGGAGCGACGCGTTCATATCGACGCTGGCGAATGGGCCGTGCCATGACCGAGCTCGCAGGCAAGCGCCGCGACGCGCTCGTGCGAACCATGTGGACGAACGCCGCCGCCGCCGTGGGGGCGGAGATCGAGGAGATCTCGGCGCGGCTGTTCGAGGTGCGGCGAAACGGCTCCGTCGCGCGCGTTTTCGGGGTCAAGACCCCGTTCGCCGACCCCGTATCGGATGCTCTCGCCTCCGAGAAGCGGCTCGCGTATGAATTACTCTCCGAAGCCGGGATTTCTGTCCCTCATCGCACGAGCGTCTCCGGGCCCGACGATCATCTCGCGTACGCGTTTCTCGAGGCGAGTCCGGACGCATGTGTGGCCAAGCCCGTCTGCGGGGGTGGTGGGGGCCGCGGTGTCACTGCATCTGTGCGTTCTTCCTCGCAGCTCACGCGCGCGATCCGGTGGGCCCGCGTCTTCTCGCAGGACGTGCTCGTCGAACGCGAGGCTGAGGGCGATCACTACCGCTTCCTCGTCCTCGACGGCGAGGTACTGGACGTGCTGCGACGGCTCCGCCCAAGTGTCTGCGGGAACGGGAAGTCGTCGATCGAGGAGCTCATGGTAGAGGAGTACGAGCGGCGCATGGCGTCGGACACGACCGCGGGGCTAAAGCCCTTTTCCGTCGACCTCGATTGCCTCTTCACCCTCGAGCGCCAGGGCCTCCAGTTGACCTCTGTTCCCGCGGCGGGCCAGGTCGTCATCGTCAAGGGCACGTCGAACATCAGCGGGCCACGAGAATGCGTCACGTTCCGCGGGCCAGTGGCGCCTGCTGTCATCGACGAAGTCCGGGCTGCGGCGCGGGTGCTGGGGGTTCGGCTGGCAGGTGTTGACGTCGTGAGCAGCGACGTCTCACGGCCCCTGGGTGCGACAGGCGGGGTACTGCTCGAAGTCAACTCCGTGCCCGGGCTGTTTCACCACTACAACGTGGCTGAGCCCGAGTCTGCTTCGCCGGTCGCCGAGAAGATCCTCGAGGCGCTGCTTGCGCGATCCGCAGCCTGAAGAGCCGGCGGATCGCAGCAACCAACTTTGCTCGGCGCCCACCCGTCTCCGCCGATCCGAATGCGACGTAGACGAACTCGCGACGCCGCCCATCTGATTCAGGCCACTCGAGCGTGAAGCCGTCGGCACGCATGTCGGCGACCCGAGCACACGCGTGCAGGTTCCCCGAGCGGGTGTCCAACACTTCGAAGAGCGAGCCCTCGGTGGACCGAGATCGAGGCTCGAGAGGCCACTCGTTCCGGGGTCGTAGTGTCCAGCTCAGGCACCCGCAGCCGGCCCGGTCCGCTGCTCCGACAGAGAGACGTGGAACCTCCTTGATCTCGGCAAACCGAGCAAGACCCCAGGTAAACGCGAAGAGGCCGACAGGTGCGAATCCAACGTGATCTACTCGGTCCCGTTCGGGCCGCGGGGGACCAATATGCAGAGAGACGGAGAAACGACCGCCTGCCATGGCGAGACACGCGACCGGCACCGGTGAGGCGGCATCATCGACGGTGACCTCGAGCACCGGCCCCGACGGGCCCAGTTCGGTCAACCGCGCCAGTGCACGGAACGGCGCTTCCCCATCGACACTCGGCAACGCAACCACCGAGTCTGCGCGTTGCGCCGACCGAACGACCGCGGCGTCTCCAATCCGAGCCGCGACCCCTGTAGCCCCCTGTCGATGAGGGCCGGAAGCCGCTCCGACGCCGTAGAACAGCCCAGGCGCCGGTGCGTCCGCACCCGTGGCCGCGGTCGGAAGGAAGAGGACGAGTTCAGGTCGAAACCCGACATCTACTGCGGCCCGTGGACGATCGTGAGCGAGTTCCAGTCGGAGGATCGCGGCCCGGCGCAGGTCGGATCCGCCGAGAGCGAGGTAGTGGATGTCCCACGTGCCGGCTCTGTTTGCGTGCCAGTGGAGCGCGAACCCGTCCTCCCGGAGTTTCGCTTCGGCCCGGCAGGCCGGCTCGCCGGCGAACGGAGAAGCCAGAGCCAGGAGGGCGGATTCGCCGACGGCGTGACCAATCGCATCGGCCGAAACCCGGTCATCCGCGAACCACGCATGTGCGACGGCCCCTTCGCCGTCGGCGTGAATCCCGATTCCGCCACGGTTGCCGCCAGACCCGAGGGAGGCCTCGTCCCGTTCGGCCCACCAGAACAGCAGTGCGCGCGGCCGGAACGAGGTGACGGCCGCTAGGGTCCCCCCTTGCCGTGTATGGGAATCGATCATGACGAGCCCTCTCTGCGACTCGAGACTCATGCGGCTGCGAGGAGGCGGATCTCGTAAGCGTACGTCCGGGGACACCCTGTCTTTGGCACGAATCAGACGCGTGCCGAGAACGCGTCCCGCGATCAGCCTGATTCTGGTCATCGCCGGAGTTCTATCCGGCTGTGGGGGCGGTCACGCGGTGTCGTCGACAACGGAAAGCGTGGCGGGGAAGGTGCACACCATTCGCAACCCCGTCTGCGAGCGAAACCCTCACGACGGCGTTCACGGGCCCGACCGTCTCAAGGTGCTGAGCCGCTGCGCCGTCTTCCAGGGGACCGTCACCGAGACACCCAAGAAGAACCCCGACGACGGCGACGTGAGCTTCAACGTTTCTCCGGACCCCGGGTATGCGGGGATGCTGAACGCGCGCAACCGCAGCGAGGGCGGCCTTCACATCGAGATCGTGCCTCGGGATCAGCCAGGTTGCACGCGCGGGCAGCCGGTCCACGCGGGTGACGTGCCCGGTCTGGGCACTTGCTCCGGGCGCGACGTCGTCGCGCCTCCTCTCGGCGCCCATGTGCGCATCGTCGGCGTGTGGGTACTCGACCGCAACAACAACTGGTACGAGATTCACCCGGCGTGGGCCGTCGAAGCAGCCGGCTGTCGCGTTCCGACGCTCGTCGGCCGGACCTTGCGCCAGGCGCGAGCTGCCATCGTCAAGGGGCTCTGCTCGGTCGGGAAAATTTCGCGTCGCTCTTCCGGGCGGCGCCTCACGGGTCGCGTTCTTTCGCAGCACCCTCATCCAGGATCGCTGGCGCGCGCTCACGCGCGAATCGATCTCGTCGTCGGCGCCCACCGGGGTGGCTGACGCAAGAGCCGGCCGCCACTGGCGCCGGGCGGATGCAGCGCTATGTTGACGCCTCGCGTGTCACGCCTTCCGAACGCGCTCATCATCGGCGCTCCGCGCTGCGGTACGACGTCCGTGCATGCACACTTGGCTTTGCACCCGGATGTCTACGCCGGCCCGACGAAAGAGCCTCAATACTTCGCGTCGGAGGCGCAAGAGCTTCGACTCGAAGGACCGAACGACCGACAGGCGCTATCGCACCTGGTCACGCGTTACGAGGACTACGAGCGTCTCTTCGAGGGAGCGAAGGACCAGCGTGTCGTCATAGAAGCCTCGACGACGTACATCTACTTCCCCGGCACGGCGCGGGCCATCCAGAGGCGGATCCCCCACTGCAAGGTAATCGCCATCCTGCGGGATCCGGTCGCAAGGGCTTACTCGGACTACCTGCGGCAACGCCGGAACGGCGAAGAGCCTCTCGCGGATTTCGGGCAGGCTTTGCGCCAAGAGCCCGAGCGGATTGCGTCAGGATGGGCGTATCGTTGGCACTACTACCGTCGGAGCCTCTACTACGAGGGTCTCAAGGAGTACTTCGACGCCTTTCCCAGCGGCGCCGTCAAGGTGTTCCTGTTCGAAGATCTCTACGACCAGGATCGCTTCATCATCGACCTGAGCGCATTCCTCGGCATCGAGCCGCGGCCCGATCTCGGACTTGGACGATTGAATCCTGGCGGAGAGCCACGTTCGCAGACGCTTCACCGCACTGCCTTCGGAATGAACCCGGCCGGGAAGGCCTTTCGACGCGTGGTTCCCGAGGCTGCTCTCCGGCGCGTGAGGCAGTGGGTCTTGTCGACAAACCTCCGGAAACCCAACCTCGATCCCGAGCTCGTCGCAGATCTACGCTCGGACTTCAGACCAGATGTCGAGCGCGTCCAAGAGCTGATCGGGCGCGATCTCCGGCACTGGCTGTGAAGGCCGGGGTTCGGCCTGCTCGCCGAGCCGAGGTCGGCGGCTCAGCCTTCAGGAGGCGAGCCGGAACACGTGCTCCGGCACCTCGATCGGACGCTCTTCGAGCAGGGTCAGGGACCGTGACGGGTTGCGGCCACTCCAGGCGCGCAGAAAGAACATGAGCTCGACGAAAGTTTGTTCATCCCACTCATCCGGATCGTCTCCCCCGATCGCGGGCCAGAGAAGACGGATCACACCGTCCTCTCGGTCGAGAAGGACAGGGCCCGCCCGCTCGAGGTCCTCGAGCAATTCCTGTGCGGCGGTCGCCTCAGCGACCGCCAGCCGCATGTAATAGGCACGCAACATCCGCACTCCCTGGCTCGGACAGCAGCGACGCCGCTCTGTCAACCCTCTACTTGGCACTCGACGCCTCAGTTCCTCGTCGTCTCGCCGAGCCGGCGCGAGGAGTCAAAGGCGGGATTCGGTTCTCCACTTCGCCCTCGGCCCGCCTCTGTTATGACCCGGGGCTGCGATGTCCGGTCGCCCGCGGCTTGTCTTGTCAGAGACACGAACGGCCCTCGGTTTGGACCTCTGCTTCATCCCTCCTTGGAATCGTGTGAAATGCGCCAGGTGGATAGCGACTTCTCGACACGGGGGCTCGCGGCTGCGGCCCAACTCGTCCGGGCATACACCGATAGCGTCGACGGGGACGTGGCTGCGGAAGTCCACGCGACTCTGGAGAACCTCGGAAACGACCCAGCCGAGCTACGGAGGCTGGTCGCCTCGATCGCCGGGGTGGCAGGGCATGCGGTGATGATCATCGCGACGCGGCTGGAGGCGGAGGCCGGCCGGGAGGCGGATCCGGTGCGCCGTCTGGAGAAGCTTTCGGAGCGACGAGAAGACGTGCTCGACGAATGTCTGAACGCTCTCCGGGAGTTTCGTCCGGCATCGGTCGATTTCGCTTCACCAGCCGGCGCGACGATGCGCGGCGTCTGGGAGCGCCGCTCCGCCTCTGATCGTCGGATCGGTTCGGATCGGCGCCGTCAGCCTTCAGGCAGTTCCGCGGAGAAGATCAACGTCCGACTTCACGGAGAACGACGGCTGAGCAGCGTCGACCGTCGCAGCGGAAGGGACCGGCGGACCCCACTCGGCGACGCTCCCGGCTAGCGCCGCTCGAAGACGAGCACGTCGCCCTCCGTGATTTCCGCCGCAGCCGCCGTACCGGCAGGCAGCTCGAGCGCCGCGTGCGCTCCACGCGCCCCCGCGATGTGCCAGGGACGAAGCTGATGCCGAACGCCGACGACCTTGTTTCCACGGTCGAGGAAGACGACGTCGATCGGGAAGCGCATGAAGAACATGTGCACCGACTTCTCCGGAGTCAGCAGCATCCCGCCTCCGGGCTCGAGGCTCTTGCGGCCGAGGAGCCCACGCATGCGTGCGAAGTAGCGATCGGCGACCTCGCAGCGGTCGCAGACCACAGCGCCGGCGGCCGTACGCACACGGCGTAGCGGGAGCGCTCGGCGCCCGAGCCGGGATCTCCTAGGAGCGGCGTTCTCGACCATCGATCGCCATCGTTGTGGGCACCTCGGCAGATGGCTCTTGCCGAACGGCTAGTGGGTCCAAAACGTGCGGGGAGTTCGGTTGGTCGCGACGACAATGAAGATCAGAGCGATGCGCGACGCGAGTATCCGCCGGAGCAGTCGCTTCTGTTCGTCGTCGCACTGCCGCCGCTACACCTCGTGCCCGGACTTCTGAAACGTCGGCTTTACTGTTGATCATGGTATCGCGCGAGCGCCTCCACCGCCTCGGCGCGACGCTCGCCGAGCACGCGACGAGGAGGAGAGTCCGCGTGCTTGGACAGGTCCTTTTGCTTGCGGCCATTGTCTTCGTCGTTCTGCGTGTGCGCTCGCTCTGGCGCGGCGGTCACATCGTCGTTGGCAGTGTCGACTGGACCCTCATTGCGGGCGCTCTCGTATTCGCGTTGGTCGGAGTCGTCGGCACTGGCTTCATATGGCTTGGGATCCTCGAGCGGCTCGGGGCGAGCACCCGGCGCCAATGGGTAGCGATCTTCTTCCAAGCGCAGCTGGCGAAGTACATTCCGGGAACGCTATGGCAGTACGCAGGTCGCCTGACGCTCGCACGCAGGCGGAACCTCCCCGGCCGCGCTGTCGTCCGGTCGATGCCGGTCGAGCTCGGCGCAAGCCTTGGCGGAGCCGGGATCGCCTGCCTGTTGCTACTGGGCTATTGGGGGGTGCCCGTCGCGATAACAGCAGCTGCCGCATGTTCAGCAGTGGGTTTCAGCATCCCCACGCTCCGTAAGGGCCTGAGTAGGGAGTTATCGGCCACGGCCATGGTCACGCCCAGCTACGCGGCCGTCTGGGTCGTGATGGGAGCGTCATTTTGGCTGACCGCCCGCGCGCTCCTACCCGTTCCCCCAAGTCAGCTCCCTTTCTATACCGGTGCATTCGCGGCCGCATGGATCGTCGGCGTCGTCGCCGTATACGCCCCGGGAGGCATAGGCGTCCGCGAGGGACTACTCGTTGCGCTCCTGCACTCAAGACTGGGTCCCGCCGATGCGCTCGTGGTAGCCGCCGCATCTCGCATCTTGTTGACGCTCACTGACGTAGTCGTCGCAGGCGCTGCCTTTCTAGTCCTCCGTCGCGACCACCCGAGCATCTCCGAGGGGCCAGAGGAACGCCCTCGTGCCCTCGATCCCCAGAAGTCGATTATGTCCTGAAGACGCCAGCGAGGAGCTCGCCGTCATCTTTCGGATCTTGCTGATCAGTCAGGGCTTCCCGAAATACCCCGGCGATTCAACCGCTCCATTCATGGAAGCGATTGTCCGCCATCTGGTGGCGAAGGGAAACACTGTGGACGTGCTACTGCCGCACCACCCTGAGTTCCGCCATCCGCAGGAGCCTGGATTCGAATTCGTTCAGTACAGATACTCGCCTAGCAACCGCTTTGCGCCCTGGGGGTTCGGTGGCTCGCTGAAAGGATCATCGCGAGTTCGCGCGGCTGCTGCTCTCTCCTCGCCAGCGGTCGTCCTCTCGCTTCGACGGCGCGTGAAACGGCTTCTGTTCACACGAGATTACGACGTCGTCCACGCCCATTGGATCCTGCCAAACGCATGGGCTGCTGCAGGACCTGCAGCGCAGAGACGCGTCCCACTAGTAATCACGTTGCACGGCAGCGATGTGGCCGTAGCCGAGCGGAATGCCTTGCTGCGCGGCTTTGCCCGGCAAGCTCTCAGGTCTGCGGGAGCAGTGACGGCAGTGAGCGACGATCTTCGCCACCGCGCTGAACATCTCGGTGCCGATCCTGCGACCACGCGAACAATCCACCTAGGAGTAGACACCGCCGCCTTCGCGCCCCGCGACGTTGCTCCATCGGTACGCGGGCAACTCGGAGTCCCGCACGGAAGCCTGCTCGTAGTGGCCGTTGGGCGGTTGGTTGAAAAGAAGGGCTTCGAATACCTGATCGAAGCAGCCTCGCGCGTCCAGGGCGTTCACATTGCAATCGTCGGTGAGGGGGATCTGAGAGGCGACCTGCAGAGCCGAGCCCGAAGGTCCGGCGCGTCGGTGAGCTTCGCGGGGAACCTCGAACGCGCGGCTGTGGGCGAAGCCTTTGCGGCGGCGGATATCGTCGCCGTTCCCTCAGTCGTCGACTCTGCAGGCAACGTCGACGGCCTGCCTATGACGCTGCTTGAGGCTCTTTCGACCGGCTGCGCGGTCGTAGCCTCAGCAGTCGCCGGGATACCTGAAGTCGTTGCAGACGAAGTCAACGGCCTTCTGGTGCCCGAGAAGGATGTTGAAGCGCTTTCGGGAGCACTCACAGTGTTGCGCGACGATCCCCAGCTTCGCCATCGGCTCGGAAACGAGGCTAGGCGTCGCGCTCTAGCTGAGCTCGACTGGAACGCAACGGTTTCAGAGTTCGAGCAGGCGTACGCCGCCGCCGGGGCGTGGCGCTCTCCTTAGTGCGCGCTCGCGGGAGTGGCGTCGACGGCTAGCCGGGAGACGACGATCAATCCATCGGAGACCGTCGGTACAGCCCGCAGGACAGGCCTGATGGCACGTTCGTACGCGTTGAAGGCGGCGGCAAGGAATGGCCGCGAGGCGGCTTCTGGTCCCGAACGCGTTCCTCGGTAGTAGAAGAGCACGTCCTCCATCCACCAGCCGTGACGCTCGAGCAACGTAGCCAGCGTGCGCCATGAGTAGAACGCAACGTGGTGTGGGCTCGACCATTCTCGGCGGGAGAGGCCAACGAGAACGTTCGTCAACGCCGTCGCGTTTGGTGTGGTCAGGATGAGCCTGCCTTCCGGACCCACGAGTGGCCGAACCGCATCGAGGAAGCGCCCGGGGCTTTCGAGATGCTCGATCAGCTCTCCGGCCACTATCAGTTCAGCCGGTTCTAATCCGAGGGATTGCGTCGCAGCCGCGTCCTCGAGATCGCAGACGTAGGCCTCGTAGCCAGTCCGTCGGACCGCCTCGACCCCTGCGGCGTCAACGTCAACGCCTACGAGGTGCGACGCTTTGCGTGAAAGTCGCTCGTGTAGCCACTCGCCGGACTCGAGCTTGTCGTCCACGCGGTCGGCATCGAGAAATCCGAGGTGGATGACTTTTCGCGATGAAGCCTGGCGCTCGAGCCACCCCACCCTGTCAACCAACGGAGGTCTCTTTCGTAGCCGATGGACCGATGGCAGCTTCGAAATCCACAACGGACTCGGCGCAGACGGGTGCTCTACGCCAGGCTTCACGAGGCTGTATTGGCTCGTCTACGTAGAACGGTGACACCACGAGATGTGAAAATGATCCGCCAAGCCTGGCTTGTCTCGTACCTTCGCAATGTCCGCCTGAAGTCGAGGTAGATACCGGCTGCGCGCGCCTGGGCCTTGGTGCCGTAGCTCTGGTCGTTCGCGTCCACGATGATCCACCTGGCGCGGCCGACATACGGAAATGTGGCGATGTAGGGACGTTCGGACAGATACCCACCAAGCAGGTTCGAGGCCGACACGGGCGCCCCGTCCGGGATGAGATCGAGAGCGCGCGTCTGGGCTGCCGTCACCGGCGCCCCGAGCGCCGGCACATCCTTGATGAGCACGAGGATCGGGCTGTAGATCGCCGTACACGCAACGGCCGTCAGCACCCACAGAGAAAGGCGTCCCGACTGACGCTTGAAGCGCGCCGCGCCGAAGATGCTCGCCGCAACCACGAACGGAACGATTCCGGCGGCGTACTGGTAACTGATCGTCGTCTGCTCGCTCTTGCCCGACAGCAGGTTGATCACCAAGTCGGGAACCGCGCCGAGCATGACCAGTGGCTCCAACAGCCACAGCCCGAGAAACGGGACGAGCAGCAGAGCGAGGAACGTCGCCTTGTGCCCGGTCGCGACCGCATGCACGAATGCCATAGGGTCGGTGACGAGCTTGTGCGCCATTCCCCTCGGCGTCCCGCCGACCGCGACGTAGCGGCCCGCAAACGGGTTGGCTCCGCTGGGCGAGAAGTGCGGAATCACCCAGAGGAAGTTGAAGAACGTGAGGCCGAGCCCCACCGCGAAGACGCCGAGGCCGAAGCGCCGGCCGCCTTTCCGAACGGCGTACCAGATTCCCAGACAGCCGACCGCGAGCGGCATCTCCTCCTTCGTGCTGGCGGCTAGCACCGCCATGACCGAGAAGGCGACCAGCCGGTCTTCGTCGAGGAACCACAGGGCATAGAGGACGAGCGGGACGGCCATCGAAACCGAGTGGAAGCCCACGGCATTCGTGAATGCGTTGAACTGGGTCGCTGGATAGAGGAGGTACGCGAACACGAACTGAGCGCTCGCCCGCGACGATCCCAGATGCTTGCGTGCCAGCCAGTAGACAGGCAGAGCGCCGCTCGCCACTGCCAGCGCCTGGACGACAGGCAAGAGGAGCGGGCTCGACGAGATCCAGAACAGCGGAGCGAACAGCAGCAGGAATGGGTCGACATGTGCGCCCAGCCGGCTGCTCTGCTGGCCCGCCAGCGACGTCGTCTCGAGGAAGCGTCCGTGCAGCGTGTTCCAGATCGCCTGCACCATGTCCCCGTTGTCGAACCGACCAGTCTTGAACTCGACATAGTGCAGAACCGCGGCGAGGACGAACAAGAGCGCGTAGGCTGCTACTCCCAGATAGACGACCCCCGCGGCAACGCTAGTTCTGAGCAGGGTCGCCCGTGCGCGCCGGCCAAGACCCGCGACCGTCGTGTTCGAGCCCGTGACTTCTCTCCGCTGTAGCGCGGTGTCGCTCATACGCGGAACTCCCGGCCGCTGCTGCCGTCAGCGCAGCACGTCACGGACGTGCGGGCGACCGCCTCGCGTCGCCTGGAGCTTCTCCTCGTGGTGGCCAGTCAGCATCTCGCCGATCAGGCCGAGGGACAGGAACTGGATGCCGACGACGACGAGCAGCACGCCGAGCAGCAGAAGCGGCCGGTGGCCGATCCCCGCGCCACCAGCTTTGAGAGCGGTGAGGTACGCGAGGATGACGCCGCCTGCGATGGACGCTGTCAGTCCAATGCCTCCGAACAGGTGCAGCGGCCGGTAGCGGTACCGTCCCATGAAAGCGATGGTCAAGAGATCGAACGGCGCCCGAAGATACCGTTCGATCCCGAATCTCGAGTGGCCGTTAGCGCGCGCGCGGTGATTGACGGGAACCTCGGTCACGCTGAAGCCGAGGTGGTGGGCGAGGACTGGCACGAAGCGGTGCCGCTCCCCGTAGAGCCGCACGTGCTCGAACACCTCGGCGCGGTACGCCTTCAGCCCGCAGTTCATGTCGTGTAGCTTGACCCCGGTCGCAAGCCGGGTCGCGGTGTTGTAGATCCGGGAGACGACGCGACGAGTGAAGGGATCGCGACGGTCCCGTTTCCAGCCGGAGACGACGTCGAAGCCCTCGTCGAGCTTCGTCAGCAGATTCGGGATCTCGGCCGGGTCGTCCTGCAGGTCGGCATCCATGGTTACGATTACGTCCCCGGTCGCAACCTCGATTCCCGCAGCAAGCGCCGCGGCCTTTCCGAAGTTCCTGCGCAGCCGTACGACGCGGACGTTCAGGTGCGCCGCGTGGAGGCGCACGAGTTCTCGATATGACCCGTCCGTCGACCCGTCATCCACGAACACGACCTCCCATTCGATCCCGGTCGCGGCGAGGCTCGTTCGCAGCTCGCCGTGCAACCGTTCGAGCGTCGCCTCCTCGTTCAGGAGGGGGACGACGATCGACAGAGCGCAGCGCCTCTGATCCCCTCCCGGGATGCGTGTCTCTGCCGTCCGGCCGAGCGGCTCGACCCGTCCGGCGCGGGCCGCTTCGCTGCGGGAGATCGCCATGGCTCGGAGCGTATTCCGACACCCGCGATTCATCCGCGCCCCTTCGACTAGGTGGGGCTAACCCTTCGGACGGTCGTCCGGCAGGGATCCGAGCAGCGATGCCGTAGAGAAGACGTTGCGAACACGCTGGCGTAAGCGGTGATCCCACCTCGACATCCGGCCAGTGGAAAACCCTGATTGGAACGGTTAATACTCGGAAGACTCAGCTAGCGACGACGAAAGGTATGGAATGAACGCGGCAGCTTGGATCATCATCCTCGTTCTCCTCGTCATCTTCGGCGGCATCTGGTGGACCGCCCGCAGTAGGCGGCTACGCTCCGGTCGTTGACCTCCCCCGCCGCGGCTAGCCGCGCCGCAAGGCGATGCCGCGTCGCGAGCGAAAGCTCGACCGGCTGGCCGGGTCGGGCTTTGGAGACGCCGCCGCAGGCTGAATCCCGAGCCACTGGAACAACGGCGGTGCCGATTGGGGTATGGGCGTGGCACCCGTCGGCTCCGCTTCGACTCCCTCCGAGGCCAACCGGTTCCACAGCATCTGGGCGCCTTTGAGTGGATCCACACAGGGAAGCTTCGTTGTCGATCCGGACGACGTCGTCGGCCGTTCGTACGGTTGCAACTCGTCGGCCGGGTGGCTACTTCGACTCGAGGATGCGCGCGAGATCGGGGTTACGCGACGCCCATCTCGCGTAGGACGCGCCCCGGGCTTTGAGCCATGCCGTCAACTGCGGGCGCGAATTGAAGACTCGGCCACCCCAGACCACTCCCGAAACCGGGTGGATCGTGGGCACCTTCACCGGACGGGCTGTCTGGAGTGTATGAGCCACGCGGTACCAAGAAAGGCCGGCCGCGAACAGCGCCAGGACGGCGGGCACGAGCAAAAGCAGGAGGTGGATGTTGACCGATCCGCGCACACTTCTACGGGTGCCCGCGGGTCTCCGCCGGCTCGCGGGCGACGGCGGATCCGGCATGCGAGGCGGAGGAGGAGAAGGTGGGTCGTACCTCGGTGGCTCCCGCGTCGAGAAGACGCTCATGACTCGATTGTAGAACCCCCGGTTAAGAGATTGAAGCCCCTCGAAGGTCGAGCCTCGGGCGCCCGCTTCGTCTGAGGATGCCCCTTTGTCCGCCCCTTAGATTGGGGCAGTGGCGGCCGATCTTTCCTATGAGCAAGCGGATGCAAGAGAAGGCTGGACGACGCCTCACATTGCGCGGGCAACCAAAGACTGGGCGGGCCGCAACGGGCTGATTCTCTTCGTCCTGGGGTTGTACGCCGGCGCGCTCGCCGCCTTCGGGCGAGCAGTCGTTTCCGTGGACAGCTGGCTCGCGTTCGTCGTGGGCCGGCTTGTTTCGACCCATGGACTGCCCACCCATGACACGCTGACAGTGTTCGCCCACGGGCGGAGATGGGTCGACCAGCAATGGCTCGCCCAGGTGGTTTTCTACGATCTGGAGCGGGCCGGAGGGATCAGGCTGGCAATCGCGATCCACGTACTCTTGCTCGCGGGGTCCCTCGCCGCCGCAACCGCGGTCGCGCGGCGGCGCGGAGGCGGGACGAGGTCGGTAGCCATCGTCGCGGCGATAGCCCTTCTGCCTGCCCTGATCAGTTCTCTCCAGCTGCGCACCCAATCCTTCGCGTATCCCCTTTTCATCGGGCTGTTGGCGCTCGCCGTCAGCCGCAAGAACCTGACCTGGTCGCGGCTCGGGGTCTGCTTGTGGATGCTCTGCCTCTGGGCGAATCTCCACGGATCCGTCGTCCTCGGTGCGGCTCTGCTGGCACTGCGGGGAGGATCGGATCTACTCGATGACATTCGCGCCCGGCGCCGTCCGACGGTCTTGGCGCTGGCGGCGACGACGCTGCCCTGGCCCTGTCTTCTGGTCACCCCGTTCCCGCTCGAGATTCCGCACTACTACGCCACGACCGTGTTCAACTCTTCCTTCGGCCAGTATCTCGGCCAGTGGCAGCCGACGACACTCTCCCTTGCCTCGCTGCCTTTGTTCGTGCTCGCATTCGGGTTCGTGTGGCTGCTCGCGCGGCCGGGTTCGGACTTCAGCCGCGTCGAGAGGCTCGCCGGACTCTTGCTCGTGGTCTTCGCCTTTCTGGCCGTTCGCAACTGGGTCTGGCTGGCACTCGGAGCCATTCCGCTGGCCCCCGCCGCGTGGGACAGGGCGTCGGCGAAGGCGAGACGGCCGATCCCAACTCCCCTGAATCAGGTCTGCACGGTTGCGGGATCCTTGCTCGCGCTCCTTGCCACGGGGATCCTCGCGGCCGGTCACTCGTCGTTTTCAGCGAACTTCCCCGATCCGGCGGCCCGGGCAGTCGCGCGACTGGCGGCCGCCAATCCGAACGACCGGATCTTTGCCAGCGCCCGTTGGGGGGACTGGCTCTTGTGGAAGGAGCCACAACTCGAGGGGCGGATCGCCTACGACGCCCGGGCCGAGCTGTTCACCTCCAAGCAGTTCAAGACGATCGCCCTCTCCCGGGTAACCGCGGCCCTACTCCCAGAGATCCGCCGCAGATATCGGATATTTCTCGTCGACCGCACGGACGAGCCGGCCGTCTATTCGACGCTGCGGCGGGAGGGCCAGGTCGCCTACGACAACGGCGACACGCTCGTAGCCTCCTTCCCTCGCCACAGCTGAAACGGCCCCGGACGAACGGGGAGCGCATCCCACACCGAGGTTCGGCGTCCGCGCGGAAGCAGCGGCCTAAGGTGCGAACGTGACTGAGCTCCTAGGGAGAGAGGCGCCCGTCCGGCTCGACTCGCTCGAGGAGCTGCGGGATCGCGCCTTGGCCGAGATCTCGAAGGCAGTCGTGGGGTGCGAAAGGCCGATCGAGCTCATGCTGATCGCGGCGCTGTGCCGAGGCCACGTCCTCCTGGAAGGCCCGCCCGGTACGGCGAAGACCCTCGTCAGCGCGGCTATCGGTCGGATCCTCGGCGTCCATTTCAATCGGGTCCAGTTCACCCCGGACACGACGCCCACGGACATCCTCGGACGAGTGACGACGAGACACGGCGAGGCGCACTTCGAGCGCGGAGCCGTCTTCACCAACGTTCTGTTGGCTGACGAGATCAACCGCACACCGCCGCGAACGCAGGCCGCTCTGCTGGAGGCGATGCAGGAGCGCCGTGTGACGCTCGGCGGACGCGCGTACTGGCTCGACGTGCCCTTCTTCGTCGTCGCGACCCAAAACCCGTACGAGCAGGAGGGGGTCTATCCCCTCCCGGAGTCGCAGCTCGACCGGTTTCTTTTCAAGCTCGATCTCGACTATCCGACCGAAACCCAGGAGATCGCCATGCTCGAGTTGCCGCACCAGGGCGTCTCTCCGGACTTGATCGGCGAGATCCAGCCACTGCTCGGCGAGAAGCGTTTCCTGGCCGTGCAGGAGCGGATCGACCAGACCGAGGTTCCCTCGGAAGTTGCCTCCTTCCTGGCACGAATCGTGAGAAACACCCGCGCGCTGCCGGGCGTCGAACTCGGGGCGAGCCCTCGCGCGACGATTCACCTCTTGGCTGCTTCAAAGGCGGCGGCCCGCCTCGCCGGTCGGAATGCCGTTACGCACGAAGACGTGCGGAGCATGGTGCCGTACGTCCTCTCGCACCGGCTGCTGCTCGACGAGATGCCCGTCGCCGAGGCTCTCGAGACGGCGGTCCGGGCAGCAGGCTGATCCAGCCAGGCAAGCACCCGAAGGAGCCGCGGCTACGCTGCGGTACTTCTGTGGCATGACCGTCGGGCGCTGAGCGCTCACCGCAGCTCGTCCGAGCCTAAGCACTCAGCGTTGACGGGGCGGCTGCTGCAGTCGGATCGAAGTCGCTTCGCTGGCCGGGCTCGCGGGCGACGCGGTGCGCGCGGGTCGCCCTGCGGCTCGAGGCCGACCTGGGGCTCGAACACGGCCGCTCGGAGTCGGCTCCCGAAGCCCCCGAGCGCAGCCGGCGCAGTCCCGCGTAGTAGTCCTGCGATTCAGCCGCCGAGCTGTCGTGCGATCGAGTAGAGCGTCGGGGCGAGGATCACGATGAACATCGCCGGCAGGATCAGGAAAGCGAGCGGAAACAACAGCTTGATGGGTGCTCTCTGAGCCATCTCCTCGGCCATCTGCCGACGGCGTTTGCGCATGTCCACGGCGAGATCCCGCAGGATCTTCCCGATCGAGACGCCGAGCGTCTCGCCTTGGAGGATCGCCTGCACGAACATGCGCAGGTTCGTGCTGGAGGAGCGATCCGCGAGATTGCGGAGCGATTCGTCGAGGGTGAGGCCCATACCGTGCTCACGCAGCGTGAGCCGCATCTCCTGCGCGAGGGGCTCCCGCACCCTTCGGGCCGCGAGTTGCAGCGCCGCAACGAAGCCCACGCCGGCCTCGACCGTCGTCACGAGGAGGTCGACCAGCTCCGGCATCTCGTAGTCGATCTTGCGCACACGCTCGCCGGCGCGTCGCTGGAGGTAGAAGGACGGACCGACCCAGCCGATCGCAACCAAGGCGAGGATCGGGACGATTGCGCCACCGCTCAGTGAACCAGTCAAGCCGAAGAGCAAGATGAAGGCGAGCGGCATCCCGACCACGCTGAGGACGCGGTAGCCGAGATATCTCGTGACGCTAGTGCGATAGAAGCCCGCCGAGTTGAGCAGGAGGCGCACGCGCTTGCGGCGCTCTTCGTCGAGCTGCGACTCGAACTTCGTGCCCAGCCAGGTCGCGAGTCGCCTAAGAAGATCGTCGACGCTCGGGCGTTGCCGCTCGGCGGCCGGCGCCGACGCGTCGAAGCCGTAGGCGGCGACTTGCGCCAGGAGCCTCGGGCGGAACTTCGCCGCCACCAGAGCGCGGACGGCCAAACCCGCCGCCACGCCTGCGACGAGGACTCCGAGTATCAGGACGAGAATCACGGGGCCCCCTTAGACCTCGATGTCGACGATCTTCTGGATGACAAACGACCCACTCGCGACGAGGATCGCCGCGACGACGAGAGTGATCTGGCCGATCGCCCTCGCGAAGTACGGCCCGACGATACCGGGCTGATACGCGTAGAAGACGAGGCCAGTCACGATCGGCAGTCCGGTCAGGATCCAGCGCGCCATTCGTCCCTGGGCGGTCAGCGTCTTCAGAAGTCGCCGCACGTCCTGGCGATCACGGATGGTGCCTACGACTACATCCAGCACCTCGGCGACGTTTCCACCAGTGGTGAGCTGCAACTCGGCTACGAGCGCGACCTGCTCAAGGTCGCGGCTGTTCATCCGCTTGGCCGCCCGGCGTAGAGCCTCGTCCATCGGCACGGCGAGCTGGACATCCGCGAGCACACGGCGCAGTTCGCGCTGGGTCGGCTCCTGCGCCTGCTCCACGACAGTGGTGAGCGCCGCCACGAAGGAATAGCCCGAGCGGAGCGCCGAAGCGAGGATCTGAAGATTCGCCGGCAACTGATCGGCGAAGTCCGCCCGAACCTTCTTCAGCTTCCGCAGGACGAGGGCTCTCGCGAAGAAGGGCGTCATGAGCCCCAGCACTGCGATCACCGGGCTGATGACCGCGAGGACAATGATGACGATCAGGGTCCCCACGATGGTCAGGGCGACAACTGCCGGCGCGGAAAGCTGGATGTCCGCGATCTCGACTGTCCGCTCCAGGCGCGCGAGCGCACCGCGCGCGCTCGTAGCGGCCGCTCTGCGCCGCGCGCGCAGATTGCGCCTTTGCGCTGTGCCGGATCGTGCGGGTGCGGCCGGCAGCCCTTCGCCCGCGAACGCAGCAACACGATCCACGAGGTCCGATTGGGCTCTGTTCAGCAGCCCCTGGACGACGTACACGATCAGGATTGCGACGATCAGGGCGAGCAGGAAAAGTGAGAATCCTGAAAGAAGAAAGCGCGTCATGAACGACTCGTGGTATGGCGCCAGGCCCGAAGGCGTCGGCGCCGTGTAGTCGTCTGTCGAAGTCGCGAACCCCTTGACCCGAACCTGCACGTGTACCGGGGTCTTCGGCTTCGCGAGCGAGTGGTACTGAAGCAGGTATTCCTGAGCGAGCCGGTTGCTCAAGGTTGAATAGATGGGCGCGAGCTGACCGGGGGACGTCGCCTCGGCGTACGCGCCGCCCGTCTTCGCTGCGAGCATCTGGAGAACGCTGGGGTCGAAGGCCGGCGACCGCAACCCGACGGTGAAGATCCGGACGTTCTCTTTCTGCGCCGCGGCGATAGCGTTCTGCAGGCTCGCTCTGCTGCCGATGTCTGCCCCGTCCGTGAGCAGCACGATCGATGCCGTCGAGAGTTGCTTGTCTTTCGCAATCAGACGGAGCGCTCGCCCGATTGCGTCGTAGATGCGGGTCCCTGTGGCGAGCGGGGGCGGACTGGCAAGCACACGCCGTAGCCGGGACGCGTCCAGCGAGGGCTTCTGGAGAACGTGGATGCCGCTGTTGAAGGCGACCAAGCCGATCGCCTCCCCGAGCCCCCGTTTGGCGATGAAGCTCTGGGCAGCTGCAACGGCTCCTGCGTAGGGGCCGCCCCGCATGCTGTCGCTAGCGTCGATCGCCAGCACAGCCCCGAAGCCGACGCCGCTCCCCGCCAGGGGCGTCACGGCCACGTCCTGGACCGGCTTCCCGTTCTCCGTCACCTGGACGGACCTCGAGCTGAGCGCGACGTTCCGCGGTAGGTCGAGCACGTACCCCCGGTTCGGGAACGGCACGCGCTGGATCCGTGTGAGCTTGACCCCCGTCACACCGGGACCAGCAAGTGCAATCGCCGCGACGAGCAAAGACAGCGCGGCGAACGCCGGCACCAAACCGGCGATTCTGGGAGCACGGCGGCTCATTGCGGAGCGCCCCCGCTCACCCACTGCTCCTCGCCGATGTCGAACGCCCCCTTGGCCCCGAACATCGTGTTCTCGGGTGTTCCGAACAGCCCTTCGGGCAAGGTCAGGCCGTGCCGCTCGAACTTGGGCAGGAACGTGGGCCTGAGACCCGTCGGGCGGAGACTGCCGATGACCTTTCGCTCAGGGGTGACCTCGTCAACGTGATACTCGAACAGGTTCTGGAGGGTGATGGTGTCCCCCTCCATGCGTTGTACCTCGGTGATGAGGGTGACATGGCGAGAGCCGTCGTCGAGCCTCTCAATCTGGATGATCAGATCGAGAGCCGATGAGACGTGGTGGCGAATCGCCCTGACCGGCAGCTCGTAACCCGCCATCAGGACCATCGTCTCGAGACGATTCAGCGCGTCGCGTGCGGAGTTGGCGTGAATGGTGGAAAGTGAACCCTCGTGACCCGTGTTCATCGCCTGGAGCATGTCGAGCGCCTCGGCGCCGCGGACCTCGCCGACGATGATCCGGTCCGGCCGCATCCGCAGCGCGTTGCGAACGAGATCGCGAATCGTTACCTCACCCTCACCCTCGATGTTCTTCGGCCGCGATTCGAGCCGGACCACGTGCTGCTGCTTGAGCTGTAGCTCGGCGGCATCCTCGATCGTGACGATGCGGTCGCCACCCGGCACCGCAGCGGAGAGGGCGTTGAGCATCGTGGTCTTACCCGTGCCGGTACCGCCGGAGATGAGGATGTTCAGGTCTGCCTGAATACAGGCACACAGGAAGTCGGCCGCGTCCTGGCTGATGGTGTCGATGCGAATCAGCTCGGCGAGATCGAAGCGCTCCTGGTCGAACCGGCGCACCGTGAGAAGCGGCCCGGAGAGGGAGAGCGGGGGAATGATCGCATTCACACGGGACCCGTCGGGCAAGCGCGCGTCGACGAGCGGCGACGATTCGTCGATGCGCCTCCCCACCTGACCGACCATCTTCGTGATGATCCTGCGGAGCTGCGCCTCGTCGGTGAACCGCAAGTCCGTCTTCGCGAGTAGTCCATCCCGCTCGATCCAGATCTGATCCGGACCGTTGACCATCACTTCCGAGATGGTGCGGTCGGCGAGCAGGCGCTCGAGCGGCCCGTAGCCGAACACGTCGTCGGCGATCTCCCGGGCGATATGTTCGCGGTCCGCCCGGGAAAGGCCGGGCTCCTGTTGGAGCTCGACGACGATCTGGGCACCGACCCGCGAGCGGAGCTCGGTACCGTCCGCAACGTCGGCGAGCTCGGGACCAAGCTCGCTGACCAGGCGAAGGTGGATGCGGTTCTTGATCTCGGCGAAGGGGTCCCGGGTGCCGCGCGAGGGGGTAGCGCCGTTGCCCCCTTCAGAGAGCCGCTCGTGCAGTTCCATCGTTATCTCCTTCTCAAGGCGAACCGACGCACGGTTCGGTCTGCCTGCTCAGTGGTCGAGGCCGCGGCGTCGCGTAGCGCCTCCGCCCCCTTCAGGTATTCCTCGGCTAGAGCCGCGAATCCCCGGGCAGCGCCCGACTTCGGCTCCGCCTCGACGATTGTGCGCCCGTCCGTGATCGCCTTGGGAATCGCGCGGTCGCTCGGGATCAGCACGTCAGGCGCGCGACCGAGAAGCTGCTCGACGTCTCCCTGGGCGATACCCACGCTCGTGTCCGCCCGGTTGAGAACGACCGTCAACTCGGCCGGGTCGTAGCCCATCCGCGCGAGGGTCTCGACGCCGATCTTCGTGTCCTTGAGGGAAAGCACGTCGAGCATGCCGACCAGGCACAGATGCGACGCCGTGTCCACTGCCGTGATGACCTCGGGCGAGAAAGCAGGCGGAGTGTCGACGATCACGAAGTCGTACCGCCCCCGCAGCAGCTCGAAGACCTTGCGGAGGAAGGAGATCGTCACGGTCGCGGCCTGGTCGGGCCGAGTGGGCGCCAGCAGGGCACGTGCTCCGGAAGGATGTTGCGTGAGGAAGCTGTCGACCTTGTCGGCATCGAGGTCCCCGGCACTCACGGCGAGGTCGTAGATCGTCTTGTCGGGCCGGAGCCCGAGGGCAAGCCCGACGTCACCGAACTGGAGGTCGATGTCGACCACGACGGGCCGCTGGCCGATGTTCGCGAGCGCCACTGCGAGGTTGCAAGCGGTCAGGGTCTTCCCGGTCCCACCTTTGGGCCCGAGAACGGCGATCAACGGTGCGAGCGCTCCCTGATGGGGGCCGCGCCGCCGGGCTATCGCCTTCTCGATCGCAAAAGAAAGCTCGCGCGCCGGTTGCGGAAGGATGATGACGTCTTCAGCTCCGGCCTCGAACGCCGCTCCGACGAACCCGTTTTCCGGATTGCCGCCGTAGAGAACGGCGATCGGGACGTCCGGCTGCCGGCTGGCGACGTCGCGGATCACCCCGAGCATCGAGTTGAGATCGTCGGAAGCCACGAGCACCACGTCGGGGGCGGCATCCTCGAGCAACACGGGCATCCGGAGGGCAGCCTCACGCAAGGCACTCGTCTGCACAGGTGCGGTCGGGGGCAGGGCGGCGCGGATGGCCGCGCCGTCCACCCCCTCCCCGAGCAGAACGAGAAACCGGATCCCGGTCAGACTCACCGGCGTCCTCCCAGCGAGCGGAGAACAGTGTGCGCCGGGATGCCGAGGAGCAGCGTCTCCATGGTCACGATGTTCGGAGGCGAACTCTTCGCGCCGGTGGAGGGTCGCAAGCCGAGCCAGAGAGTGCCGTTCTGCGAGGCGAACGCCAACTCGGCCGCCTCCTGGTCGGTCACTCTGAACGAGAGGTTGGTGCTCGACGACGCGAAGGCGCCCGTGGTCTTGCCGCCGATGGCGACAACCGGGATGTCCGCGAGGATCCGGCGGATGACAGGCCGCCCACCACCACCTGCCGAGAGGCCGTTCGGGCCTACCTGCGAGACGTTGAAGCCGGCATAGACGTCAACGCGATCGCCGACCTGGAGAGCGCCGCTGAGTCCTTGCGCCGAGTCGAACGGGAGCGAGATGATCCGCTGGTCACCGGCGAGAGTTGCTGCAAGGTTCGAGGACGCGGGCGCGAAGTCCGCAGACGTGAGCTGGGAGCCCTGGAGGATGTCGTGCGTTGCCACCTCACCGCGGAGGCTCGAGGCGTCGCTGAAAGCGCCGGCCAGCACCTGACTCTGACGCAGGGTCTGCGCCGAGTAGAGCGCCTTGGCGGCGATCACGTTCCCGGCCGTGCCCGCCGCGATATTGCCGCGGGCGACCAGGACGGTGACCGGCTGTCCCTGGGCACGGATGCTGTCCCTGTAACGGCTCACGTAGACGAGGATCAGGCCCCCCGCCACCGCCGCCGCGATCACGGAGAGGAGAATCGTCCCTCGTCTCGTTGCAATCAGCCTTTGTGCAGTTTCCATTGTCGACTTTCTCCTTCCGTTAACGCGTTAGCGCAATGGCGCAGGGGGTGACTCCAGGTTGCTGGCCCGGTCCGACGCAGACCGCGCCGTTCGGAATGGCACCGAGATTCACATCTGCGATGTAGTGGCCCCAGAGATCCCCGTTGCCGGCTCCGGCCGGTGCGGGTTCGTTCTGGCTGTTGCAACTCGAGTCCGCTCCGTCCCAGCCCGTAATGTAGAAGGTTGCGAACGTGACCACGGGTACCTGTCCGTTCCCGGCACCGGTGAAGGCGGAGAAGTCGGTGATCACGAGCGTGACCGCACGGTGATCGGTCGCGGGATCCGGGACGGACGGGTAGTTGTTGGGGAGGCAGGTCGGGGTCGCGAAGCGAGTGTTCATCCCCTGGCGAATCTGCCCTACCGCGCCACCTGTCTGGATGTCGGCGCAGTCGGTTGGGTTCGGATTGGCGGGGTCCGGACACACGTCCGGGATGTTCAGCGAGTACGGGTCGGTACACCCGTTGATGATCTGAGACTTGATGTTCGGCCCGCCGCCGCAGTCGATTGAGTAGCTGTGGCTGTCGTTGCCCGCTGTCTTGGTGAACCGAAGGAGTACCGGTGGATCCGTCGGGCAGTTGTAGTTCTTGCCCGAGGTGCCGTTGAAGCAGCGGATCGGCAGGTGCACGCCGCCTGCGAGGCCCACCGTGACTGCCAGGGTGACGCTCTGGCTCTGCGGGAACGAGTAGGCGCCGGGATTCGGATCCGCGGGGTTCGTGTCCAGGACCTGAGCGGCGAAGACCGGGCCGGCGGGGAGCGTCGGGCTCGAGTTGTCTCCACCGCTGTAGACCTGGCCCACGGGGTTGCCCCCGTTGAAATTCACGAATGTCGGCCTTTTTCCAGTGCAGCTCGACAAGCAATAGGCCATCGTCACGGGGTACGGCCCGTTGCCGATCTGCAGGGTGGTCGCACTGGAGACCCACGTGTTGGTTCCCGCGGTTCTCGTCATCGCCAACGTGGTGTTGTTGATCGTGGCCTGGACGACGGCACCCGCAGGAGGGCCTGAGGCCCCGAAGTCCACCGTTGCGGTGACTCCGGCACTACAGCTGCCCCCCGTGGCCTGGAAGGTCGAGAAGAAGGGCGCGTTCGAGCAGGTCGTCGGGGTCACGGCGCGCAACACGGGGGCCGACTGCGTTCCGTTGGCAGTCGAGCTGTACGACCGCAAGGTGACGATGCCGCCGGTGCCTCCGTAGTCGTAACAGGTGTACGTGCCGGTCGCGTTCACGTGAGCGCACGTCCCCACCTGACTTCCGATGCCCACGCGCATACCGACGTTGTGGTCGGCGAGCGGCATGGGGATCGTCACGTTGGCCCCCCAGTCGTTCAGCTGACCAGACTGGGTCGGGCCGCCGAGCTGGAACACGCAGCCGTTCGGACAACCGCTCAGGGCATTACCGGTTGACTGGTCGACGAATGTAACCGCGACCTGCTTGGGCCGCACGTCTGGGATGGCCAGTGGAAGCGTCGGCGTGAGCGACTTGATCTGCTGTAGCTGCACTCTTGCCCAGCCGTGGACCGTCGCGAGGAACCCAAATGGGGCTCCGCTGAATATCGGCGAGATGCCCTGCTGACTCATCTTTACGTCGAGCCAAAGATTGGCGTTGTTTTTCGAGTCGGCACATTCGTGGCTGTCGGCCGGTGAGCGGCCATCGAGGCCGACCGACGCTCCCGGGTTCGGGTTGGACGTACTGGGATAGTTGTTGCTCTGGAACGACATGAGGTTGGCATTTGCCGTCCCGAATTGCTTGTTGTAGGGCGACCCAGTTCCTGCGGCCGCTCCGCCCGCGATCCCGCCATAACTCTTCGCCCAACTCTCGATCCTCGAATCGAGGGTTGCCTCGGTGTTGCCGTTGACGTTCAAGTTGAAGCAGTCAGCGAGCGCCTGGCCACCTGCGAGAGCTGCTGCATCTGCTCGAGCCTGGATGTGACGCCGGTGCACGAGCCATTGACCGACCTGCACGATGACGGCGCCGAGCAGCACGAATGAAACCGCCATGATCCCTGCGGCTACGAATGCGCTTCCCCGCTCTTCGGAGAGCCGCCCGAACTGCTTGTGGAGCCCGGTCAGCACGATCCGCCGACGATTTGGCTGCCTGGAGTCTGTTCCAGGCGCATCGTCTCCGCCGCATTGATCTGGAGCGCGCCGAGGTTCATGAACGGGAACCAGCTGTAGGAGGTCGAAGCCGTCACCGTGACCGGGTCGCCGACGTTTTGCGTGCCGTTCGGATAGCTGACGCTGATGCTTGCCGGGGGTCCCCCGACCTGGCTGCAGAGATAGGTCTTGAGGTTTGTGCCGGCTTTGAACGGTTCGTTGACCGCAGCGAACCGAGCGCCCTCGTTCGCGACGTGCGTGAACTGGATGTAGTAGTAGATCGCCTTTCCGAACGCCACGAAGATGAGAACGAGGGCGCATAGGAGCGGCAGGACCATGGCGAACTCGATGATCGCCTGGCCGCGCTCGCCGCGGCGGCGGCACAGTGCCCTCAACCGATGTACCCAGTGCGTAGCCATAGAGATATCAGAGGGCCCGACGGCTGTACATCCCCGCCGGGCCCTGTAGTTCGTGTCGCGATGGGCGCGCGTGCGACCTCCGCGACTACGACTTGGCGCCGGTTTAGAGAGCTCCCGGCAACTTGTCGATGTCGTCTCCGACCTTGTTGATGAAGGTCTGGATGTGCCCCTTGAGGAGCGCCAGGATGCCCACGAGAGCAACGACCACGAACGCGACGGCCATGC
>Ga0209810_1001548_pt1 | contig 33780 bp, 28 predicted proteins | sample Coa_R1_7_FD_187159 | JGI IMG/M metagenome (GOLD analysis project Ga0209810, IMG submission 187159) | Surface soil microbial communities from Centralia Pennsylvania, which are recovering from an underground coalmine fire - Coalmine... | ecosystem: Environmental > Terrestrial > Soil > Unclassified... | reverse complement strand
GCGGATGATCCCGTTCGCGTCGACGAAGAGCGTCGTCGGGATGATTCGCGCACCGAGAACGCTGTGCGTGATGCCGGCGGTGTCGACGTACAGCGGATAATGCAAATGGAAATCGCGCGCGAAAAGATTCACCCGCGTTCCGTCTTCCTGCTGGTCGATTCCGACGACGTCGACGCCTTGCGCGCGCAAACGCGCAGCCGCCGCGCCGAACTCCGGCGCCTCCATGCGGCACGGGCCGCACCAGGTCGCGAAGACGTTGATGATCATCGCCCGGCCGGAAGGCCGCAGCGTGTACGGCGCGCCGTAGAGAGAAGCCACGCGAAGAGGCGCGAGCCGGTCGCCGGTGTGCAGCATCCGGTACTGCTTGTCGTGCTCGTAGCGCACCACCAGCAGGGCTATCGCAGCGAGGGCAAACCCGGCCAACCACCGCTGCGCGCGGAGGATCGTCATGGTTCTGTGATAGCAGAAGGCCGCGATCTTGCGCAGACCCAGGCGAGCAAAACCTGTTGGGCCTGATGCACTAACGGCAGACCCCGATGACGACCTTTTGCTCAACGCTCCGGGACGATACCCTCTGACCATCGCGGGCCGCCCTCGCGTACGATTACAAAAAATGAGCGAAAGTGGTGTTTTCATGCTCCGACATGCCCTTCGGGCGGCGGCCGTCGCGCTGCTCGTAGTCCTGTGCGCCTCCGCGACGGGACCTGCGTGGGCGGTTCCGGCGGGCACGACGATTCATGCCGGCGACCAACTTAGCGTTCAGGTCTACGGCGATCAATCGCTGACGCAAAACGTAACCGTCCTCAACGACGGAACGATTGCTTATCCGCTCATCGGGCAGGTGTCGGTCGCCGGAAAAACGCCGGAGCAGGCCGCGGCGATTCTGCGCGAGCGGCTGCTCAAATACGTGCGTCATCCGGTCGTCACGGTGGCGATCACCCAGCTCGCGCAGCCGAACGTCATGGTGCTGGGTGACGTGAAGAATCCCGGAAAATACGCGCTGCCTTCGGATGCGCGTCTCTCGGATGCGATCGCGGCGGCGGGCGGCTTGGGCGACATCAACGGAGACTATCCGCTGGCGCGAATTTCGGATTCGGCGGGACATTTGACGCAGGTCAACCTGCAGAAACTCTTGCGCGGCGGAGATACGCAGCTCGACACGCGTTTGAGCGAAGGCGACGTCGTGTACGTTCCGGGGCCCGTACAGTTCTACGTGAACGTGGCCGGCGCGGTCGATCATCCGGGGCCGGTACAAGTCAACCAAGGGGACGGGCTGGCGGTAGCGATTGCGAAGGCCGGCAACAGCGCGAACGCGCAAGCGGATCTCAACCATGTGCGCCTCATTCGCACCGGCACCGACGGCAAGCAACAGACTACGGAAATCAACCTTTACAAGGCGCTTCAGGGCGGCGACACCACCGCGAACGTCGCGCTGCAGAAGGGCGACACGATCTTCGTTCCGCAGGCGCGTCAGCGCCACACGGATTCGTTCCTCAGCGGGCTGCTGTACGTGCTCTCCCGCTTCATCCCGTAATCGGAGGAAGAACTAAGAATGCTTTCGCTGCCAGCCGGGCAATCGTTCTCCGCCGCGGCGCCGGAATCGACGCAGCAGCTGCACGGCATCATGCGCACGCTGCAGCGCCGGATCCGTCCGATCGTCGCGATCTTCCTCGGATTCATCGGGTTGGTGCTCATCTTCTCACTGCTCGTTCCGAAGAGCTACACCACGCAGATCAAGGTGATTGCCGGAAATTCCAGCGCCGTTCCCGGCGACAACACCGACAGCCAGCTCCCGGTTTTGAATGCGCTGCTCATGGCCTCGGGCGTGCAAAGCGCCGAAACGTACGTGGAACTCTTTCAGGAAACTCCGGTCGCACAGCAGGTGATTCAAAACCTGCACCTGCGCATGACGCCCGGGGCCCTGCTGCAGCGCGTGAACGTCAAACCCATTACGAATACGTCCATCATCGATCTTTCGGTGACGTGGTCGAATCCGAGAACCTCGGCGCTCATTGCCAACGAATTCGGCAAGGTCGTGGTGCAGCGGCAACGCGATCTGGTTTCGTCGCAGGCGCAACAGGCCATCGACTTCCTCAAGCAGCAGCTGCCCGAAGCGGAACGCAAGATGCACGACGCGCAGGCGCGCCTGGCGAGTTTCGAGGCGAGCCACCACATCGCGGACATCAACGCGCAGACGCAATCGTATATCAGTACGCTCGGCACGCTGGACGGCAAGGTCGGCCAGACGCAGGCGGACATTCAGCAGGCGCGCGCGCAGCTCGCGAGCGTGAACTCGCAGCTCGCCCGCACGCCGGCGACGATAACCGGCGGCACGACGGTGGCGCAGAATCCCGTGCTGCAGCAACTGCAGACGCAGCTCTCGCAAGTCGACGTGCAACTGCGTACGGCGCGCCAGCAGTACACGGATCAGCATCCGACGGTCATTGCCCTCGAGCAGCAAGAAAATCAACTGCGTTCGGAGATCGCGCGGCAGCAATCGACCGTCGTCGCGAATACGAACACGGTGCCGAACCCGCTGTACCAGCAGCTGCAGCAGCAGCAGGCGCAGTATCAAGCCCAAGTAGCTGCGGATCAAGCGCAAATCGTGGAGTTGCAGCGGCAGCGGGCCGCGCTGAATCCCACGCTTGCGAAGCTGCCGGCTCAGGCCGCGATGCTCGCCGATCTGCAGCGCGCGGCGCAAAGCGCGCAAGACGTCTACGGCGCGCTGCAGCAGAAGTTCAACAACGCGAACGTGGCACGAGACACGGCGCTGAGCGACGTCACCGTCACGCAGCCGGCTTCGCCCGGATCCGCGCGCGTCTCGCCCAACGTGCTGCTGAATTTGCTGCTCGGCATTCTACTCGGTCTGATTCTCGCCATCGTCGGCGCGTTCGTCATCGATTACCTCGACGGGAGCATCAAGGACGAAACCGAGGTGGAAGAGGAACTGGCGCTGCCGCCGCTCGCGCAGATTCCGCTCGTGCGCATGCGCAACGGTGTTGCGGCGCTGCCGTGGGTGCGCACGCTCACCGTCGAATCCTTCCTTCAACTCGTCACCTCGATCAAATACGCCAGCGATTCGAAGCTCGAAACGCTGGTCATTACGAGCCCCTCGCAGGGCGACGGCAAGTCCACGATCTCCGTCAACGTCGCGCTGGCGATGGCGGAACTCGAACCGCGCGTGCTGCTCGTGGATGCGGACTTGCGGCGCGCCTCGATTCACACCAAACTGCGGGTGAAGAACGAACGCGGTCTTTCAGACGTGCTGGTGGGACGCGCGAAACTCGAAGACGTGGTGCAGAAGACCAAGTACGCGGGACTGGACATTCTCACGAGCGGCACGCCCACGCCCAATCCGATAAAACTGCTCGAATCGCAGCGCATGGACGAGATGCTGCGCGAGGCGACCCAAAACTACCGCTGCGTGATCGTGGATACCGCGGCGCTCAGCGTCAATCTCGATGCCGCGGTAGTCTCGCGGAAGGTCGACGGCACGGTCGTCGTGCTGTCCGCGGGTAGCACCGATCTGCGTGAAGCGAAAGGCGCGCTGCGGCGGCTCAATCAGGTAGGGGTCAAAAACATCTTGGGGTTCGTGCTCAATCGCGTTGTGCCTCGACGCTCCGACTACGGCGCGTACGAGCTCGGTCCCGGCGACGCCGCGGCCGAAGAAGAACCGATGATCACGGCGTAGGCTCAACATCTTCATCGCAACTTCGCGAGGCGAGAACGCGTGAGAGTACACGTCATCGAGCCGCAAGAGCTCTTCGTGAACAGCCTGACCGAGGTCTTCAGCGACCTCGGTCTCAAAGTTGACGCGTTCCACGCGCAAACGAACTTCCGCGACTTGATCGAGCAGCCGCCGGAGCTGCTCTTCATCGACATCGACTTCTCGCTGCAGGAGCCGCTGAAATTCATCGCGCTGCTCCGAACGCTGCTGCCCAAAGCGCTGATCGCCGTGTATACCAGCATGCGCAGCGCGGAGTGGGCGAAGGCGTGCCATTTTTCGGGAGCGAACGCCGTGCTCACGAAGGCGGCGGATCGCGACGAGATCGTGCTCGGCCTGCGTCAGATGATCGAAACGGGCGAGTTCACCGACGTGCGGCTTCGCACCAATACCGGGTAAGGGACACTCCATGTGCGGCATCGCCGGAATGATTGCGCCGTCGCCCGACCGGCGCGCGCTGCGCAGCATGCCGGACATTCACCGCGCGCTGGCGCATCGCGGCCCGGACGGCGGCGGATATTTACTTTACGATTCGAACGGCATGCGGATCGTTCGGGACTGGCCGGAGGATTGCGGTGCGCCGCAGACGGTGTTCGTGCATCGCCGCCTTTCGATTTTGGATTTGAGCGAAGAAGCTGCCCAGCCGATGGCCTACGGCGGCCGCTACGCGATCGCGTTCAACGGTGAGGTGTACAACTACGTCGAGCTGCGCGCGCAACTCGAGAAACTCGGGCACCGGTTTCGTTCGACCGGCGACACGGAAGTCGTGCTCGCCGCATACGCGCAGTGGGGATCTCGGGCGTTTCCCCGGTTCATCGGGATGTTCGCGTTCGCGATCTTGGACGTCGAGCAGCGCAGGGTGCTGCTGTGCCGCGATCCGTTCGGGATCAAGCCGCTGTACTACGCATGCACCGAAAACGCGCTCTATTTCGCGTCGGAGATACCGGCACTCATGGAATTCGTGCCGACGCGGCGCGCGGTCGATGCCGCGCAGCTCTACCGCTACCTTCGCTTCGGCATCACCGACGAGGGCACGGCGACGCTCTTGGCCGGCGTGCATCAGATTCGCGCCGCCGGTTATGCCGACGTCGCGATAGACCAGCCGTCGCGCGTCGACCAGCGCACGTATTGGACGCCCACGCTGCAGACGCGCACCGGCATTTCGTTCGACGAAGCCGCGGCCGAAACGCGGCGTCTGTTCGTGGAAAGCGTGCGCCTGCATTTGCGCAGCGACGTGCCCGTCGGCTCGGCGCTGTCCGGCGGCATCGATTCCTCGGCGGTCGTTTGCGCCGTGCGCGCTTTGGAGCCTCGACTCGAGCTGCACGCGTTCAGCTACATCGCTTCGGACTCGCCGCTCAACGAAGAACCCTACGTCGATTTGGTGGCCCGCCGTACCGGCGCCCACGTCCACAAGGTCTACCCGCAGCCGAACGAGCTCGTGGACGATTTGCCGCTTCTGAGCGTCGCGCAAGGGGAACCGTTTCGAAGTACGAGCATCTTCGCGCAGTACCGCGTCTTTCGCGAAGCGGCGCGCGTCGGCATCAAAGTCCTGCTCGACGGGCAGGGCGCCGACGAACTGCTGGCCGGGTACCGCGGATTCCTGGGAATACGTCTGGCCGAACTCGTTCGCGCCGGCAAAATTCCCGCTGCGGCCGCGTTTTTGCGCACCTGCGTGCGTCACTTAGGCGTTTCCGCCGGCTATTTGGTGCAGAAAGCGGCGGAGTATCTGCTTCCGGCGCAAGTGCAGGGCCCGCTGCGCAAGATCGTCGGCCGCGAACTGCTGCCGTCGTGGATGAACGAGCAGTGGTTCGCACGCGCCGGGGTGCATGCAGCGCCGGCGAACGGCGGACACGAAGGGCCGCTGCTCAAGCGCGAGTTGCTGCGCGAACTGCAGTCGACGAGCCTGCCGTCATTGCTGCGCTACGAGGATCGCAATTCGATGGCGTTTTCCATCGAGAGCCGCGTGCCGTTCCTCACGACGCAACTCGTCGAATTCGTCCTGCAACTGCCCGAGTCGTACATCATCGGATTCGACGGCACCACCAAGCGCGTGTTCCGCGAAGCCATGCGCGGGCTGGTACCGGACGCCGTCTTGGACCGTCGCGACAAGATCGGCTTCGCCACGCCGGAAGCCGATTGGATGCGGCGTCTCGATTCGTGGATCGCCTCGCTGCTGGCCAGCGACGCCGCGCAAACCGTGGCCGCGCTGGATCTCTCCAAGACGCGGCAGCTGTGGAGCGACATGGTATCGGGGCGGCGGCGATTCGATTTCGAGTTATGGCGCGCGCTCAACGTGATTCACTGGACCGGACAGTTCAACGTCACGTACGCGTGAGAGCAACCGAGATGCAAACGAATGCAGCTCTGCCCGGCGTCACGATCGAATGGGTCAACCATGCGAGCTTCATCGTGTCCGCCGGCGGGATGCGTTTGCTCTGCGATCCGTGGCTGACGGGCTCGGCGTTCAACAACGGATGGCGGCACGTCACGCCGACGCGCTTTTCCGCCGGCGATTTCGGCTCGATCACGCACGTGTGGATCTCGCATCAGCATCCCGACCATTTTGCGCCGGGAGATCTCAAGAGCGTCCCGCCGGAGGTTCGTGCAGGCGTAACGGTGCTGTACCAAACCGTGCCGGACAAGCTCGTCGTCAGCTGGCTCAAGAGCGCCGGATACAAAGGCACCCGGGAGCTGCCGATGCAGCAATGGGTTCGTCTTAACGACGACACCGAGCTGCTGTGCGGCTCCCTAGACGACGACTCGTGGCTGGCCGTGCGGACGGGCGCGCTCACGCTGCTCAACGTGAACGACTGCGTCTTGAAGCGCGCCGAAGACATCGCGGACATCAAACGCCTGGTCGGACAGGTCGACGTGCTGTTCACGCAATTTTCGTACGCGCAGTGGATAGGGAACCCCGAAGACACGCAGCGGCGCAAGGCCGACGCGGCAGAGAAATTCGCGCGCATCCGGCTGCAATGCCGCATCCTGAATCCGCAGTACGTCGTCCCCTTCGCCAGTTTCATCTACTTCAGCAACACGGAAAACTTCTTCATGAACGACGCGATGAATCGCGTCGGCAGTGTGGCCTCGTTCATTGAGGAGGATCTCGGCAAACGAGCCGTGGTGCTGTATCCCGGAGAGCGGTGGAAGGTGGGCGAGCCCGCGGACTGGCGCGCCGCGGCGCAACGTTACGATGCCGACGTGCGCGCGCGATTGGACGCCGGCCCGGTGGACGTGCCGCGAACGGTAGGCCGCGAGCAGTTCGTTTCGTACGTGAACGACTTCCTGAAGCGCCTTCGACGGAAAAACCCGCTCTTCTCGCTGTTCATGCGTGAGGAAACCACATTCTACCTCACGGATCACGAGCAAGCTTTTCGCCTGGGTCCGAAAGGAGTGCGCGCCGCGGACGCGGGCGCGCGCGAGAGCGACATCGCGACGTGCAGCGAGAACGTGCTCTACGCGTTTCGCACGCCGTGGGGCGGAAACACGCTGCACGTGAGCGGACGCTTTCAATCGTACGTGCCCGGCGGCCATTTGCGCTTTTTCCGGGTAATGTCGCAGCTGCACTATTACAACCGCACGGCCATCGATCTGCACTGGGTTGCCGCGCAGTGCGCGCGCGTTCCGCGCGGGGTATCGAGGCGTCTCGCGCGGTTGACCCGCCGCGCCGCGCAAACCGTTTGACCTGACCCGCGCAGAGCGGCCGAGGGCGCCCATCCCCGGAAGGCGAACGCAAGGCGACCGTGGCCGTCTCGGAGTTGCCGAAAACCTACGATCCCAAAAGCGTCGAACAGCGGCACTACCGCCGTTGGGAAGAAGCGGGATATTTTCACGAGGAACCGGATCCCGCGCGGCCGCCCTTCATCATTTGCATGCCGCCGCCGAACGTTACGGCGCGCGCGCACATCGGGCACGGCTCGACCTTTACGCCGATGGACGTTCTCACGCGGTACCATCGCATGCTCGGCGACAACGCGGATTGGCTCCCCGGAACGGACCATGCGGCGATCGCGACCGAAGCGGTGCTCGTGCGGCAACTCGCCGCGCAAGGGAAATCGCGTGAGTCGCTCGGGCGCGAGGCGTATCTGCAGGTTGCGTGGGAGTGGTCCGAACAGACCGGCGGCACGATCTTCGAACAGTTTCGCGCGCTCGGCTTCGGTCCGGACTGGCAGCGAAATCGGTTCACGATGGACGAGGGCCTCTCCGCGGCGGTTCGCAAGGTGTTCGTCGATCTCTACCGCGAGGGAATGGTCTATCGCGGCAAGCGCCTCATCAACTGGGATCCGAAAGCCAAGTCCACCGTCTCGGATGCGGAGGTCGACCACGTCGAACGCGACGCGTTCCTTTGGCGCATACGGTATCCGTTTGCGCCGGGCGATGACCGCAGCGGGATCGAAGTCGACACCACGCGTCCCGAAACGATGCTCGGCGACGTCGCGATCGCGGTGCACCCGAACGACGATCGCTACAAGCACCTGATCGGCAAAACGGTGCTGCTGCCGCCGTTGCTCGAACGCGCTATTCCCGTTATCGCGGACGACGCCGTCGACTCCGAGTTCGGGACGGGCGCGGTGAAGGTCACGCCGGCGCACGATCCGGCGGATTACGAAATCGGCTTGCGCCACCGGCTCGCGATGCCGTCGATTCTCGACCTCGAGGCGCGCGTCACCGGTTCGGAAATCGGCGTGGGCCGCTATGCGGGCATGGATCGCTATGAGGCTCGCAAAGCGATCCTTGGCGATCTGCGCAAACAAGGATTGCTCGTGCGGGAGCAGCCGTATCGCCACGCCGTCTCGGTCAGCGACCGCACGGGTGAGGTCATCGAGCCGCTGCTCTCACTGCAATGGTTCGTCAAGATGAAGCCACTGGCGGAGCCCGCGCTGCAAGCGTACCGCGAGGGCCGCGTGCGCTTCGTGCCGGAGCGATACGGCCGCACGTACGAGCAATGGCTGGAAAACATCCGCGACTGGAACATCTCGCGGCAGGTATGGTGGGGACACCAGCTTCCCGTTTGGTACACGTGCGGCGGCGATGTGGTCGTCGCCGAAACGGAAGAAGAGGCTTTACGCGTTTCCCAGCGCGATCACGGCACGCGCGAGTTGACGCGCGATCCCGATACGCTCGACACGTGGTTTTCCAGCGCGCTGTGGCCGTTTTCGATTCTCGGCTGGCCGGAACGAACGCCGGAGCTGCAGCACTGGTATCCCTCGCAGGTGCTCGTTACGGGGTACGAGATCATTTTCTTGTGGGTCGCGCGCATGATCATGCTCGGTTTGAAGTTCATGCGCGACGTGCCGTTCCGCGACGTCTGCATCACGCCGCTGGTCTTCGACGCCGAAGGGCGCAAGATGAGCAAGTCGCTGAAAAACGTGATCGACCCCATGGACATGGTCGCCAAGTACGGCGCGGACGCGTTCCGCATGGGCATGATGCGGCAGATCCGTTTGGAAAGCCAAGAGGTCCGCTTTCAAGAATCGCGCTGCGAAGAGGCGCGCAACTTCAACAACAAAATCTGGAACGCGACGCGGTATGCCCTTTCGCTGCCCGAAGGCTTGCCGGCCGCGACCTCGCTGCCGCAGGCGCGCGATTTGACCATTGCCGACAAGTGGATTCTCACGCGACTGCACGATGCCGTTCGAGAGGTGAGCGGCGCGCTCGACGACTATGATTTCGGCAGCGCCGCGGAGGCGCTGTGGCGCTTCATTTGGTACGAAGTGTGCGACTGGTACGTGGAAGCGACGAAGGACGAATATTCCCGCGCGACGCGCGCGAGCGTGCTTTCGTTCGTGCTCAACAACGCGATGCGGCTGCTGCATCCGATCGCGCCGTTCATCACGGAAGAAGTGTGGCTGTCGCTCCCGCACGACGGCCACACGATCGTCACCTCGAGCTGGCCGGACGCAGCCGAGATTCCGCAGGATCGCGCCGCCGCGGCCGATTTCGAAGCGCTGCAGCGTACGGTGGAACGCCTTCGCAATCTGCGGGCGGAAAGCGGACTGCAGCCGCGCGAAACCCTCACGCTTGAAGTGCCGTCGGCGGTTCCCGCCGGCATCGCGTCGCTGCTCGCGACGTACACGACCGGGCGAGTCGAGCGCGTCGACTCGATGCCTGGGAGCTCGCTGGGCGAGGCACTCGGGGCCGTCAGCGGCGCGGCGCCCAAGGGCGTGCTCGCCGAACGCTATAAGAAGGAAGCAGTGCGCCTGCGAGCCGAGGTGGCTCGGGGCGAGAGCAAATTGGCGAACCGGGATTTCGTCGCGAATGCCAAGCCCGACGTCGTACAGAAGGAACGCGAGAAGCTCGAAGGCTACCGCGCGGAGCTCGCGCGAGTGGAGGCTGCGCTCGAGGAGATGGGGGTAACGCCATGAGGGTCTCGACCGAAAAGCGGCGCGTTTTAATCGGCGCCGCGGAGATCGATCGGATCATCGCGCGCTTGGCGCATCAGATTCTGGAGCCCGAGGGTGCGCAGCAAGGCCTGTTGGTGATCGGCATCCGGCGCGGCGGCGAGGCGCTCGCGCAGCGGGTGGCTGCGCAAATCGAGCGCATCAGCGGACGCAAGCCGCCGCTGGGATTTCTCAACATCAACCTCTATCGCGACGACGAGGTCACGCACGAATTGCCCGAGTCGCAGCTGCCGGGCGGCGTTGCGGGCAAAACCGTGGTCATCGTCGACGACGTGCTGTACACCGGCCGCACGGTGCGCTCCGCGCTCGATGCGGTTACGGATTTAGGCCGGCCGGCGGCGGTCCGGCTGTGCGTGCTGGTCGATCGCGGGCTGCGCGAACTTCCGGTGCAGCCCGATTACGTCGGACGCTTCATTCCGACCAGCCGCCGGGAGCGGGTCGTCGTAAGCGTGCGACCGGAGACGTCGCAGGAAGACGAGGTCGCGATCGTTGCGGACGAGACGTAGCCTCATCGATCTCGACGATCTGCGAGCCGGCGAAATCGAGTACATCTTTCAGCGCACGGCCGATTTCGAGCGCGAGCGTCCGCCGCGTCTGCTCGACGGCGTCGCGTGCGTCAACATGTTCTTCGAGCAAAGCACGCGGACCATGACCTCGTTCACCCTGGCGCAGCAGCGTCTCGGCGCCGACGTCATCACCATTTGGCCGAAGGAGTCGAGTCTAAGCAAAGGCGAGACAATCGAAGATACGGCGATCACGCTTGCCGCCATGGGCGTGAACCTCATCGTCGTCCGCCATTCCGAACCGGGATTTCCCCGTCGCGTCGCGCTCGTGTTCGACGGGCACGTCGTCAACGCCGGGGACGGAAGCCACGCGCACCCCACGCAGGCACTACTCGACTTGTACACGTTGCGCGAGGAATTCGGCGATCTGCGCGGTCGAAAGATCGGCTTCGTCGGCGACGTGCTGCACAGCCGCGTCGCGCATTCGAGCATCGCCGGATTGCGCAGCATGGGCGCGGAAGTCGTGCTGATCGGCCCCGACGCGTTCCTGCCGCGCGACTTCATGCAGCCGCACGTGCGCATCGAGCGCGACTTCGACGCCGTGCTGCCCGAACTCGACGCGATCGTGCTGCTGCGCATTCAGCGCGAACGCTTCGAGAGCATGCCGCTGAGCGATCGCGAGTACGTCGCCAAGTACCGCCTCGACGCCAGACGGCTGGAACGCGTGCGCGAGGAGACGATAGTCATGCATCCGGGACCGTACAATCGCGGCGTCGAGCTCGACGACTCGGTGTTGGAATTTGCCGGATGGCGCTACGCGCGGCAAGTCATGCACGGCGTGAGCGTGCGCATGGCCGTGCTGGATTTTCTGATCAACGGCGCGCGTTCGCTGGTGACGCAATAGCGCGCATGCTCGTTCAAGGCGGCCGCCTCATCGATCCGGCGCAACGCTTGGACCGCCTCTTCGACCTGCGCATCCGCGGAGATGTCGTTGCTGAACTCGGCGAGCATCTTCAGCCGGAACGAGATGAAGAAGTGCTCGACGCGCGCAGCGCCTACGTCGCGCCGGGCTTCATCGACATGCACGTGCACTTGCGCGAGCCGGGCAATCCGGAGAAAGAAACGCTGCGCAGCGGTCTTTCCGCCGCGGCGCGCGGCGGGTTTACCGCGGTGGCGGCCATGCCGAACACGAATCCGGCGATCGATTCGCCGGAGCTCGTGCACCGGCTGTGCGAACAGGCCGCCTCCATCGGCTTTGCGCGCGTGTATCCGATAGCCGCGATCACGCAAGCCCGGGCAGGCAAAGACCTTACGGATTTCGACGCGCTCGCGAGCGCCGGCGCGCGTGCGTTTAGCGACGACGGCAACACCGTAATGGACGGCCGCGTCATGCTTCGCGCAGCGCAGGCTGCCGCACGGCGCAGCGACGGAGTGCCGCTGATCGTGCACTGCGAAGACGAACGCCGCAAGAACGGCGCCGTGATGACGGCCGGCCCGGCCGCGCGCAAACTCGGCGTCCCCGGCGCGGCACCGCTGTGCGAAGATGCGATGGTCGCGCGCGACGTGCTCGTAGCGGCTCAAACCGGCTGCGCGCTGCACGTCGCGCACGTGTCGACCGCAACCGCCGTCGATCTCGTGCGGTTCGCCAAAACCGCTGCGGGAGACGGCGCGATCGCCGTTACGTGCGAGGTCACGCCGCACCATCTGGTGTTTACGGAGGCCGACGTGCTCGAGCTCGGCGCAGCAGCGAAAGTCAACCCGCCGCTGCGTTTCGCTTTCGACGTTGGCGCGCTGCGCGCGGCGGTGCGCGACGGAACCGTGGATGCATTTGCCAGCGACCACGCGCCGCATACTTCCGCGGAGAAGTCCGGCGATCTCCGCCGCGCTTGCGTGGGCTTTACCGGTTTGGAAATTGCGGTGGGCGCGTACGCCCACGCGCTGCCGGATCTTTCGCTCACGCGTTTCGTCGAGCTGCTTTCCACGAATCCGGCGCGCATTTTGGGTGTGCCAGGCGGCACGCTGCGCGTGGGAGCGCCGGCCGACGTGACCGTATTCGCCGACGAACCATGGAGGGTCGATCCGGCGCAGTTTCGCTCGAAAGGCAAGTGCACGCCGTTCGCCGGCATGTCGCTGCCTCGACGCGCTCTTACCACGATCGTCGGAGGCAAGATCATCCGTGAATAGAGCTCATCTCATAAACCCACGCACCAGCGCGGCGAGCAGTTTTGGCGCAGATCGCGGCGCGAGGACGGACGCAATGCCAGGGCGCATTGTGGCCGCCGCAGCAACAATGATATGCGCCAAAACTGCCGTCGCCCGAAGGGTTTGGGCGGCGGAACGCCGTCTGCGTCGTCGGCGGCTCGGTTACAGACCCGGTGGGTATGCGCCCTCCCCGTCTTCTAGCAGCCGTCATTCCGGCGCTCCAAACGCTGGGCGCGTCGGTTTATGAGATGAGCTCTAGAGCCGCGCTGTTTCTCGCGGACGGCGCCCGGTTCGAGGGTACCGGTTTGGAACACGAAGGCGTCGCGCTGGGCGAAGCGGTGTTCTACACCGGGATGACGGGTTACGAAGAGGCGCTGACGGACCCGTCGTACGCCGGACAGATTCTCACGTTTACCTATCCGATGATCGGCAATTACGGCATTTCCGGCGAGGCGGCGCAGTATCCGCGCGCGTGCGTCGCGGGCGCGATCGTGAAGCGCATCTCGCGTCATCCGTCGCATCATGCCTCGCGCCTTGCCCTGCCGCAGTGGCTGAACGAGCAGCGGGTGCCGACGATGATCGAAGCGGATACGCGTTCGATCACGATCGCGCTGCGCGAGCACGGCACGATCTGGGCTGCGCTTGCGGTCGGAGAGCAAGCGCTGGCGAGCGCGGAGCGGCGTTTGACCGAATTCGTCCGCACCGCAACCACGAAAGCGCTCGTGCCCAGCGTTGCGACGACGGTCGAGCACGTGGAAGGCAACGCGGGCGGACCGCGCGTGGTCTTGCTCGACTGCGGCGTGAAAAAGGCGATCGTTCGCGAACTGACGGCGCTGGGGGCGAACGTGACCGTCCTTCCGTACGACGCGAACGAGGAAGAGATTTTGCATCACCGGCCGCAGGCGGTGTTCATTTCCCCCGGGCCCGGCGATCCGACCGATCTTCCGCAGACCATCGACACGCTGCGCTCGCTGCTCGGAAAGCGCCCGATGTACGGCGTGTGTCTGGGTCATCAGTTGCTCGCGCTCGCGTGCGGAGCGCGCACCTTCAAACTTCCTTACGGACATCGCGGCGGAAATCAACCCGTGAAGGATTTGCAGCGCGGCGAAGTGATCGTGACCGCGCACAATCACGGGTATGCCGTCGATGCCGCGTCGCTTCCGGCGTCGCTGGAACAGACGATGGTAAACCTGAACGACGGTACGAACGAAGGTTTTCGTCACCGCGACCTGCCCATCGCGGCCGTCCAGTTCCACCCGGAAGCCTCCCCCGGACCGTTCGACGCTCGAGGGCTCTTCGCGCAATGGCTGCAAGATTTGGTGTAGCGCTTACCGGCGTTGCGCTGCTATGCGCCGTGCCCGCGGCGGCGCAGCAATATCAGCGCCTGCACGTGCGTAGTTTCGTGCTTTCGAGCGACGCGGCGCGCGTGCAGCCCGAGCAGCCGTTTCACGTAAGCGCCGTCGTACGCGTTTCGGAAAACGTCGCCCGCTTGGACAACCTGTACTTGCCGACGTTTTTCGGCGCAGAAGAACTGGGCGACGAGCAGCAGATCCTCCACGCGCCGTCAGGTACCACGTATCGCGAGACGCTCACCCTCGTGGCGCACGGCGGCAGCTCGCTCGCGATCACCCCCGCGTACCTCGATGCAATAGACGCGCGCGACGGAAAGCCCAAGCGTTTCATCTCGAATTCGCTGCAGCTGCGCGTCGGATCGGGGATGGCGCGCCGCTCTACGTTCTTGCGCGTGGTCGCGTTCGTCGTGATTGTCGTCGTGCTGCTCGCGGGCGTGCCGGCCGCCATCGTGGCGGTCGCGTTCCGGCGGCGCACGGCACCGGTGCACGCGATGGAGGTTCCCGCCGAGGCCCCGCCGCGTGTGGATGACGTGGAAGCCGCCTTCGATCGCTTGCGCATGCGGCGCGACCGCGGTTCGCTGCTGCAGCTGCGCGGCGCGCTTTGGCGCAGAGCCGGCGCGCAAAACGGCGAGACGCTTGCCGACGTGCTGCGCCGCCCCGCGGCAACGGATCCGCAACTGCGCAAGCACCTCTTCAACGTCGAGCGAGCCGCGTTCGTGGAAGAATCGCGTTTCGAAGAAGTGCTCGATGAGGTGCTGAGCGGGAAGACGTGAACGTTCACACAGGTGGTACTCAGCCTTCGACGCTCATCGAAGCGCTCTCGCGAACGATCGTCGGGCAGGCGCAGGTCGTCGAATCGCTTGTGCTCGCGCTCATCGCGGGCGGCCACGTCCTGCTCGAAGGGCCGCCGGGTCTCGCGAAAACGCTTGCGTGCCGCTGCCTTGCCGCCGCGATCGCCGGTGAGTTCAAACGCGTGCAGTTCACGCCCGATCTCCTCCCGGCCGACATCGTGGGAACGCGCATTTTCGATCAGCGTGAAACGGCTTTCAGTACGGTGCTGGGCCCGATCTTCGCGAACGTCGTGCTGGCCGACGAGATCAATCGCGCGCCGGCGAAGGTGCAGTCCGCGCTGCTCGAAGCGATGCAGGAGCGCCAAGTCACCATCGGCCACGACACGCACGCGCTGCCGGATCCCTTCATCGTCCTTGCGACGATGAATCCGCTGGATGCAGACGGCACGTATCCGCTCCCGTTCGCGCAGCTGGATCGCTTTCTGCTCAAAGTACGCGTCGAATATCCCTCGCACGGCGAAGAGCAAGCCATTTTGGATCGCTTTGCGGTGGCGCACACCGAACCGCTGCGCGGCGTCGCGACGCTCGCCGACGTCCTGCAATGGCAGCAGCTTGCGCGCGCAGTCCATCTGGACGAAAAAATCAAACGCTACATCGTCGACCTCGTTACGCAAACCCGCAAACCCTCGCCGTACGTGGAGTGCGGCGCGAGTCCCCGCGCCAGTTTGGCGCTCGCCTTCACGGCGCGCGCGAAAGCCCTGCTCGCCGGGCGCGATTTCGTCCTTCCCGACGACGTGCGCGTGGCCGCGCCGCCGGTTTTGCGTCACCGTATCGGCTATACGCATCGGGTCGCGGTCGACCGCGTCGATACGGAGCAGTTGCTCGACGCAGCCATCGCCGGCGTGCCGGCGCCTTGAGTACACCGTGCATGCGATAAGGCAGGCGCTGCTGCGCGCGAAACGCCGCCCGCAGCGCTCCGGCAGCGGATCGCCGTTGCAGTATCGCGGCGACGGCTTCGAATTCGTGGAACTGCGCGAGTACGTTCCCGGTGACGACGTGCGCCGCATCGACTGGGCCGCAACCGCTCGCACCGGCGCGCTGCAAACGCGCGTCGTGCTTGAAGACGTGGCGCTGACGATGTGCGCGATCGTCGACGACTCCGCTTCCATGCGAGGCGGAAAGCGGCGTGCATTGCTGGAGAGCGCGAAGGAAGCGGCACGCGCATGGTACGCCGCAGCCGACGGTGTCGATCGAGTCGTACATTTGGAAGCCGTTGCGCCCTTCGACCTTCGACGCGCGTTTGCGATTGCGCGCGCCGCCTTGCCGCGGGGCAGCGCGCTGCTCGTCGTGAGCGACTTTTTCGATCTGGCGCAGGACGGCGAATCGATCCTCGACCTCGGCTTGCGATTCGATTGCACGGCATTGGTTGCGCGCGACCCATGGTACGAGGGATTGCCGCTGCGCGGCTTCGTGCGCGTGCGCGACGCCGAAAGCGCCGCACACACCGAGCTGTTTCTCGGCGCACGGGAGCGCCGCAGGTATCTGCAAGCCGTGCGCCACCGCGAAGGAGCGCTGCTCGAACGGCTCGCGGAGGCGAACTGGCGCGCGAGCGTGCTGAAGGAAGACGACGACGGCGCCGCGGCGCTTGCGCGCGCGTTCGGAATCGCATGACGCTCACGCATCCCGCGTACGTCGCTCCGGCGCTGCTCGCAGTGCTCGCGTTTGCGCTGCTCTATGCGGCTGCGCTGCGCATGCGAGCGGGGCAAGCCGTAGCGTATTCGCACTTGCCGTTTCTGATCGGCTCGACTGCCGCGTCTGCATGGCCGCAGCGCGTGCTCGCCGCGGCGCTGGTTTTCGCGGTCGGACTGGTTGCGTTCGCGCTTGCCGGACCGCGCGTCCGGACGCTCGTGCCGGTAGGCGGAAGCGTGATCTTGTGCGTCGACACGTCGGGTTCGATGAACGCCGCGGACGTTGCGCCCACGCGCGCGCAAGCGGCGCTGGCGGCCATGCGCCCCTTCATCGATCGCGCACCGGCGCAAACCGCGATCGGCATCGTTTCCTTTGCAACCGACGCGCAGGTGCTCGTGCGCCCGACGCGGGATCGCGAGCAGATCGCGGCGGCGCTGGATGCGATTCCTCCGCCGAACGGCGGAACCGCGATCGGAGACGCGCTCGCGCTGGCTAAACGAGTCTTGCCGGCGCAAGGCCCGCGAGCCGTCGTGCTGATCACCGACGGCGAAAACAACGCGGGTTCCGATCCGATGGAAGCGGCGCGCACGCTCGGCGCGGCGCGAATTCCGGTTTACACCGTCGGTATCGGGACGAACAGCGGCGCGCTCATTCCCGGCACGCTGCAGGAGGCCGGCATCAACGAGGATGCGTTGCGTGCGTACGCCGGCGCGACCGGCGGAGCTTACAGCCGCGCGGACGACGCGGCGCAGCTGCGCGAGGCTCTCGCGCGTTTGGGAAGAACGGCTTCGTTCGTGCGGGCGAACGTCGACGTTTCGCTCGCGACGGCCGTATGCGGAGGAACGCTGCTGGCCGTCACGCTGTTGGCCGCAGCCATGGCGGGGAGATTTCCCTAGTGGACGACATCGATCTCGCGCGCATGCGCAGAAGCTACGAGCGGATGGATCTGCTTGAAACCAACGTGTGCGCCGATCCGATCGAGCAGCTGAAGATTTGGCTGCAAGACGCCGTGCGCGCCGAGGTGCCCGAACCGAACGCAATGTGCGTATGCAGTTGCGCCGAGGGCCGTCCGTCCGCACGGATGGTGCTCCTTCGCAAAGTCGATGCCGGCGGGCTCGTGTTCTTCACCAGTTACTTCAGCCGCAAAGGCCGGGAACTGGAACAAAACCCGTACGCGGCGGCGGTGTTCTACTGGGCCGCGCTCGAGCGGCAAGTCCGCGTCGAAGGCCTCGCGCAGCGAATAGCCGAGGAAGAGTCGGACGCGTACTTTGCAATCCGCCCGCGCGGTCACCAGCTCGGCGCGTGGGCATCGGAGCAGAGCGAACCGGTCGAGCAGCGCGAGCTGCTGGAGCAGCGCATGCGCGATTACGAGTCGCGTTTTGACGGGGAGCCGGTGCCGCGTCCGCATTCTTGGGGCGGCTACGCGATCGTTCCGCAGACGATCGAATTTTGGCAAGGCCGCCCCAACCGCATGCACGATCGATTGGAGTTCACGCGCGCGCACGGTGGGTGGACGATGCGCCGCCTGCAGCCTTAACGCTTAAAGGCGAGCGAGCGCAGGCTTCGTTGACCTTCCGGGACTTCTTCAGGGCTTTCCTAGGGCCACAGGTCCGGCGCGCGTGTCTGTTCGGCACTTTGGCGACCCGTTGCGGACCGCTTACGATGCCGTCAGGGATGGCTACCTATCTCGTGACCGGCGCGGCCGGTTTCATCGGCTCGGCGCTCGTGCGCGCGCTGCTCGAGCGCGGCGAACGCGTGCGCGCGCTCGACAACCTGCAGACCGGCAAGCGCGCAAACCTTGAAGAGCTGCTGCGTGAAATCGAGTATTTCGAGATCGATTTGAACGACGAGCGGAAGCTTCCGGAAATCTGCCGCGGCGTCGATTGCGTCTTTCATCAGGCGGCGATCCCATCCGTGCCCAAATCGATTGCCGATCCGGTCACGAGTCATCGCGCGAACGTCGACGGCACGTTGAACTTGCTGCTGGCGGCGCGGGAGGCGCGAGTCGGACGCGTGCTTTACGCCGCGTCGTCATCCGCATACGGCGACACGCCCACGCTTCCGAAGCGCGAAGACATGAAGCCCAATCCGATTTCACCGTACGCGGTACAGAAGCTGTGCGGCGAGCTCTACACGGCGGCGTTCCACCGCGTCTACGGATTGGAAACCGTCGCGCTGCGCTATTTCAACGTGTTCGGGCCGCGCCAGGACGCGAGCAGCCCGTACTCGGGCGTGCTCTCGAAGTTCATCACGTACATGCTGGAAGGGCGACGGCCGACGATTTACGGCGACGGATCGCAAAGCCGCGATTTCACGTACGTAGACAACGTCGTTCACGCGAACCTGCTCGCCGCCGGCGCGGACGCGCAGCGCGTTGCCGGGCGCACCTTCAACGTTGCGACGGGCACGCGGTTTTCGCTGAACGAACTGTTCGAGGCGCTCAAACCGATTACGGGATTCAACGGGAGGCCGCACTACGAAACCGAGCGGATCGGCGACGTGAAACATTCGCTGGCGGATATCGGCGCCGCAGCCGAAGCGTTCGGCTATCGTCCCATCGTCGCGTTCGAAGAGGGTCTGCAGCGTACCGTCGCGTGGTACCGGCAGCAGCTCGCGACGCCGGAGGTCGCTCCTGCAGTAACCGCGCTCTAAAGCGGCTAACGTTGGGCCTCTAGCATGCCGCCTCGCAAGAGCGTCCTCGTGATCGGCTCGGGTCCAATCGTGATTGGCCAGGCCGCCGAATTCGATTACGCGGGCGTTCAGGCGTGCCGGGCGCTGCGCGAGGAAGGCCACCGCGTCGTTCTCGTCAACTCCAATCCAGCGACGATCATGACGGATCCCGAAGTCGCCGACGCGGTGTACTTGGAACCGCTCACCGTCGCATCGCTCGAAGGAATCATCGAGCGCGAACGTCCGGACGCGCTGCTGCCTACGCTCGGCGGACAAACCGGCTTGAATCTCGCGGTGGAGCTCAGCGGGGCCGGCGTGCTCGATCGCTACGACGTAGAGCTGCTCGGCACGCCCGTCGAGACGATCGAGCTTGCCGAAGACCGCGAGCGTTTCAAAGCCAAAATGATCGAGATCGGCGAGCCGGTTGCGATGAGCGCGATCGTCACGCGCGCCGAGGAAGGGCTGACGTTTGCGCGCGAGCACGGCTATCCGCTCGTCGTCCGGCCGGCGTACACGCTGGGCGGCACGGGCGGCGGCATCGTTCGCGACGAGCGAGAGCTGCTCGAAACGCTCGAAAGCGGTTTGTCGGCAAGCCTCATCCATCAGGTGCTGCTGGAAACCTCGCTGCTCGGTTGGAAAGAGATCGAATACGAAGTGCTGCGCGACGGCGCGAACAACTGCATCATCGTGTGCAACATGGAAAACATCGACCCGGTAGGCGTGCACACGGGCGATTCCATCGTCGTCGCTCCGTCGCAAACGCTTTCGGATCTGGAATACCAAATGCTTCGCAGCGCGAGCCTGAACGTGATTCGCGCCCTCAACGTGCAAGGCGGCTGCAACATTCAATTCGCGCTGCATCCCGAGCGCAGCGAATACGCCATCATCGAGGTCAACCCGCGGGTTTCGCGCAGCTCCGCGCTCGCGAGCAAAGCGACGGGCTATCCGATCGCGAAAATCAGCACGCGCATCGCCCTGGGCCAAACCCTCGACGAGATTCCGAATCCGGTGACCGGCGTAACGAAAGCCGCGTACGAACCGACGCTGGACTACGTCGTGGTTAAAATCCCGCGCTGGCCCTTCGATAAATTCCCCTTGGCCGACACCTCGCTTGGAACGCAAATGAAGTCGACCGGCGAGGCCATGGGCATCGGGCGCACGTTTCAAGAAGCGCTCCTGAAAGCGGTACGGGGCCTCGATCTCAAGCGCGAGACGCTCACGCGCAACGCGCTCGAACAGTGGAGCGACGGCGAGCTGGAAAACGTGATTGCGCATCCGACCCACGAGCGGCTTTTCGCCGTCGCCGAACTGCTGCGACGCGGCACGGAACGCGGTGACGGCCGGGCGGCGATCCGGCGCATCGTGGAGCTCTCCGCTATCGACAAATTCTGGCTTTACGAGATCTCCGAGATCGTGCAGCGTGAATGCGCGCCGCCGCTGAACGGCGGCGCGCCGGTGTTTCGCATGGTCGACACCGCAGCTGCCGAATTTCCCGCAAAATCTCCGTACTACTACATCGCGCACGATGAAAGCGACGAGATGCGCACCCCGCCGCGCGAACCGGTGGTCGTCGTGGGAAGCGGCCCGATTCGCATCGGGCAAGGGATCGAGTTCGACTACTCCTGCGTGCACGCCGCGTGGGCGCTGCGCGAGTCGGGGTGCTCGCCGGTCGTCGTCAACAACAATCCCGAGACGGTTTCGACGGACTTCGACGTTTCGGACGTCCTCGTTTTCGAGCCGCCCGGCGCGGATGAAGTAGAGGCTGCGTATCGCTCCACGCGCGCGCGGGGCGTCATGCTGGCGTTCGGCGGGCAAACGGCGATCAATCTGGCGGAGGAGCTCGCGCGTCGCGGCGTGCGAATCATCGGGAGCGACCGGCGCAGTTTGGACATGGCCGAGGATCGCGAAAAATTCGACGGGGCGCTGCACCGCCTAGGCGTCGCGCGCCCGGAAGGAAAAGCGGCTCGTTCGTTTCGCGAAGCCCGCGCAATCGCACGCGAACTGGGCTTTCCCGTACTGGTGCGTCCTTCGTACGTGCTGGGCGGGCGCGGCATGGAAATCGTCTACAATGAAGGCCAGCTCGCGTCGTACGCGGAGTCGGCGCCCCCGATTTTACCCGAGGCGCCGCTGCTGGTCGACAAGTACTTGCGCGGCCTCGAAGCCGAAGTCGACGCGGCGTTCGACGGTGAGGACATCTTAATCCCGGGGATATTCGAACACATCGAGCGCGCGGGCATCCACTCCGGCGATTCCATCAGCGTCTATCCCTCGCAAACGATTTCCGTGCAGATGCAGGAGCGCATCGTCGAGGTCACCACCGCAATCGCGCGCGAGCTGAACATTCGCGGTCTCATCAACATCCAATTCGTCATCCACGATGCGCGGCTGTACATCATCGAGGCGAACCCCCGCGCAAGCCGCACCGTGCCGATCATTCAAAAGGCGACGGGCGTGAATCTGGTAGCGGCGGCCACGCGAATCGCGCTGGGACAGAAGTTGCGCGACATGCCGTACGGCACCGGTCTGGTTCCGGCAGCGCCGTTCGTCGTCGTGAAGATTCCGGTGTTTTCGTTCGCGAAGATGCGCGGCGTGGAAACGATTTTAGGTCCCGAGATGAAATCCACCGGCGAGGTGCTGGGGATCGACGAGAATTTTGCGGGCGCGCTTCGCAAGGGCTTCGTTGCCGCCGGCGTGCGCGTGCCGGACGAGGGCGGCCGCATTCTAGTTTCCATCGCGGATGAGGAAAAGGAAGGATCCATTCCGATTCTGCGACGGTACGCGCAGTTGAGGCATCAGCTCATCGCGACGCCGGGAACCTGCGAAATGCTGCGCGCGGCGCGCATCCCTTGCCTGCAAGTGAACAAGATCGGGGACGGCTCGCCGCACGTGCTGGATTTGATTCGCGATCGCGGCGTGGACCTGGTCGTCAACGATGCGCAAGAGCCGCGGCAGATCTCGGACAACTACCGCATCCGGCGCGCCGCCGTGGAGGCCAACATCGCGTGCTTGACGAGCTTGGACACGGCGCGCGCGCTGGCGGAGGCGCTTGAAAACACCGCCGGGCCCCCGCGGTCGCTCCAAGAATATCGATGCGCGCAGAGCCGGGTTCCGTCGTAGCAGCTGGCGCGATCGCCCCCAGCGCGTTCGTGCTCGGCGCAAACGCCAGCACCCTGGCGTTCGTAAACGCCCTGCGCGCGGATGCACCCTCGGCGGCGGCGCACTTGGTTCCGATGGCGCAGACGCCGATAGGCACCGTCGTCGGGGACGCGTGGCAAAACGTCACGATCGCGACGGCGTCGTTGCTCGACTGGCTCGACAAAACGTTTCCTCCCGACGACGAACGCGCTTTCGTCGCGCCCCTGCGCGACATCGAACTCCTCGCGCGCATTAACTGGCAGGCGCAGCTGCCGGAACGCTTGGACGAGAACAGCGTGCTCAATCTGGAAGACCTTCCGGAAGAGCTCGCGGAGGCGCTCGCGCACCTTCCGGAGCCGCTGGTGCAGTGCGCTGCATGCAGACGGCTGTGCGTGCGCGATCATTTTGCTTGGCGTGAGAAGCAGCTGTGTGCGTGGGACTACCACCGCCAAGTGTTCGGCAAGCGCGGACCATGGCGAAGCGGCGCCTACGAGCCGCACCGCCTGCAGACCGTTCCGAGCGCGGCATACGTCGCGCCGCCGCTGCTCGACGAAGCCGGCGTCGACGTCGTACTTGCGATCGCCGGTTTGGACGAATCTGTCGCGCAGGCAGTGCTCAACGCGATCCTGTCGGCCGACGCGCGGCGCGCGCACCTGGCCGTGCGCACGCCGGACGGGTATACGCTGCTTCGCGAGCGCTCCGCCGCACCCGCGTGATGGTTTCGCGCGTGGAGGCGCTGTTCGCGGTGCTGTTCGCGCTGCTGGTTCTGCGGCAGGCGTACGTGCAAATCGTCGCGGGTCCACGCATCGCGGCGAATCCCTACAACCCGCGTCACGCGTTGCTTGCGGCGCATCGCGGCCGTATTCTTGCTAGCGACGGAACGGTGCTCGCCCAAACGACCGGCGATCGTCGAAGCTATCCGCTCGGCGCCGCGCTCGCCCAAACGGTGGGTTACGTTTCGCAGCGCTACGGCACGAGCGGGCTCGAGGACGCCTACGACCGCGCGCTGACGCCCGCGGACACGACGGGTGATTTCACCGCGCAGATCGGACAAATCGCCGAGGCGATTACGGGCAAGAGTTCCATCTCGCGCGGTGCGGACGTCGTCACGACGATCGACCCGGCGGTGCAGAGCGAGCTCTTTGCGCAGCTGTCCGGATACGCGCGCGGCGCAGGCGTCGTGCTGGATCCGCACACCGGCGCCGTGTTCGCGCTGGCGAGCGTTCCGAGTTTCGACCCGAACGCGCTCAGCGCGCAGTTTGCTTCGCTCGCAAGCGACCAAAGCAGCCCGCTGCTGAATCGCGCGGTAGACGGACTCTATCCGCCGGGATCGACGTTCAAGATGTTCACGGCTTCGGCGGCGCTGGACGCGGGCGTCGTAACGATGCAATCGACCTTCTACGATCCCGGCTACTACACGATCGGCGATTTCACGCTGCACGACAACGAAGGAGAGGCTACCGGTACGCAAGATCTCACCGGTGCGTTCGCGCTGTCGAGCAACGTGGACTTCGGCCAAATCGCGCTCAAAATGGGAACGCAGACGTTTTACCGGTATTTGCGGCGGTGGGGAATCGGCGATTCGCTGGATTTTCAACTGCCCGCCTCGCGCGATCGGGTCCCGCCGGAGAATTCCGTCGTTCCGGGCGAGCTCGCACAGATGGGCTTCGGACAAGGAGCGCTGCTGATGTCGCCGCTGCAGATGGCGCTTATCGGCGCAACCATCGCAAACGGCGGCTCGGAGCCGCGCCCCTATCTCGTTCGGCAGGTCGTCTGGCCGGCGGGCGCGGGAAGCAGTTACGGCCCTGCGGAGCTCGCGACGCCGATATCGGCGGATACCGCCTCGAATGTGACGAAGATGATGATTGCGGTGGTCGAAGGGGGAACGGGAACCTCGGCGCGGCTCGCGGGCGTAACGGTTGCCGGCAAAACCGGCACGGCGACCAATCCGTTCGGTGCGGCGCACTCGTGGTTCGTGTGCTTCGCTCCGGCGGAGAATCCGCGCGTTGCCGTCGCCGTCATCGTCGAGAACGCCGGCTACGGCGCAGCGGTCGCCGCGCCCATCGCGCGAAACGTCTTGCGGGTCGCACTGGAGCACGTAAAGCAATGAGGCGGAGTGCCGTAGATCTTGATTGACGAAGCGCACGTTTTCAACAATCGGTATCGCCTCGATCGCAAACTCGGAGAAGGCGGCATGGCGACGGTGTACTGCGGTACCGATACGCTGCTGCGGCGACGCGTCGCCGTCAAAGTGCTGCGCGAACAGTACGCTTCCGATCAAGATTTCGTGCGCCGGTTTTATCAAGAGGCGGAATCGGCGGCGCGTCTCTCCCACCCGAACATCGTGAACACCTACGACGTGGGACGCGAAGGCGACACGTATTACATCGTCATGGAGCTCGTCGACGGACCCTCACTGGGTGAGATGATTGCCTCCGACGGAAAGCTTCCCGAACCCGTGGCGATCGACTACGCGGCGCAAATCTGCAACGGCTTGGCGTACGCCCACCGGCAAGGGCTGCTGCATCGTGACATCAAGCCGGCGAACATTCTGATTACCAAGGACGACGTGGTCAAGCTCTCGGATTTCGGGATCGCCCGCGCGATGTCGCAGCAAACGATGGCGATGACGCGTCCCGGACTCATCATGGGAAGCGTGTATTACCTCTCGCCGGAGCAGGCGCAAGGACACGAGCTGCACGAGACGTCCGACCTGTACAGCATCGGCGTCGTGCTGTATCAAATGCTGACCGGGCGCCTTCCGTACACCGGCGACTCGCCCGTGACCGTCGCGCTCAAACACGTGTCGGACCCCGTCCCCGTACTCGATCCGGATACGAGCGGCGTAAGCCCCGCGCTCGCCGCGATCGTCAACAGGCTGCTGCAGAAGCACCCCGATCGCCGCTTTCAATCCGCCAGCGAGGTCGCATCGGCGCTTCGCGAAGCGCGCGAACGGCCGGCGGTCGCGGCATTTTCGACGCAGGACGACGCTCCGACGCAGTCCGCAACGCCGCCGTCGCCGCCGCCGCGTCCGTCGCTCATGCCGGATCGCCGGGCGATCGTGGAGGAAGAGCACGCGCGTCCTCGTTCGGTCGGCCCGTTCATCGTTTTGGTTGTCGCCGCGCTCGTCCTTGCCGCCGCAGCGGGGTACTTTGCAACGCGTCCGGGCGCGCCGCGCATTACCATCGCGAATTACGCCGGCATGAGCGACGCGCAAGCGCAGCAAGCCGTCGTCAACGCCGGTCTCAACTACAAGGTGACGCGTCAGCCGAGCGATACGGTAGCGCTGAATCACGTCATCGCTCAAGACCCCGCGCCGAACACCGCCGTCCTCAAAGGCGCCATCATCACGCTCGTGGTCAGCAGCGGCAAACCCACCGTCGGTTTGCGCGACGTGACGGGTTACACGCTTGCCGATGCGCAGAAAGATTTGCTCGGCGATCGATTCCAGGTGAGAGTAGATCGTAAATTCGATCCCTCGCCGAAGGACACCGTCATCGAAGAAAAGCCGAAACCCGGAACGAAAGTTCGGCAGGGATCGAGCGTCACGCTCGTGGTCTCGGACGGCCCCGCCCCGATCAAAATGCCGCGTCTGGTCGGTTTGACCATCGACAAAGCGCGCGCGATTGCCCAGCGCGATGCGTTCACGATCAACGTGACGGAAACGGCGGCGATCGACAACATTCCGCCGAACGTGATCGCTTCCCAAGATGTCGCTTCCGGAACCACGATACCGGCGGACCATTCGATCACGGTCAACGTCGTGGTCAGCACGGGCGGCGGCCTCTCCAGCGTGCCGCAGGTCGTCAAGCAAGACTACATCAACGCAAATCAGGCGCTCGTGAAAGCGGGCTTCGCCGTCGACATCACCTACATGATTCATCCGGCAAGCGCCGACAACGGTTTGGTCGTCGCGCAAGATCCGCCCGCGAACACGCCGCTGGAAAAGGGCAATACCGTGAAGATCACGGTCTCGGTGCCCGGCGAGGTTCCCGACACCGAGGGCATGGATCTGGAGTCGGCCAAGCACGCGCTGCTCAACGCGGGATACACACTCGGCAACATTACGCCGACCACCGAAGGCGCCGACGGTAAAGTGGTTCGCACCGAACCGTTCGCGGGCACGTCGGCTCGTCCCGGAACGCCGGTAAACATCTACGTCAACAGCGCCAGCGCGCAGCCCGCTAAGCCGTGACCCGCATTCTGGGCATCGATCCGGGCCTGCGCACGACGGGCTACGGAGTCATCGAATATGCCGCGGGACGATCGCGCCTGGTGGAAGCCGGCATCGTAACGCCCGCTGCCCGCGCGTCGCTCGAGCGCCGTTTGCGCGAACTGCACGAAGGCATCACCGCGGTCGTGGCGTCCACCCGGCCGCACGTCATCGTCATCGAAGAACTCTACACGACGTACAAGAACCCCGTTACCGCGATCATGATGGGACACGCGCGCGGCGTGCTGTGTTTGGCCGGTGCGCAGCACGACGTGCCGGTTCACACCCTTGCGCACTCGCTCGTAAAGCGCGCGCTCATCGGTTCGGGGTCCGCGCGCAAGGATCAGGTCAACAAGATGGTGACGCAGCTGCTGGGCTTGCGCCGCCGTCCGCAACCGAACGACGTTTCGGACGCGCTCGCGCTCGCGCTGGCCTTCGGAAATCGCTCGTACCGGTGACGCGCGCCGTTTCGCGATGTTTTCACGCATAAAGGGCACGCTCGTCGAGCGGCGTGACGGCGCGGTCGTCCTGGACGTGCACGGGCTCTCGTACCAGATCCTGCTGCCGCCGTGCGTCGAAGAAAAAATCGCGGCGCAGGCGGGCGAAGACGTGACGCTCGAAATTCACGCCGTGCTGAACATCGAGGGCAACGCCGGGCACTACACGTTCTACGGGTTTTCGAATGCCGTGGAACGCGAGTTTTTCGAATCGCTGATCAGCGTGGCCAGCATCGGTCCCCGATCGGCGGCGCGGGCGTTTTCGCAGCCCATGTCGCGCATCGCGGGCGCAATCGACCGCGGCGATCACGGCTTTCTGAAGACGCTCCCGGGCATCGGCCAGCAGAAGGCGCGGGACATCGTCGCGAAGCTCCAAGGCAAAGTGTCGCGATTCTTACTCATCAAAGAGGCACCGGGCACCGCGCCGGTGCGCATGCCCGACTTCGCGGACGAAGCACTTTCCGTGCTCCTGCAGCTCGAATACAAACGCGCCGAAGCGGAGGAAATGATTCACGCGACGCTCGATGCTTCGCCGCAGATTCACGACGCCGAAACGCTGCTGGCCGAGATCTACCGGCGCAAGGCCCAAGCGCATGCCTGAAGATCGCAGAAAGCGGCTCTACGGACCGGAGGACGCGGTACCTCCGGATCGTCTGGTGAGCGCGCGAGATACGCTCGAGGATGAGGTCTACGGCGCGAGTTTGCGGCCGCGCTCGTTCGACGAGTACGTCGGCCAGCAAACCGTGATTGAAAACCTGAAGATCGCGATCGACGCCGCGCGCGCGCGCGGAGAACCGCTCGAGCACGTGCTGTTCTACGGGCCTCCCGGGCTCGGAAAGACCACGCTGGCCGCGCTGATCGCGAAAGATCTCGGCCGCACGCTGCGGCCGACGAGCGGTCCGACGCTGGAGAAGCCGAAGGATCTCGTCGGTATTCTCACGGCGCTCGAAGAGGGAGACATCCTGTTCATCGACGAGATTCACCGCCTCGGGCGCGTCGTGGAAGAGTTTCTGTATCCGGCGATGGAGGATTATCAGATCGATTTCGTCGTCGATCGCGGCGCTTACGCCAAGACGGTAAAATTACCGCTCAAGCGCTTTACGCTGATCGGCGCGACGACGCGTGCCGGCATGCTTTCCGCGCCGCTGCGCGAGCGGTTCGGGATCATGCACCATCTGGATTACTACGGCGTGGACGAACTCAAACGCATCGTCCTGCGTTCCTCGAGCGTGCTGAACGTTCCGATCGACGACGAGGGCGCGCAACTCATTGCGGCGCGCAGCCGAGGGACGCCGCGCATCGCAAACCGTTTGCTGCGCCGCGTGCGCGACTACGCGGAGGTGCGTGCGGACGGCCGCATCACCCAAGCGGTCGCCGATGAAGCGCTGCGGCGCGAAGGCGTCGACGAACTCGGGCTCGACCGGCTCGATCGCGCGTTCTTGCGCACCATCGTCGAGCAGTACAAAGGCGGACCGGTCGGCATCGCGGCGATTGCGGCCACGCTTACCGAAGATGCGGAAACGCTCGAGGACGTCGTGGAGCCCTATCTCCTCAAGTGCGGTTTCGTGGTGCGCACGGCGAGCGGAAGAAAAGCGACGGCGCACGCGTACGCGCATCTCGGCGCCAGAGGCGCGCCGCTGCCCGCGCAGGAGCGGCTGTTGTGAACCGCGCGCGCTTTTTGTGCGCGGCGGCCGCGGCGCTCGGAACACCTGCGCGGGCGTTCGCCCAGGAAGACGTTGCGGATCCTTCGCAGCAGACGCAGTCGCAAGCGTTGCGCGTGCTGCTTGGAAGGGGCCCGGCGCAGAAGTTGGACGACGCGCTGTTTCTCTTCGAAGGGCGCCGTTTTCGCGGCTCGTTCAGCGTGCTGCCCGGCGGAGACGTCGTCAACACGGTGCCGCTGGAGCTCTACCTGCAAAGCGTCGTTTCGCGCGAGATGCCGCCGTCGTGGCCGAGCGCGGCGCTGCAGGCGCAGGCGATCGTCGCGCGCACGTACGTGCTGCAGCGCAGCAATCCCACGCGCGACTACGATCTCGTGCCGTCCGAAGCGAATCAAGTCTACACCGGGATCGACGCGGAGCACGCCCAAAGCAACGCCGCGGTGAGCGCGACGCGCGGGCAAGTGGTACGGTACGGCGCCGGTTTCGCTCAAGTGCTCTATTCTTCGTGCTGCGGCGGGCACACGGAATCGAGCCGCGATGCGTGGGCCGGCCCGGCGATCGCGTATTTGAGCGGCGTGGGCTGCACGTATTGCGCCGACTCCCCCTGGTTTAGCTGGACGCAGCGGATCGCACTCGATCAAATCGAGCAGAAGCTTGCGGGCTCGCTGCAGGGATTGCAAGACGTGCGCGGCATCACGCTCGATGCGCGCGATAAAAGCGGACGCGCGCAGTATTGGACGTTTAGCGGCGAGGGCGCGCCGGAGCGCGTCAAAGCTGCGGACGTGCGGCGCGCATTGGGCTCGCGCGTGCTGCCGAGCCTGCTCGTGCGCAGCGTTGCGCTGCAGGCGGACCGCAGCGTACGCATCGAAGGTGGCGGTTTGGGGCACGGAGTCGGCTTGTGTCAGTGGGGAGCGCGCGGAATGGCGCTCGGCGGAGCCGACGCGCGCGCGATTATCGCATACTATTATCCGGGTACCGGGGTTGGGAATGACTGACGAACAACGTGCGGCCGAACGTGAAGGCGGGGAGAAGCGCGTTCAAGGCGTTCGTCTTCGCAAGTACATCGACGTCGTCGTGGAGGACCGCCTCTCGTCGATGCTGTTCCGCGGAGCGATAGCCGACGTCTCCGAAACCGGCATGCGCGTCATCGCCGATCAGTATCTTCCCAAAGGAACGAAATACATCTTCACGATGAAGAGCTCGCCGCATCTTTCGCTGCGCGGCGAAGTGCGGTGGATTCGGGGCTTCGAACGGGAGACGTATCAGGTCGGCGTGCAGTTCATCGACGTCGGCGAAGACGATCGCAGGCGTCTCGCGAATTTTCTGGACATGGAGCGGCGCCGATTACCGACCTGAAGCCTCTCGATCCTACGCTCACCTCCGCCTACAGCTTCGACCTTCCCGAACGACTCATTGCCCAACGGCCCGCCTCGCCGCGCGATGCATCGCGTCTGCTGGTCCTACGCGACGCAGCCTTCGAGCACCGCATCTTCCGCGATTTGCCGCAGTACCTGCATGCCGGCGACGTGCTGGTGCTGAACGAAACGCGCGTCATCGCGGCTCGCGTTTTCGGTGCGCGCGAGTCCGGCGGGCGCGCGGAATTGCTGCTGCTGCACCCGTCGCATACGTTGCGCTACGATCCCGCTGCGACACGGTGGCTCGCGCTTGCAAAGCCGGCGCGCCGTTTGCGTGCCGGCGAGCGCATCACCTTCGGCGATCTCGGGGAGGCGCGTATTGCCGGCGTGCGAGACGAAGGCGTGCGCGAAGTGGAGTTCTGGCTGCAGTTGCCGTTCGAGGAGTTTTTGCAGCGGGCGGGACGGCTGCCGCTTCCGCCTTACATTCGCAACGAAAGCGACGAAGCACAGGAGCGCTACCAAACGATCTTCGCGCGCCAGCCTGGAAGCGTCGCGGCACCCACCGCGTCGCTGCACTTTACGGAGCGCGTGTTCGATGCGCTGCGCGCGCGCGACGTGCAGATCGTCAAACTGGTTTTGAACGTCGGCTTGGGCACGTTTCGCCCCATGCAGACGCAGCGCATCGAGGAGCACGCGATGCACGCGGAGTCGTTCTCGATTCCCGAGGCGACTGCGGAAGCGGTGCTGCGCGCGAAAACGGAAGGCCGCCGCGTCATCGCGGCGGGCACGACGGTGGTGCGCGCGCTCGAAGGCAGCGCGTCCAAACACGGGACGCTGCGCGCCGGTGAGGATGAAACGGGCATCTTCATCAAGCCTGGCTGGCGTTTTCGCATAGTAGACGCCATGATCACGAACTTTCATCTGCCGCAATCGACGCTGCTCGTGCTCGTGAGCGCCTTCGCCGGCCGCGAGACGATCCTGCGCGCCTACGCCGAGGCGATTGCGCGCGAATACCGCTTCTTTTCCTTCGGCGACGCCATGCTTATCCTGCAGAGCTCGTCATGATGAGCTCGTCGAACCATGGTTTAGTGTGAGAAAAGCGTGTAAATGCCGTCCTGATGATGGAAGCCCGTTGCCATGAAGAACAGCATCGGAATCGACAGCATCGTGTTCACCCGCGAAGCGATGAACCCGATGCGGCGAGCTTTGGCCTTTTCTTCGTCGGTGGCCGGAACGAAGCCCAGAATTTTCTTTTGATTCGGCCAGATGAGCACCCACACGTTGAAAAGCATGATGGTGCCGAGCCACGCCCCGAAGCCGATCGGAACGAGATTGCCTTGCAGCAGCAACGCGCTGATGAAACCGTTGTTGCCGTTCGCTCCGGGAAACGTGCCGAGCAGTCCCGCGCCGAAAATCCACGTGAACACGGCGCCCCAGCGGAAGAACGCGAGCGCGCGCGGTACGACGTACTTGCTGATCGGCGCCGCTTCACCGGCGGCCGTTGCCTGCTTTACGGCGTCGACGTTGACGAAGTTGAAGTAGTACAGCATGCCGATCCACATGATGCCGGCAAAAAAGTGCAACCACCGCAGGATTGCATCGCTCCAGTCCATTTACACGCCTCCCGCGGCGACGTGCGGCATGACGGCGTTCGCGACCACGTACAGGATCGCCGTCAAGATCACGCCGCAAATGACGGTGCCCCAAAGCGAATCGAGTGGATTTTTCACAGTTGAACTCCTTTGCGGAAACATCTGCTCGAGCGGCTATTTTGCGACCCGCCTCACGCGGTCCCCTTGTCGGGCGAGGGAACCTGTCCGTGCAGGCCGGGTTCGACGTACAGCGTTTTCGGTTTGCTGTAATACACGAGTCCCGGCGCCGCGCCCGGGCGTTTGCGCACGTGCTTGCGATAGGTATAGTCGACCGTCACCTTCGGGCTGTTCCGGGCTTTCGAATGCAGCGCCGCCAGAGCAGCTGCGGTCATCAAATCTTCGGCCGGCGGCTGCCCTCGATCTCCGCGCTGCAAGATGACGTGCGCTCCCGGCTGGCTCTGCACGTGAAACCACAGATCGTTGGGGCGCGCGAGGCGAAACGTCAATTCCGCGTTTTCGATCGGTGTGCGGCCGACGTAGATCCTCGAACCGCTGGGCGTGTCGAACCGGAGCGGCTTGCGCTTGCGGCGGGGCTCGCGTTTGGAGGCCGAACGCCGCTGCGGTTCGAGCGCGGCGATCGCCTCCTCGACGTCCTCCAGCCTCGCGTCTTCCGCGCGTTCCAGCTCCCATTGCAGATTCGCTACGTCTTCGATCGCCGTCAGAAGCTCCGCGCGGCGACGCTGCAGGTGCGCGATTGCTCCCGTGCTGCGTTTATACTTTACGAATAACTCCGCCGCGCGCTGCTTGGCCGCGGGCTGTTCCTGCGGCGGGAGCTCGTGAAGGGTTTCGTAGATCGCCTGCCCTTCATCTCGCAGCGCTCGCGACGTTTCACCTTCGCGCAACTTTCGCTCGAGTTCACCGAGGTCGTTTCGAAGTTTGTTTTCCCGTGCGGCCAGTCGACGCTGGAGCGCATTGCGGCGCTTGGCAAGGGGCTCCGTTTGCCGCGCCTGCGCGTCGGATTCGCGGGCTTCAGCCAGGAGATCGAGCAGCGATCCGCAGCGCCCGTGCTCCAACTGCGAGTAGTGCGGCAGTTCCGCCAAATGCGCTTGAACCAAAGCGCCGTCGCGCCGGTAGACGTGCAAATCGCCGTCGAGCGCCGTCGCCTCCAGCTCCGCAACGGCATTCTCTGCGATCACGTTGCTGGATCTGCCGGCGCGCAGCGGCGGCGGTTCGTACAGTGCCCCTGCCTGCACGGAACGGATGCTGTTCTCGCCGGCTGCGAACTCTTTGAGCGCGGCGACCACGACGCCGCCCTTGACGAGGATGATGTTGCCGAAGCGCGGGATCAACTCGAAGACGAGCTCGACGCGATCTTCCACGCCGAAACGCGAGCGCGCGCCGAACTCGATCCGAATCAGGCGATCGCCGCGGCGCGAGGCTACGGAGGCGACGCTGCTGCCTCGCAACGCGGAACCTGCGGCCCGCACGAACCCCGGTTCGACCGCGATGGGCAACTCGCCGGACTCGACGGTCAGCAGCGGCGTCGAAGCAAACACGTCGGCGCACAGAAGGGACTGCATGCCGCGCCTCCACAGCGCCAGCGCAAAGCGGCCGTCCTCGAGACGGCCGGCGTCGCGAACGCGGGCGCCTTTGAAGCGCTGCTCCAGCTCCAAGGCCAGTCGCCGGACGAGCAGCCAATCCGTGTACACGGGAAGCTCCTTCGCGAACGAGTATGAATCAGCCATGCCGCTTAAAAATTTTGCGCTCGCCCTGTACTGCTGCGCGGTGCTCTCGTCATGCGGCGGCGGCGGAGCGCCGTATCAGCCGCGCGCCGGCGAGGGTTTCAGCATGCTGCAGACCCCCGCGCCGGGGACCTCGCTCGGCGACGTCGCCTCCGCGATAACCGCGGACACCCTCCTGCGTTACCGCGGAGCGCGCCTTCTCAAGGCTGAGCCGTTCCCCCCGTGTCCGGGCGAGGCCGGCTGGCAAACCTTCTCG
>Ga0209810_1001547_pt1 | contig 33789 bp, 25 predicted proteins | sample Coa_R1_7_FD_187159 | JGI IMG/M metagenome (GOLD analysis project Ga0209810, IMG submission 187159) | Surface soil microbial communities from Centralia Pennsylvania, which are recovering from an underground coalmine fire - Coalmine... | ecosystem: Environmental > Terrestrial > Soil > Unclassified... | reverse complement strand
GTTGCTTAGAACCGGAAGCAGATATGGAAATAATTTCAAATTTTTTCTGCCTGCGTGTTAAAATGCGGTCAGGTGAGTCTTCTTGGTTAAAACCGAAATTTCCATATGCCCCGATGCAGAAGCCAGTCCGGCAATGGTACGGACATAGGATGATGATGAACTATCCCGATTAGCCTAAAGTCACGTTTTGTTTGATCCTCATCCAAGTCTGCTCCGAGTTCATCAAGTTGATTGGGCGTCACACCGCCTGCACCCAAATCACCTGCCTCGCACGAATCAAAACCAACAACAGCCAATCTATATCTATCGAACCAACGGATGCGTGATGGTTGAATATACCCGCCTAATGTGACAGACCGGCTAGCGAAACCGCTTCTGCGACAGTCGTGATTGCCACGGACAAAGAAACTCGGGTTAGTAAACTGTGTATCAATATCTCTAACGAAGTCTGTAGCCAACCCCCAATTTCCTGTCGTTGGCGTGTCTATAATATCTCCCGATATGACAGGCAAAACATTCAGGTCTGTACCATACTCTGTTGCAAGTTGCCTAACCAGCGATCTAAGCCGCCCCAACCTTTCATTTGCCTGGTTCGCTCCCAAGTGAATGTCGCTAAGTTGGATTACATGAAAGGAGCGCGTCAAAGAATCCTTGCGGACGAACTCTGCTTTTAATATTTCAAAGAACTTATCTGCTGCTGCTGGATTCTGCCAGTCATAGTGCCGTGCTGTCAATTCATCAAGTAACCGGACTGCACGGCGAAGATGATAAACTTTATCTTCCTGCGTGTCGCCGCGACTTGTAAAAAAAGAGTCTGAGCCAGACCATACGAGCAGGCCAGGCCAATTATGTATATTGGCGAGGGCAGTTCTAAAGGCAGGAAATGGGGTGGAAAGATCAACTACCCTTTCCGGCGGCTTATCCAACTGCAGAATTAATCCTGGTCCCTCAAGCCAGTTATAAATTAACTCACGTAAGAAATGATCGGAGCAAATCTCTTCATCAATTCTTCGGTTTGTACCTGATGGCACGATAAGAGCCGTCCACGGATATTGTGTCATAAAATGGCGTACTTGAGCTAATGCATCTCTAACTCTTCGTCCACGACGCAATTTTCCAATAGCATCGTCGACAAATCTGGCAAGCATGAATTCGCCTCTAGCAGAAGACCGAAAACCAAACCTGAGGCGCTCAAGAAAGCCCTCCAGGGACTTGGTTAGAGGCGATTCGTGTCCATAGAGCCGATCGGAGAGTTGGTGAGAAGCACCGGCTTCCCAAGGAGCGATCACGTTTTCATTCGTATCGCTCAACAGCCATGCAACCATATTTGCATCTTCAAGGGAAAAACGATAGCCCATTGTCTCGATCCCAATGAAATGATTGGTCACATTATTCTTTAGTTTCTCACTTTTGTCCTCCGTAGCTAGGTTTCGATTTAGATATTCTCTTTGCGGTTTTCACTATAATTGCCTACTCTAACGCTTGGGCTAAATCGGCGAGGAGGTCGTCGGCATTTTCGATGCCGACGGAGAGGCGCACCAGGGAGGCGGGGACTTCGATGGGCGAGCCGGCGAGGCTGGCGTGGGTCATGGCGCCGGGATGCTCGATGAGCGATTCGACGCCGCCCAGACTTTCGGCGAGGGTGAAGATTTGCGTGCTAGAGACGATCTGACGGGCGGCGGCTTCGCCGCCTTTAGCTAGGAAGGAGACCATGCCGCCGAAGCCGGCCCGGTCGAGGGCGGTTTCGCGGGAATGGGGATCGGTCTCGGAGGCGACGGAGCCGCCGCTGGCGAAGTTGCGGCGGGCGATGGCATGGTAGGCGTTGCCGGGCAAGCCGGGATAGAAGACCTGCTCTACGGCGGGGTGCTCGGCCAGGAAATCGGCCACACGCCGGGCGTTCTCGCCGTGCTGGCGCATCCGCACGCCGAGCGTCTTGATTCCGCGCAGCACCAGGAAGCAGTCGAAGGGGCCGGGAACCGCGCCCACGGCGTTCTGATGGAAGGCCAGCCGCTCGGCCAGGGCATCGTCGTTGAGAACGACCAGACCGTGGACGACGTCGCTGTGGCCGCCCAGGTATTTGGTCGCGCTGTGGACGACGAAGTCCGCGCCGAGCAGGAGGGGGCGCTGCAGGTAGGGCGAGGCGAAGGTGTTGTCCACGGCGAGCCGGGCGCTATGCGCGTGGGCGAGATCGGCGACCTGGGCGATGTCGATGGACTTTAAGAGCGGATTGGTCGGTGTCTCCAGCCAGACGAGCTTCGTCTGCGGGCGGAACGCAGCCTCGGTCTTCTCCGGCTGGGTCAAATCGACCAGATCGAAGGTGATGCCGTAGCGGGACAGCACCCGCGCGAAGAGCCGGTACGTGCCGCCGTAGACGTCGTCGCCGAGAATGACGTGATCGCCCGGCTGGAAGAGATAGCAGAGGGTGGTGGTGGCGGCCATGCCGCTGGCAAAGGCGAACCCGTGCTTGCCGCCTTCCAGCGAGGCGATGCAGGCTTCGAGCGCCGTGCGGGTCGGGTTGCCGGTGCGGGCGTACTCGTAGCCGCCGTAGGTCTCTCCGACGGCGTGCTGGGCGAATGTGCTGGTCTGGTAGATCGGAACCGTGACCGCGCCGGTCCCCTGCTCCGGTGGCTGGCCGGCATGAATGGCACGCGTCTCGAAGCCTTTGTCGTTGGGGTTTCCCTTCATGGTTTCCTTACCGGGGTTAAAACCCCGTTCTGAAATACGAAGTCCGCCTGCACGGACTAACGCCCATTAGGGCGCAGGTAGGGGGCTGCTTGCTGCGCCCTAGGCCCTTACATAATATCTCCCCTCTCCTTCGTAAATAGAGGGGGCGGGGGTGAGGTCTTAGCTCTTCTGCGCTTTTTGATGGGCGACGAATTCGAGCAGGTCGCTGCGGGTGATGATGCCGGCAGGCTCATCATCGCGGACCACGATGGCGCCGTTGCCGCCGTCGGTGAAGAGCGGGAAGAGCGACTCTACGTCGTCGCTGGCGTCCACGATGGGCAGCGGCTCGTCCATGACAGTCGCCACGGCCGCGTCGATGGTTTCAGGATGGCGGAACACCTTCTCCAGCAGGCTGCGCTCCTCCAGCGTGCCGACGATGGTCTCCAGGCGCGGCGGGCGGTCGTCTTTGGGCAGCGCGCCCTCCACGACCGGCATCTGCGAGATGCTGTGCTGATGCAAGCGGTCGATGGCCATGCGTACGGTCTCGCCGGCGCCGGCGCAGATCAGGCGCGAGGTGTCCGGCAGAATATCGCCGACCACGCGCCGGTTGCCGAAGCGGTCGAGGAAGCCCTGATCGCGCATCCAGTCGTCGTTATAGATCTTGGAGAGATAGCCGCGCCCGCTGTCGGGCAGCAGCACGACGACGACCTTGTTCTCTTTGACCTTACGCGCATAGCGTAAAGCTCCGGCCAGCGCCATGCCGCCCGAGCCGCCCACGAGCACGCCCTCTTCCCGCGACAGGCGGCGGGCCATTAAAAACGCTTCGCGGTCGCTGACCCGCTCCCAATCGTCGATGATGTCGAGATTGGCGGTGCCGGGAATGAAGTCCTCGCCCACGCCCTCGATCTTGTAAGGGCGCACGTCGCCAGTGAAGATGGAGCCTTCCGGATCGACGCCCACGATCCGGACTCGGGGGTTGTGTTCTTTGAGGTAGCGCGCCACGCCGGAGATCGTGCCGCCCGTACCTACGCCCGCCACGAAGATATCGATCTTGCCGCCGGTCTGCCGCCAGAGTTCGGGGCCGGTCGTTTCGTAGTGCGAGATCGGATTGTTCTCGTTGAAATACTGGTTGGGCTGAAAGCCGCCGGGGATCTCGCGGGCGAGGCGCTCGGCCACGCTGTAGTAACTGTCCGGCGATTCGCGGGGCACGTTGGTGGGCGTGACGACGACCTCCGCGCCGTAGGCTTTCAAGAGCGCGATCTTCTCCTGGCTCATCTTGTCGGGCATGACGCAGATGATTTTGTAGCCTTTGAGCGCGGCCACCATCGCCAATCCGACGCCTGTATTGCCGCTGGTCGGCTCGACGATCGTGCCGCCTTTGCGCAGCAGCCCGGCCTGTTCCGCTGCTTCGATCATGCGCAGCCCGATCCGGTCTTTGACGGAGCCGCCCGGATTGAGATACTCCAGCTTGGCGTAGAGGGCGGCCTTGAGGCCGCGCGCCAGGCGATAGTTGAGGCGTAAGAGCGGCGTCTCCCCGATCAAGTCCAAGACCGAATCGGCGGCGAGAACGCCATGCTCGTCTCGGCGCAAGGCGTTAGGGCTGGATGTGTCATTCGCCGCCTCCGGCTGCGGCATCGTTTCTATCGGCTTCAATTCCGGCGCGACTGAGGTGGTCATGGTACTTCTCCTGGCGCGTAGCGGGCTAAATCAGCTCGCGAGCTGCGGCCAAAAAGGTTCTTCCGCAAAGGTATCTATAATCCCATACGAAAATCCGCGCTCTGCTTGCGGAAGCCTCCCATCGCCATTATACACGGTGGGTAGGTTTTTCTCAACGTTCTTTTTGGCCTATTCCCTTCTGGGTGAGCCAGAAGACTCGTTGAACAGTTTAAAACGCCCGCCTCAAAATTTCTTCGGGTTGACTTGCTATCCGTTCCTTTTGTCTTATGAGTCGGGCGGCTAAAGCCGCAGCAACGAAGGCACGAAGTCCGCCTACGCGGACTGCCGCTGTTAGGTGTTTCCTCTTGCTTCTAGCGGCTACTTACTCAAGAGGAGAGGCATAAACCTAACCGTTGAAGTCGCCGGAGGTCGACTTCGCGCTCTTGTGGCCGCGACTTCAGTCGCTATTTTCAATGGGATCGGGAAAGAGGCAGCAAAACGAGGAGCAGGCAGGCGAAGCAGGCCAGGTAAAGGCCGAGGCGGAAACCGGCCGGCTCGTAGCGGTAGCCGACGATATGGTGACCTGCCGGCACGGAGACGGCGCGGAAGATGGGCGCCGAGCCTTGCTGCGGGCGGGTGATGGGGACAGGCTGGCCGTCGAGGGTGGCGTGCCAGCCGGGAAAGAACTGGTCGGCCAGGATCAGCGAGGAAGGTGTCGGCGTGGTGGTTTCCAGGGTGACGCGCGTGGAACCGTCTTCGTCCCAGACAGGAGGCGTCGGGGCAGCCGGAACGAGCTCGGCGCGTGGGTGGGCGTGGGGCAGCGCGTAGACGGCCATCTCATTTTGGGCGTCGTAGAGCGGCGATCCAGATGGGGCGGCAGCAGGCTGGAATGTTGGAGAACTGGGCGAGGGCGTGAGGACGAACGCCGCGGCGGTGAGCGGCGCCAGCGGGGAGTTGGGGTCCTGGAAGAAGACCATGTTGCCCACTTCCGGCGGGCTGGCGTCGCGGACGCCCAGCCGGTTGGGGCGGGCGAGCTGATTGGCAAAAGCCTTATACTGGCCCGGAAAGAGCGAGTCGTAGCCCTGCACGTCGCGCAGCCCGTAGACCATGGCGGCGTTGGGTGGCAGGACGGCGGGCGGCGGCTTGTAGAGGCTCCATTCCTGATTGACGGGGAAGATGCGCTCGTGACCGACACGCGCGCGGACGAACGCGATTCCGGGCGTGACCGGATAGACGGCCTGGGGAGGCGCTGTTGGATTGATCTGAATGCCGGCAAGGAACAGGTCGGCGGCAGCGAGCAGGAGCGCGAGAGGCGCGGCGATGGGCAGCGTCCCGAACGAAAATCGCTTTGGCGTAGATGCAGGCGCGGACTGCGCGCGGAGGGGACGGGCGGCAAAGGGAAGGAGAAGCACAACGCCACCTACAAGCACCACGCCGAAACGCGCCCACCCGGCGCCCACGCGCGCAAGCGCATCGCCGAACGCGGGGATGGTCTGGGAGGATGGCGGCAGGGAGACCGCCAGCAGGCTGATTCCCAGAAGCAAAGCGAACGCCAGCGCGCCTAACGCCACCGCGCGCTCACGACCGGTAGCGGATCGGCGGCACAGGGCGTCCAGGCCGAAGGCGGAGAGGACCGCCCAGGCCAGCGCCCACAGGACCAGCGACCGCGCGGGCGAGCCGGACTGCCCGAAGCCGGGGATGCCGAAGTAGAAGAGCGCGTCGAGGCGCGTGCCCAAGGCTATAAGAAGCGCCAGCAGGGCCAGCCCGCCGAAGAAGAGCACTCTCCGATCGAGCGCCTGAGAACGGAGGCCGCGCGCCAGGGCGAACAGCCCCAGCAGCAGCGGCACAATGCCGATGTACAGGGCGGTCTCGGCGGCGTTGTGGCGGACGGGAATGGCGGCGCCGTTGGGCAGGGCCTTCATATAGAAGCCCCAGTAGGGATTGCCCGGATCGTAGTCGTTGCCGAAGATTTCCGGCAGCGCGAGCAGCGCCAGGCCGCCGGGCGGGAGCGCATACTCGACGTAGGCCGCATAGCCGGTCGCCGTGGGCGTGCCGGCCCGGTGGGACACGCGCGAGAGCTCCAGGGACGGCAGCAACTGCGGGGCGACCAGGAACAAGCCGAGCAGCAGCCCGCACAGGCACCCTCCCAGGCCGCGCGCTATCCTGCGCCGGTCACCGGTCACGAGCAGGCCGAGCGTCCACAGGGTGGCTGCCAGCAGGCCGTAAAAGGCGATCTGCAGATGGCCCGCCAGCAGCGTCATGCCCAGGATGGCTCCCAATCCGGCCGTTGCCCCGGCGAGAGAGGAGCGCTCGTCCGGGCGGCGCCGCAGGAGAATATGGAGCTGGCGCAGCAGCAGCGGGAACCAGCAGGAGGTCGCCAGGAAGGTCGGCAACTGCAGCCAGGCCACCTCCCACGCGGAGTAGGCGAAGACAATGCCGCCCAGCAGCGCGCCGGCCTCGCCGCAGCGCAGGCGGCGCAGCAGCAGATACGTGAACCAGCCGCAGAGGGTTAAGTGCAGAAGAGCACTGAACCCGAACGCCTGCGCGGTCGGCAGAACGTAAAAGAGCAGGTTGCCCGGATAGAAGACCGCCGACTGGCTGTTGGCGACGAAAGGCGTGCCGCAGAACTGGTATGGGTTCCAGAGGGGGATCGTGCCGGCGCGCAGGGTCTCGGCGGCGAAGTGTCGCCAGGGATAGAACTGGGCGATCCCGTCCCAGCGGAGGGGGTTCCAGGGCGGCAGTGAAGGGGAGGCGGCGCTTGCCGTCCAGGGAGCGATCTGGCCGAGCAGGCCCGCCGGCAGAAACGCGTCGCCCGTGAAGGTCGAGCGCCACAGGAACAGAGCGGCCAGGAACAGATAGAGGAGCGGCGGTATCCAGCGCGGTAAGGCCGGCGAGGCGAGGCCGGAATCATTCGTCGCGGGCACAGAGGAGGACTCAGGAATCGGCGAGGAGGAAGGCGCGGCACTCACGACGGCTCAGTAAAAAAGACGATGTTTTTCAGCGCCTTCTCATTATCCGGCTCACGGCGCAAGACTTCCTCGAACTCGCATTTCGCCTCATCGTACATGCCGAGCATGGAATAGGTGAGCGCCAGGTCGTTGCGGATGTCGGTACGTCCGGGATCCAGGGTTGCGGCGTGGCGCAGCTCTTCCAGTGATTCGTCGAAATTACCGGTGAAACCATAGACGAGGCCAAGCTGATAGTGTCCATCGATGGAGTTGGGATCTTCCGTAAGAATCTTCTTGAATTCGTTGATCGCATCCTCATAGCGACCGTCCAACTTGAGCGCTATGCCCCGTGCGAGGTCGTTATTGGTGGTATGGCTGCCCATCTGCATCACTCTCCCAAGAGGATTGCACCGGAGTGGATCAGGCGCCTTTTCCCCGGCAGCATGCGGGCCAGGAGAATTGCGCTCGCCTGACCGCAAGTATAACACGTTCCGCCGGGAAAATCAAGCAGATAAATCTAACAAAGGTTAGTAGATGGGTCAAGACCTCACCGCCTTAATCGCCCTCTCCTTCTAAAGGAGAGGGAGAATAGTGATGAGGAAACCATTACCGCATTGACCCATTTACCCATTCACCCGTCTATTCAGGTCGGCCGCCAGGTTGCGCCAGGGGCTAAGCGGATAGCGCTCGGCAAAGAGGCGCAGCAGGATTCTGGCTTCTTCGGGCCGGGATAGATGGTCGACGTAGAGGTGGGCAGCCTTGAGCAGCGCCGTCTCGGCCTCGGTCGATTCCGGAAAGCGGGCGGCGAGCATCTGCAGCGTCTCGGCAGCGATCTCGAACTGCTTGCTCTCTTCCAGCGTGCTGCCAACGGCGAACAGCTCCGTGGAAGACAGGGACAGATCGACCCTGGCGCCCAATCTCTTCGTGCCGGGCACGGGGATAGCGGCCTGATGGGCCTCCAGATAGAGCTGGGCCGCTTCCGGGCGCTGGTTGTGCTTGAGGTAGAGGCGTATGGCGCTCAGGAAGTGGCGGGCCGAGAGGTCGGAATCGCCGAGCAGGAGCCAGGCGCGCGCCAATTCCGCGTGGGCGGAAGGGTTATCCGGGTCGCGCGCCAGCAGCATCTCCCACCGCTTGACGGCGCTGCCGGGCATGCTTTTGTCCATAGCCCGCGCGGCGTCCGCGCGCAGATAGGCGCGGCGGCCCGCCTCCGGCAGCCGCATCACCTGGGCGCAGGCCAGTCCGAAAACGAATCCGCCCACGTGCGCCCAGTTGGCGACGCCGCCCGCCGCCGCGCCATGCAGCAGGTCCCACAGAGCCAGGCCGATGTTGGCGATCAGAAAGAGGGCCACCACCGCGACCACGTGCGGGCGGAAGGGCAGACCCACAAAGGCGAGCCGGGACCGGTAGTAACGCGCCGCGAACAGGCCGACGAGGGTGGCGCAGGCCGCAGAGGCGCCCACGATAGGCGTATCGGCGTAGGAGGAAGGCAGCAGCGTGAGCGTGACCGCGCACTGCAGCGCCCCGCCGACGGCGCCGCCAGCCAGGTACAACAGCAGGAACCCACGTCTGCCGATAGCGTCCTCGACACCCGCTCCGAACACCCACAGGTAGAACAGGTTGATGAGCAGATGCCCCACGCTCTCATGCACGAAGGGGTAGGTGAACAGCGTGAGCGGCCGGAAATGGCCCGGCACCAGGCCGAAGGCGTATAGCAGCTCCGCCTCGCGCCAGGCTCCGACCAGACGGCCGGTGAGGATGAACGGAACGGCCAGCGCCGTGGTGAGCAGAATCAGGCCCCAGGTCGCGATGGGGGAGCGCGCGGGACGATGATCGCTGGCGTAGGGAAGCACGGGCGTTCTAAACGGCCACTTTAACTTCGGTGTCGGCGCGCGCTTTATCCAGGATGGTCTGAACAAGCATGTCGGGGACGATCCCCTCGGCCTGGCCCTCGAAGTTGAGAAGGACACGGTGGCGCAGCGCGGGAAGGGCGACGGCGGCGATATCCTCGATGGCGACGTTGTAGCGGCCCTCCAGCATGGCGCGAATCTTGGCCGTCAGAACGATGGCCTGCGCCCCGCGCGGGCTGGAGCCGTAGCGTACGAACTGCTGGACGGGCGGGGGCGCCTGCGGCTTGTCCGGGTGGGTGCTCAGTACGACGTTGATGGCGAATTCGCGCACGGAGGGAGCGATGGGCACTTCGCGCGCCAGCTCCCGCATCTGCAGGATCGTCTTGCCGTCTAGGACGGGCTGGACGTGTGGCACGTCCGCGCCGGTGGTGCGGTCCACGATGGTGGCCAGCTCGTCGAAGGAAGGCGAGGGGACCAGCAGCTTGAACAGGAAGCGGTCCATCTGCGCTTCCGGCAGCGGGTAAGTTCCTTCCATCTCGATGGGGTTTTGCGTGGCCAGGACGAAGAACGGCTCGCTCAGGCGATGGAGCGTGCCGGCGACCGTGACGGAATGCTCCTGCATGGCTTCCAGCATGGCGGACTGCGTCTTAGGCGTGGCGCGGTTGATCTCGTCGGCCAGGACCACATTGGCAAAGACGGGACCGGGCTGGAAGCGAAACTCTTTCTGGCCGCCGGGCGCTTCAAAGAGGATGTTGGTGCCGGTGATGTCGGCGGGCATCAGGTCCGGCGTGAACTGAATGCGGGCGAATTTCAGGTCCACCGCCTGCGCCAGCGTGCGGACCAGCAGCGTTTTGCCTAATCCCGGCACGCCTTCCAGCAGGGCGTGTCCATTGGCCAGGAGGCAGATGAGCACGCCGTCGATGATCGGCTCGTTGCCGACGATGACCTTGCGGATTTCCTGCTTGATACGCTGGAAGTCGTCCCGAAACTGTTGTGTCTGCCGCTCGATGTCGGTCAAGACCTCACCCCCTCTACCACCACGGGCCTTCCTGTGCGTAGGACGGCGCTTCGCGCCTACGCTCCGTATCGGCCCTGCCTCTCCTTCGTAAGGAGAGGGGAATTTTTTTCACCCGTTCATCCGGTCAGCTTTTAGGGTCTGATGTTTTCGAAGTAGTGGCGTACCTGCTCTTTATAGGTGGCAGGAATGTTCTCCTTGTCGAGCGTGCTCTCCGCCTGACGCTTGCTGGTCTCGTAGACGTTGCTGTAGTAGGGGGTACTGCTCCGGCTCGACTCCGGGTCGCCGGTGAAGCTCGTCTGCAACTCCTGGCCGTTCTGGGAGCGAGAGCCAGGAATCTTGCCGTTCGGGAGATGCTTGGGCGCAGACGACGTCCTGGCCAGGTACTTTAGGAACTCCTTGGCCGATCCGGTCTTGCCGATTCCCTTCGCCGGTTGGCTGGGGCCTATCGCCAGGAGGCGCGGCTTGGTGTTGCCCGGATCCGGAATGGGTTTGCTGGGGCCGCCCAGTCCGAAGAAGTTGTGGCCCGGATGCCGTGCCCGAAACGCAGGCATTCCCATGCACATCGAGAGCCGCCCATCTTTGAGGGCCATCGCCAGTTGCTGGAGCGCCTTCATATCGAACATCGCCCGCAGGTTGCTCATGCCCATGCCCTTGCCGATGTTCTGGCACATTGCAGCCATTTGCTGCAGAGTGCCGGGGTCCATGTTATTCATGCTCTGCATCATCTGAGCGAGCTGCTGCAACTGCTGCGCGGAGGTGTTCATCTGCGTGTTTTGCAGGGACTGCGCGAGCTTCTGCAGCGCCTGCTGCACCTGCTTCATCTCCTCTTTGGACATCTGGCCGGACTGGATCTGCTGGCCGATCTGCTGCATCGCCTGCTGCATCTGCTGGGCGTTCATGTCGGCCATGGCCTGCGCCATCTGCTGCAGGGCCATCTGGGCCTGTTTCATCGCCGGCGACGGCTGGGCCGGGTTCTGGGCGGCCTGTTTCTGCGCCTGCTTGCGTTCCTGCTCCTGTTCCCGCTGCATCTGGTCGAGAGAGCGCTTGAAGTCCTGATGCGCCTGCTCCATCGATTTGGGCGGTATATTGGCGGCCATCCGCTTCTGCGTCTCTTCCATCTTCTGGGTCAGCTTCTGCATGGCGATCAGGGCCTGCTTTTTGTTCATCTTCGCCTTCTGCATCGCCTCGCCGAGCTTGCGGGCTTCCTCGGCGGCTTTCTTGGTCTCGTCGAGCTTTTGCTGTTCCGCCAGCTTCTGCGTGTCTTTGGCGAGCTTGAGGATGGCGACACCCTGGCGCTTGACCTCCTCCGTCTCCTGGCGCTGCTGCGGCGACATAAACGCGGGCAACGTGGGCAGGAAGTAGACGAGAAAGAGGGCCAGAGCCGCTAGAAGGCCGCCGGGCAGTTCGCGCGGCCAGCGCAGCGGATAGAGGGCTTTCAGGTCCACGCCGGCGGCGGAGCGGTCGGCATCGGCCATCTGCTCTCCGTAGAACGGCTCAGAGGCCGCGATACCCTGCGCGCGGAACTCGACCGCGCTCGAGAGCCGCTCCTTCAAATCCGCGCGCCGCTCGGTGATCTTGGCGACTTCCAGCGCGGTGAGCGGGCGTAGAAGCGCCAGCGCCACCCCGACGCAGAGGGTCAGGAAGATGAGACCGGCCAGCAGCCAGGGATTCGGCAGGGCGAACAGCCGCAGCTTACTCAGCCCGACGCAGAGCAGGCAGGCCACCGCGCTTCCGCAGAGCGCGCGCGAGCCGTAGCGCAGCGTCATCAGCAGGCGGATACGCCGGGTGGCGGCGCGCAGGGTCGACTCCATGCCGCTTTGTGGCGCGGCGCCGGAGAGAGAATTCATGCGTTGTATCTGTACGCCCATTTCTCACCTTATTCCCTATTGAAGACCATCTCTATCGACTCACGCTGATTCTCCTGGTGGACTCGCATGAGCATAAGCAGCATAGAGATTCCTCCGGTGATCAGCCAGAGGAGGGTGGTCACTTTCCACATCGGCGTCTGCGAGAAGACAAGGATATCGGTATTCGAGATAGCTCCGGGATCGCTCATCTGCAGCAAGGCAAAGGCCGGGTTGAAGTAGCAGAGATTGTAGGCCGGCGAGGGCAGCGCGCCGCTGGCCAGCATCGGCACGATCCAGACGAGTGTCAGGAACAGGCTCGCCACCAGCCACGCGACCCATCGGTTGCGGAAGACGACGGACAGGAAGAAGCATAAGAGCGAGAAGCCGGTCACCGAGACCAGCAGCATCAGCGCGGCCTGCGGGAAGTCGCCGACCGAGGCTTGCTTTCCTTTGACCGGCATGTTCGTGCCCGCTGCCGGCGCGCTGACCGTGAGCTGGCCGCCGTTGGCGGTCATCGTTTGTGAGGGAGCCGTGGGCGCGGCGAGCGACGTCTGCCCGTCGATGCCGGAGTGAAAGAGGTCTCCGGTCTTGCCGACGAACGCGAAGCTGAGCGCGTAGAGGCCCAGGCAGAGGAGGGTCAGCAAGAGCAGATAGGGCAGGCCGGAGGCCATCTTGCCGCATTCCAGACCTTTCGGCGTCCATCCCCAGGCCAGGTAGCGCCCGAACCGGCGCGTCTCGTCGGGCTGGACCTCGCCGGTGGCGAACGTGGGCACGAGCGCCATGAGCAGGATGGCCGTCAGGAGCAGGACTGCCAGCGGCGGCTGCACCACCACCTGGATGACCTGCGTTCCACGCCGGTACCAGGCTTGCAGCCACCAGAGGTTTACGGCCAGCACCTGCACGGCGACGAGCAGGACCGTCAGACTGCGCAGCAGCCGCGCTCGGTTCTCCGGCCAGATCTCCAGCCGCACCGTGGCCGTCGCGGCCATCAGCAGGCCGGCCAGCGCGCACACGATCGCGAACCCGATGCCGTTCGGCCCCTGGATTCCCAGGAAGCGGTCCAGGAACCAGGTCGCGCCGATAGCGCGCAGCACGCTGGACACCGTGCCGGCGGTATAGTTCGGAACGGCTGCCATCGCGCCGTAGGCGTACGCTCCAAGCACAAACAGCACGAAGAGCGTGGAGTAGGTGTAGATGACGGCTTGCGTCGTGGTCCTGGCGATGGACGACCACATCAGACCCATAGCGCCGATGGCGATGCTGCCGAACAGGAGCATCATGTAGTTGCTGACGACCATCCCCGGGTCTACGCTGCCGAGCATGAAGCAGATCGAGATGAGTGGCAGCGAGGAGATCAGCAGGAGCGCCGTGAAGGAGACGGCCGACAGCAGCTTGCCCAGGACGATGCTGCCGCGCGTAACGGGCGTCATGACCAGCATGTCCATCGTCTGCTGTTCGCGCTCGATGGTCAGGGAGCCGCTCGTGATGGCCGGGGTGATGAACAGGACGAGAAACATCTGCGTGAGGACGACGGCCGTGAAGATGCTGGCGCTGATCTGCGTAACCTCGGAGCTTCCGGCCCCGGCGCGGCTCACCGACTGCTCGAAGGCGGCGTACATGGAAAGGAGCACCGCCGATAGAAAGCCCAGATAGCCGAACAGGATCCAGTAGGCGCGCGATCCACGCATGCGCACGCGCAGCTCCTTGGTCAAGACCGGGTTATCGGGCAGAATCCGCGCTACCAGGGTCACGCGACTTGTCCTTTCGTCACGCGCAGGAACACGTCTTCCAGGTCGGTCTCGGGCGTGTGGAAGGAGCGCACCTTGATGCCTGCCTGCACCAGCGCCGTCAGCACCTTGTACTCCTCGTCCACCTCGCCGATATAGCCGATCTGCAGGGTCCCGCCTGCGTGCCCATTCGACGCCGCCGTGGGAACGACCGCCTCGCCTTCTGTGGGCCAGGTGGGGCGCTGCGGGGCCTTGATCGTCTTGATGCTATTGACGATGTCGGTCATGCCCTGCAGGACCGCCTCCGCGCGGCCCAGATCATCGACGACGCCGATCTCGATGGTCTGCTGGCCGCGCACCTGCCGCGCGATGGCACTCACCTCGCCGGCCACGATCATCTCGCCGCGCTCGATAATGCCGATCTTGTTACAGAACTCCTCCATCTCCGGCAGGATGTGCGAGGAGACGATGATCGTCTTGCCCATCGCCTGCAGCTCTTTGAGCAGCTCGCGGATTTCGATGCGGGCGCGGGGATCGAGGCCGGAGGCCGGCTCGTCCAGCAGCAGAACCTTGGGATCGTGCACGAGCGTTTTAGCCAGGCAGAGCCGCTGCTTCATGCCCCGCGACAGCGATTCCACGTACGAATCTTTCTTGACCTTCAGGTCGGTCAGGTTGAGGACGTCGTCGATGATCTGCGGGCGCTGCGGCCTGGGAATACGGTAGGCGGCAGCGAAAAAGTCCAGATACTCCCAGACTTTGATATCGTCGTAGACGCCGAAGAAGTCGGGCATGTAACCGACGATGGAGCGGATCTGCTCCGGGCGGCGCACCACGTCGATGCCGTCGATCATCGCGGTGCCTGCCGACGGAATAAGCAGCGTGGCCAGCATCTTGATCGTGGTCGTCTTGCCCGCGCCGTTGGGCCCGATGAAGCCGAAGATGTCGCCCCGCTCCAACTCCAGCGAGAGGTCCTTGACGGCCACCAGGTCCTTGTACTCTTTGCGCAGGTGCTTGATCTCAACCATCGGAGGCATACGTTTCTCCAGAAGGGAAAAGATGGAAGGGAAAAGAAAGGAAGCGGTCTTTTACTTTTCCCTTTTCCCTTCCATCTTTTCCCTTATTCATACGCATAACGGCGGAAGCCGGTGATCATGCGCCACAGCATGAGCAGGGTGGCGACCGCGTAGATCAGGATTCCATAGATCAGATAGTACTGAAGATTGCTCGAGCCAAGATTCAGGGCATAGAAGAGAATCATGATCGGGTTGACCCACATCAGCGGGAAGTGGTCCATTATGGAAGAATCCTGGGTCAGATAGACCCCGACCGCCGAGATAAGCGTCGTCCCAATGCAGAGAAAGCCGATGATGAACGTGTAGGAGAGCATGAGAGCGTAGAGCGTACGCTGCAGCAGCCAGGACATGAACAGCCCGAACGCGGCAAAGAAGGTCGCCGAGATCAGAGTCGCCACGTAGACGAGGACGAACTGTCCCATCGTGACGTAGCTGCCGGCCTCCAGTCCCTGATGGTCCGTATGCGCCCAGGCGAACAGGCTGATGGGCAGAAAGAGGGCCATGATGAGCAGCACCGTTGCCATGCGCGCCAATAGCTTGCCCAGGATGATCTCGCCCGGCAGCAGGCGGGTAAAGATCAGCATCTCCCAGGTCTGCTGCTCTTTCTCGCGGGTGATGGCGTTGGCGGTGATGGCGGGCGTGACCAGCAGGATGAGCACGAACTGCGCGCCCATTACCAACTGCCAGGCGTCGTGGCCGTTATTGACGCCGGTGGAAGACAGGACGGCGCTGAACACGCTCCAGTAGATCAGCCCGGTCACCGCGAGCACGGCCAGGAGAACGCCGATGCGCGCAGGTGTGGGCTGACGCCAGCGCAGGCGCAGCAGCAGCTCTTTTTTCAGGACGGGATTGGAGATCATCGGAAAATCCCCGACCTTCCCGGCGTCTCTACGTCCGGCAGCTTGAGCAGCGGCTTGCGCGCGAAGGGATCGGTGGCGGCTTGCTCCTTCGGCGGCGCGCCGGCCGGCGTGGGAAGATGGACGAAGAGCAGGTTGACCTCCTGGCCTTCCGCTTTCTCTCCATCGACACGCACGTCCAGGACCGGATCGTCGAACCATCCGATGAAGGCGTTGGGAGGCGTTCCGGAACCGGTCCAGATCGTCTGCCAGGCGTCGTAATCCTGGTTTCCGTGATTGCGCAGCATCTCCGCCAGTCCGGACTGGATCCGCACGCGGGTCGCATCCGGCGTGTTCGTCCGAGGATCGTCAGGATTCAGATTATCGGTCTGATCCGGCGGGGACGGCAGGGAGATGGCGCCGTCTCTGCTGCGGCTCCAGTTCCATACGACCTGCGGGAGGACCCGCCGGACCGTCGCTTGCGGCGCCAGGTCGCCCAGGTCGAGGGTATGGTCGCCGTTCAGGAGCGCGCAGTTTCTTAAGGCGTAGCGGGTCTTATTGGTGATCGTCACCTCGATGTCCGCGTTCGGCAGGGTTCGGGTCGTGGCGGCGATGGAGCCGCCCAGGGACTGCTGCACGGGTGTCTCGAAGCTGCGCTTATCCCAGAGACGGACCAGCGTGTCGCGTAGGGTGGTCGTCTTGGTGCTCGATGGTCAGATCGCCGGAGGGACCCTGTCCATTGGCAGAGATTTCATTGGGCGCCAGGTTCCGGTAGGGATTGTCCGGGTCGTCGGGGGAGCCGAAGGCGACGTCGTAGGTGGCGCGGCGCGGCGAGTAGAGAGTCAACTGCGCATAGCCGGCCGGCGGGTCGGTGTTGGCGTTCTCCTCGAAAATGACGGCGCGGTTGACGGTCAGCAGTCCGCCCTTGATACTGCGGGCCATCGCGTAGGAGCCGACCGTGAAACTGCCGATGAGAATGGGCGCCGTGATCCAGGCCAGCTCCCGCCGGTCCAGCTTCTTGAGCGCGAGATAGCTGACCGGTACCAGCAGAAAGATGTAGACGCCGAGAAAGAGAGAGATGGCGCCCATGCCCGGCATGCTGGTGGCCTGCTTGCCGGCGAGCGCGTCGGCCAGACGCGAGCGGCTGCCGGACGCGTTGTCGGTGCTAGTGATGGCGACGTCGCGGGGCGAGATAGCGTCGTTGCCGCAGCGCAGCAGATCGCGCCAGAGCGCGGGCGCGCCTTTCCAGCCCCGGAATTCGGGGGCGAGGTAGTCGAAGGCAGTGAAGACGACTCTGCCGCTGCCGTAGGGTCGCGCGCTGACGAGCGGCAGCCGGCGGCCCTGCGCGCCAAAGAGCGGGTGGGCGTCCGGCTGAAGCGTCCCATCGGTCAGGGCGACCGGCGCCGGGAGGGAGAGCGGCGCCCCGTAACGCTGCGCCAGATCCGGCAAATCCCGGGCCTGGACGGTCCCGGTCGGCACGACCGGCAGGAGATCGGCGAAGAACTGGTTCTTCAGCCAGGCGAGGTCGCCCCCGCCGGAGACGATCAGCAGACCCCCTTCCCGAACGTAGCCCTTCAGGGCGGCAAGCTGGTCGTCGGTGAGGCTGTCGAGCGGCAGGTCGGCCAGGGCGATGGCGTCGATCATGGCGTAGCCCTGCGGCATCGCCGGCAGGGCGCGCGGATCGGTATAGAGGACCGTCAGGACGGCGGAGGGGTTGATCTGATCGGGGCCGGTCTCGTTCGGGTCGCCTGTTCCCATGCCTGCGCGCATCTGCAGGGCGGTCGGATTGACGTGCCGGTGGACCAGGCCCAGGTTCTTCTTGAGCAGGAAGTTCAGGCCGCCGCCGTTCTGGGTGAGCGCCAGGACATTGTAGGCTTCGGGCTGGATGGCCAGGGACAGGGCGACGGTCTTTTCGGCGAGCTTGCGGCCGTCGAGCAGAAGCTGTACGGAGACGTCGGGGGCGGTGTTGTTGCCGAACGCCTGAAAGCGGTTGGGGGAGCGCAGGTAGATGACGAAGCTTTCAGCCTCGTTGAGGACGCCTTCGTGCAGGGAGACGCGCCGCGTGTAGAGGGTGGTCTGCTCGCCCTGGCGCACGGACACCTGCAACTGCCCGACGCCGCGAACGCCCTGGCCGGTAAGATAGACGGTCAGCGGAATCCAGGTATCCGGGCGGTAGCGGGCACTGCTGGTGATGCTCTGACCGAAGCCGACCAGCGTATCCAGATCGACGGCGTGGGCTCTCTGCGCAGCCAGGAGCAGGCTCCCGGCCAAGAGAAGCAGCAGGCCGGTGATCCGGCCCGCTGCGCGGCGCACGACTGGTTGGAAAAGCCGGCGTTTCATGGCTGCGTGTTGCGCGCGGATCAGTGCCCGCTCGCTTCGGCTTCCAGCACCTCATCCGGAATATCGAAGTTGGCGTGGACGTTTTGCACGTCCTCATTGTCTTCCAGGGCCTCCATCAGGCGCAGCATCTGTCCGGCCTCTTTGCCGGCGAGGGCGACGGTATCGATCGGCTCCATGGTGTATTCGGCGTTGGCAATGGGCAGGTTGGCCGCCTCGAGCGCCTGGCGCACAGGCGCGAAGTCTTCCGGCTGCGTGACGACCTCGAAGTGATCTTCGGCAGTGCGCACGTCTTCGGCGCCTGCCTCGATGGCGGCGTTGAAGACGCTCTCTTCGTCGGCGCCGCTGGTGGGGATCGTAATCAGGCCCACCGGGCGGAAGCGATAGGCGACGGAGCCGGATTCTCCCAGGTTTCCGCCGTGCTTATTGAAGATATTACGGATGTTGGCGACGGTACGGTTTCGGTTGTCGGTGGCGCACTCGACCAGCACGGCCACGCCGCCCGGTCCGTAGCCTTCATAAGTGACGAACTCGTAGGTGGCGCCCTCGATCTCTCCGGTGCCGCGCTGAATGCTGCGCTTGATGTTGTCCTGCGGCATGGAGTTTTCGCGCGCCTTCTGGATGGCCAGGCGCAAACGCAGGTTCGTTTCGGGGTTGCCGCCGCCGGCTTTGGCCGCCATGATGATCTCGCGGGCCAGCTTCGTGAACAGGTTGCCGCGTTTGGCGTCCTGAGCGCCTTTGCGCAGGCGTATGTTATGCCATTTTGAGTGTCCGGACATGGGATCCAGGCTCCTTTCGCGGTGTCAGGCCGGAAGCAATCAAGAGGAGAATAGCTTCGGGAGCGCCGAGCGCCCATGCTAGATTATATCATTGATGTCCCTCGTCCGTCAAACCGCCCTCACCCCTGGTCTCTTCGCTTTCTCTTCAGAGCCACCCCTAGAGAGGGACAGGGTATAATATCTGAACGCTACACGCTGCGTGGGAGCATAGGGATGACATGGCAAAAAGTAAAGTTCCGTCGTTAGATGCAGGAGCACACTCGGAACCGCAAATCCATGAAGCCACGCTGGAAAAGGATGGGGGCGTAAGAAAGGGTGCGATCATAAAGCGGTCTAAGAGCGGCATGAAGTTTTTCACGCCAGAACTGTACAGTGCCTTCAATTCCTCGGATGACGAGGAGGCAGACCGAGCAAATGGCGCGTGGGAAAATGCTATCCGAGATTACCAGCGACATCTGGACACTTTTCGGCTTGATATGCCCTATAACCTTCGGAACCTGTCCGACCTATCTCTCCATGACGCCGAGATTTTAGCCCTCCACGACGCTGAGATTTTAGGCTTGAGCCAGAAGGCTACCATCGAGTCCCATTCCTCAAAAATACGAAATGGCGCGGCTGTCTTTGTACTGACTTTATGGCGAGAGGAAAAGGTCATTAATTTAACCTATCTTATTTGGGATCATGTGCGCCTCTTGCCCCCAGGCTCGGATTGGCGTTTTTCCAAAGCCCATATCCATTGGCTTTACGATGAGTTTGATCGGGCGGGCGGTCAAACAGATCAGTTTTGGCACCGTATTCTCATAAGTGATGGTAGCGTTATCGAGATTCCGGTAACAGACGTTCTTCCGGTTATAGCGGTTCATCTCCATGGGTCTCCCTGGCAGGTCGCCCATCCTGTCAAGCAGAATTGACGGGCGGCGTTCGGCTTTGCTATACTCTCCAACTGAGAACAGAAGAAGGAGTTTTCTATGCCCCGCGCGCTTGTCACCGGCGGAGCCGGGTTCCTCGGCTCGCATCTGTGCGACCGTCTGCTGGCGGAAGGTCTGGACGTCGTCGTGATGGACAACCTGATCACCGGCAGCACGGACAATATCGCCCACCTGATCGATAACCCGCACTTCCGCTTCATCTTATATGACGTAACGGAATACCTGTTTCTGGAGGGGCCGGTGGATTATGTGTTCCATCTGGCATCTCCGGCCAGTCCGGTCGATTTTCCCACCAAGCCGATCCAGATCTTGAAGGTCAACGCGCTGGGCACGCATAAGGCGCTGGGGCTGGCGCGGGCGAAGGGCGCGACCTTCTTTCTGGCCTCGACTTCGGAAGTCTACGGCGACCCGCTCGTCCATCCCCAGCCGGAGGAGTATCTGGGCAACGTCAATCCGATCGGCATACGCGGGGTTTACGACGAGGCAAAGCGGTTTGCCGAAAGTATGACGATGGCATACCATCGTTACCATAACGTAAATACGAAAATAGTAAGAATATTCAATACGTATGGACCACGAAACCGACTAGATGATGGCAGAGTCGTGCCGAATTTCATCGGGCAGGCGCTGCGCGGCGACCCGATCACGGTCTACGGGGACGGCAGCCAGACGCGCTCGTTCTGCTACTGCACCGATCTGATCGACGGCTTCTGGCGGCTGGTGACTTCGGACCAGACCGGGCCGATCAACATCGGCAACCCGACCGAGCGGACCATACTGGAGTTTGCCAAAGAGATCAAGAGGCTGACCAACAGCAAGAGCGAGATCGTCTTCGAGCCGCTCAAGACGCCGGACGACCCGAAGCAGCGCAAGCCGGACATTACGAAGGCGCGGACGCTGCTGGGTTGGGAGCCGAAAGTCTCGCTGGAGGAGGGCCTCAAAGAGACGATCGCCTACTTCCAGCGCCGTTTAGGCTTGCCATGAACCCGGTCGAGATCATCGCCCGAAAGCGCGATGGCGCGGAGCTGACGGCGGAGGAGATCGGCTTCTTCGTGCGTGGGATCACGGAGGGCTGTATCGCCGATTACCAGGCGAGCGCGTGGCTCATGGCCGTCTATTTGCAGGGTATGACGGCCCGCGAGACGCGCGACCTGACCCTGGCGATGCGCGATTCGGGCGCAAAGATCGACCTGTCTGATGTGAAGGATGGCCCGGCGCTCGACAAGCATAGCACCGGGGGCGTGGGAGACAAGACCACCCTGATCGTCGTACCGATCCTGGCCGCGCTGGGCGTGCGGATGCTCAAGATGAGCGGGCGCGGGCTGGGCTTCTCCGGCGGCACGGTGGACAAGCTGGAGTCGATTCCCGGCTTCCGCACGGAGTTGAGCGTCGCAGAGGCGAAGGCCCAGGTAGCGCGCATCGGCGCGGCCCTCATTGCCCAATCGAAAGAGCTGGCGCCCGCAGACGGCATCCTGTATGCGCTGCGAGACGTGACCGCGACGGTGGCGAGCATCCCGCTCATCGCCAGCAGTATTATGTCCAAGAAGCTAGCTGCCGGCGCCGGGCGGATCGTGCTGGACGTGAAGGCCGGGCGGGGATCCTTCATGAAGACGCGGGAGCAGGCCGAGGCGCTGGCCCGGACCCTGGTGACCATTGGAGAAGGAGCCGGCGTCCCAACTTCGGCGGTGCTGACCGCTATGGACGAGCCGCTGGGCCGCATGGTCGGCAACGCGCTGGAGGTGCGCGAAGCGCTCTCGGTTTTGCGAAACGATCCGGAAAGCGAGCCGCTCCTGCGCGCGCTCTGCGTGGAGCTGGCCGGGCACGGGCTGCTTGCTGTGGGAAAGGCGACCACGTTGGAGGAAGGAAGCGCGCAGGCCGAGCGGGCGCTGGCCTCCGGCAGGGCGGCGGCCAAGTTTGCCGAGATCGTGGCGGCGCAGGGCGGGCCGGATCGCTGTGCGGCTATTCTGGCGGCGCTGCCGCAGGCGCCGGAGCGGATCGAGGTTTCTTCAGATCGCGAAGGCGTGGTCGCGGGCCTGGATGCCGAGGCGATCGGCCGCCTGGCTATGGCGATGGGGGCCGGGCGCGAGAAGAAGGGCGGCCTCATCGACCCCGCGGTGGGCATCGCGCTGCGCGCCAAGACCGGCGACCGCATCGCTATGGGCGGCTTCCTGGCTACGCTTCACCTGAAAGCGGAGGATGTTGTCCGCGTGGAAGACTTCGCCGCGGCTCTGCGCGCCGCCTACCGGATCGTCTCCCCTTCCGAAGCCTCTCCACCTCCCAGCTCGCTCATTCTCGGCTCTATCCCCTAAAAATCCTTCTCCTGAAAATACGACAAAAAATATTCGTGTCCGAAGCCTGAAATACCGTCGATTCCCTATAATTGATCTCCTTTCCACTGACAACAATACCAGTAGGCGAACGCCAAAAGTGTGGAATCGGTTGAAGGAAGGAGTAACCATTGGGCGAAGTTTCCGTCACTACGCTCTGGACGAGATTAAAATTGTATCGGGATAAAAATGCGCGGGAGCTGCTGATCCAACGCTACGCGCACCTGGTCTCCATCACCGCCGGCCGGCTGTTCGGTCCGCTGCCCTGCGGCATCGAAAAAGACGATCTAGTGGGCGCTGGGGTGGTGGGTCTGGTCAAGGCTGTCGATCAGTTCGATCCGGAGCGGGGCATCAAGTTCGAGACCTATGCCATCACCCTGATCCGAGGAGCCATCTTAGAGATGCTAAGAGGCGATGACTGGGTACCCCGACTGGTAAGAGACCAGCAGAAGCAGATCAAGCAAGCCTACATGCGTCTGGAAGCCCGCTTAGGCAGACCCGCCACCGAAGAAGAGATCGCTCATGAGATGGGGATCACCCCCGATAAGTTCGACAAGCTCCTCACCAACATCGGCCGCGCCAGCCTTCTCTCCCTGGACGACCTGCGCATGAGCGGTAAAGGCGATTCCGGCGGCATGCAGCGCCTGGTGGACATCCTCGCCTCCGAAGATTTGAGTCCGTTAGACAACGTGGCGATCCGTGAGCGTCAGCGCTGCCTGGCAGCGGCCATCGACCGGCTTCCGGACCGGGAGCGCACGGTGGTATCTCTGTACTACCATGAAGGGTTGACCTTCAAAGAGATCGGCGGCGTGCTCACCGTCTCCGAATCCAGGGCGTATCAGCTTCATGCCCAGGCTGTCACCCGCCTGCGCGGCTACCTCGAATCCAACGCCGAGCTCTTCCCCTAGATAGATCTCATTTCCATGCACTCATCGCGCAAACGGTTGGGAGAGCTGTTAGTCTCCCATAAACTATTGACCACAGAGCAGTTGGAGCAGGCGCTCGCCTTGCAGCGGGAACGCTTCCAGCCGCTCGGCCAGATTCTGATTCAACTGGGCTATCTCACCGAGGAGCGGCTGCTTCAGGCGTGCGCCCTGCAGCAGGGCGTGGCGGTCTGGCAGTGGCAGAAAGATCAACCCACCCAGGAGGCGCTGGCGCTCATTCCGAGCGAGCTCTGCCGCAGCCATCTCATTTTACCGATCTCCACACGCGGAGGACGGCTGCTGCTTGCCATGCGCGATCCCGACGACGTGGACGCCATCGACATGGTGCGCAACATCACCAAGCTGCGCATCGAGCCGGTGCTGTCTAGCGAGGAACGGCTGCTGCTCGCCCTGGATGCCGCCTTCGGGCCGGCCAACACCACCATGAACCGGTTCGTCTCCCAGGCGATGACCGAGTTTGCCCCCGATCTTCCAGAAGCGCTGGTCCTGGAGAGCGTCGTTTCCGAAGCCGAGATGCGCCCGGTCGTCGCCCTGGTCAACCAGATCCTGGTCGAAGCGATCCGCATGCGGGCCAGCGACATCCACGTCGAGCCGCGCAAGGACCGCATCGAAATCCGTTACCGCGTGGACGGCCAACTCCAGCGCGTTCACGAGATTCCGCCGGAGCTGCAGGCGTCGCTCATTTCCCGCATCAAGGTCATGGCTCAGCTCGACATCGTGGAGTACCGGATCCCACAAGACGGTCGCATGACGATCTCCGTAGATGGCCGCACGGTGGACATGCGCGTCTCCGTGCTGCCCACTTACCACGGGCAGCGGATCGCGCTGCGCATTCTGGATAAGAGCGTCACTCTGAAGACGCTGCCGGAGCTGGGTCTTTCCGAGCACAACCTGGGGCTGTTCCAGGAGATGATCTCCCGGCCTTACGGGCTGCTCCTGGTCACCGGCCCGACCGGCAGCGGCAAGACCACCACGCTCTATGCGGCTATCAATCAGCTTAAAGAAGTCACCAACAACATCATGACGTGCGAGGACCCGGTCGAGTACGATCTGGACGGAATCAGCCAGTCGCACGTCAACGAGCGCGCGGGACTGAGCTTCGCTTCGCAACTGCGCGCCATCCTGCGCCAGGACCCGGACATCATCCTCGTCGGCGAAATCCGGGACCGTGAGACGGCGGATACGGCCATCCGCGCCGCTCTGACCGGCCACCTCGTCCTCTCGACGCTCCACTGTAACGACGCGCCGAGCGCCATTCCCCGCCTGACGGACATGGGCGTCGAGCCGTATCTGCTCAGCACCGCCCTGATCGGCGTGATGGCTCAGCGGCTGGTTCGGGTCCTCTGCCCGCACTGCAAGCAGCGCTACACGCCCGGTCCCGAAGAGCGCGCCCTGCTCGGCCCGCAGTTCGAGGAGGACATTCCAGTGCTGTGGCGATCGACCGGCTGCCCGCAGTGCAGCCTGACGGGCTATCGCGGCCGGACGGGTATCCATGAGATTCTGCCGGTCGCGCCGGATGTCGAGCGGGCCATCGCCGGCTCGGAGCCGATCGAGACCGTGCGGCGGCTGGGCGCGCAGTATGGCTATCGCGCGCTGCCGGTGGACGCCTGTGACCGGGTGCTGGCCGGAGAGACGGCTTTAAGCGAAGTGCGCCGCCAGGTCTCCTTCGGATCGCCGGTCCACACTCGTGTCTTTACCCTCCTCCACCCCGAAGTCGCTTGAAAGCCTGTCTGAATCACGGATGGCACAGATTTCACGGAGGACACGGATGAGCCACCGGTATCTCTATCCGTGGAATCGGTGTCATCCGTGTCCATCCGTGATTCAGATTACAGAGCGCAGTACATTCTCTGCGGCGTGTGGGGAAGCACAGGCGGGATATACGGCGGCCTGCTCGGCGCCGATACGCAAGACCGCTCAGAAACGTCTCTTCCGGCGTTACCGCCTCTGGACACCGGACGAAAGATCCTCCGCCTCGTAACATCCGAACAAGATACCTGCAAATTGCCTGGCAGCCTCCTGGTTTCGTCAAGGGGGCTGCCTTTTTATGGCACCTGACTTCGCAGCAGGATTCCAACAAGACCTTCTGGTCGATTATCTTACTCCAAGGCGTATTCAACGGCCTGATCGATGGTCATAGCCCGCCCCTCGGTCCAGCCCGCAGAGAAGGCCGGCTCTCCTATGGCCGCTCGTACCGCCGCTACCTCGCGGTCGATCTGCTCTTTATCCTTCGGCGGCAAAGGTGCGCCAATGGCTTCCCTCAAGGCTTCTGCGGCTGCCCATAGCCTTGCGGCGCGTTCCTTCTGTCCCCACCCGGCTGCAAGTGCAGCGAGGGCTTGCAGCGATTCAGCAATGCCCCATTTGTCCCCTAGCTCTCTATTTATCGCCAGGCTTTCTCCTAACACGTTCCATGCCACCGCATTGTCGCCTTGCCTATAAGCTACCAACCCAAGACTATTGAGCGAAGCGGCTACACCCCGCCTATCTCCTAACTCCCTGAATACGGCCAGGCACTCTTCCAAGAGAGCGCAGGCGGTGGCATAGTCGCCTTGATAAAGCGCTATCAGTCCCAGACTATTGAGCGAGCCGGCAACTCCCCACTTGTCTCCTAATTCCCTGAATTCGGCCAGACACTCCTCAAAGGGGGTTCGTGCGGCGGCATAGTCCCCTTGCAGATAGGCCACATTTCCCAGGTTGAGGAGCGTGTATGCAAGGCCGTGCCTGTCCCCTAACTCTCTTCTTAATGCCAGACTTTCTCGATATAGAGAAGAAGCCCTAGTATACTCTCCCTGGTCTTTCGCCACATTTCCCAGGCTGTTCAGCGAGCCGGCAACTCCCCACTTGTTCCCTGATTCCCTGAGCTCAGGCAGACCCTGCTCGAACAGGGCGCGTGCTGTGGCATAGGCGCCCTGGCTATAGGCCACATTTCCCAGATTGCCTAGCGAGAGGGCTATGCCCTGCTTGTCTCCTAACTTCCTAAATATAGCCAGACTTTCTTCATAAAAGGCGCGTGCGGCGGTGTAGTCGCCTTGATCGAAAGCCATGTGTCCCACGGCATTGAGCGCCCTGGCCCGCGCCGGCGTCTGCGGCCCGGCAGCTTCCTGAGAGAGAATGGCTTGCAGATGCTCTCGGCCCTCGCTCCAATAGCCACGTATATTCCAAAACCGCCAGCAAGCTCCGGCCAACCGCAGGCCTGCCTCCGCGCACTTTTTCTCTTGCCGGCTCCAGATCAATGCCGCTCGCAGATTGTCATGCTCGCTCTCCAGACGCTCCAGCCACTCCGTTTGCGCAACACCCGTCAACTCAGGTTCCGCCTCCTCCGCAAGACTTAAATAGAACTGTAGATGGCGATCGCGCCAATGCCGTTCTTCTCGGCTCGCTTGTAGACGTTCCCGACTATACTGACGGACGCTTTCCAGAAGACGATAACGCGTCTTATCTTCCCACTCTTCGGCGATCACCAGCGACTTATCCACTAGAGAGGCCAACAGATCCAACATCTGCCGGGCTTCTATCTCCTCACCGGAACAGACGGCCTCGGTCGCTTCTAATGTCCAGCCACCGACAAATACGGAAAGCCGCTGCAGTAACTGCCGCTCTTCGGGGGAGAGTAGATCGTAACTCCAATCCAGAGCAGCTTGCAGCGTCTGCTGGCGGGGCAGCGCCGTGCGGCTGCCACCCGTCAACAGACGGAAACGGTCCTCCAGGCGGGCGTCGATCTCCTCTATCGACAACACCTGCAGGCGCGCTGCCGCCAGCTCGATCGCCAGCGGGATTCCATCCAGTTGCCGGCATATCCGGCTGATCGGCTCGGCATGGCGCGCGCTCAACCTGAATGCTGGCCGAGCTTGATGCGCGCGCTCTACAAACAAGCGGGCCGCCTCGTACTCCAGAATCACCGGCATCTGGTCTTTCTCCGCACTCTCCCCATGCAGCCGCTTTTCCCCTCCGGCCTTTCGGCTCAGATCCGGCGGTACCGTTAGGGAGGGAATACGAAAGGCGACTTCCCCGGTCAATCCCAGTGACTGGCGGCTGGTAGCCAGAATGCGCAGATGCGGACAGTTTCGCAGCAGGGTATCGACGAGCTGCGCGCAAGCGTCGATGAGATGCTCGCAGTTATCCAGCACCAGCAGAGCCTGCTTCGCGCCCAGATGATCGATCAACGTCTGCAGCAGCGCATGACCCGCCGCCTCCTGCACGCTCAAGGTGGAAGCTACTGTAGGAATGACCAAAGCGGATTCCACGATGGGCGCCAGCTCGACAAACCAGACTCCCTGTGCATAGTCCTCGGCCACTTGCCGGGCGACTTCGATGGCAAGCCGGGTCTTGCCGACGCCGCCTGTTCCTGTCAAGGTCACCAACCGGGAGGCAAGCAGGCAGGCGCCGATTTCGACAAGCTCCTGCTCCCGGCCGATCAGGCGAGTCACGGGTGTGGGAAGAGAAATAGTCCGCGCCTGAGGCGTTGCCACCGGCGCCAAGGCCGGAGAAGAGGCCGGCAAGGCCAGACGGCGGGCATCCTGCCGAATCTGCTGGAACAGAGCCATCGTTTCGGGAGCGGGATCGGTATTGAGTTCTCGCCGGAGCAGCAGCCGGTAATCTCGATAGGCCAGGATTGCCGCAGCGGGATTACCCTGGTCTGCCAGGGCCTGCATCAGCGAGCGTTGGGCGCTCTCCCGCAGGGGATCCGCCAACACCACCTGCCGCAAATACGTCACGGCGGTCTCGAGATCTCCGTTCGCCATTGCCTGAGCGGTCAGCTTCTCCAGCGCGGAGAGATACGCCTGCTCGCGGGACTGCCGCTCGGCAAAGACCCACTCCTCCGTACAGCCTTCCAGCAGCGGGCCGCCATAGAGCTTCACAGCCGTCTCCAGGGCGGCAAAATCCGTCTGAGCGACGGCACGATCGAACGCAAAGACGTCTACCATCGCGGATGCTAAATCCAGTTGGACGGTGTGCAGACTGGGCGAGAGAAGGCGAGCCGCCTGGGTTCCCAGGGCCTGACGCAGGATCCAGAGGCTGCGGCGCAGATTGTTGGCCGCCTGGCTCTGCGTGCTCTCCGGCCAGAGGGTTCCGGCCAGCCAGTCCCGCTCGACCGGGCGGTTGGCCCGCAGAATCAGCAGCGCCAGCAGCCACTGCTCCTTATGGGAGCGCAGACGTGGCAAGGGCTGGCCCTCCAGGCGGATGGCGAAGGGGCCAAACAGAGTGATGGTCAGCGGCGTGGTGGCCTGCAGTGCCTGAGTGCCGTCCATGGAAAGAGACTCCTGCCACTTTCGAGAGGCTTGTTGCTGGTAATGAAAAAGATTCTGTGCTTGGATACGCTTTTCCTGCTGTTTTGGATACGTTGCGGGATACACCGGCTCCATATACTGTGGTCATCATGCTGAACGCGCCCAAACGCGGACGGCCAATCCAGGAGAAGAAGATGAACGCGTTTTCCAGAGTCCTCGCATACTTCGCGTATCCCCGCACGACCAACCTTTGCAAAATCGGTCTGGCGCTTGCAGTGACGATGTCGCTTGGTCTGGCCGATGTGACGCCGACGCCGGCCCAATCGGTGACGGTCGCGACGCTTTACACGTTTTCCGCGCTGAGCGGCTATCCCGGAACCAACTCCGATGGAGCCGGGCCGATCTGTCTCATTCAGAGCAGGGACGGCAACTTCTATGGCGCCTGTCAGACGGGCGGCTCGTACGGAAACGGAACGGTCTTTAAACTCACGCCCAACAGAACCTTGACGGCCCTCTATGCCTTCGACCCTGTGAACGGGTCCGACGGTTACGACCTGCTTGCCGGCTTGACGCAGGCCGGGGATGGCAATCTCTACGGCACGACTGAGGGAGGCGGAAGCAATGGTTACGGTACCCTCTTCGGCGTCTCGCCGAATGGCGGCTTGGCGTTCAATCACTCCTTCACAGCGCTGGTACTGGGCAGTAACGGTTGGTACAATACCGATGGGAACACCCCCCTGGGGCCGCTTACCCTCGGCAATGACGGCAACCTCTACGGTACTACCTATTATGGCGGCGCCTACGGCAACGGCGTTGTGTTTAAGCTGGCGCCTGGCGGCGGGCTGACTCTGGTCCATTCGTTCGGCGATTTCAGCGTTTCCAGCACGGATCCCTATAACCCGTGTACCGGCGTGGTACCGGGTTCCGACGGCAACTTCTATGGGTTCACCCTGGGCGGGGGCTGCAATGGCTACGGGACTATCTACCAGATGACTCCCACAGGCGCGTTGACCGTGCTCTATCCGTTTAGCTGGGGCGATGCGGCCGGCGCCTCCGGCAAGCTGCCGGCGCTCGCGCAGGGGGCTGATGGCGATCTGTACGGGGGTACGTTCGGGGCGATCTTTAAGATCACCACAGGGGGAGCACTTACCGTGCTGAACACCACCAACCAGTTGACGGCACCATTGGTGCAGGGCCTTGACGGCAATATCTATGGCGTTGCCTCAGGAGGCCCCTATAGTGGAGGTGTCTTCTTCCAGGTGACGCCTGCCGGCGCTTTCAGTGTCCTCTACAACTTTGGGAATGTGGCCGGGGAGGGATCCGATCCTACCTGGCTGATCCAGGGCAGCGACGGGAACTTTTATGGCACAGCCGGCTACGTTCCCGGCAGTACGGCTACGGGAACCGTCTTTCAAATCTCGCTCTCGGCGCCGGCGCCGGTCGTGAAATCCCTTAGCCCTTCCTCGATCAATGCGGGCGGTCCGGGCTTTACGCTCATTGTCAAAGGCAGCAGCTTTGCTAGCAACTCCACCGTCAACTGGAACGGCAGCCCTTTGAGCTCTAGCTACGTCTCCATTTCGGAACTGAAGGCCGCCGTACCCGCTTCTCTGATCGCCACTCCCGGCACGGGACAGATCACGGTCTCTACGCCTGGTGGCGGCGCCTCGACGGCCAAGACCTTCACCATCCTGGTGACAACCCTCAAGCTGATCTCGGCCAGCATGAGCAAGAACAGCAGCACAGGCGCTTACACCGCTAATATCAGCCTCAAGAACATCGGCTACTTGAGCGCACCGAATGTCAAGATCACGAAGGCGAGTTTGGGTCTGGCAAGCACCACCAGCACCTTGCCGGTGAGCGTGGGCAACATTGCTGCCGGGTCCAGCGGCAGCGCCAGCCTGAATTTTCCAGGCTCGACAGGCGCCTCCGGGACGGTCGTTTCCCTGAAAGTGTCCGGCACGTTCACCGGCGGCAAGCTCAGCGGCTCGCTCAAAGTCACCTTACCTTAGATGGAGATATGGCCAGGCGCGGCTAAAGAGTAGGCCGCCTGGGAATTCACGCTCTAAAACCAACCCAAAGCACGAGCCGCGTGGTGCAGGGATAGTGTTTGCCCCTCTGCACCACACGGCTCATCTGCATCAGGACTCTATCGGCTACTTCTTGAAGACTTCCCTGGAGATATGTTAGCGGACACCCGGTTGAGCCTGATACTGTTCATCGCTTACGTGCTCCATCCAGTCGACCATTTTGCCGTTGAGCTGCTCCTGAATAGCGATGTGGGTCATAGCCGTCGTTGGTGTTGCCCCATGCCAGTGCTTCTCGCCCGGCGGGAACCAGACCACATCGCCCGGCCGGATCTCCTCGATCGGCCCGCCCTCGCGCTGCGCCCATCCCAGGCCCGCTGTTACGATGAGGGTCTGCCCCAGCGGGTGCGTGTGCCATGCCGTGCGTGCCCCCGGCTCGAAGGTGACGCTGGCGCCGGCGGCGCGGGCCGGATCGTGGGGCTGGAACAGCGGGTCGATGCGTATCGTGCCGGTGAACCATTCCGCAGGTCCCTTGCCGGAAGGCTGGGAGCCGCTTGGCTTGATCTCCATGGTTTTCTCCTTGATCTCTCTAAAAATACTCGATCCGTGCTGTCCGCTATTCTCACAATTCTCAGAAATCACCGCACATCCACATCGGCGGCCCTGATAAAAGTTCGCAGAGGGCCATATAGCCTGACTCGGCCCGAACTTGCAGCCGATCCTGTTTCCGCAGCGCACGCGGAGTTAACACGCCAAAAAACGCCTGAGTGAATGCCTGAATATCCATTTCGATCTGCGCCTCTGCTTTTGTGGCGGAAACCGACACGGCCCCCGCATCAAACGTGACCTTCCAAGTGCCCTGATTCCACAACGCGGCGGGGTCGTGAATGCCGAGGAGGAGCGTCCCGCGCGCGGAAATATCCGGTTTCCAGGCGCTCATGCAGCCCACGAGATCGACGACTCGCCCCTGCAGCATGGTTCTCAATACGGTTTCCATCTCACTATGGTAGCCTTGTGACCAGAGGCCATCGTCTTCCGGGGCCTTCCAAGCAAACTTCTGCACCTGCATTTCATGCCGTCGGAGTAAGCTCAGTAGTCCACGCTGCGAACGCGGAGTCAACGTGATAAATTCCGGCAGCCACGTCTCAGCGGCGCTCCCACCGCGATAGATGAGATACCCTTCGACCTCGCCCTCGCGCTCATAAAGGTAGGTATAGGTGATCTGCTCTTTGGTGTCCTCCAAAAGGTAATTCCAATGCGTGTCGTTCCGAGCCACCATACCGCGATAGCCTCCGGCGAACCGTGTATAGCATCCTCGAATGCGGGTATGATCTTCCTTCTTTGCCGCGCGAACATAGTTTATTTCTGGATCGGGCCGGAGCACGCGACTAGGAACCTTATAAAAGCGATTGGCGCAAATCCACTCCCAACCAAATTGGCGATAGTAGTCAAAATGGAAAGGCTGCAGCGTAGAGACGACGAGTCCGACATCCTTCATGCGCTGAAGCAGGTACGCAATGCCGGCGCCGCCATAACCGCGTCCTCGACTGGCCGGCAAACAGGCGATGGAAGCGACGTATCCTGTGGGAAGGACTGTCTCCGGCCCGAAATGGAGCGCGGAATGAACCATCTCAAAGGTCGCCTGCAAACCACTGGAATCCCAGAGTCCGAATCTTTCGAGACGCTCCCCTAAACGGTCTCTGTATTCATCCATACCTGCCAATGCCGAACGCATTCCACGTTGAAATGCTTGAAGCCAGATCAGGGCGGCCTCAGCGCGTTCTTCACCGACCAATTTGCGGATTTCCAACGACGCTACCTCTTCTTTGACCCGATTGCTTAGGATCGAGCGGATGATCAGACATTACAAGCGTCATAGGCTTGCTGCAATCCCTCTTTCCAATCGCCATTCGGAATCAATTCCTGCCCGACATAGCCGTCGTAATCGGTGGCGGCGATGGCGCGCATGATGGCCGGGTAGTTAAGCTCCTGGCTGTCGTCCAGCTCATGCCGACCCGGATTGCCTGCTGTATGGAAATGGCCGATGTGCGCGATATTGTCCCGAATTGTCCGAATTATGTCGCCTTCCATTTCCGGCATAGATACGTCGTTCAGCACCTCATTAAAAAAGGGTTTGCAGCCGGTGCGCCACCCGAATGCACGTCTGCATTACCTCCGGCGCGAACGTGGTGCAGTTGATCGCGTTGAGCACGTTGCCGACGAGCGCCCATGACACCAGCTCATCCGCGTCCATGCCAGTCACATCCGCCCAGATGCCGATTCGACGGGCTGCCACGTCGAGGAAGTCTTCGCGCGCTGCGATCTCCGGCGGGTTATGCATCCACCGAGCAATATCGGATGCGGGATCGCCGACGATGCCAATCGGGTCGATGATCACCCACTCGCCTGACGTCCGTTGTAAGACATTCCAATGGTGGAAGTCGCCGTGGACCAGGCACGTCTGTGTCGATCGCTCCACCAGCGAGGCCGCCAACTGCTGCGCCTGCGCGACGAGGCTCGTGTCGATCAGTTCGGGCTGCGGTGTCCAATCGAACAGCGGTTGCATCACGCGGCGCTGTGGTATGAGACCTTCGACATCGGAGACGGGGCGCCAAAAGGTGCGCAGTGTCTCTGCCGCGATGTGCGTAGAGACTTCGTCGTCCATCTCAACGTGTCTCAACTCCGTCCCTGGTACGATTCGTTCCATGACCATCGTGCAATGCTCGAAGTCGAGGTCATAGAGGCGAGGGACGGTGTCACCGGCGCCGATCTCGAACGTGCGCGCTTGGGCAACAAAATCGACTGCGTTCGGTGACGACTTAATCACCACCGGCCCAAGAGCTGGCGACGTCCCAAATAACACTACGGTGATCCAGGTGTCGCCAATGAGAGGCTCAAGCTCGATCTGCCACTTCGCGCACAACGTTTCGATGATCGTCGGCAGAGACGACAACCAGTTTGGCGAGAAGTCCTGGTGAGCGAACTCGTTGATGTTGGCGATGACTCGTTCCGGGACGGCGAGACCGGTGTGGAACTTGATCACCATCACTGCTCCCTCACTGCATCCCCAGATGGTCAGTATAACATATGTTCAAGGTAGAAGTACCGGCAGAGTGAAGCAAACGCAACTGCTCGCCTAAATGCACGGCCACACCGCAATCGTGCAGATTGCGGATCAGCAAGGTCGATATGCTATAGGACATGGCTTGTCTCCACTCCGTGATGGAATTGTGTACTTACCCTACACGTCGCATACCTTGAACGCTTGTTCCAGCGCCGCAAGCGGATCGCCTTTGGGGATGAGTTCCTGCCCGACATAGCCATCAAAATCCGTCGCGGCAATCGCCCGCATAATGGCCGGATAGTAGAGTTCCTGATTCTCATCTAGTTCATGCCTGCCCGGAACTCCGGCGGTATGAAAATGGCCGATATGAGATATGTTGGAATGTATGGAGGAAATTACGTCACCCTCCATGATGTAGAGTAGGAAGCTGGCGAGGTGGCAAGTATCTAGGACTTGCCCCTTTTCCAACAACCCCTCCCCGAACCGTGCTTGCCACTTTCGCGGCACACGGCTCTCCAGCATCTCATGCCGATAGAGCCTT
>Ga0209810_1001545_pt1 | contig 33827 bp, 38 predicted proteins | sample Coa_R1_7_FD_187159 | JGI IMG/M metagenome (GOLD analysis project Ga0209810, IMG submission 187159) | Surface soil microbial communities from Centralia Pennsylvania, which are recovering from an underground coalmine fire - Coalmine... | ecosystem: Environmental > Terrestrial > Soil > Unclassified... | reverse complement strand
GCAGCATCGCGCGCTCGACTCCCGCCTGCTCGAACGCGTGCAGCTGCTCGGCGACCTGCTCGACGGTGCCGCAGAGCTGCGGCGACTCGCTCGTCCGGCCCGTGCGCTCCTGCCACGCGGCGAGGCGATCGCGCATCTCGGCCTCGTCCCGGCCGACGACGCAGCCGGCCATCATCGACAGGCGCAGCGGGTCGCGCCCTGCGGCCCGCGCAGCGTCGTCGAGGAGTCGGCGATGCTCGCGTGCGTCCTCGAGCGTCGGGAAGAGCGCGTTGTACTCGTCAGCACGGGCGACCGCGGCGCGCACGGTGCGCGGCCTCGCTCGGCCGCCGACGACGATGGGTGGGTGCGGTTGCTGCACGGGCTTCGGCTGCACGTCGTCCGCCTCCGTCCACTGCCGGTGGATCTCCGCCAGCTGGGCGTCGAGCTCGTCGAGCCGTGCGCGCGTGGTGCCGAAGCGGAAGCCGTACGTCGCGTGCTCCGCCTCGTACCAGCCGGCCCCGATTCCCAGCTCGACGCGCCCGCCCGAGACGTGGTCGACGGTGACGACGTTCTTCGCGAGCACCGACGCGCTGCGGAACGTCACCGGCGAGACGAGCGTGCCGAGCCGGATCCGCTCCGTCCGCACCGCGAGCCCCGCCAGCGTCCCCCACGCGTCGAGCGATCCCGCCGGCTCGCCCCGCACGATCGAGCGGTAGTGGTCGGAGCGGAAGAGCGCGTCGAGCCCGGCGTCCTCGGCGGCACGCGCGAGTGCGAGCCACTGTCGCCACTCGACCCCCTCCTGGCCCTCGATCATCAGGCAGATTCGCACGCCGTAAATCTAGGCCGCCGGCGCGTGGTAGCAGAACTGCTACCATTTGTTGTCGTGGTCACGATTCCACAGAAGGAGCTGCGCAACAACGTGAGCGAGGTACTGCGCCGCGCCGAGGCCGGGGAGGAGTTCACCGTCACGGTTGCCGGCAGGCCGGTTGCCCGGCTGGGCCCGGTACGGCCGCGTCAGTGGGTCTCGGGGCCGGATTTGCGGCGGGTCTGGGAGACGCCCGCACCACGCACGCTGGCCGCCGACCTCGCCGGGCTTCCGGGCGACCTGGCCGACGTGTTCGATCCATAGGTGCGCGCTCTCCTCGACACGTCGGTCTTGATCGCAGCCGAGAGTCCCGGAGACCTCACAGGGGCGATCAGCGCCGCGTCGCTCGCGGAGCTGCACTTCGGCGTGCTCGTTGCTACGGTCGGGGACGAGCGTGCACGCCGGTCCCAACGTCTTGGCGTGATCGAGGCCACGTTCGAGCCGCTTCCGGTCGACTCAGCCGTTGCACGGGAATGGGGAAGGTTGGCGGCGGCGGTCGTCGAGCGCGGGGGAAGGCCGCGCAGCCGGGCGCTCGACCTGGTGATCGCCGCGACTGCGAACGTGCACGGCGTACCGCTCCTGACGCTCAACTCGAAGGACCTTGCGCTGATCGCCGACCTGGTCGACGCTCGAGTGCCGGCTGCGGAGAGCTGACGGATGCGCCGGCTCCGCTACGTCGTCTGCGATGTCTTCACCGACGTTCCGCTCGCCGGCAACCAGCTCGCCGTCTTCACCGACGCGCGCGACCTCGACGCGCCGACGATGCAGGCGCTCGCGAAGGAGATGGCGTTCTCCGAGACCGTGTTCGTCCTGCCGGCGACATCCGACCACGCCGACGCCCGCATCCGCATCTTCACCCCGGCCGGCGAGCTGCCGTTTGCCGGGCATCCGACGCTCGGCTCCGCCTTCGTCCTGGGCGCGCCGCTGCAGCGGATCATGATCCGGCTCGAGACCGGAGCGGGCGTGGTGCCGGTGGAGCTGGAGCGGGAGGGGCCGCGCATCGTGTTCGGCTGGATGGACCAGCCGCCGCCCGCGTGGGAGCCGGTCGAGAATGCCGCCGAGATCCTCGCCGCGGTCGGCGCCGACCGGTCGGAGCTGCCCGTCGAGCGCTGCGACCTCGGTCCCGGCCACGTCTTCCTGGCGCTCTCCTCGCCGGAGCAGGTGGCGGCGCTGCGGCCGGACCTGCGCGCGCTCGCGAGCGCGACGACCGACGGCGTCAACTGCTTCGCACGCGACGGCGCGCGCTGGAAGACGCGCATGTTCGCGCCGACGGACGGCGTCGCCGAGGACCCCGCGACGGGCTCGGCCGCCGGGCCGCTCGCCGTCCACCTCGCGCGGCACGGCTGGACGCGCTTCGGCGAGGAGATCGAGATCTCGCAGGGCGTGGAGCTGGGGCGGCCGTCGAGGCTCTACGCCGTCGCGGAAGGCTCGGCGGAGCGGCTCGAGCGGGTCCGCGTCGGCGGCTCGGCCGTCACCGTCGCCCACGGCGAGTTCACGCTTCCGTGAGCTGGACGGCGCGGATCTCCGGCAGCTCGACCGCGAGCGCGCTCCAGAAGACGCCGCCGTTCCGCGACAGGTAGAGCCGGTTGCGCGCCGCGAAGAGCACGACGTCCGGGTCGTCGCCGAGCGCGACCGCGACACCCGCGGGCAGGCCGCGTCCGGACTCCCGCCAGGTTGCGCCTGCGTCGTAGGAGACGAGCAGCGGCGGCTTCGCATCGACGAGCGCGACCACCGTCGAGCCGGATGCGGCGGCCGCGACGACGCGCGGCAGCGACAGCCTCGGCGCCGGCGACGGCTCGAGAACCGCCGTCGACGGCAGCACCTCCTCGCTCTCGAGGTCGACCTCGAAGACGCCGCCCGCGGTGTCGACGCGCGCGATCACCCGACGAGCACCGCCGCGACGACGGCCGTCGCGCTCCGGGCCGCGCCGGCGGGGCCGAACCCGGCGTCGCGCGCCGCGACGTAGGCGGCCATGAACGCGTCGCCGGCGCCGGTGGGATCGCCGGGCAGCGGCCGTGCGGGGATCTCCTCGCGCCGGCCGCCGAGGTAGAGGGTCGCGCCGCGCGCGCCGTGCGTGACGAGGATCTCCCGCACCGGCAGGGCGGCGACGTCGCCGATCGTCTCCGCCTCCTCGTCCGCGAGCTTCAGCGCCCAGACGTGCCGGAGCAGCGCCGGGTCGAAGTCGGCGTCGAGCTCGACCGGCCCGACGCGCGCCGGGCGGACGAGCCCCTGGCCGTCGAGCGAGAGCCGCCGCCTGCGCCCGATCGCCGCGAGCGTGTCGACGTCGAAGTCGGAGCGGGCGAGCGGCGCGACGTGCGCCCAGCGCACGGCCGGCGGCAGCGGCGGCAGGTCCTGCGGCCGCCAGGCATCTCCCAGCTCCTCGAGCCGCATGATCCGACGCTCGCCCTCGTACGCGATCGAGAACGACGCCGTCGACGCGCCGGCTACCCAGCGGACCGGCGTCCCCAGGCGGACGAGCGGCGGCAGGAGAGCGGCGCGGTCGGCCTCTGCGCACCTGACCACGATCCGCGCCGGCACGCGCAGCCGATGCAGGGCGCGCGCGCCGTGGTAGGGCCCGCCGCCCGTGCGCGGTGGCGCGCCCGGAACGAGGTCGCGCGAGAGGTTGCCCAGCAGCGCGATCACAACCCCGAACCTAGTTCACTCCGTGAACGAAGTTCGTTCGAGCGTTTCTAGCCGAACCGCGCCGCCGCGGCGTCCTCGAGGCCCGCGAGCCGGACCGCGCCGCCGAGCGCGACGGCCAGGTGCCGCTGCTGCAGCGGCAGCGCCCACGCGGCGAGCTCCGCGACGTCGGTCGAGGCCATGTTCAGCGCCAGCTCGGTGACGGCCGCCCATGTGACGACCTCGCCGGCCTCGCCCATGGCGAGGAAGCTCCACGCAGAGAGCGCGTCGGTGCCGGCCTTGAACCACGCTCCGACGAGGTCGGAGGCGCGTTCGTGGATCGAGTTGGCGTGATGCAGCATCGACTCGGCGACCTCGTCGCCGAACCACTCCTCGACGCGGAGGCAACGTGCACGCGTCTCCTCCGCCTCGCGGCGCATCGCGCGCAGGTCGCCGCGCAGCTTCACGTCCGGGACGTGCGCCTCCACCTTGCGCGTCACGTCGGCCGCGGCGATCGCCAGGCCGTGCGCGGTCGCGAGCTTCTCCTGCAGGACGGTGAGCGGGTCCTCCATCCGTCACGCCACCTCGTGCACGGTCGCCGCCGCCTTCGCCTCGTGCTCGGCCTGCTCGCGGTCGTGCTCGACGGGCTCACCCTTCTGCAGCTCGATGCACGCGCGGTAGGCGACGAAGCCGGCGATCACCGGGCCGACCCAGATCAGCACGCGGTACGCCCAGATCTGCGACGTGTAGCTGATGTCGAAGAAGACGTCGATCCGGTCGGCGCCGCCCGCGATGAAGATCAGCGTCACCCAGGTGACCATCCCGACGCCGATGGCCGTCCGCCACGGCGCCTCGCGCGGCCGCTGCAAGACGTTGTGGAACGCGGTGTCCCCGGTGACCTTGCGCTCCAGCAGCGGCCAGGCGAAGAGGAACGTGAACACGAGACCGGGGAAGGCGACGCCGCCCCAGAACGGGTTCGGCACCAGCGTGTAGCCGTCGACGACGAGGTCGAAGCTCGGCACGAGCCGCAGCGCGCCGATCAGCCAGCCGAGATACCAGTCGGGCTGGGCGCCGTTCGTCGACGTGTAGGTGTGGAAGGGTCCCCAGAGCCAGATCGGGTTGATCTGCACGAGCCCGCCGAGCAGGAAGAGCACGCCGGCGACGGCGAAGAAGAGACCGAGCGAGCGCGGCGCCTGGCCCGGGAACATCGGCACGCCGACGAGCTTGCGCTCCGTCTCGCGGCGGCTCATCTTGAACTGGGTGTGGTGGCGCATCGCGACCAGGCCGAGATGCGCGGCGAGCAGCGCGCCGATCAGCGCGGGGAAGATGAAGACGTGCGCGATGTACAGGCGCGAGAAGAACTGATGCGTGCCCGGAAAGGGGTCGCCCCAGATCCACGCGGCGAAGTTCGAGCCGAAGAACGGGATCGACAGCGCGACGCCGTAGCCGATCGCGAGCCCCATCCCCGAGAGCAGGTCGTCGACCATCGAGTAGCCCATGTAGCCCTCGAGCAGGGCGATGATCAGGATCGACAGGCCGAGCCAGTAGGTGATCTCGCGCGGCTTGCGGTACGCGCCCGTGAAGAAGATGCGCAGCAGGTGCAGGACGATCGCGGCGACGAAGACGTCTGCCGCCCAGTGGTGCGTCTGCCGTATCAGCAGGCCCGCCTTGACGGTGGTGGAGATGTTCACCACCGAGCGGTACGCCTCGGTCATGTGCTGGCCCTGCAGGGGCACGTACGGTCCGTGGTAGGTGACGGTGGCGGTCCCGTCCTGGTAGAAGAGCGCGAGATAGGTGCCGGTCGCGACGAGCACGATGAACGCGTAGAGCGCGACCTCGCCGAGCAGGAACGACCAGTGGTCGGGGAAGAGGTAGCGCAGGGACTTGCGCAGGATCGGCGCGGTCCCGGTGCGCTGGTCGAGGAAGCGGACGAGCTTGCGGATCACGCGCGGACCGTCCTCACGCGGGCTTCGCCTTCCGCATCCGCACGCCCCACCAGGACGGCCCCACCGGGCCGTCGTACGTTCCGGCCGCGCGCAGGAAGCCCTTCGCGTCGACCTCGAGCGGCAGCATCGGCAGCTTCCTGCCGGCAGGCCCGAACAACACCGTGCCGCCCGTCGCGGGGTCGAAGGTCGAGTAGTGGCAGGGGCAGACGAGCGCGGGTTTCGGCTCGTCGGGCTGGAAGAGCGGCGCGCGGTACAGGGAGATCGCGCAACCCGCGTGCGTGCAGATCTTCGAGTACGCGACGATGCCGTGCGCCGGGTAGCGCGCGAGCGACGGCGGGAGCTCGAACGCCTTCGGCGGCAGCCGCACGACGACGACGGCGGACGGCAGCGCCTCCTTGTCCGCGCCCTCCGGGAACGCGGTGTAGAACGTGTCCTCCGCGATGTCGGACGCGCGGTACGGCTTCCCGCCCTCGTCGACGAGCCGCCGGCCCCGCTTCCACGTCGTGTCGTAGAACGGGTCGACGCTCAGGAACGGCCCCAGCGACGCCGCCGGCGTGATCAGGGCGGCGCCGAGGAACGCGCCGGCGACGCCGAACGACGCCTTGAAGAGCCGCTTGCGGGTGAGGCGGCTGCCGCTGTCGGCGACCACCTGCACGATCGCCTCCTGCTCCGTCTCGTGCTCGACGACCGGGTAGTCCTCCTCGATCTCCTCCGTGACGACGAGGCGCTTGCCGATCAGGATCAGCGCCGACGCCAGGCAGAGGAAGGCGAGGCCGAGCGAGAAGCCCATCAGCTGGGTCTGGTTCGGTAGCCGGTCGATCGCGTAGGAGGCGATGAAGGCGGCCGAGAAGAGCGCGGTCAGGAGCAGCAGCACGATCACGGCCAGCTCGCTGCCCGGCTGCTCGTCCCCCGGCGGCACGATCGGCTCCCGGTCCGAGGGCAGCTTCGGCCGGCGGCGGCCGATGCCGAGCAGCGTGAGCGAGACGAGCAGATCCTTGGCTCTAGCCATGGCTCGTCAACCTCTTGCCGATCACCATGCAGACCGCCACGAGCGCGAGCGCCGCGATGAACCACGTGACCAGGCCCTCGGGCACGGGGCCGAGATGACCGATCGCCCAGCCGCCGCGGTCGTCCGGGTGCTTCGAGTACTCGACGTACCTGATGATCGAGTCGAGCTGCCGGTCGGAGATCTGCTTCTTCGAGAACGTCGGCATGACGAACGGTCCGATACGCACCGCCTCGGCGATCTGCGTCGCGTCGGCGTCCTCCAGCGCGGGCGGCACCGCGCCCGTGACGTAGCCGCCCTGGATCGCGACCTGGTGGCAGCCGGCGCAGTTGTCCGTGAACAGGTGCATTCCCTCGGAGAGGTTGCCGCGCTCCGGGTGCGGCGTCGGGATGCCGGGGCCCTTCCCCAGCGAGGCGACGTACGCGATCAGCGCGTCGATCTGCGCGGACGAAAGGGGCGACTTGCTGCGGCGCGGCTGCAGGCCGATCTTCTGCAGCGGCATGTAGCCGGTGCGCAGGTAGAAGTCGGCTGCCATCGCGCCGACCCCGCGCAGCGACGGCGCAACCGCGTTCTGCTGCTGCTGGTCGCGGCCCGGCCCCGCGCCGATCACCTGCGGCGTGTAGTTGCCCTCGCCGTTCATGTTGTGGCACGAAAGGCAGTAGCGGCCGTAGAGCGACTTGCCCTGCTTGACGAGCGGCGGCGACGGCGACGATGCGGCCGCCGCGGGGGCGGCGCAGGCGAGCGCGCAGAGCAGGGTGAGCCAGAGCCGTCTCATTGCCGGTACAGGTAGGCGGCGATGTCGCGCGCGCCCCGCTGGTGGAGGCCGAGGTCGGGCATGAGCGTCCCGGGCACGATCCGCTGTGGGTTCTCCAGCCAGCGGACGAGGTTCGCCGGCGTGTTCGGCAGCTTCCCGGCGATCGTCAGGTGGTCGGCGATGCCGACGAGCGACGGGCCGACGCGGCCGTTCGCATTCGGGATGCCGCCGATCTCGTGGCAGGAGCCGCAGCCCTGGAACTCGATCAGCTGCTTGCCCCGCGCCGCGCTGCCGCCGGGAACGGCGCGGCCGCCGCCGCCGCCGCAGCCTGCGGCGGCGAGGAGCGTGAGGAGCACGGCGACGGCCACGACCTTCATGCCTGCCTGCACGCGACGTTGAAGAGGCTGCCGAACAGCTCGAGCAGCACGATGCTGAGGAAGAGGACGTTCGCGAGCGCGGCCGTGATCGCGAAGTAGCGGATGCGCGAGAGCGGCGGCTCCGCCTCGTAGCCCCCGGCCAGGTCGCGGGTGCCGTAGAGCACCAGCACGGATGCCGCTTCGGCGATCAGCACGACGACTGCGGCCGACGCCATCAACGCGCCCTCCCAGACGTGGTGGTCGATGCCGAACGTCGCGTTGGCCGGGTTGCAGGCCGCGAGGACGATCCCGTAGCCCAGCACGTGCGCACACGCGAAGATCGCCCCGCCGAGGAAGAGGCCGCCCCATTGCAGGATCTCCAGGTGTCGCAGCTTCATACGCGGGCGGAGAGGAGCGTGCCGACGACGGCGAGGGTGGCGAGGTTGGCGAAGTGCCAGTACCAGGCGATCGCGAGGGTCGCGTTCGTCCGGTACCGGTTGAGCCCCTTGGACAGCTTCCAGAGCAGCCAGAAGCTGAACAGCGCGCCGATCACCACGTGCCCGTGGTCGGCGCCGAGCAGCGTGAAGTAGATCGACGTGTACGCGTTGTGCGTGATGTCGACGGCGTTCTGCTGGTTGTTGTAGTCGCGGATCTCGAACCCGAGATAGCCGCATTGCACGATCAGGGCCGCGACCACGTACAGCCTCGTCCACGCCAGGCGCCCGGCTCGCGCCGCGAACGCCGCGAGCTGCATCGGCACGCTCGTCGTCGCCAGGCAGAGCGCCGGGACGAGCGTCGAGATCAGCTCGGGCGGGCTCACGCCGCCCTGCGGCCAGATCGGGCTGCGGAAGCGGAAGTAGAAGTACGTGGCGATCATGCAGGCGAAGAGCACCGTCTCGCTGCAGATCAACATCACCATCCCCCACCAGGCGGCAGGGAGGCTCGGGCGGCGCGGGAACGCGGCCGCGGTCATTCGTCAGCCGGCTCCTGCGAGTGCCAGCCGAACAGTGCCAGCAGGCAGAGGATCCCCATGATTCCCGCCACGCCGAACTTGCCGAGCGTGAGGAACAGGACGACCATCGCCAGGAAGAACGCGAGCAGGATCGGCCACGGCGACGAGTGCGGCATCGTCACCACGTCCGAGAGGAAGCCGTCTGCGACGGTCGTCTCCACCTGCTCGTGCCCCTGCTCGAGCACGAGCACGCCCTGGTTGAGCCTGCGGGTGGTCTCCGCAGCGTCGCCGTCCCAGTTGGGGTACGCGCTGCGGACCTTCGGGATGACGGCGAAGTTGTAGTCGGGCGGCGGCGACGGGATCGTCCATTCGAGCGTTCCGCCGTGGAACGGGTCGGGGCCGGCCTCCTCGCCGCGGAGGTAGCTCACGACGAGGTTGCCGAGCAGCATGAGGATGCCGACCAGCGTGATGTAGCCGCCGATCGTCTCGGCGAGGTTGTACGCGCCCCAGCCGAGACCCGACGGATACGTGTAGTCGCGCCTCGGCATCCCGAGCAGCCCGACGATGTGCATGGGGAAGAACAGCAGGTTCGTTCCGACGAACAGCACCCAGAAGCTGATCTGCCCGGGCCGCTCGAAGTACATCTTCCCGGTGACCTTCGGGAACCAGTAGTACATGCCGCCGAAGATCGGGAAGACCGCGGCGCCGAAGATGATGTAGTGGAAGTGGGCGAGGATGAAGTAGGTGTGCGTCGTCGCCTGGTCGAGCGGGATCGCCACGAACATCATCCCGGAGAGGCCGCCGATCACGAACATGAAGATGAAGCCGCCGATGAACAGCAGCGGCGTGCGATAGCGCGGCGTGCCCGTGATGAGCGACATCAGCCAGGAGAACACCTGGATGGTCGACGGGATCACCACCATGGCCGTCGCGGCGGCGAAGAAGATGAGGCCGACGGTCGGCAGCCCTGTCGCGTACATGTGGTGCGAGAAGACGCCGAAGCCGATCACGATCACGAGCACCTCCGCGATCGCCACGAGCGGAAAGCCGACGAGCTTCCGTTGCGTGAACGCCGGGATGATCGACGTGGCGATCCCGAACGCCGGCACGATCAGGATGTAGACCTCCGGGTGGCCGAAGAACCAGAAGAGCGTCTGCCACAGCAGCGTCGAGCCGCCGTGCGCAGGCTGGAAGAAGTGCGTGCCGATGTTGCGGTCGAGGAAGAGGAAGATCGTGTCGATCGTCAGCGACGGGAGCGCGAAGAGGAGGCCGACCGCCGCCGCGAACATCGCGTAGCAGAAGAGCGGCAGCCGGTTCAGCGACATTCCTGGCGCCCGCGACTTGAAGATCGTGACGATGAACTGCGCCGCGGTCAGCGTCGACGAGATGCCGTTGAGGATGATCCCCAGGCAGTAGACGTCGATGTTGCGCCCGGGGTCGTACTGCGAGCCCGAGAGCGGAACGTAGTTGTACCAACCCGCATTCGGCGCGACGCCGATGAAGAGGGCGATGTAGAGGAAGATCCCGGACGACACGAAGATCCAGAAGCTGAGCGCGTTCATGCGCGGGAACGCCATGTCGCGCGCGCCGATCATCAGCGGGAGCAGGTAGTTGCCGAACGCGCCCGTCGTCATCGGGATGATGAACAGGAAGATCATCGTGATCCCGTGCATCGAGAACAGCTCGTCGTAGGTCGCCGGCCCGATCAGGTTGTTGTTCGGCTCCGCGAGTTGGGTGCGCATCATCAGCGCCTCGATGCCGCCGGCGCCGAAGAACACCAGCGTCGCCCAGAAGTAGAGAAGGCCGATCCGCTTGTGGTCGGTCGTGGTGAGCCAGCCGAGGATCCCGGGGCGGGACTCCCACATGCGCTCCAGCCGGTCGAGCCGCTCGGTGCCTGCGGGGGTGACGGCCGGAGGGGTGGCGACGGCCATCAGTGTGCCGCCCCGTGAGTCCGGTGCTGATCCTGGCGAGCGAAAAGCAAGCCAGGCAAGGACGCAGGGAGTGTCGATATGCGGGCATATCGACACGACCGAGGACGTAGCATGGCGCCGCTTTGCAGCCGCCAGGGCAGTGCCGTACCCACGGGACGGTGCACTTACTTGAGTCCTTCGAGGTACGCGAGCAGGTCCTGGAGCTTCGGGCCGCTCAGGTTGATGTCGGGCATGTCGTTGCCCGGCTTCATGCTCTGCGAGTTGAGGATCCAGCCGGCGAGGTAGCCCTTGCGGTTCGGCGCCACGAGCCCGCCGATCGTCGAGCGCGACATGAGGTGCGTCAGGTCGGGCCCGACGTGCGCGTCGGCCGAGGTGCCGCGGATCTGATGGCAGCTCGAGCACGGTCCGCTCAGGAAGACCTGCTCACCCGCACGGGCGGCCGCCGACTTCGGCGCCGCCGCCGGACGCTCCTGGTTCTTCAGCCAGCGACGGAAGACCGCCGGTGGGTCGGCGTACACGTAGAACGCCATGTGCGCGTGCTGGAGGCCGCAGAACTCGCTGCACTGGCCGCGGTAGCGGCCGGGGGCGTCGGCGTAGAGCTCGATCGGGTTGGTGCGTCCCGGGATGGCGTCGATCGTGCGGTTCAGCCGCGGCACGTAGAAGCTGTGGATGACGTCGTCCGACTGCACGTCGATGCGCACGGGCGTTCGTGCGGGGATGTGCAGCTCGTCGGCCGTCACCGCCGTCGTGCCCGGGTAGCGGAACTCCCACCACCACTGGTGGCCGACCACCTGCACCGTCAGCTTGGTCGCGTTCGCGGCGGGCGCCTCGGTGGTGTGGATCACCAGCAGGTCGCCGATCACGAACAGGAGCACCATCAACGCCAACGGCACCGCGACGCCGAGGCTGACGACGACGAAGACCGAGAAGCGCTCGCCCGGCTTCGCCCCGGCGGTGTCCTTGCCGATGCCGCGCTTGTTCGCCCGCCGCCAGGAGAAGATCAGCAGGAAGACGACGAGCCCGAGCCCGATCCAGGCCGCCCCCATCGTCCACCAGAAGAGGCCCGCGAGGTCGGTGGACTGGTGGCTCGCCGGATGCAGGAAGCTCTGCCTGCGGTCGCAACCGCCGAGCAGGGCTGCAAGGGGCAGCAGCGCGGCGATCGTCGCTGCCCGGCGACGCTTCTTCAGCTTCATCTCCCGTCGCAGACGTACCGCCTTGCCTCGTCTGTAAACCGGAAGTGACCGTCAGCGGCCATCCGTGGACGAACTCGACGAGCCGGCGATGCCCGGGCCCATCCTCGGGGAGAGGGTGAAGAGGAAGAAGAGCCGCCTGACACCTGAGTTCTGGTGTCGCGAGGCCGAGCAGCGAGTCGAGGCCGAGCGGATACTCGAGCGCCTCCGGCAACGCGGGATCGTCAAGTCGGCGCCCCCTCCTCCGCGCTGATCGGGCTCGAAGCTGTCTCGTGCCGGCAGCACGAGACGCTTCGCGCGCTACGAGCTGAGGAGGCGGCGGAGCACGTACGGGAGGATGCCGCCGTGGCGGAAGTAGTCCCGCTCGCGCGGCGTGTCGAGCCGCACGCGGGCGCGGAACTCCGTCGCGTCGGCGCGCACCGTCACCTCGTCGGCGTCCCCGCCCTCGACGCCGAGCACCGCGAACTCCTCCCGGCCCGTCAGCCCGAGCGACTCGCGGCTCTCTCCCGGCAGGTACTGAAGCGGCAGCACGCCCATCATCAGCAGATTCGAGCGGTGGATGCGCTCGTACGACTCGGCGATCACCGCGCGCACCCCGAGCAGGTTCGGCCCCTTCGCCGCCCAGTCGCGCGAGGAGCCGGATCCGTACTCCTTACCGGCGAGGACGACGAGCGGCGTCCCCTCGGCGAGGTAGCGCTCCGAGGCCTCGAAGATCGTCACCTCCTCGCCCGACGGCACGTGCACCGTCCACGTTCCCTCCGATTCGGGCACGAGCAGGTTGCGCAGCCGCACGTTCGCGAACGTGCCGCGCACCATCACCTCGTGGTTGCCGCGGCGCGCCCCGTACGAGTTGAAGTCGCGCCGCTCCACGCCGTGCTCGACCAGGTACCGGCCGGCCGGCGAATCGGGCTTGATCGAGCCGGCGGGCGAGATGTGGTCGGTGGTGACCGAGTCGCCGAGCACCACGAGGCAGCGCGCGCCCTCGACGTCGCCGATTGGGGCCGGCTCGCGGCCCATCCCCTCGAAGTACGGCGGCCGGCGCACGTACGTCGATCCCGGATCCCACTCGAACAGGTCGCCGGTCGGCACGTCGAGGCCGCGCCAGGTCTCGTCGCCGGTGAACACGTCGGCGTACGTGCGCGAGAACATCTCGCTGCGCACCGCCTCGGCGATCGTCGCCGCGATCTCCTCGGCCGACGGCCAGATGTCACGCAGGTAGACGTCCTCGGCGAGTGGCTCCGTCTCGAGGTCGACGTCCATGCGGCCGGCGAGCGCGTAGGCGACCACGAGCGGCGGCGAGGCGAGGTAGTTCGCCTTCACCTCGGGGTGGATCCGCGCCTCGAAGTTGCGGTTGCCCGAGAGCACCGAGCAGACGACGAGGTCGTTGTCGACGACGGCGCGCGAGATCTCCTCCGGCAGCGGGCCCGAGTTGCCGATGCAGGTCGTGCAGCCGTAGCCGACCGTGTGGAAGCCGAGCTCCTCGAGGTAGCGCGTCAGCCCGGCGGACTCGTAGTACTCGGTCACCACCTTCGAGCCCGGCGCGAGCGACGTCTTGACCCACGGCTTGCTGCGCAGCCCCGCCTCCACCGCCTTCTTCGCCAGCAGCCCGGCGCCGATCATCACGCTCGGGTTCGACGTGTTGGTGCAGGACGTGATCGCCGCGATCACCACCGACCCGTGGTCGAGCTCGAAGTCGCCGACCCGCACGGCACGGCGCGCGGGCGCGGCGACTGCCACCGGCGAGGCGCGGACCTCGTCCCGTGACGCGCCGTCGCCGGTCGGCGGGTCGCTCGCCGGGAACGAGTCGGCGATCTCCTTGTCGTAGGAGCCGTTCGAGTACTCGACGCCGAAGGTGCCGAGCGCGTCGACGAACGCCTGCTTCGCCGAGTGCAACGGCACCCGGTCCTGCGGCCGCCGCGGCCCTGCGAGCGACGGCTCCACCGTCGACAGGTCGAGCTCGACCACCTGCGAGTACGTCGGCTCGTCCTCCGGGTCGTGCCAGAGCATGTTCTCCTTGCAGTACGTCTCGACGAGGGCGACCCGCTCCTCGTCGCGGCCCGTCATCCGCAGGTAGCGCAGCGTCACGTCGTCGACGGGGAAGAAGCCGCACGTCGCGCCGTACTCGGGCGACATGTTTCCGATCGTCGCGCGGTCGGCGAGCGACAGCTTCGCGAGGCCGTGGCCGAAGTACTCCACCAGCTTGCCGACGACGCCCACCCCGCGCAGCTGCTCGGTGACGGTGAGGACGAGGTCGGTCGCGGTCGCGCCCTCGCGCAGCTCGCCGACGAGCCGGAAGCCGACCACCTGCGGCACGAGCATCGACAGCGGCTGCCCGAGCATCGCGGCCTCCGCCTCGATCCCGCCGACGCCCCAGCCGAGCACGCCGAGGCCGTTCACCATCGTCGTGTGCGAGTCGGTGCCGACGAGCGTGTCGGGGAAGGCGACGCCGTCGCGCGACTCGACGACGCGCGCGAGGTACTCGAGGTTCACCTGGTGGCAGATGCCGGTGCCGGGCGGCACCACCTTGAAGCTCGCGAACGACTCCTGGCCCCAGCGCAGGAACGCGTAGCGCTCGACGTTGCGCTCGAACTCGCGCTCGACGTTCGTCGCGAACGCAAACCGCGACGCGAACGCGTCGACCTGGACCGAGTGGTCGATGACCAGCTCGACGGGGATCTGCGGGTTGATCGCGCCAGGATCGCCGCCGAGGTCGTGCATCGCGGCGCGCATCGCGGCGAGGTCGACGACCGCCGGTACGCCGGTCAGGTCCTGCATCAGGACGCGGCCGGGATTGAAGGAGATCTCGCGGTGCGGCTCCTGGTCGGCGACCCAGCCGGCGACGGCGTCGACGTCCTCGTCGGTGCCCGTGCGCAGGACGTTCTCGAGCAGGATCCTCAGCGTGTACGGCAGCCGCGCGACGTCGTGGGATGCCTGCAGCGCATCGAGCCGGAAGATGTCGTACGTCCGGTCCCGGACGCGTAGCTGCGACGGCGAGGCCACCGCTTCGATTCAAGCAGAGTCGCTACGCCAGCCGCTTCGCGAACTCGATGAAGTCGCGCTGCTCCTCGGAGACGGAGTGGAGGCAGACGTGCGTGAACCCCGCGCGCTCGTACGCGTCGATCTTCTCCCGCCACGCGGCCTCGTCGGAGCCGAGCACGAGCGACTCCGCCACGTCGTCCTCGCGCACCAGCTCGGCGACGGCTTCGAAGTCCCGCGGCAGCGCGAGATCCTGCGAGAGCGACCCGCCCATCGCCGTGTTGGGCGCGCGCTCCTTGCCGATCCTCCGCGCCGTCTCCTCGTCGCGGGCGAAGGCGCCGGTGACCTTGCCGTACAGCGGCTCGCCGCCTCCGGCCTCCCTGTAGATCCGCACGATCTCCTCGTCGGGCGAGGTGTTCATGTAGCCGTCGCCCTTCTCGGCGGCGAGCTTCGCGGCGTCGGGTGCGGCCGCGGCGACGATCAGCGGCGGCGGCGCGTCGGGCAGGTCGTACAGGCGCGCCTGCTCGACGGTGTAGTGGCGACCGCGGTACGTCTCGTACTCACCGCCGAAGAGCGCACGGATCACGTCGAGCGCTTCCCCGAGCATCTCGAGCCGCTCGTCGGCGCGCGGCCAGCGGCCGCCCACGATGTGCTCGTTCAGGTTCTCGCCCGTGCCGAGGCCGAGGAAGAAGCGCCCCTCGAACAGGATCTGCGCCGTCGCAGCAGCCTGCGCGACGATCGCCGGATGGACGCGGATCAGCGGGCACGTCACCGCTGTCCCGACGCGGATTCGCTTCGTGCTCGCCGCGATCGCGCCGAGCACCGACCACACGAACGAGCTGTGACCCTGCTCGTCGACCCACGGGTGGTAGTGGTCGGAGATCAGGACGAACTCGAAGCCGGCGTCCTCCGCCAGCCGTGCGTGCTCGACGAGCGCGGTCGGGTCGTGCTCCTCCGACGAGAGCCAGTAGCCGATCTCCATCGGCGCAGGCGTTCCGCGGCGTCCGGCTGGTAAACGCGGGATTGACGGCCGCCGCCGACGGGTATCCGCCGCGCGTGGACCACCAGCGCTCGAACGAGATCCAGGCACTGCTCGAGGGCGTTCCGCTGCCGGCGTCGCGCGACGTGCTCGTCGCGTACGCCTACGCGCAGGACCCGTCGGCGGCGCACGAGCTCGAGCAGCTGCCGGAGCGCGAGTACGACCGCCTCGACGCGGTCGGCGACGCGCTCCTGCGGCCGCCGAAGCCCCCGCAGCCTCCGCCGCGCGCACCGCGCGCCGAGAGCGGCCGGCCGCCCGGTGGCGACGACTACGTCACCGCCTTTCCGTCGAGCGGCGCCGTTCGCCCCTCCGCGCCTCGCAGCAACCCGCCGCAGCAGACGATCGAGCAGCAGACGAAGCTGCAGAACGAGCAGAAGGCGCGGCAGGAAGGCTAGGGCGAAACTCCCGTCCTTGGTTCGTCTTCGACGAACCAAGGACGCGGGTTACGCGGTGCGGTTCTCGACGGCCAGCTTCGCGAGCCGGTCGGCCTGGACGGCGAGCTTGTCGAGCGCCGCCGTCTCCTCGCGCAGGTTCGCGCGCAGGAGCTCGACCGCCTCGGTCGCGCCGAGCCCCTCGGCGAGGCGAATGGCCCCGTCGTAGACGTTGATCTCGTAGTGCTCGGTGCCCATCGCGGCCTCGCAGTCGACCCCTGCACGCAGCGCCGGCGCCACCTCGGGCGCGGTCGACTCGCGCTCGGTGCGCAGCCCGTCGAGCCCGATCGCCGGGCGGCCCGACGGGTCCGCCTGGAGCGCCGAGAACGCCTCGCGCACTCGGTCCGCGTGCCGGCGCGTCTCCTGCAGGTGCTGCGACACCACCTGCTTCAGGTCGTCGTCCGAGATCTCCTCGACGAGCTGCGGCAGGATCCGCTTCGCCAGCGTGTCCTCGATCGTGAGCAGGCGGCCGAGATGCTCGAGCAGCAGGTCGCGCGGCGTCGTCACCTGCGGCGGCAGCTTCACTGCCGGCGCCTTTCCCGGAATCGTGCTCACGGCGATGCCTCCTTCCGCGCCCGCAGGCGCTCCTTCTGCGTGACGACGACGTAGCGGGGATCGCGGGCCGACTGGAAGCCCGCCTTGAAGACCGACCAGCGGAGCGCGAGCTCGCCGGCGAGCACGAGCGCGCCGCCGGCGACCGTCGCGGCGCGGCTGCGCCGTCCGCGCGCCGCGAGCAGCGCCGCACCCGACGCCGTCGCCGCCTTCGCGATGCGTCCGAAGCGGCCGGCCTCGCCCTGCTTGTAGACCTCGCCGACCATTCCCAGCCGGTGCTCCATCAGCTCCGTCAGTCCGAGCGCCACGGCGGAGCCGGCGACGGCCGCCCGTCGCGCGGGCCCTGCGGCTTCGAGCGGCGTCGCGAGCGCGGCCGCTGCGCCCGCGGTCGCGGCCGAGCTCGCGCCGAAGAGCCACGGCAGCTCGTCCCTCGCCTCGCTCCACACCGGAATCGCGGTGTTGGCGATCAGGGCGCCGGTGTATGTCGCGAGCGGCGGTCCGGAGAGCGCCGACACGACCTCGGCCGCCCATTTGACCGGGCGCAGCTTCCCGCTGAGCTCGAGCAGCGCCGCCGTCGCCGACGCGCCGCTCGACAGGGCGAGGATCCAGCTCCCCACGCTCATCGGCGACGTGACCTTGAAGACCCGGAACATGTTCAGGAAGCGCTCGGGCCGGCCGAGGTCGGAGACGAGCAGCAGCGGCGACGCGATGTCGGCGACGGCGCCGATCAAGAGCGAGCTCTTCGCCAGCCGGTGGTTGCCGGTCAGCCGCGCGACGCCGTGCAGCACCGAGGACGCCCCGGCGATCCCGCCGGTCCAGAAGTAGAAGGGGATCTCCGGCTGCCACACGGGCTCCTTCACGATCGGACGGCCGTAGTAGGAGTCCATGCGCGAGCCGAGCTCGGTGACCGAGCCCTTCCAGTCGACGGTCCCCGCCGGCCTCCCGTCGGACATCGCCTGCGACTGCTCGATCGGCGTCCGGTCGGTCACTCCGCTCCTCCCAGGAACGCGGCGGCGACGCCGACGGCGACCGCCGCCGCGGCGAGCGCCGTCGAGGCCCACAGGCGCGGCAGGTGCTTCGTCGGCACCACGGGGTCGGGCGGCAGCCCGTAGACCTCGGGCTCGTCGAGCAGGAGGAAGAACGCGCCGAACCCGCCGACGCCGTCGTCGGGGTCGGCGCCGTACAGCCGGGGGCCGTTCCACCCCTCCTGCTCGAGCTTCTGGAGCCGCTTCTGCGCCCGCTCGCGCAGCTCGTCGAGCTCGCCGAACTGGATCGAGTCGGTGGGGCACGCCTTCGCGCACGCCGGCTCGTGGCCGCCCTTGAGCCGGTCGTAGCAGAGCGTGCACTTCCAGACGCGCCCGTCGGCCTCCTTGCCGAGCAGCGGCAGCGACAGCGGCGCGTCGTCGGGCGAGCGCGGCAGCTCGCGCTTGTCGAGCACGCCGAAGGGGCAGGCGGGGACGCAGTAGCCGCAGCCGTTGCAGATGTCCTCCTGCACGACGACCGTCCCGAACTCGGTGCGGAAGAGGGAGCCGGTGGGGCACACGTCGAGGCAGCCGGCGTGGGTGCAGTGCTTGCAGACGTCGCTCTCCATCAGCCAGCGCAGCGGCTCGGGGCCGCCGGCGCCGTCGAGCGTCGCCGTCTCGCCGTCGCGCAGGTGCAGCGGCTTGCGCTGCTCGACGAACGCGACGTGCCGCCAGGTGTTCGCGTTCAGGTGCGACGTGTTGTCGTAGCTCTCGCCGGTCCAGACGAGCCCGTCCTCGGGGATGAGGTTCCACTCCTTGCACGCCACCTCGCACGCCTTGCAGCCGATGCAGACGGTCGTGTCGGTGAAGAAGCCCATCCGGGGCTTCGCCTCGTCGCCGTAGGTGTCCGGCCAGGCCGCCGGCGAACCGGTGGGCTCTGCGAGCGTACTGGTCACGTCGTCTTCCGCTCCGTCTCGGGCTCGACGCGGGGCTCCTGCTCGCGCCGCGACTGCGCCTGGTCGCGCAGCTCGGCCACGAACGCCGGCAGGCGCTTGCCGCGCGGGCGGCGGCCGGGCCGGATGTCGCACGTGAACGCCTTGACCTCCTGGATGTGCACGTTCGGGTCGAGCGCCATGTGGGAGAGGTCGTTCGCGGCGCCGCCGGTGGTGAGCCCCCGCTGGCCCCAGTGGTACGGCAGGCCGACCTGGTGGTGCAGGCGACCGTCGATCTTCACCGGGCGGATCCGGTCGGTGACCATCACGCGCCCCTCGATCGCGGAGCGCGCGGTGACGACGGTCGCCCAGCCGCCGTGCTCGAGCCCGCGCTCGCGCGCGAGATCCGGATGCACCTCGACGAACATCTGCGGCTGCAGCTCGGCCAGGTACGGCGTGAACCGCGTCATCCCGCCGGCCGTGTGATGCTCGGTGAGGCGATAGGTGGTGACGACGAAGGGGTACGTGTCGGCGCCCGGCTCGCCGTTCACCGGGTTGTACGGGTCCTCGGCGAGGTCGTTCTGCTGGCGGCGCGGGTTCGCACGCTGCGCGTACAGCGGGTTGTCGAACGGCGACTCGTGCGGCTCGTAATGAGTCGGCAGCGGCCCGTCCTCGAGGCCCTGCGGCACGTAGATCCAGCCGAGGCCGTCCGCCTGCATCACGAACGGATGGTCGCCGGCGATCGCCTCGGGGCCCTCGGCGTCGTCGGGCGGCACGTAGTCGGGCTTCTTCTCCGGATCGAAGTCGGGCGTGTCGATCCCCGTCCACTTCTCCTGCTCGCCGTCCCACCAGACGTAGCGCTTCCGCTCCGACCACGGTTTCCCGTCGGGGTCGGCGGACGCGCGGTTGTAGATCAGCCGCCGGTTGGCGGGCCACGCCCACGCCCACTGCAGCGCCGTGTAGTCCTGCTCCCAGTGCGGCACCTTGCGCGCCGCGTGGTTCGTGCCGTCGGCGAAGACGCCGCAGTAGATCCAGCAGCCGCAGCTCGTCGACCCGTCGGCCTTCAGCAGCTTGTAGGCCGCGAGCGCCTGGCCCTTGTCGTCGTAGCCGTTGATCTCGGCCAGGACCGCCTCGGCGCTCGGCTCCTCGATCTCGCCGCTCGTCGGGTAGGACCACGTGAGATCCAGGATCGGCCGGTCCTTCTCGTCCTCCGATCCCTTGAGCTTGTCGCGGATCTTGCGCCCGAGGTGGTAGTAGAACCAGAGCTCGGAGCGGCAGTCCTCCTTCGGCTCGGTGGCGCGGAAGTGCCATTGCAGCAGCCGCTGCGTGTTGGTGAACGAGCCGTCCTTCTCGAGGTGCGACGCCGCGGGCAGGAAGAAGACCTCGGTCGCGATCTCCTCCGGCCGGAGCTCGCCGGACTCGACCTCCGGGCTGTCGTACCAGAACGCCGCCGTCTCGATCTCGACGAGGTCGCGGACGACGAGCCAGTCGAGCTTCGCCAGCCCCAGCCGCTGCGCCTTGCCGTTCGCCGAGCCGATCGCGGGGTTCTCGCCGGCGACGATGTAGCCCTTGACGTTCCCCTCGAGCATCTGGCCGACCGTCCAGTAGTTCGAGTTGTCGTCGTCGATGCGCGGCAGGTACTCGAAGCAGTAGTCGTTGTCCTTCGTCGCGCCCGCGCCCCACCACGCCTTCAGCAGCGAGACGATGTAGGCGTCGGCGTTCCCCCACCAGCCGCTGGGCGCGGTCGTCTGCTCGATGTACTTGTCGAGGCCGCCGTAGTGCTCGGTGTGCGGCATCGTCAGGTAGCCGGGAAGGATGTTGTAGAGCGTCGGGATGTCGGTCGAGCCCTGGATCGACGCGTGGCCCCGCAGCGCCATGATCCCGCCGCCCGGGCGGCCGATGTTCCCGAGCAGGAGCTGGACGATCGCCGCGCTGCGGATGAGCTGCACGCCGACCGTGTGCTGCGTCCAGCCGACGGCGTAGCAGAACGCGCCGGTGCGCTCGGGACCGGAGTTGCGGCAGATCTCCTCGCAGTACCAGAGGAACTCGTCGACGCTGCAGCCGCAGGCGTTCGCGACGAACTCGGGCGTGTAGCGCGCGTAGTGGCGCCTGAGGATCTGGAAGACGCAGCGCGGATGCTCGAGGTCCCAGTCCTCCTCCGGCGGGTCGCCGTGGTGCAGCACTCCCCCGTGGGCGCCGTGGCTCTGCTCGCCCTTGGCCCCCTTGAATCCCTCTTCCCGCTGGCCCGCCGAGCCGTGCACCTTCATGCCGGCGTACTGCCAGGTGGTCGTGTCGTACTGACCCTTCTCCGGGTCCCAGCCCGAGAAGAGGCCGTCGAGCTCCTCGGTGTCCTGGAACTCCTCGTCGACGATGACGCGCGCGTTGGTGTAGCGCCGGACGTACTCGCCGAACCACCGGTCGTTCTGCAGGATGAAGTTGATCACGCCGCCGAGGAAGGCGATGTCGGAGCCGGCGCGGATGCCGATGTGGCGCGTCGCCATGGCGCTCGTGCGCGTGAATCGCGGGTCGACGTGGACGACCGTCGCGCCCCGCTCGCGCGCCTCCATCACCCACTGGAAGCCCACCGGGTGGTTCTCGGCCATGTTCGAGCCCATGATCGTGATCACGTCCGCGTTCTGGAGGTCCTGCTGGAACGTCGTGGCCCCGCCTCGTCCGAACGAGGTGCCCAGACTGGGCACCGTGGACGAGTGTCATATGCGGGCCTGGTTCTCGACCTGCACGACGCCGAGCGCGCTGAGGAGCTTCTTCATCAAGTAGTTCTCCTCGTTGTCGAGCGTCGCGCCGCCCAGGTTCGCGATCGCGAGCGTGCGTCGCGCCGGGTCGCCCTCGGGCGTCTCCTGCTGCCAGTGCTCGTCGCGCGTCCGGATGAACCGGTCGGCGATCATGTCCATCGCCTGCTCGAGCGGCAGCTCCTCCCAGTGCGTGCCGTACGGGCGGCGGTACTTGACCTTGTACTCGCGCAGCGGTCCCGCGTGCATGTTCTTCGTCGCCGCGCCCTTGGGGCAGAGGCGGCCGCGTGAGATCGGGCTCGCCGGGTCGCCCTCGACCTGGATCACCTCGCCGCCCTTCACGTACACGAGCTGCGCGCACCCGACCGCGCAGAAGGGGCAGATCGACTGGGCGACGTGGTCGGACTCGGCGATCCGCGGCTTCAGCGTCCGCGACCGCTCCGACTGCGCGGCCTTGCCGAGCCCGAGCGGATCGCCTTCGCGCAGCTGGCGGACCACCGGCCACGACTCGAGCAGCTTCCCGACGCCCACGAGGGCTGTTCTTCCGGCTGCGGCGCCCGCCAAACACGGGCGGAGCGGGCTGCGTTTGACCAGCCTGACAACAGGGGACCGGTCTCGGCAGTGGGCGGCGTCTCGACGCGTCTCGTCGCATGGGTGCTGTGGTGGGTGGGCCTCTTCTGGCTCTGGATGCTGCTGGCCGGCGACTGGAACCGGATCGAGTGGATCGCGGCCGCGTGCGCCGCGACGATCGGGGCGACGGTCGCCGAGCTCGCGCGCACCGCCGTGGGCATTCGTTACCGGGTCCCGCTGAAGCAGGTTGCGGCGTCCTGGACCGTGCCGCTGATGATCCTCGTCGACTTCGGGATCGTGATGTGGGTGCTGCTTCGGTCGCTGGCGCGGCGGGAGATCCATCGCGGCACCTTCCTCACGCGGGGCTTCGAGGCCGGCGGAGACACGCCGGACGGTGTCTCGCTGCGCGCCTGGACGGTGCTCTCCGCCGGCTACAGCCCGAATGCGTACGTCATCGACATCGACCCCGAGCGCGACGTGGTGCTCCTGCACGACCTCGTGCCCTACCGCCGCTCCGAGGAGCCCGCATGAAACTGTTTGGTGCCGGAGGCACGAAACAGTTTCGGGGACGCGCACGCGCGTCCCTCGGCGAGGGGTGCGCGGGGTGAACGCGTTCACGATCGCGGCGCTGGGCCTGCTGGCCGGCTTCGTGCCGTTGGGTGTCGTGGTCCTGCGCGCGCGCGAGGTGGACGCGCTCGTCGCGCTCGAGCTGTGCGGCGTGCTCGCGACGCTCTGCCTCATGTGCCTGGGCGAAGGCTTCCATCGCGGCGTCTACTTCGACGTGCCGGTGATCGCGGCCGTCACGACCTGGATCGGCGGACTCGTCTTCGCCCGCTTCCTGGGGCGGTACCTGTGAGCGGCAACGCGATCGTGGACGTGCTGCTCGGCGTCGCCGTCGCGATCGAGCTTCTCTGCTGCCTCGGCGTCGCCGTGATGAGGAACGTGTACGACCGGCTTCACTACCTCTCGGCCGCCACCTCCGTGGCGCCGTTCCTGATCCTGGCGGCGCTGCTCGTGCGCGAGGGGCTGAGCTCGCAGACGCTGGATGCGATCGCCACCGTGGCGATCCTCTTCATCGCAGGACCGCTGCTGGTGCACGCGACGGCGCGCGCGGCGCGGCGGATCGACTACGGCCGGCCAGGGGTCGCGCCGAAGGGGAAGGAGGAGTAGGAGTGCCGCTCGCCACGCTCGTTCCCCTGCAGGCCTCGATCCTCGTGCTGGTCGCCTTCGGCGCGACCGCCGTCGCCCTCTGCCGGAACACGCTTCGCCAGATCCTGCTCAGCGGCGTCTACGGCCTGCTGCTCGTGCTCCTGTTCGTCGTGCTGCAGGCACCCGACGTTGCGCTGTCGATGCTCGTCGTCACCACGGTCGCCTATCCGCTGATCGTGCTCGTCGCGATCGCCCGCACGCGCGCCGGCGGGGTCGACGCAGACGACGACGATTCGTGACGCGCCGTGGGATCCGGGCAGCGGTCGCCGTTCCGACGCTCGGCGTGCTCGGCGTCGTCCTCTTCTGGGGGCTCTCAGGGCTGCCGCCGTTCGGCAACTACCACGGCATCTACGGCTTCCTGATCAACCATCGAGCGCTCCCGCAGCGCCACACGACGAATGCCGTCACCGCGACCGTCTTCGACTATCGCGGCTTCGACACGATGGGCGAGGAGTTCATCCTCTTCGCCGCGGTCACCGGTGTGGTCCTGCTCCTCCGCAAGGGGAGCGAGGAGAGCGACGAGGCGGAGAGTGAGGACCAGGAGCCGCCGGAGGACGACGTGCGGAGCGACGCGCTGCGGCTCTTCGGCATGCTGGCCCTCGCGGCGGGCGCGCTCGTCGCGCTGTGGCTGATCGCATACGGGCTCGTCACCCCGGGCGGCGGCTTCCAGGGCGGCGTCGCGCTCGCGTCGGCGTTCGGCCTGCTCTACCTCACCGTCGGCTACCGCCCGTGGACGCGGCGGACGAAGGAGGCCGCCCTCGATCCGCTCGAAGGGGTCGGCGCGAGCGGGTACGTCGTCATCGGCCTCGCCGCGCTGATCTCCGGCCTGCCGTTCCTGACGAACCTGCTCGGCCCCGGCAAGCCCGGCACGCTGTGGTCCGGCGGCAGCCTCTCGTTCATCAACTGGGCGGTGGCGATGGAGGTCGCCGCCGCCAACCTCATCCTCTACAAGGAGTTCCTCGAGGAGTACATCGTGCCGCTCGCCCGGAGGGGCGGATGAACTTCCTCGCCTTCGGCGTCGCCGGCTGGATCTGTCTCGTCGGCTTCTACGGCGCGATCGTCTCCAAGAACCTGATCCACCTCGCGCTGTGCCTGACCGTGATCCAGTCGTCGACGTACGTCCTGCTCCTCTCGATCGGCTACCGGAAGCACGGCACCGCGCCGATCTTCAAGGGCGTCAAGCTCGGCACGACGGCCGTCGATCCGGTCGTGCAGTCGCTGACGCTCACCGACATCGTGATCAGCGTGACCGTGATCGCGCTGATCCTCGCGCTCGCGCTCGACGCGCACAAGAAGTCCGGCACCATCGACCCCGACCAGCTCGCCGACTTCCACGGATGAGCTGGCTGCTGCCCCTGCCGGTGGCGATCCCGCTGCTGACGGCGGCGGGCATCGCGTCCGTGAAGGAGATCGCGCCGCGGCGGGTGCTCGACGCGACCGCGCTCGCCGCCGCCGCGACCGCGACGGCCTTCTCACTCGTGATCATGGTGGACACGCAGAACGGCGACGTCCTGCACTGGTTCGGCGCCTGGCGCCCGACCGGCGGCGTCGCGATCGGGATCGACTTCGCAGCCGATCCGCTCGGCGCCGGCCTGGCGGCGCTCGCCTGCGGGCTCGTCACGCTTGCCCTTCTCTACTCGTGGTCGTACATGCAGGAGGCGACGCGCCTCTTCGACGTGCTGATGCTCGTCTTTTGCGGGGCGATGGCCGGCTTCGCGCTCACGGGCGACCTCTTCAACATGTTCGTCTGGTTCGAGCTGATGGGCGTCGCCGCCTACGCGCTCGCCGGGTTCCAGGTGGAGGAGCTCGGGCCGCTGCAGGGCGCCGTCAACTTCGCGATCACGAACACCGCCGGCGCCTACCTGATCCTGATCGGCATCGGGCTCCTGTACGCGCGCACCGGCGCGCTCAACCTGGCGCAGCTCGGCCGCATGCTCGCGGGCCACCCGGCTGACCGGCTGGTGATCGTCGCGCTGACGCTCGTGTTCATCGGCTTCCTCGTCAAGGCGGCGATCGTGCCGTTCCACTGGTGGCTGGCGGACGCGCACGCGGTCGCGCCCGCACCGGTCTGCGTCCTCTTCTCGGGCGCGATGGTCGAGATGGGCATCTACGCGGTCGCGCGGATCTACTGGACCGTCTTCTCGGCGTCGTTCGACCACTCCGCGGACGTGCGCAACCTGCTCGTCTGGCTCGGCGTCGTGACGGCGCTCGTCGGCGCGCTGATGTGCTTCCTGCAACGCCACCTGAAACGGATGCTGGCGTTCTCGACGATCACGCACGCCGGCGTGATGCTCGTCGGCGTCGGCCTGCTCGATCCGAAGGCGCTCGCGGGCGCGGCGAACCTCGTGCTCTCGCACGGGCTGGTGAAGGGCGGGCTCTTCATGGTCTGCGGGCTCGTCCTGCTGCGACTGCGCGCGATCGACGAGCTGCGGCTGCACGGCGCCGGACGTGCGATCCCCTGGTGGGGCGTGCTCTGGGCGGCCGGCACCGTCGGCCTCATCGGCGTTCCCTACGTCGGCGTGTTCCTCGGCCACGCGCTGATCGACGACGGCGCGACGGTGCGCGGTATCTCCTCCGTGCAGCCGCTGCTGATGATCGCCGAGGCGGTCTCGGCGGGCGCGCTGCTGCGCGTGGGAGCCCGCGTGTTCCTCGGCTGGGGCCCACGCGACGATCCGCTTCTCACGCCCGAGCCGCCCGAGGAGCCGCCCGAGCGCGACGCAGCGGTCACACCGATGGCCGTGGCCACGACACTCGCGATCGCGGTCGGGCTCGCCCTGAGCGTCACGCCGGGGCTCGAGCACCGGGCCGAGCACGGGGCCGACCGGTTCGTCGACCGCTCGGCGTACGTCGCACACGTCCTGCACGCGGCGCCGGCGACGCACGAGCCGAGGCTGCCGTTCACCGTCGAGCCGGCGAGCGAGGAGAGCTGGGCGTACGGGCTCGCCGCGCTCGCGCTCGCCGTCGCGACCGCGGCGTTCGGCCTGTGGCGGCACCGCCTGCCCGAGCTGCTCCGCTCGGAGAGCGCACGGGTGCTGCGGCCGCCGCTCGAGATCGTCCGCGCCGCGCACAGCGGCATCGTCGGCGACTACCTCCTCTGGTTGACGGTGGGCACCGCGGTGATCGGCGGCGTCTGGGCGATCACCCTCCGCTGAGCTCCGGACCTCTTAATCGACGGTTAATCGGGCCAAACGCCGTGGCAACCGCCGGAGGGTTATAACGGCGGGCGTGACTTCCGGCCGCAGCGTCTTCGTGCGCGTCCTGCTCGCCGTCGCGCTGGCGGTCGCGGGCGGCGCGATCGCGCTCGGCGGCGCGGCCGCGTTCGGCAAGCTCGGCGTCAGCAAGACGACCATCGAGCAGATCACGCCGTCAGGCGGCGCGATCAGCACCTCCGCGCAGCGGCCGACGAGGGGCCTCACCGCGGAGCAGATCTACCGGCGCGACGCGCCCGGCGTCGTGCAGATCACCGCGACGAGCGTCACCACCACCCAGACCGATCCCTTCGGCTTCGGCCCGCCGACGCAGCAGACCGAGCAGGCGCTCGGCTCCGGCTTCATCATCGACAAGGCCGGCCACATCATCACCAACGAGCACGTGATCGCCGGTGCGCAGAAGGTGCAGGTCTCGTTCTCGGGCAACGACCAGATCAACGCCACCGTCGTCGGCAAGGATCCGTCGACCGACGTCGCCGTGCTCAAGATCGACACGCACGCTCGCGCGCTCACGCCGCTGACGCTCGGCAACTCCGACGACGTGCAGGTGGGCGACCCGGTCTACGCGATCGGCAATCCCTTCGGCTACACGCGCACGCTCACCTCGGGCATCGTCTCGGCGCTGCAGCGGCAGATCACGGCGCCGAACAACCTGCCGATCGAGAACGCGATCCAGACCGACGCGGCGATCAACCACGGCAACTCCGGCGGGCCCCTCCTCGACGCCGACGGCCGCGTGATCGGCGTCACCTCGCAGATCTCCACCGGCAACACCGGCCAGCAGGGCAACCTCGGCATCGGCTTCGCGGTGCCGATCAACACCGTGCGCTCGATCGCGGCGCAGCTGATCAAGACCGGCAAGGTCGCGCACCCGTACCTCGGCATCGACGTCCTGCCGGTGACGGGCCAGCTGGCGCAGCTCTTCAACCTGCCGACGAAGCGGGGCCTCCTCGTCGAGGTCGTGACGCCGGGCTCCGGGGCGGCGAAGGCCGGGTTGAAGGGCGGGACGACGGGTGTGATCGTGCAGGGCACGAGCTACCGGCTCGGCGGCGACATCATCGTCGCGGTCGACGGCACACCGGTCTCCACCTTCGAGCAGCTTCGCGACGCGATCGCGCAACGCAAGCCCGGTGACAAGCTCTCGCTGCAGCTGTACCGGCACGGCGTGAAGAAGACGGTCACCGTCACACTCGGACAGGCACCCAAGTGACCAAGGATCGGACGGCCGAACCCTCCCCTCTCGGTCTGGCCGTCCGCGGCCCCTAGCCCCTAGGGGCCGAAAGACCGGCCGATCTGCCCCAAGATCGGCCGGCAACGAGAAAGGCCGGTCGTGGCCCGCCCGCCTGCCCGGGCCGCGGCCGGTCCTCTCGTCTCGCGACGCTCGCCGGCGAACGCTCCCGCCGGGCGGAGCCCGGCTCCGCGTCCGCCTCGAAACGCTCGGAGCGCGATCCCTTCCGGGGCCGTGCTCACGCACTGTGCACTGTCCCCTCCGGGCTCCCACTCCGAGCGTCTCGCGAGCGCCGCGAGGAGAAACTGTTTCGCGGCGAAGCCGCGAAACAGTTTCGGGGTTTCCGTCGACCTTTCTGATCGCGTCTACTCTGTCGCGCATGCAGCGGGGTCAGGTCGTTGTCGAGCGGGCCGCGGTCCAGGACGAGGAGCTGTGGCGGGACCCGGGCGGCGACGGCTACGAGGGCTGGTTCTGCGTGCGCACGAACCCGTTCCCGTGCCCGGCCGACGGGTGCTCGTTCGTCGCCGACTTCATGACGGCCGCGCATCTGATCCTGCTCTGGCAGGAGTCGGACGACCCGAACCTGCTGCGGCACGCGGCGCGGGCCAGGGACGTGGGCCGGAACCCGCGCGTCGTCGGGTACGTGCCCGACTTCGGCCCGTGCGCCTCGTACTACGCATGGATCGCGGCCGGACGGCCGGTGCACGGCGTCCGCGCCGCGTGATCGAGCAGCGGTTCGGGCAGTCGCCGCCGTTCTCGCTCGGGCTCGAGGAGGAGCTGATGATCCTCGACGCCTCGACGCACGAGCAGGTGGCGGCGGTCGAGCGGATCCTGCGCCGCCTGGACGGCCGGGAGCTGCCCGGCCGGGCCAAGACCGAGCTCTTCGCGTCGGTGTTCGAGACCAACACCGCCGTCTGCTCGAGCGCGGCGGAGGCCGCCGCGGCGCTGCCGGAGCTCCGTCGCGCCGCGGCCGAGGCGGCCGCGGCCGAGGGGTTGGCGATCGCGGCCGCCGCGACCCACCCGTCTGCGCTCCCGCAGGCGCAGCCGATCGTGCAGGAGGAGCGCTACGTCACCTTCCTCGGCTACGGCGGCGTCTCCGTGCGGCGGCAGGGCGTGCAGGGGCTGCACGTCCACGTCGGCATGCCGGGGGCGGAGGAGTGCTGGCGCTGCCTGGAGACGATCCTGCCGTGGCTGCCGGTGCTGCTCGCGCTGTCGGCGAACTCGCCCTGGCTCGCGGGCGAGGCGAACGGGATGGCGTCGAACCGCGCACCCGTGCTCGCCGAGCTGCCACGGGCGGGCGTGCCGCCCGCGTTCGCGAGCTACGGCGAGTGGGAGGCGTGGATCGAGCGCCTCGTCCACCTGGGTGTGACCGAGGAGTACACCCGGATCTGGTGGGACGCGCGGCCGCATCCGACGTTCGGGACGCTGGAGGTCCGGATCCCCGACCAGCCGACCGACGTCGCGCTCTCGGCGGCCTTCGGAGCGCTGGTGCAGGCGCTCTGTGCCGCGGCGCTCGAGGGCGACCTGCCCGCGCCCGGAGGACGGCTCGCCGACCGCGGCCGTGCCGACTACATCCAGAACCGCTGGGCCGCCGCCCGCTTCGGGCCGCGGGCCGAGCTCCTGCACCCGGACGGCAGCCGCGTCGCGACCGCGGCCGAGCTGGGGCGGGAGCTGATCGAGCGCGTGCGCGCACGCGCCTCGGAGCTCGGAGGCGAGGAGCTGCTCGGCCGGATCGAGCCCGACGCGTGCGAGGCCGAGCTGCAGCTGCGGTTCGCGACGCCGGCCGAGGCGACGGCGGACATCGTCGCGCGGACCGTTCGCTAGCCTGCGGCGGTGGCCGTCGTCACGGAGACGATCCAGGTGAGCGGCATCCGCTGCGAGCGCTGCGTGATGCGCCTCGCGGCGACGCTCGAGGGGCTCGATGGCCTCGAGTCGGCCAACGCGAACCTGCTGGGGCAGGTGACGCTCGCGTGGGACGACACGCGCACCACGCGCGGCGCTCTCCTCGAGACGCTCGCGCGTGGCGGCTTCCGCGAGCTCGCGGCAACGGGCTAAAGCGACGCTACTCGAGGTTCGCGGTCGACCCCGTCGGGTCGTTCGCGTTGCCCTGGCGCTCCCGCACGACCGGACGGGTGTAGCCGGGCGTCTCCGTCTCCTCGAGCGTGCCGATCCGCTCGCGCGGCGCCGGCTCCACACCGGCGCGCTGGCCCTCGGTCTCGGCGTTGTCGAGGCTGTCGGGGTCGGGGTCGACCGTGAACGGCCCGGCGAGGCCGTAGTGGACGAGCACCGGCTCGCAGCTCCAGTTCTCGTCCTCGACCTTCGGGGATCCCTCCACGATCTCCTTCGACACGGTCGCCCGCACCACCTCGCCCTCCGGGTGCAGGAACGAGCGCGGAATGGCGTGCCGCGTCTTGCGCAGGTGCCCAGTCTCGACGAGGACGCAGTCGTCGCGCGTGCCGACGACGCGGCCGATCTTGTGCTCGTCGGTGGTGACGACCTCGAGGCCTTCGCTGATCTGTTCCATGTGCGTGCAACGCCCCGGGCCGGGAATCGGATGCGCCCCGGAGTCGTTTCGAACCGCTGCTAGGGTGGCCGCCGATGAGCGAGAGCACGTCGACGACCGCCGAATCGCGGCGGCTCGCGCAGGAAGCGCGCGACCGCGTTCGCTTCGAGGAGGAGGCGCTCGAGCTGAGCGACCAGGTGTACCGGGTGGCGCGACGGCTGGTCGGGTCCCGCGAGGAGGCGGAGGATCTCGTCCAGCAGACGTACGAGCGCGCCTTCCGCTCCTGGCGCCAGTACACGGCGGGCACGAACCTGCGCGCCTGGCTGCTGCGGATCCTCACCAACCTCAACATCGACCGCGGCCGGCGGCTGCAGCGCACGCCTCAGACCACGTCGCTCGACGGCGAGCTGGGCGACTACTTCCTCTACAACCGGCTCGAGTCGGCGACGGCGGAGGAGAACCCGGACGAGGAGCGCGTGCTCGAGCGCCTGTCGCAGGATTCGATCGTCGAGGCGCTCGCCGACGTGCCCCACGACTTCCGCGACGTGGTCGTGCTCGTCGACATCGGCGAGTTCTCGTACGCCGACGCGGCGCAGATCCTCGACATCCCGATCGGCACGGTCATGTCGCGCTTGCACCGCGGGAGGCGTATCTTGAAGAAGAATCTCGCCGACAAGGCGGTGGCCGCGTGATCGACGATCCGTGCGAGAGGTGTGAGGAGATGATGCAGCCGTACCTCGACGGCGTCCTCTCCGAGGCCGAGGTGCGCGAGGCCGAGCGCCACCTCGCCGGCTGCACCTGGTGCGCCAAGCGGTACCGGTTCGAGGAGCGCCTGCGCCACTACGTGCGCGTCGCGGTCTCGGAGCCGATGCGTCCCGAGCTGAAGGCGAAGCTCGCGGCGCTCCGCACGCCGCTCACGTAAGACAGGGCGTCAGCGCGGTCGGGTGTCCGACACCGTTGGTGTCAGACACCTCTTGTGGTCTTACGGAGTGTCGACGTCGCCCGGCGGCGCCAGGTCGGAGCAGTCGACGAGCAGCGGCCCGAGCGCGCGCGCGCCCTCGTCCGGCACGGCGTGCCAGACCGCGCGCGCGAGCAGCACCGGATGGCTGCGCGCGCCGTCGTAGCTCGCGGCGAGAATCGGCCCGTCGTCGCGGTGCGCGAGCAGGCGCTCGACGGCCCGCGGGTCGAGGTCGGGGCCGTCCGCCAGCACGACGAGTGCGTGGGTCATCTCGGGCCCGAGCGCGGCGAGCCCGGCACGCAGCGACGCACCCGGGCCGCGCTCCCAGTCCGATGCGGACACGACCCTGAAACTGTTTCGCGGACATGTCCGCGAAACAGTTTCGAGGGGGTGCGCCCCTTCGACCACGACGATCTCGTCGACCGAGGTGCGCGCGAGGCGGTCCAGCACGGCGGGCAGCAGCTCGAGCTGCTTCGGCCGGCCGTAGCGGGTCGAGGCGCCCGCGGCGAGGACGACGGCGGCGATCGTCAAGCGGGTGCGTCGAGCGCCGCGACCGCGCGGCGGACGAGCGCGCGCGCGACGTCCACCTTCCACGCGTTGCGCGGCAGCGGCGTGACGCCGTCGAGCTCGCCGTCCGGCAGCAGCCACGGTACGGGCGCGACGCCTGCGAGCGCGACCCGCGTCTCGCCGCCGGTCCGCGCGGCGGCGACGCCGACGAGCGGGAACGACCAGCGGGCGCGGTCCATCGCCTTCAGGTACACCGACCGCTCCGGCGTCGGCACGTCGACGCGCAGCAGCACCTCGCCGCGGTCCAGCGTCGTCAGCCTGCGATTGCCTGCGTCGGGCAGCCGGTAGAGCTCGCCGAGCGGAAACGTCCGCGTCGTCGTCTCGACCGTCGCTCCGAGCGCGAGCAGCGCCGCCGCGACGTCGGAGGGGTGCGCGGAGGCGCAGAAGTCGTTGGCGACGATCGCATGCTCGCGGTGCTCGCCCGTGCGCGCGAAGCACTCGTCGCCGCCATGAAGCCGGCAGGGCCGTCCGAGCCGCCAGTACCAGCAGCGCGTCGCCTGCAGCAGGTTCCCGGCGAGCGTGCCCGCGTTCCGGAGCTGCGGGCTGGCAGCGAGGCGGCAGGCCTCGCGCAGCGCCTCCGGCACGTCCTCCGAGCCCTCGATCTCCGCCAGCGTCGTGCCCGCGCCGACCCGCCTACCCTCGATCCCGCGCGGGACGACGGCCCGGACGTCGAGGAGCGTCTCGGCGTGTAAGAGCCCTCCGCGCAGGAGCGGCACCACTTCGGTGCCGCCGGCGAGCAGCACCGCGCCCTCGCCCGCCCCCGCGGGCAGCTCGGCGAGGCTAGACGGCCGCCGGAGCTCCACGCCGCTCCCGCTCGGCAGCTTCGCGCAGCGCCCGCAGCAGCTCCTCGCGCGTGATCGGCAGGCTGCGCACGTCCGCGCCCGTCGCGTCGCGGATCGCGTTCGCGATCGCGGCGGCGATCGGCACGATCGGCGGCTCGCCGAGGCCCTTCGAGCCGAGGTTCGTGAGGTGCGCGTCCGGGACGTCCACGAGCTCGCTGACGATCTCCGGCACGTCCGCGATCGTCGGCAGCCGGTAGGCGTCGAGGCTCGTGGTCAGCACGGTCCCCGTCTGCGGATCGAGCAGCCGCTCCTCGCTCAGCGTGTGGCCGATGCCCTGGATGACGCCGCCCTCGATCTGGCTCGACGCTCCGAGCGGGTTGATCACCCGGCCGACGTCGTGGATCGCCGCCACCCGCTCGACGCGCACCTCGCCGGTCTCGACGTCGACCGCGACCTCGACCACGTGCACGCCGAACGTCAGCACGCGCATGCCTGTCGGGTTCGGCCCGCGCGCGCCCTTGCCGAGGATCTGCGCGTCCTCGAGCAGGGAGACGATCTCCGCGAGCGGCGCGTCGGGCGTGCCGCGCTGCTCGGCGATCTCCTCGATCTGTCGCCGCGCGTCGGCTGCCGCCGCGCGCACCGCGGGACCGACCGACGGGAGCGTCGACGAGCCGGCCGAGAGCGTCGCGTACGGGCCGCGCGCGGTGTCGCCGAGCGCGACCGTGACGTGGTCGAGCGGGATCCCCAGCTCCTCGGCGGCGATCTGCGCCATCGCGGTGCGGGTGCCGGTGCCGATGTCCTGCATCGCCGTGATGACGCTCGCGCGACCGTCGGAGCCGACCCGCACCCACGCGTAGCTCGGCGGGCCGCCGCCGCCGTACCAGATCTGCGACGCCATGCCGACACCGCGCTTGACGGTGTCGGTCGAGCGTGCCCGCACCTCGTGGCGGCGCTGCCAGTGCGGCTCCGCGCGGCTGTAGCACTCGAGCAGGTTCTTGCTCGAGAAGGGCTGGCCGTCGTCGGTCGCGCGGTCCGCGTGGTTCAGGCGGCGCAGCTCGAGCGGGTCGAGGTCGAGCTTCGCGGCGAGCTCGTCGAGCAGCGTCTCGAGCCCGAACGTGCCCTCCACGAACCCGGGCGCGCGGAACGCCTTCATCGGCGGCGTGTTGAGCTTCGCGCCGTACAGCGTCGAGCGGACGTTGGGGCATGCGTACAGCGCGTGCATCGGACCGTCCGTCGCGGCCACCCAGCCGCCCCAGCCGACCGCGTTGACGAAGTCGCCGCCCATGGCGGTCAGCGTGCCGTCGGAGCGCGCGCCGATCGTGAGGCGCTGGATCGTCGCGTTGCGGTTGCCCGCCGCGACGTTCTCCTCGCGGCGGCTGAGCGCGCAGCGCACGGGTCGTCCCGTGCGCCGTGCGAGCTCGGCGGCGACGAACGTGTACTCGCCGGCGTCGTTCTTCGCGCCGAACCCACCGCCCATGTACCGGCAGACGACGCGCACCTTGTCGGGCGGGATGCCGAGCCCCTCGGCGACCTCGTCGCGGACACCCCAGATGTACTGCGT
>Ga0209810_1001544_pt1 | contig 33833 bp, 31 predicted proteins | sample Coa_R1_7_FD_187159 | JGI IMG/M metagenome (GOLD analysis project Ga0209810, IMG submission 187159) | Surface soil microbial communities from Centralia Pennsylvania, which are recovering from an underground coalmine fire - Coalmine... | ecosystem: Environmental > Terrestrial > Soil > Unclassified... | reverse complement strand
CAGCCCGGGCTGCGTAGCCTGTGCCACGTGAGCACCACGCGCAGCATCGGCCGGCTGTCGGAGATCGCCCAGGTGATGGTGCGGCACGGCTTCGGCTACTTCCTGGAGGCGCACCGCCTGAGCGACCTCCTGCCGGGCCGCTCGGCCGAGCAGCGGCTGGCCGCGGCGAGCGCCCCGAACGGCGTCCCCTCGGCCCGCGGGCAGCACTTGCGGGAGATGCTGGACGAGCTGGGGCCGACGTTCGTCAAGTTCGGGCAGCTCCTCTCGACCCGGCCAGACGTCGTGCCGCCCGACATCGTCGTCGAGCTGCGCGCCCTGCAGGACGACGTGCGTCCCTTCCCGTTCGAGCAGGCGGAGCGGATGATCGAGGAGGAGCTGGGCAACACGCTCGAGCGGCTGTTCCTCGACTTCGAGCCCGCCCCGGTCGCCGCCGCCTCGATCGGCCAGGTGCACCGCGCGACGCTGCCGAACGGCCGCCGGGTCGCGGTCAAGGTCCAGCGGCCCGGAGCTGCGCGCCAGATCGAGGCCGACCTCGCCCTCCTGTACCAGGCTGCCCGCCTCGTACACGAGCGGGTGCGGGCGCTCGACTTCGTCGACACCCGCCAGCTCGTCGACGAGTTCGCCCGCTCGATCCGGCGGGAGCTCGACTACCGGCTCGAAGGGCGGAACGCGCAGCGCTTCCACCGCCAGTTCGCCGGCCACCCGCACGTGCGGGTCCCGAAGGTCTACTGGCAGTACACCCGGGCCCGGGTGCTGACCCTCGAGTGGATCGACGGCGTCCAGCTCGCCGACCTGGACCTCGAGGCGATGACGCTGGAGGAGCGGCGCGACCTCGCCTACCGGATCACCGAGACCTGGATGACGATGATCTTCCGCCACGGGTTCTTCCACGGCGACCCGCACCCGGCCAACATCCTCCTGCCGCCCGAGTCGGGAGCGATCGGGCTCGTCGACTTCGGGTCCGTGGGCGCCCTCTCCGACGACGACATGTCGAAGCTGACGGGACTGTTCATCGACGCTGCGAACGAGAACGTCGAGCAGCTGCCGAAGCGGCTCACCGACCTCGGCGTGCGCTACCCGAAGGAGCGCGAGGGCGAGTTCCTCGCCGAGCTGCGGGAGCTCTACTACCGCTACTACGGCGCGAGCCTGAGCGAGATCGACCCCGTACAGGTGATCCGAGAGGCCTTCCAGCTCATCTACGCCATGAACCTGCGCCTGCCGACCCGCTTCCTGCTGCTCGACCGGGCGATCGCCACGCTCGGCTCGGTCGGCGTCGAGCTGTACCCCGACTTCAACGTCTTCGAGGTGGCGAAGCCGTACGCGCGCGACCTGATGCTCGAGCGGTTCACCCCCGAGCGGGTCGCGCGACGAACGCGGCGGGAAGCGCTTCGCTACGCGCAGATCCTGGCGGAGGCCCCCCACCAGTTTCACGACTTCATGGAGGAGATCCGGGGCGGGCGGATCGAGGTCGGCTTCGTGCACAAGGGCCTCGACGATCTGCTGGCGAAGCTCGACACGCTCTTCAACCGGCTGGTGATCGCGCTCGTCGTGGTCGGCGGGCTGATCGGCTCCAGCCTGATCGGGATCTTCGCCAAGGGCGGCCCGCACCTGCTCGGGGTGAACGTGATCTCGATCGCCGGCTTCGCGCTGTCGACCGTCCTGGGCGTCTGGCTGCTCTGGGGCGTCATTCGAAGCGGCCGTCTGTAGGCTGGCGATCCGTCCAGCGCTGCCTGGCGCGCCTCGGAAGGCGCGGGGATCAGCCACGCGGCCGAGGCGGTTCCGGCCGGGGAAGGGGCGGCCCGTGACGCTTTTGCCGCAAAGGCCATCTGGCGGCCGCGCTCGCCGCGCCCTAGCCTCTGCGCCCGATGACCGCTCTCTTGCTCGCCGAGCCCGAACCCACCGTCCGCGGCTTCCTCGAGCGGCAGCTCCGCAACGACGGCTTCGACGTCGTCTCGTGCGAGCGCGCCGAGCAGCTGCCTCGCGCGGCGGATCCCGACGTCCTGCTGCTGGGGGACGCCGACGCGCTCGAGCGTGGCCTCGTGCCCGACTGTCCGGTGATCGTGCTCGGCGGCCCCGACCCGGCGGCACGCGTGCGGGCGCTCTCGCGCGCCGACGACTGCCTGCCCCGCCCGTTCGTCTACGAGGAGCTGCTGGCCCGGATCCACGCCCTGCTCCGCCGCTGTCCGCCGCGGGTGGAGCGGATCGATCTGGGCCTGCTGACGATCGACCGGGCGGCGCGCCGTGTCTGCGTCGGTGGGCGAGAGGTGCGGCTGTCCGCCAAGGAGTTCGCGCTGCTCCTCAAGCTCGCCTCCGACCCCGAGCGGGTGTACACGCGGGAACAGCTCCTGCGGGACGTCTGGGGCTTCCGCACGTACGTTGCGACCCGCACCCTCGAGTCGCACGCCTCACGGCTGCGGCGCAAGCTCGACGCCGCTGGCCTCGCAGGCTGGGTCGTGAACGTGTGGGGCGTCGGCTACAAGCTGCGCGACCTGCCCCTGCCCCGGCTCGATGGCACGACCTCCACCGGCCTTCGCGGCTGACCCAGCCCGGCCGGACGCGCCGACGCGGCTAGTGCTAGTGGAAGTGGCCCCAGTGGGTGGCGACGACGAGGCAGACGAACCCGGCGGCTAGCGCCAGCCCCCCCAGCACCTGGCCGGCCCGGCGCCCGAACGGCGTCAGGCCTCCGAGCAGCAGGAGGATGCCTCCGATGGCGCCGAGCGCCTCGCCGACCTCGGCCAGCCGGATCCCGGTGTGGGCCTTGATCATCAGCGCGAGCAGCATGCGGGCATCATCGCGCCCGCACCGGACGGCGCTCGGGCAGCGCGCCTTCCAGGCGCAGCAGCCACTCCTTGCGGGCGAGGCCACCGCCGTAGCCGACGAGGCTGCCGCCGGCACCGACCACCCGGTGGCAGGGCAGGACGATCGGCACCGGATTGCGGTTCATGACCACGCCGACCGCCCGCGCCGCGCGAGGCGACCCTACGCGAGCGGCGAGCGCCCCGTAGGTGGTGGTCTGTCCGTACCCCACCCGGCGCAGCTCGGCCAGCACCCGCCGCTGGAACTCCGGCACGGCGCGGAGGTCGAGCTCCAGGTCGAACGCCCGCCGCCGGCCCGCGAAGTACTCGTCGAGCTCGCGGCGGACGCGGTCGACCGCCCTGGGGCTGCGCAGGACACGAGGGCCGAAGCGGCGGGCGAGCCACTCGAGATCCTGTTCGGGCAGCGGATCGAAGCGCACGCGACAGAGCCCGTGGTCGCTGACGCCGAGCAGTAGCGGCCCGACGGGGGTCTCGTCCAGCACGTCGTAGGCCACGTCGAGCAAGCCGGCCGCCGCCTCGCGAAAGCGCGCGTCGAGCGCGGTCGGAACGCTGCTCACTGGCCCGCCTCCCAGCGCCGGCGTAGCCGCCGCACCCCGGCCGACGCCGCCTGCCGGGCCGCCTGCTCGTTCGAGCCGAGCGCGGCGCCGATCGCGTGGTAGTCGAGGTCGTAGCCGTAGCGGAGCACGACCGCGGCGCGCTCCCTGGGCGGCAGGCCGTCGGTGAGGGGGGCGAGCTCCGCAAAGGCGGGACGCCGGTCGTGGACGAGCGGCTCGGCTGCCGTGCTCCCCTGCGGTCGCTCCCGCCGGGCGGCGTCGACCACCGCGTTGGCCGCGATCCGCAGGACCCACGCCCGGAGATGCTCGGCGTGCCGCAACCGCCCGTACGCGCGCAGGGCACGCAGGAACGTCTCCTGGAACAGGTCGTCCGCCCGCTCGCGGCCGGCCCGCCGCCGCAGGAAGGCGAGCACCTCGTCCTTGTGCGCCTCGTAGAAGCGCTCGAACGGCGGGACAGGCGAGGGACAGGCCATCGGCTACTGAAACGTACTGCCGGGTCAAGATGTGAGCGATGCGGGAGCGCGGATGAGGGTCGCGGTCGTCGGCCACGTCGAGTGGGTGGAGTTCGCGCGCGTCGAGCACGTGCCCGGGCGGGGGGAGATCGTGCACGCGGTCGAGACGTGGGAGGAGCCGGCCGGCGGTGGGGCGGTCGCCGCGGTCCAGCTCGCGAACCTCGCCGGCTCGTCTCTGTTCTTCACAGCGCTCGCGGACGACGAGCTCGGCCGCCGTGCGCACGCCGAGCTCGGGCAGCGAGGCGTGGCGGTCCACGCCGGGACGGCAGCGGGCCCGCAGCGGCGGGCCTTCACGCACGTCGACCGAGACGGAGAGCGGACGATCACCGTCCTCGGCGACAAGCTGCGTCCTTCCGGCGAGGACGGGTCGCTGCCCTGGGAGGAGCTCGCCCGGTGCGACGCGGTGTACTTCGTCGCGGGCGACGTCGCCGCCTTGCGCGCTGCCCGGCGCTGCCGCGTGCTCGTGGCGAGCGCGCGCGAGCTGGCGACGCTGCGGCGGGCTGGGGTGGAGGTCGACGTGCTCGTCGGCAGCGGCACCGACGAGGGGGAGCAGTTCGAGCCCGGGACGCTCGACCCGCCGCCGCAGATCGTCGTCACGACCGCCGGCGGGCTGGGCGGCTGGATCCGGCCCGGCGGCCCGTTCCGGGCGGCCGCTCTGCCGGGGCCTGTCTCCGACGCCTACGGCTGCGGCGACTGCTTCGCCGCGGGGCTCGTCTACGGCCTCGCCCGGGGACGGGCGGTCGACGAAGCGGTCGCGCTCGGCGCCCGCTGCGGGGCGACCGTCCTCACCGGCCGCGGCGCGTACGGGCGCCAGCTGACGGCCGCGGAGCTGTAGGCCGCCGGAAGGAGCCGCGACCCGGCCGTCACGCGCGCGTGACGGTTCCGTCACGGTGGCTGCCACCGGCCGGGGCGTGCCTCGCTGCGGGGTAGACACGTGGGGCAGAGTGGGGTAGAGTGGTGCGTGGTGGAGGGATAGGGAGAGCCCATGCTCCTCGGCGAGTACGAGCACACGATCGACGACAAGAATCGCCTCACGCTGCCGGCGAAGTTCCGGCGGGCGTTCGCGGACGGGATCGTCGTCACGCGCGGCTTCGACGGGTGCCTCTACGCCTGGACGCCCGAGGGGTTCGCACGCTACCGCGACTCGACCCTCGCCACCCTGCACCCGCTGAGCAAGGAGGGCCGGCGGATGCAGCGACACTTCTTCGCCGGCGCGACCGAGACCGCGCCCGACCGCCAGGGGCGGGTCAGCATCCCGGCGACCCTGCTGGAGCACGCCGGGTTGGGCCGTGACGTCGTCGTCGCCGGAGTCAACGACCACCTCGAGATCTGGGACCGCGCCGCCTGGCGGCGCGAGCTGGCCGAGGTCGAAGGGAGCGCGGAGGATGTTGCCGAACGTCTTGCAGCCCAGGGAAGCTGACCACGTCCCCGTCCTGGCGGAGGAGGTGCGGGCCTGCCTCGCCGTGCGGCCGGGCGAGACGGTCGTCGACGCGACCTTCGGCGCCGGCGGTCACGCGGCGATCCTCGCCGCCGACCTGGGCGGGAGCGGGAAGCTGATCGCGGTCGACCGCGATCCGACCGTCAGAACGTACTTCGAGCGGCTCGCGCAGCGGACGCGCGTCAGCGCGCGGCTGCTGCGAGGCGACTTCGGCGTCGTCCTGCCCCAGCTCGCGGCGAACGGCGTGCGGGCCGACGCGATCCTGCTCGACCTCGGCGTTTCCTCGATGCAGCTCGACCGCCCCGAGCGCGGCTTCTCGTACGCGGCGGACGCGCCGCTCGACATGCGGATGGACCCCACCCAGGAGATGAGCGCGCGCGACGTCGTGAACACGTGGAGCGAGCGTGACCTGGCGACCGTGTTCCGCCGCTACGGGGAGGAGCGCTACGCGAAGCAGATCGCGAGGGCGGTCGTGCGGCGGCGGCGGGAGCGCCCCTTCGAGCGGACGGGCGAGCTCGTGGACACGATCAGGGCCGCGATCCCCGCGCCCGCCCGCTTTGGCGACGGCCATCCGGCGAAGCGGGTCTTCCAGGCGCTGCGGATCGCCGTCAACGGCGAGCTCGACGCCCTGGAGGCGGCGCTGCCGGCGGCGCTCGCGATGCTGCGGCCGGGCGGCCGGCTCGCCGTCATCTCCTTCCACTCGCTCGAGGACCGGCTCGTGAAGCGGTTCCTGCGCGACCGCGAGCGAGGCTGCACGTGTCCGCCCGAGTTCCCCGTCTGCGTCTGCGGCCGCCGGCCCGAGCTGCGCGCGCTGCAGCGACGGCCGATCCGGCCGGGGCAGGCGGAGGTCGCGGCCAACCCGCGGGCCGCGTCGGCGCGGCTCCGTGCGGCGGTGAAGACCGAGCCGGAGCAGGCCTGAGGCGATGGCAGCTGTCGACTGGTTCGCGCCCGCCCCCGCCCAGCCGGCGCCGGTCCGGCCGCCCCGGCGCGGCCGGGCCTCCCGTCCGGCTCCGCCGCAGGCTCGCCGCAGCCGCCGCCCGCTCGTCCGTCGCCGCCGCGTCGGCGCGCACATCGTCTGGATGACGCTCTTCGCGCTCCTGCTTGCCGGCGTCGTCGCGGTCAACGTCGCCGTTCTGCGCGCCCACGTCGAGGTGACCCGGCTCGACCAGGAGCAGGCGCAGCTCGAGGCGCGCAACCAGGCGCTCGCCTCCCAGCTCTCGGCGGCCAGCTCGGCGCCCCGGGTCGAGGCGGCGGCGCACCGGCTCGGGCTGGTGGAGGCTCCGGCTGCGGACACGAGCTACCTCGACCTCGCGCCCCGCCGCCGCTGAGCGTGCCCGCGCGGGTCGTCAACTCGCGGCTCCGGCTCCTGTTGCTGGTGATCCTGCTCGTCTTCGCCGCGCTCGCCTTCCGGGCCGCGTGGCTGCAGACGGTGCGCGCCTCCTCGCTCGCCGCCCGGGCGCAGGCACAGACCAAGGCGACGCTCGTGCTGCCGGCCAGCCGGGGCACGATCTTCGACCGGCTCGGCACCCCGCTCGCGATCGGCGAGCAGGCCACGGATGTCATCGCCGACCCGATGCAGATCGCCGACCCGCGACGCGAGGCCCGGATCGCCGCCAGGGTGCTGCGGATCCCGGCCGGCCCGCTGTACCGCGCGCTCGCCGACCGCAGTCGCGGCTTCGTCTACGTCGAGCGGAAGGCGCCCCCGGCGCGCGCGACCGCGCTCGCGAAACGGAACCTGACCGGGTTCACGTTCCAGCCCGACGAGCGCCGGGTCTACCCGCAGCGGACCGTCGCCGCCCCCGTGCTGGGATATGCCGGCCTGGACAACACGGGTCTGGCCGGGCTCGAGCTCGAGCTGAACAGGCAGCTCTCCGGTACCCCCGGGCGGGCGACCGTCGTGCGCGACGCGCTGGGACAAGTGGTCGACACGACCCAGGAGCGCCCAGCCCGCGACGGCCGCGACGTGTTCCTGACCATCGACAGCCACATCCAGGCCAACGCGGAGCAGGTGCTCGAACAGACCGTGCGCGCCTGGCACGCGAAGGACGCGACGGCGATCGTCATGGATCCGCGCAGCGGGGCCGTCCTGGCGATGGCGCAGGAGCCGGGGTACGACGCGAACGCCTACCCGCAGGCGTTCGCTCGCCACCTGACGGTCGTGCACGCGATCAACGACGTCTTCGAGCCGGGCTCGGTGTTCAAGGTCGTGACGATCGGCGCGGCGCTCTCCGAGCACAAGGTCACGCCGAACACCGTCTTCCGCGTGCCCGGCTCCCTGCGGGTCGCCGACCGGGTGATCCACGACGCAGAGCCGCACGGCACCGAGTTCCTCAAGGTCTCGCAGATCCTGCAGCGCTCCTCGAACATCGGCACGGTCGAGATCGCCGAGCGCTACCTCGGCGAGGCCGGGCTCCAGAGGTGGATGGCCCGCTTCGGCTTCGGCCGCCCGACCGGAATCGACTTCCCGGGCGAGAGCCCCGGGATCCTGCCCTCGTACTGGTCGGGCTCCACGATCGGGAACGTCCCCATCGGACAGGGCGTCTCGGTGACGGCGATCCAGCTCGCCGCGGTCTACTCGGCGATCGCCAACAACGGCCTCTGGGTCCAGCCCCACCTCGTCGACCACGTGCTGGGCGAGCGGCCACCCAGGCTCGCGCGGCGGCGTATCCTCGCGCCCGGCGTCGACGCCGAGTTGCGGGCGATGCTGAGGGGGGTCGTCTCCGACCAGGGCACCGCGGTCGGCGCGTCGATCCCCGGCTACAGCGTCGCCGGCAAGACCGGGACGGCGCAGAAGCCCGGCCCGCACGGCTACATCCCGGGCGCGTACGTGGCCACGTTCGTCGGGATGGTGCCCGCCTCCCGGCCGCGGCTCGTGGTGCTCGTGAGCGTCGACCAGCCGCACGGCCAGATCTACGGCGGTCTGGTTGCGGCGCCCGCCTTCGAGCAGATCGCCTCGTTCGACCTCCAGTACCTCGAGGTGCCGCCCGATCTCCGCCTTCGCTAGCGCGAGCGGGCCGGTGGAAGCCCCGAGCGTCTCGGGCTCCAGGCCGCCGAGCGTGGCGAGGACGATGCTGGCGAGCGGCCGCGCCTCCGGGGGCGCGAGTACATTCTGGCCGATGGACCTGGAGCGCCTGGTGGCAGCGCTCGAGCCGGTGCAGGTGCTGGGGCGCCCGTCGCTCGAGGTGCGCGACCTTGCCTACGACGCCCGCGCGGTGCGTCCCGGGGCGCTCTTCTTCTGCGTGCCGGGCGAGCGTGCGGACGGTCACGACTTCGCTTCCGAGGCGCTGCGGCGGGGAGCGGTGGCGCTGGTCGTCGAGCGGGTGCTCGACGTGCCGCTGCCGCAGGTGGTGGTGCGCGACGCGCGGGCTGCGATGGCCCCGGCGGCGGACGCGTTCTTCGGCCAGCCCACTCGCGAGCTCGAGGTGGTCGGCGTGACCGGAACGGCCGGCAAGACGACGACCGCCTTCCTGCTCTTCGCCATCCTCGCGGCCGCCGGGCGGCGGCCGGGCCTGCTCGGCACGATCGAGGCCCGGGTCGGCGGCGAGCGGCGAGCCGTCGAGCGCACGACTCCCGAGGCGATCGACCTGCAACGGCTGTTCCGCGAGATGCTCGACGCCGGCGACCGCTCGTGCGCGATGGAGGCCTCGTCGCACGCGTCGGTCCTCCACCGGCTCGACTGCGTGCGCTTCGCCGCGCTCGTGTTCACGAACCTCAGCCAGGATCACCTCGACTTTCACGGCGACATGGAGTCCTACTTCCAGGCCAAGCGCCGGCTGTTCCTCGAGGGCGATCCGCCGGCCGCGGTCAACGTCGGGGACGAGTGGGGGAGACGGCTCGCCGCCGAGCTGCCGCACGCGCTGACCTACGGCTTCGCCCCGGACGCCGCGATCGGGCCAGACGCCCTCGCCGGTGTCGAGCTCCGGCTGCGGGGCCGCTTCAACGTCGAGAACGCGCTCGCCGCGCTCGCCGCCGCGCGCCTGCTCGGGATCGACGAGGAGGCGATCCGGCGCGGGCTCGAGTCGGTGCGCGGCGTGCCGGGCCGCTTCGAGCCGGTGGACGCCGGCCAGCCGTTCCACGTGATCGTCGACTACGCGCACAAGCCGGCGGCCCTCGAGCAGGTGCTGCGTGCCGCGCGCGAGCTGGCGGACGGCCACCGGGTGCTCTGCGTCGTCGGGGCCGGCGGCGACCGCGACTCCGGCAAGCGGCCGCTGATGGGGCGGCTCGCCTCGGAGCTCGCCGACCTCGTCGTGGTCACCTCCGACAACCCGCGCAGCGAGTCGCCGGAGGCGATCGCAGCCCAAGTCGTGGCCGGTGCCGGGGACGGGACACCGCTCGAGGTGGAGCTGGACCGGGCGGCGGCGATCGAGCGGGCGATCGAGCTCGCGGAGCCGGGCGACGTCGTCGTGATCGCGGGCAAGGGCGCCGAGCAGGGGCAGCAGTTCGCCGACCGGACGGTGCCGTTCGACGACCGCGAGGCTGCGCTTCGGGTGCTGCGGCGGCCGGCGCCGAGCCGGGGGGCTGGCGCCTGATCGCGCTGCCGCTGGCCGAGGTGCGGGCGCTGGGGCTTGGTCGTCTCGAGGGCGACGCGGAGCAGGTGACCGGCGTCCAGGTCGACTCGCGTCTGGTTCGGCCAGGCGACCTGTTCGTCGCGGTCTCGGGCGGCGAGGCGTACCTCGACGACGCCCGGGCGGCCGGCGCGGCCGCGACGCTCGTGCCCGAGGATGCGAGGACGGCGCTCGCCGCCCTGGCGGGCGCCGTCCGCGCTCGCAGCGATGCTCGCGTCGTGGCGATCACGGGCTCCGTGGGCAAGACGTCGACCAAGGACATCCTCGCCGCCCTCCTGCGTCCACGCCTGCGCACCGTGGCGGCGCCGGAGGGGTTCAACAACGAGATCGGCCTGCCGCTTACGCTCTGCCGGATCGAGGCGGACACCCAGGTGGTCGTGACCGAGCTGGCGATGCGCGGGCCGGGGCAGATCCGGGAGCTCGCGCGTATCGCGCGGCCGCAGCTCGGCCTGGTCACCGCGATCGCGCCTGTCCACCTCGAGCAGCTCGGGAGCCTCGAGAACATCGCCCGGGCCAAGGCGGAGCTGCTCGAGGAGCTGCCGGCGGGCGCCGTCGCGGTCCTGCCCGACGACGCGCCCGAGCTCGAGCCGTTCGTGCCGCCCGGGCTCGACCTGCGCCGCTTCTCGACCCCCGAGGTCGACGTGCGCGACGGCCGGCTGCACGTCCCCTGGCGCGGGCGGGAGGTCGTGTTCGCCTTCGCGGCTCGTCACCAGGCCCGCAACGCGGTGGCCGCCCTGACCGTGGCCGAGGCGCTCGGGGTCGAGCCGCCCGAGGAGCCGGTGCGGGTCGCCTTCTCGCGCTGGCGCTCGCAGGAGCTCGAGCTGCCGGGCGGCGGCCTGCTGATCAACGACGCCTGGAACGCGAACCCCGTGGCGATGCGGGCGGCGCTCGCGCACCTGCTCGAGCGGGCCCAGGGTCGCCGCACGGTCGCCGTTCTCGGGGAGATGGCCGAGCTGGGCCCCGCCGGGCCCGCCTACCACGACGAGGTGGGCCGGCAGGCCGAGGCGGTGGATGTCGTCCTGGGGGTCGGGGAGCTCGCGCGCCGCTACCGGCCGCACGAGTGGGTGGCGACCGCCGCCGAGGCGGTCGAGGCCGCCCGCCGCCTCGTCCGGCCGGGCGACGCCGTGCTGGTCAAGGGGTCACGCTCGGTCGGCCTCGAGGCGGTCGTCGAGGCGCTGCTGGAGCCGCGGCCGTGATCCGGGTCCTCGTCGCTGCCGCAGTCGGCCTTGCCGTCTCGCTCGCGGTCGGGCCCTCGTTCATCCGCTTCCTGCGCCGGCACGAGTTCGGGCAGCACATCCGCGAGGAGCTTCCCGAGATGCACTGGGGAAAGCAGGGGACGCCGACCATGGGCGGCTTGCTGATCCTGTTCGCTGTGACGGTCGCCTTCCTCCCGGTCAGCCACTTCCGTCTCCAGTCGCTGACCGTGCTGTTCACGACCCTGGCCTGCGGGGCGATCGGCTTCCTCGACGACTTCATCAAGCTGACCCACAAGCGCTCGCTCGGACTCCCCGGACGCTGGAAGCTCGTGCTGCTGGCCGCCGTGACCGCGGTGATCGCCGGCGTCGCCTACCACCTGCGCCTGAGCACGAACGTCTACGTGCCGATCGCCGACGTCTCGCTGCCGCTGTCGTGGGGCTGGTACGTGTTCCTCTTCCTGATCATCGGCGGAGCGGCCAACGGGACGAACCTCGCCGACGGGGTGGACGGGCTCGCGGCGGGCACGGCGATCATCGCGCTCTTCACCTTCACGGCGATGAACGTCGTCTCCTACGTGCGCTCGGGCCCGCCTGCGCATCGCAACCTGACCACGCTCGACCTGGCGATCGTCGGCGCGGCGCTGATCGGAGCGGCGGTCGGCTTCCTCTGGTTCAACGCCTCGCCGGCCGAGGTCTTCATGGGGGACACGGGCTCGATGGCCTTCGGGGGTGCGCTGGCGGCGCTGGCGATCATGATGAAGGTCGAGCTGCTCCTGCTCCTGATCGGCGGGATCTTCGTGATCGAGGCGTTGTCGGTGATGATCCAGGTCTTCACGTTCAAGTACCTCGGGCGCCGGGTGTTCCTGATGACGCCCATCCACCACCACTTCGAGATGAAGGCGTGGTCGGCGACCAAGATCACTACCCGCTTCTGGATCGTGGCCGGGCTGCTGTGCGCGGCCGGCTTCGCCCTCTACTACCGCTACTACTTCGCGCAGGTGTGACGTCCGAGGTGGAGCGCGCGCTGCTGGACCGCGCCCGGCTCGAGCCGGAAGAGGACGTGCTCGTCCTCGGGGACGGACCGCTCGTCCTCGCCGCCCACGAACGGGTCGGCGACGGCTGGGTCTACGTCGTCCGTTCGCAGGTGGACGACCTCGAGGAGTTGCTCGCCGAGGCGCATCAGGCGGGGGCGAGCGGCGTCGCCTACCTGGTCGGCGAGACGCCCGTCCTTCCGCTGCCGGACGGGGCGGTCGCGGCGGCCGTCGGGCGGATCGCAACCGACGACGGGGCGCTGCCAGCGGCGGCGGTGGAGCTGCGGCGTGTGCTCTCGCCCGCCGGCCGGGTCTCGCTCGCCGCGCCGGCGGCACGAGCCGGCGAGGTGCTCGCGCGCGCGCTCGCCGCGGCGGGGTTCGAGGCGGTCGAGGTCGGGCAGGCGGACGGCGAGACCCTCGTCAGCGGCCGTCTCGGCTGACGAGGGAAAACCGGACGGTGGACCCGTACCGCATTCGGCACGAACCAGCCGGGAAGCCGTCACAGCTGCGCCCGTACGCTGACCTCAGGGGGACCGCGCCCCCCACTGGGGGGAGCCGCGCGTCGTGAGCGGGCCAGGTCCCGGCCGGCCGACGGCCGAAGCGGCCTGGTTGCCGCGCCGAGCGCTCGTCGTCGGCCTCGCCCGCTCGGGCCGGGCGGCAGGGCTCGCGCTGGCGCGGCGCGGGGTCCAGGTCGTCGCCGCCGACCGCTCCGCCGCGGCCGACCCGGGAAGGCTCGCGCAGGCCGGTGTCGAACTTCGGCTGGGAAGCGAGGAGGAGGCGTTGCTGGACGGGGTGGATCTGGTCGTCAAGAGCCCGGGCGTGCCGGCGCACGCGCCGCCCGTCGCGGCCGCGCGGGCCCGCGGCATCCCCGTCTGGAGCGAGGTCGAGCTCGGGTACCGGCTGCTGCCGGCGGCGGCTCGGCTCGTCGGCGTCACCGGCACCAACGGCAAGACGACGACCAGCGAGCTGCTGGGAGCGATCCTCCGCGCCGCTGGCCGCACGGCCGAGGTGGCCGGCAACGTCGGCCGGCCGCTGACCGAGGTCGCCGAGCAGGTCGCCGGCCAGGAAACCTGGATCGTCTGCGAGCTCTCGAGCTTCCAGCTCGAAGACGTGCACGCGCTCGCCTGCCGGATCGCCGTCCTCCTGAACCTCGAGCCCGACCACCTCGACCGGCACGGCAGCTTCGAGGCCTACCGGGCGGCGAAGCTGCGCATCTTCGAGCGCGCCGGCGTGAAGGTCGTGCCGCGCGGCTTCGGGATCGCCGGGGTCGAGTTCTCCGCCGACGACCCGCTGCCGGCCGAGCCGCTCCTTCCCGGCCGCCACAACCGCGAGAACGCAGCCGCAGCGACCGCCGCCGCCCGGGCTGCCGGCGTGTGCGACGCCGCGATCGGCGAAGCGCTGCGCACGTTCCGGGGCGTGCCGCACCGGCTCGAGCTCGTCCGCGAGCTGCGCGGGGTTCGCTGGGTCAACGACTCCAAGGCGACCAACACCGCCGCCGCCCGGCGCGGGGTCGCCGCCTACGCCGCGCCGCTGCGGCTGATCCTCGGCGGCTCGCCGAAGGGCGAGGACTTCGGCCCGTTCGCCCGCGGCCTCCCGGCCAACGTCCGCTCCGTGTACCTGGTCGGGGCGGCGGCCGAGCAGCTCGCCGCCGCGCTCGAGCAGGCAGGGCGCGCCTACGTCCAGGCGGGGGACCTCGCCACGGCCGTCGCCCTCGCTGCCCGCGACGCCGAGCCCGGGGATGTCGTCCTCCTCTCGCCCGCCTGCGCGAGCTACGACCAGTTCGCGAGCTTCGAGGAGCGCGGCGACACGTTCCGCCGCCTGGTCGGGGAGCTCGAGTGAAGGGCGAGCGGCGACCGGGCCCCGCCGGGCGGGAGCTGCCGTTCGAGTGGAACCTCCTCGTCCTCGTGACCGCCGCGCTCGTCCTCTTCGGGCTGGTCATGGTCTACAGCGCCACGTCGGGCTCGGCGGCGCTCGGCAACGCCAACCCGCTCGGCTACGTCGAGCGCCAGACGGTCTACGCCCTCGTCGGGCTGACGCTCTGCGTCGTCGTCTCGCGCCTGCCGCTCGAGCGGCTGCGAACCCTCGCGCCCGGGCTCGTCGTGAGCGCGCTCGTCCTCTGCCTGGCCGTGCTCGCCGTCGGCGAGCGGATCAACGGCGCGCGCCGCTGGATCGGCGTCGGCCCGCTCGTCTTCCAGCCGTCGGAGCTCGCCAAGCTCGCACTCGTCGTCTGGACTGCGGCCCACCTCTCCCGCCGCCCGGCCCCCCGGACGCTGCGCGAGCTCTGGCGTCCGATCGGGCTGCTCGTCGGCCTCTTCGCCGTGCTCGTCCTCGTCGAGCCAGACCTCGGCACCGCGCTCACCATCCTGCTCGTGGTGGGGGCGATCCTGCTGGTCTCGGGCACGCGCCTGCCACTGCTCGCCACCGCATACGGCATCGTCGCCGCCGGCGCCGCAGTCGCCGCCTGGTCGTCGCCCTACCGGCGCGACCGCCTCCTGACCTTCCTCGACCCCTGGAAGGACCCGACGGGGGCCGGACTCCAGAACGTCCAGGCCCTGATCAGCCTCGGCTCGGGCGGCATCTTCGGCCGCGGCCTCGGCCAGTGCATCGAGTGCCTCCACTACCTGCCGGAAGCGCACACCGACATGATGTTCGCCGTCGTCGGCGAGGAGCTGGGGCTCGTCGGCGTGACGCTCCTCGTGGCCGCCTTCTGCGTGTTCGCCTACGCCGGCGTCCGCCTCGCGATCGGCGCCCGCGACCCGTTCGCGAAGCGCCTCGCCGCCGGCGTCACCACCCTCGTCTGCGGGCAGGCGGCGATCAACATGGCGGCGACCACCGGGGTCGCGCCCCTGACCGGGATCCCGCTGCCCTTCGTCTCGTACGGCGGCTCGAGCCTCGTGGTGACGCTCGCCGCGGTCGGCGTGCTCCTTAACATCGCGCGTGGCAATGGCGGACGAGCAGCAGCTGCGGTTCCTGATCGCGGCCGGGGGGACGGTCGGGCACGTCGCGCCCGCGCTGGCGGTCGCCGAGGCGCTGCGCCGGCGCGGAGGGCTGGTGACCTTCGCCGGGTCGCCGGATCGCGTCGAAGCGCGCCTCGTCCCTGAGCTCGGCTACGAGTTCGACCCCTTCGTCGTCTCCGGTCTGCCGCGCCGGCCGGGCCCGGAGCTCGCCGTCGCGCTCGGTCGGGCCCTCACGGCGCCGCGCGCCTGCCTGCGAATCCTCGAGCAGCGCCGCCCGCACGCGGTGCTGGGCGCCGGTGGCTACGTCGCCGGGCCGATGCTGCTCGCCGCCAGGCTGCGCCGGATCCCCTGCGCGCTGACGGAGGCCGACGCGCACCTCGGCCTCGCGAACCGCCTGGCGGCGCCCCTCGCCGACCGGGTCTTCCTGGCCTTCCCGCTCGGCCGGGACGGCCAGCGCTACCGGGCGGTCGGCCGGCCGATCCCCGCCGCCTCGCTCGCGCTCGAGCGGACGGAGGCCCGCAGACGGCTCGGCCTGCCGGTCGAGGCGCCGGTCGTCCTGGTCTTCGGCGGCTCGCTGGGAGCCCGCCTGCTGAACGAGGCCGCGCTCGCCGCCTGGGCCGAGGCTGGCCCGGCGGTCGTCCACCTCTGCGGGGAACGCGACTACCCGGAGCTGCGCGGGCGCGTCACGCGCCCCGACTACCTCCTGCGGCCGTTCATGGCCGAGATCGGAGTCGCCTACGGGGCGGCCGACGTCGCGCTCGCCCGCGCCGGCGGCTCGGTCTGGGAGCTCGCCGCCGCCGGCCTGCCGGCCGTGCTCGTGCCGGGCGCCTTCGCCACCGGCCGCCACCAGGACAAGAACGCGCGCTGGTTCGCCGAGGCGGGCGGCGCGGTCGTCGTCCCCGAAGCGCAGGCGGCGCGCGCCCCCCGCGTGGTCGAAGAGCTGCTCGCCGACGACGCCCGGCTCGAGGCGATGCGCGCAGCGATGCGCAGGGTGGCGAGACCTCGGGCAGCGGAGGTGATCGCGGATGAGCTCGTCGCCCTTGCTCGCCGGTAGGCGGATCTGGATCGCCGGGATCGGCGGAGCCGGCATGAGCGGGTACGCCCTGCTCGCCCGCGCGTGGGGCGCCGAGGTGGCCGGCTGGGACCGGGCCGAGACGCCCTACCTGCGTCACCTGGGCGACGTCGCGGTGGAGATCTCGCCGCAGCCGCCGCCGCCGCCGCCGGGCTGGGAGGTCTACGTCTCGAGCGCGTTCGCCGGCCGCGTCGCCGGCCGCCCGCGCGCGCAGCTGCTTGCCGAGCTCGTCTCCCTGCAGCCGACGATCGTCGTCGCCGGCGCGCACGGCAAGACCACGACGAGCGCGATGATCGCCTTCTGCCTCGACCGCCTGGGGCTCGACCCGGCGTTCCTGATCGGCGGCGAGGTACCCCAGCTCGGCGGCAACGCCCGCGCCGGCTCGGGCTGGCTCGTCGCCGAGGGCGACGAGTCGGACCGCTCGCTCGCTGCGCTACGACCGCAGATCGCCGTCCTGCTCAACGTCGACCTCGACCACCACGCGACCTTCCGTTCCCGCGCCGAGCTCGAGGCGTTCTTCGACGCCTGGCTCGCGACGGCGCCGAACGTCGTCTACGGCGAGCAGCTGCCGCCGCTCGAGCTCGACCTGGCGGTTCCCGGCGAGCACAACCGCCGCAACGCGGCCGCCGCCCTGGCCGCGCTCGAGCTCGCCGGCGTCGCGCGCGACGCCGCGGAAGCGGCGCTCAGCGAGTTCCGCGGCGTGGCCCGGCGGCTGGAGGCGAAGGGCACGTCGGGTGGGGTCGCCGTGCTCGACAGCTATGCCCATCACCCCGCCGAGCTCGCCGCCGACCTGGCCGCGGTCCGCGACGGAGGCCGGGTGCTCGTCCTCTTCCAGCCGCACCTGTACTCCCGCACCCGCCACCTCGCATACGGCTTCGCACGCGCCCTCGCCGTCGCCGACGCCGTCTGCGTGACCGAGATCTACCCGGCCCGGGAGGAGCCCGAGCCGGGCGTGAGCGGCCGGCTGATCGTGGAGGAGCTCGCCCGGCTCCGGCCCGGGATGCGCATCGGCTGGGCGCCGGCGCTCGACCAGGCGGCGGCGATCCTCGCCGCCTGGGCCCGGCCCGGCGACACGGTGCTCACCCTCGGCGCCGGCGACGTCGACCGAGCCGCCCCGCTCCTGCTCGAGGCGCTGCGGTGAAGCTCGCCCGCGAGGTGGCGCTCGCCCGCTTCACCACGCTCGGCACCGGCGGCCCGGCCAGGCTGTTCGCCCGCCCGGAGTCGGAGCGGGAGGCCGGCGACCTGCTCCGCTGGGCGGCGAGACGCGGCCTGGCCGTGGCGGTCGTCGGGCTCGGCTCGAACCTGCTCGCGGCCGACGAGGGCGTCGACGCGCTCGTCCTCAAGCTCGCCGGCGAGCTGGCGGCCGTCGAGATCGAGGGCGACCTCGTCCACGCGGGCGGCGGCGCCCCGAACGCCGTCGTCCTGCACCGGGCGCGGGCGGCCGGCCTCGGCGGCTTCGAGTTCGCCTGCGCCATCCCCGGCACGGTCGGGGGCGGGGTCCGGATGAACGCCGGCGCCTACGGTGGCGACTTCGCCGGCGTCCTCGAGCGGGCCCTCGTCGCAACCGCAGAGGGCAGCGGCTGGCTGACGCCGGCCGAGCTCGGCCTCGCCTACCGTCGCTCCGCGCTGGCCGAGGGGCAGGTCGTGCTCCGCGCCGAGCTGCGGCTGCGACCCCGCCCGCCGGCGGAGATCAAGGCTACGGTGCGGGAGCTGAACATCCGCCGCAAGCAGGCGCAGCCGACCAACCGTCGCACCTTCGGCAGCGTGTTCAAGAATCCCGAGCACGAGCTGAGCGCCGGCCAGCTGCTCGAGGCGTGCGGCCTCAAGGGCTACCAGGTCGGTGGCGCCCGGATCTCGCCGAAGCACGCCAACTTCATCGAGAACGCGGGCGGTGCCACCACGGCCGACGCCCTGGCGCTGATGGCCGAAGCGCGCCGGCGGGTGCGCGACCGGTTCGGGGTCCTGCTCGAGCACGAGGTGCAGCTCATCGGCCCGCTCGAGCTGCCCGAGCCGTAGGAGGGACGGCTCCGGCGCCGAACACTCGGAGCGTGGCCGCGAACGCTCGTCCTCGCCGCCAGGCGCGCGCCGCCGCGGCCGCGCTGCCGCGGCGCCCAGCGCCGCCGCGAGGCCGGGCGCGCGCCGCCGCGGCCCGGCTCGCCCCGACGCGGCGCGCCCTCGCGACCGGGCTCGGGCTCGTCGCGCTCGCGGCCGCCGGCTACCTCGTCGCCCGAGAGACGTCGCTCTTCGCCCTCCAGCGCATCGAGGTGGAGGGGGCGCCCGCGCCCGTCGCGGCCGCCGTCCGCCGCAGCCTCGCGCCGCTCCTCGGACGAAGCCTGGTCGGCCTCGACGGCGCCGCGCTCCTGCGGCGCGTCGAGGCGCTGCCCGTCGTCGTGCGAGCGAGCTACGACCGCGCCTTCCCGCACACGCTGCGCGTCGAGGTCGTCCCCGAGCGCCCGGTCGCCGTCCTGCGGCTCGGCCGCAGCGCCTGGCTCGTCTCCGCCCGCGGCCGGGTGCTCGGGCGGATCGCCGCCCGCAACGAGCGGTCGCTGCCGCGAATCTGGCTCGCTGCCCGCACCCCCGTCCGGGCCGGCGAGCTGCTCGGGCGCAACCTCGGAGGAGCAGCCGCCCGCGCGCTCGGCGCGAGCGGCGGCTTCGCCTCCCGGGTCGCGTCCGCCTCGTATGCCGGCGGCGTCCTCGTCTTCCGGCTTCGCTCCGGGCTCGAGCTCGTCCTCGGCGCGCCGTCGAGCGTGCGCCTGAAGGTCGCCGTGGCTACGCGGGCGCTTCCCGTGCTGCCGGCCGGCTCGGCCGTGCTCGACCTGAGCGTGCCCTCGCGCCCCGTGGCTGGCCCCGCACCGTCCTCCACCCGGATGCAAACCTCTAGTCGAGGTTGATGGTATGTCCCTCGACCTCTGGTTGACAGCAAGCTCGAGGCCACGTACGCTCCGGCACGACGTGGGCCGATCCTGCCCCGATCCTCTACTGGAGGTTCATCCTCGAAGCCGATGAACGCGAGCGACACAGCCGGGAACTACCTCGCCGTGATCAAGGTCGTCGGCGTCGGCGGCGGCGGCACGAACGCCGTCAACCGGATGGTCGACGCCGGCCTCTCCGGCGTGGAGTTCATCGCGGTGAACACCGACGCGCAGGCCTTGATGGTCTGCGACGCCGACGTGAAGATCCACATCGGCTCCGCCGCGACCCGCGGGCTCGGCGCGGGCGCCGACCCGGCGGTCGGCCAAGCGGCCGCCCAGGAGAGCAGGGACGAGCTGAAGGAGGCGCTGAAGGGCGCCGACATGATCTTCATCACGGCCGGTGAAGGCGGCGGCACCGGCACCGGCGGGGCGCCCATCCTCGCCGAGCTGGGGCGCGAGCTGGGGGCGCTGACGGTCGGCGTCGTGACCCGCCCGTTCGGCTTCGAAGGGCGAAAGCGGGCCCAGCAGGCCGAGCAGGGGATCGAGAGCCTGCGCGAACGCGTCGACACGCTGATCGTGATCGAGAACGACCGGCTGCTGCAGGTGGTGGAGAAGCAGACCTCGGTCGTCGAGGCCTTCACGCTGGCCGACGACGTCCTGCGCCAGGGCGTGCAGGGGATCACGGACCTGATCACCGTCCCCGGCCTCGTCAACTTGGACTTCGCCGACGTACGGACGATCATGCGCGACGCCGGCTCGGCGCTGATGGGGATCGGCAGCGGCCGCGGCGAGAGCCGGGCGGTCGAGGCCGCGCGGGCCGCCGTCTCCTCGCCGCTGCTCGAGTCGTCGATCGACGGCGCGACCGGCATCCTGCTGAACATCACCGGCGGGCCGGATATCGGCTTGTTCGAGGTCAACGAGGCGGCCGAGGTGGTGACGAGCGCGGCCGCCCCGGACGCGAACATCATCTTCGGCGCCGTGATCGACGACGCCCTCGGCGACGAGGTGCGCGTCACCGTGATCGCCACCGGCTTCGGCGGGCAGCGACGGCGCCGGCGCTCCGCCTTCGCGGACGCACCGCTCGGGCTGGCCGCCGAGCCGCCGGAGCAGACCGGCGAGGCGCTCGACGTGCCCTCCTTCCTGCGGGACGAGTAGCGGCGCCCGCGAGGTTTGGCTGGCCTCGATCGGGGCACAGGTTCGGTGCCCTCAACAGGGTCGGCGCTACGCGTCGGCCCCACGACCCGGTCCGCCGCCCCGGCCCGTCGCCCGACGAGCCGGGGCGGCTCCGTCTTCGGCCCTCGCCGGTCGGGCGCGGGTGGCGACGGAGCCGGGCCGCAGCAGCGAGCCGGGACGCGACGGCGACCCACTAGGATCGGCCGTAGCCATGCCCCAGACGCTGCAGCACACGCCGCTCCATTCCCGGCATGTCGAGCTCGGGGCGCGGCTCGTGCCGTTCGCGGGCTGGGAGATGCCCGTCCAGTACGAAGGCGTCCTCGCCGAGCACCGGGCGGTGCGCACCGACGCCGGGGTCTTCGACGTCTCGCACATGGGCGAGCTCGAGGTCGAGGGGCCCCGCGCGCACGAACTGCTGCAGGGCGCGCTCTCGAACGACCTCGACCGGCTCGAGCCGGGCCAGGCGCAGTACACCCTGCTGACGAACGAGGAGGGCGGGATCGTGGACGACCTGATCGTCTACCGGCTCGACCGGCACTCGTACCTCCTCGTCGTCAACGCCGCCAACCGCGAGACCGACTACGCCTGGTTGAAGGAGCGCGAGCTGCGCGGCTCGGACGTCCGGGACGTCTCCGACGAGTACGCGTTGCTCGCCGTCCAGGGGCCGCGGGCGATCGAGCGGCTCGGCCTGTCGCCGGCGCCCCCGTTCACCTTCGCCGAGGGCGCGCTCGCCGGCGTCGAGGTGATGGTCAACCGGACCGGCTACACCGGCGAGGACGGCTGCGAGCTGCTCTGCGCGAGCGAAGACGCAGTCCGGCTCTGGGACGCCGTGCTGGAACGCGGCGTCGTCCCCTGCGGCCTCGGCGCGAGGGACACGCTGCGGCTCGAGGTCTGCTACCCGCTGCACGGCAACGACATCGGCCCCGACACCGACGCCATCTCGGCCGGCCTGGGCTGGGTTTGCGCGCTCGACAAGCAGTTCGAAGGGGTCGAGGCTCTGCGCCGCATCAAGGCCGAAGGGCCCGAGCGGCGGCTCGTCGCGTTCGTGATGGACGAGGCGGCCGTCCCGCGCCGGGGCATGCCGATCGCCGGCGGGGGCGAGGTCACCTCCGGCTCGTACTCGCCGATGCTGGAGGTCGGGATCGGCCTGGGCTACGTGCCGGCGGCGCAGGCGCGCCCCGGCACCTCGCTGACGATCGACGTGCGCGGCCGGCCGCGCCAGGCGCGGGTCGTGCCGAAGCCGATCTACAAGCGCACCACGACCGGGGAGGAGTGAGATGGCTGCGACCGAGAGCTATCCGGAGGATCTCCGCTACCACCCCGAGCACGACTGGGCCCGCATCGACGGCGACGAGGCCGTGCTCGGGATCACGTGGTTCGCCGCCGACTCGCTCGGCGAGCTCGTCCACTTCGAGCCGCCGCAGGTCGGGGCGCGCATCACCAAGGACACCGCCTACGGCGAGGTCGAGTCGGTGAAGGCCGTCTCCGACCTGATCGCGCCCCTCTCCGGCGAGGTGCTCGAGGTGAACCAGGCCGTGCTCGACGCGCCGGAGACGGTAAACGACGACCCCTACGGGCGCGGCTGGCTCGTGCGGGTCCGGCTCAGCGACCCCGGCGAGGCCGAGGCGCTCCTCGACGCCGAGGCCTACCGGCGGCTGCTGGCCGAGCAGTGACACCGCCCGCGCGCCTGTGAGCCACCCCTTCCTTCCGCTCACCGACGCCGACCGGGCCGAGATGCTGCGCACGATCGGCGCCGGCTCGATCGAGGAGCTGTTCCGCGAGGTGCCGGAGGCGGTTCGGCTGCAGCGCGCGCTGACGCTCGAGCCGCCGCTCTCCGAGCAGGAGGTGGTCGAGCACGTCTCCGCGCTCGCCGACCGGAACGCTCACGCCGGGCGGGAGCTGTGCTTCCTCGGGGCGGGGATCTACGACCACTACGTGCCCGCGGTCGTCGACGCCGTCCTGCAGCGCGGCGAGCTGCTGACCGCGTACACCCCCTACCAGCCGGAGATGAGCCAGGGCGTGCTGCAGGCGATCTTCGAGTACCAGACCGCGATCTGCGAGCTGACCGGCCTCGACGTCTCGAACGCCTCCGGCTACGACGGCGCCAGCGTCGCCGCCGACGCCTGCTACGTCGCGAAACACGCCACCGGCCGGCGCAAGGTCGTCGTCACCGAGGCCACCAACCCCCAGGTCCGGCAGGTGGTGAAGACCTATGCGGTCGGCTTCGGCCTCGAGGTCGTCGAGGTGCCGCAGCGCGACGGAACGACCGATCCCGACGAGCTCGGGCGAGCTGCGGCCGGCGCCGCCGCGGTCATCTTCCAGCAGCCCAACTTCTTCGGCTGCCTCGAGCCGGCCCCCGACCTCGCCGCCCGCGCAGCCGAGGCGGGAGCTCTGCCCGTGGCCCACGTCGACCTGCTCACGCTCGGCGTGCTCTCCCCGCCGGGAGACTACGGCGCGGCCCTGGCCGTCGGCGAAGGACAACCGGCGGGCAACACGCTCTCGTTCGGTGGCCCGCACTTCGGCTTCCTAGCCGCCCGGGCCGACCTCGTCCGGCGCCTGCCGGGGCGGATCGTGGGCGAGACGGTGGACGCCGCGGGCGAGCGCGGCTATGTCCTCACCCTGCAGACCCGGGAGCAGCACATTCGGCGGGAGAAGGCGACGTCCAACATCACCACGAATCAGACGCTGCTCGCGCTCGGCGGCCTGGTCTACCTGACCTGGCTGGGCCCGCAGGGGCTGCGCGAGCTGGGGGAGCTCTGCCTCTCGCTGACCGAGTACGCGAAGAAGCGTCTCGTCGAGCGAGCGGGACTGGAGCTCGTGTTTCCTGACAAGGCAACGTTCAGGGAGGTTGCCATCCGGGTCGGACGGAACGCGCGCCAGGTCGTAGCGGCGGCGCGCGAGCGCGGTGTCCACCCCGGCTACGCCCTCGGACGGGACTACGAGGGGCTGGACGATGCCCTGCTCGTGGCCGTCACCGAGCGGCGCAGCCCGGCGGAGATCGACCGGCTGGCCGAGGTGCTGGCCGAGGTCGCCGGATGAAGGCCGGGCCGTGCGGCTGATCTACGAGAAGTCGCGCCCCGGGCGGCGCGCCTCGCTGCTGCCCCGCCCGGCGGGGCTGCCCCGAGTCGAGGTGCCGGAGGAGCTGCGGCGGACGGAGCCGCCCCGTCTGCCCGAGGTCTCGGAGCTCGAGCTCGTGCGGCACTTCACCGAGCTCTCCCGGCGCAACTTCGGGGTCGACACGGGCTTCTACCCGCTCGGGTCGTGCACGATGAAGTACAACCCGCGCGTCAACGAGCGGCTCGCGGCGCTCCCGGGCTTCGCCAGGCTGCACCCCCTGCAGGAGGAGGAGGGCGCCCAGGGAGCGCTCGAGCTGATGTGGCGGTTGCAGGAGATCCTGGCCGAGGTGACCGGCCTGGACGCCGTCTCGCTGCAGCCGGCGGCCGGCTCGCAGGGCGAGCTGACCGGGTTGCTGCTCGTTCGCGCCTACTTCGCCTCGCGCGGCGAGGGCGAGCAGCGGCGCCGGGTGGTGATCCCCGACACGGCGCACGGCACGAACCCCGCCTCGGTGACGATGGCCGGCTACGAGCTGACGCCGGTGCGCACCGACGCGCGGGGCAACGTCGACCTCGCCGAGCTGCGTGAGAAGGTGGACGAGCGGACCGCGGCCCTGATGCTGACCAACCCCTCGACCCTCGGCCTGTTCGACGAGCACATCGAGGAGATCGAGCGGATCCTCCACGGCGCGGGGGCGTTGATGTACTACGACGGGGCGAACCTCAACGCCGTCTGCGGCATCTCGCGCCCGGGCGACATGGGCTTCGACATCGTGCACATCAACCTGCACAAGACGTTCTCGCAGCCGCACGGCGGCGGCGGGCCCGGCGGAGGCCCGGTCGCGGTCCGCGGCATGCTCGAGCCCTTCCTGCCCGTGCCGGCCGTGGTGCGGCGGCCGGACGGCCGCTTCGGCCTGGAGTACGACCGCCCGCAGACGATCGGCAAGGTGCGCGGGTTCACGGGACCGTTCGGCGTCTTCGTCCGCTCGTACGCCTATATCCGGATGTGGGGCCCCCGTCTGCGCGAGATGTCGGAGGCCGCCGTGCTGAACGCGAACTACGTGCTCGCGCGGCTGCGAGCCGCCTACGACCTGCCCGTCGACCGGCGCTGCATGCACGAGCTCGTCCTCTCGGCGCGCACGCTGAAGCGGGAGCACGGCTGCACGGCCCTCGACGTCGCCAAGCGCCTCATGGACTACGGCTTCCACCCGCCGACGATCTACTTCCCCCTGGTCGTTCCCGAGGCGCTGATGATCGAGCCCACCGAGAGCGAGACCAAGGAGACGCTCGATGCCTTCTGCGACGCGATGCTCGCCATCGCGCGCGAGGCGGCGGAGCAGCCGGAGCTGCTGCGGCAGGCGCCGCACGGCCAGCCCGTGCAGCGGCTCGATGAGGTGCGGGCGGCGAAGCAGCCGGTCGTCGTGTACGGCTTCGAGCGCCACCCGCAGGTGGTCGGCGTGGTGCGGGCGCTCGCCGCCGACGCGCCGGGCGGCGCCTGAGCGGCTGGCTACGGGGCGAAGGCGGGCCGCGCGAGCTCGGCGACCCGCTCCGGGGCGAGGTCGGTCGCGGCCTCCCAGTGCAAGCGCTCGCTCCACATCGCGTCCGAGCGTTCGGCGGCGCCGACGTAGGCGCGGGCGACGAGGCGCAGCAGCAGGACCTCGCGGCCCGGGACGCCGTAGAGGGCGAGGTTGAAGCTCTGGAAGCCGAGCCGGTCGTACACCCCGAGCCCGGCGGCGAGACCGCGGGCCAGCGCCTCGATTCGCGGCTCGGGGAGCTCGTGCAGCGAGCCGGCGCCCTCGACGACGGCGCGGAGCTCCGCAGGGCCGAGCGGCGCGAAGGCCGCCAGCCAGTGCACGCCGTCAGCCGAGGCGAGCAGGCGGGCGCCGTCGGCGCGCTCGGCCTCGAGGTAGGCGCGCAGGCGCCCGGGCGGCAGCTCCGCCAGCAGCCGCTGCATCGTCGTCGGCTGGGGATGGGCACTGCCCTGCAGGTGGGGGTGGAAGATCGAGCTGCCCGAGGGGGCAAGATGGTTGGCGTTCACGCTCAGCCACCTCGCGGCCGGGTCGTGGGCGCGCACGGCACGGCCGAACTCGCGCTGGGCGAGGAGGTTGCCGGCGACGAGCGAGGGCGTCAGCTCGGCGAGCGGCAGCAGGTGCCGACGGGGCGAGTAGACGGAGACCGCGCTCCACTTCGCGTAGGGGACGAGATTGGGGAAGAGGACGGCCTCGCCGGCGGCGATCCGTCCCTCCGGCCAGAGCTCGGGCGGGAAGCGCGGCGTCTCGCCGTCGATCCGCTCCGGGCAGAACGGGCAGCCCTCCCGGGTCGCCGCCGCCAGGCGCTCGAGGTCGTGGCGGGCGGGCGGCGGGAAGCTCTCCGGCGGCAGGATCCGCGCGCTGTGGCCGGTGAGCGGGTCGCGGCGCGCCTCGACCTGCATCCGCGTCCGCTCGAAGCCGCGCCGCGGGTCGAGCAGCTCGGCCGTGAACGTCTCGCGCTCGAAGGCGAGACGGCTCATCCGGCAGCGACGGCGGGACGCGCTCGCCGGCGCTCCCGGGCTGCGGCGGCGAGCTGGCCGCAGGCGGCCTCGATGTCGCGGCCTCGCGTCAGGCGCACCGTGACGGGCACCCGGGCCCGTTCCAACTCGCGCCGGAAGGCGGCGATCCGTTCTCGCGGCGACGCCTCGTAGCGGCCCGTCGGGTTGTAGGGGATCAGGTTGACCTTGAACCGCTCGCGCCCGAGGAGCTGCGCGAGCGCCCGGGCCTGCGCAGGCGAGTCGTTGACGCCGCCGAGCAGCACGTACTCGACGAAGACCCGCCGGCGCGTCCGCTCGGCGTGGCGGCGGCACTCCGCCACGATCTCGCCGATCGGGTAGCGGTCGTTGACGGGCATCAGCTGCGAGCGCAGCTCGTCGTCGGGCGCGTGCAGCGAGAGGGCCAGCCGGATCGGCTCCCGCACCTCGGCGGCGAAGCGGCGCAGGCCGGGCAGCCAGCCGACCGTGGAGACCGTCGTCCGGCGGGACGTCACGCCGAGGTCGGGTAGCCGCCTGGCGGCCGCCAGCACCGCGTCGAGGTTCAGCAAGGGCTCGCCCATCCCCATGAACACGCAGTGGTCGATCGGTTCCTGGCGCCGGAAGTGGAGGGCCTGGTCGACGATCTCCCAGGCCGTGAGGTTGCGGCCGAAGCGCATCGCGCCCGTCGCGCAGAAGGTGCACGTGAGCGGGCAGCCCGACTGCGCGGAGAGGCAGACCGAGCGCCGCCCGTCCCGGTAGCGCATCAGCACGGCCTCGACCGGATGGCCGTCGGCGGTGCGGAAGAGCGCCTTGCGCGTGCCGTCGCGGGAGACTCGCTCGGCGTCCAGCGTGAGGGTCGAGAAGGGCACCGTCTCCGCGAGGGCAGCGCGCAGGGCCCGCGGCAGGGTCGTCATCGCCGCGTAGCCGGCCGCGCCCCGCGCCGTCCATTCCCACACCTGGCGGGCCCGGAAGGCGGGCTCGTCCCGCTCGCGCAGCGTCCGTTCCAGAAGGGTCAGGTCCACCCGGCTACGGTAGCGTGGCCGTCGTGGACGACCTCGTGGACGACCTGATCGACCTGCGCTCCGACACCGTGACGAAGCCGACGCCGGGCATGCTCGCCGCGATGGCGCGAGCCGAGGTCGGCGACGAGCAGGAGCGGGAGGACCCGACCACCAACGAGCTGCAGCGCCGGCTGGCGGAGCTGCTCGGGCACGAGGCGGCCCTCCTGCTGCCGACGGCGACGATGGCCAACCAGGTGGCGCTGCGCGCGCTCAGCCGCCCCGGCGGGAAGCTGGTGGCCGAGGAGCGGACGCACGTCCTGATCTACGAGTGGGGCGGGCCGGCGATCCACTCCGGGCTCGTGATGCAGGGGCTCGCCGGCGAGGCGGGCCGGCTGGCCCCGGAGCAGATCGAGCAGCTCGAGGACTTCGGGCCGGGCAGCGTGCTCGTGCTGGAGAACACGCACCGCAGCTCGGGCGGTCGGGTCTGGCCGCTGGAGGAGTTCCGGGCGGTCGCCGAGGTTGCCCGATCCAGGGGGGCGGCCGTGCACCTCGACGGGGCGCGCCTGTTCAACGCGGCGGTCGCGTCTGGGCTGCCACCCTCCGCCTGGGCGTCGCTGGCCGACACGGTCACGGTCTGCTTCTCCAAGGGGCTCGGCTGCCCCTTCGGCGCCGTCCTCGCCGGCTCGGCGGAGACGATCGAGCGGACCTGGGAGGGGAAGTTCCTCTTCGGGGGCGCCCTGCGGCAGTCGGGGGTGCTCGCGGCTGCGATGCGTTACGCGCTCGAGCAGCACGTCGAGCGGCTCGCCGACGACCATGCCCGCGCGAAGCGGCTCGCGGAGGGGCTGGCGCTCGACCCCGACGACGTCGAGACGAACTTCGTGCCGCTCCCGGATGCGCCCGGGCTGGCCGGCCGCCTGCGCGAGCGGGGCGTCCTCGTCGGCGACCTGCGGCCCGGCTGGCTTCGCGCCGTCACCCACCTCGACGTCGGCGACGAGGAGATCGAGCTCGCGATCGAACGGATGCGGGAGGTCGTCGCTGTCCGGGCGTGAGCTGCCGGAACGTCTCGCCCGGCGGCTCGAACGGCTCGTACGGAGCGCGCAGCGGGAGCAGCGGTTGCCGAGCCTCGCTGCGGCCGTCCTGCGCGACGGACGCGTGGTCTGGGAGCTGGCCGTCGGGGCTGCGGACGTCGACTCGGAGGTCGAGGCGACGCCCGCCACCCAGTACCGGATCGGCTCGATCACGAAGACGTTCACGGCTGCGGCGATCCTGCAGCTCCGCGACGCGGGCCTGCTCGACCTCGAGGACCCGCTCGACCGGCACCTTCCCGGCGCAGCACACCGGCCGACGATCCGCCGCCTGCTCTCGCACGCCTCCGGCCTGCAGCGCGAGACGCAGGACGACTCCTGGCTCACGCTCCGCTTCGCGCCGGCGGACGAGCTGCTCGAGACGCTGGCGCAGGCGGAGCAGGTGCTTCCCGCTGGGGCGCGCTTCCACTACTCGAACCTGGCCTACGCCCTGCTCGGGATCGTCGTGGAGCGCGTCTCGGGGCAGCCGTACCCCGCCTACCTTCGCGAGCGGCTGCTGGAGCCGCTCGGCCTGCGCAGGATCGGCTTCGAGCCCCAGCCGCCCGCCGCGACCGGCTACCTCCTGCAGCCGTACGCCGATGGGGTCTGGAGGACGATCGAGGTGGGGACGGGGGCCTGGCAGTCCGCCGGGCAGCTTTGGGGCACCGCCACCGACCTCTGCCGCTGGGGCGCGTTCCTCGCCGACGCCGACGAGTCGGTGCTCGCCCGCTCGAGCGCCGAGGAGATGTGGACCGTGCAGACGATCGACGACCACGAGCGCTGGCAGGCCGGCTACGGGCTGGGCCTGCAGCTGTGGCGCGACGGCGAGCGGATCCTCGCCGGCCACGGCGGCTCGATGCCCGGCTTCATCGCCCGGCTCTGCATCTCCCCGCGGGAGAAGGTCGTCGCCGCCGCCCTGAGCAACGAGAGCGGCGCCAAGCTCGGCGAGCTCGGCCTCGCGCTCGTCCGGGCCACCGTCGAGGAGTGGCCGGTCGGACCGGAGCCGTGGCGGCCCGGCGCGCCCCCGCCCCCCGACGTCGTGCCCCTACTCGGGATCTGGTTCATGGAGGCCTCGCGTCTGGTCTTCCGCTGGCGCGACGGGCGGCTCGAGGCGCGCTCGGAGGAGGCGCAGGATTGGGAGCCCTCCTCGCTCTTCGAGCGCGAGACGGCGGATCGCTGGCGCACGGTCTCCGGGCCCGAGCAGGGGGAGGCGCTGCGGATCGAGCGTGCCTCCGATGGCTCGGTCGAACGCCTCGTCTGGGCCGGCTACCCGGTCACCCGGGAGCCGGGCCCCTGGCGCGCCGCCGAGCGGGGCTGACCGCCGGCGCGGCTACTCGTACTGGAGCGCCTTGAGGATGTTCAGCCTCGCCGCCCGCCGGGCCGGCAGGACCGCGGCGAGCAGGCCGGCGCCGATCGCGGCCACGACGAAGACGACGAGGGTGCCCCAGGGGATCGTGAAGGCGGGGTACTCGATCGCCTTGCCGACCATCAAGGCGAGGACGATCCCGAGCGGAATCGCGAGCGAGGCGCCGATCAGCGCCGTGACCACGCTCTCGTGCCGGATCATTCGCCGCACCTGGCGGCGGCTCATGCCGACCGCGCGCAGCATCCCGAGCTCGCGCGTCCGCTCGAACACCGTCAGCACGAGCGTGTTCACGATCCCGAACAGGCTGATCACGATCGAGAGCGAGAGCAGGACGTAGAGCAGGTTGAGGAGCGTGTCGATGCCGGCCTCCTGGTTGTGCTTGAACTCGCTCTCGGTCTGGATCTTCGCCTCGGGGTACGGCCGCAGCGCCCGCTTCAGGCGTTCGGTGGCCGCCGCCGTCACACCGCCGCGCACGTCGACGAACGTGTACACGTTCTGCGGGTTCTGGAAGGAGGCGTCGAAGCGGCGTGTCGAGATCGTCACGTCTCCGTAGGGGGAGCCTCCCTTCGGCGCTGCGAAGACGCCGCGGACGACGAGCCGCAGGATGCGGCCGGTCGGGGTCTCGACGGCGAGCCGCGAGCCGGTCGCCAGGTGGTGCTTGGCGGCGAAGCCCTTGCTCAGGAAGGCGCCGTTCCAGCCAAGCCGGGCCGGCACCGCCGGCGAGCCCTGCACCCAGCGCACCGAGATGACCTTCGAGATGTCGCCGGCGACCCCGGTCAGGCCGATCCGGCTGCCGAAGGCGCGCCCCAGCCCGGCCCGCACTCCCGAGACGACCGTCACGCCCGGCACCTGCCGCAGGGCCTCGGCGGGACCGACCGGGATGGGCGAGAAGTTGTCGGTCGCGGTCAGGGCATAGTCGGCGCGGAAGGTGGCGTTGACCGCGCTCTCGAAACGATGCTTGAGCCCGGCGGCGAGCACCGCGACGAGCGTGACGAGCGCGAGGCCGATCATCAGGGCCGAGGCGGTCGAGGCGGTCCGCTGCGGGTTGCGCATCGCGTTGCCGCGCGCGAGCTGCCCGGCCGCGCCCGCGAGCCTGGTGGCTGGCCAGCCGAGCGCGCGCGCGAGCGGCGGCACGAGCGTCTTGGCGAGCATCGCGACGCCGAGGAAGGCCGCCGCCGCGCCGATCCCGAGCGCGAGCAGGCGGTCGGTGGTCGAGAGGCCGCCGGCGAACAACCCGCCCAGCATCACGGCGGCCGCGGCCACGAGCGTCAGCAGCGCGGCGTGGGGGCCGAAGCGCGCGAAGCGCGACTCCGGCAGCACGGCCCCCTCGCGCACGGCGGCGATCGGCGGCACCCGCGTCGCCCGGATCGCGGGTCGCAGCGCGGCGAGGACGGTGACCAGGATGCCGACGACGAGCGCGACCACGATGGTGCGGGTGGCGAAGACGGTGGCGGCCTGCGGCAGGTCGATCCCGAAGGAGACGAACAGGGCGTTCAGCGCCTTGGCCAGCCCGAGACCCGCGAACAGTCCAGCGACGGAGGCGATTGCCCCCATGACGAAGGCCTCGATCAACACGGAGGCGAGCACCTGCCGCCGGGTCGCGCCGAGCGTCCGCAGCGTCGCCAGCTCGCGCGTGCGCTGGGCGATCGTGATCGAGAGGGTGTTCGCGATCACGAAGGTGCCCACGAACAGGGCGACCCCGGCGAAGGCGAGCAGGAAGTCCTGGATGATGGAGAGGAAGCCGTTCGTGTCCTTCGTCGCCTGCTGGGCCTGGGCCTGGCCACTGCGTACCTGCGCCGTGGGCGGCAGCAGCGGCTCGATCTCCCGCACGAGCTGCTGCGGCGTCGTCCCGGCCTTGGCCGCGACCGAGATCGAGTCGAGCTTGCCCTCCTTGTGGAAGATCCGCTGGGCGGTCGGAAAGTCGAAGATGGCCATGGTCGCTCCGCCGATCGACGAGACGCCGCCGATCCGCACGATCCCGCTGATCCGGTAGCGGCGCTCCGGGCCGCGGGCGATCACGCCGATCGACTGCCCGACCCGGTAGTGCTCCTTGGCGGCCGTGTTGGCGTCGATCGCGACCTCGTGCGGGCCGACCGGCCAGCTTCCCGCCACGAGCTGCAGCGGGTTGAACCGCTGGTCGCCGTGCGGGTGGACGCTGAAGGCGAGCGGCGGCGCCCCGTGGCCGGAGATCACCTTCCCGTCCCGGCCCACGAGGTAGGCGTAGTCGGCGATCCCTCCCTGGGCCTCGGCGACCCCGGGCAGCCGCCGCACCTTGGCGAGCAGCGAGGCGGGGAAGGAGGGCGGCAGCGTGCCGTTGCGAGTGTCGTTGCCGATCGCACTGCGGCCGCTGACGACGGCGTCCGTGTGCCGGTAGACGTTGGTGAACAGCGTCCCGAACGCCGACTTGATCGTGTCCGTGAGCACGTACGTGCCGCTGATCATGGCCACGCCGAGGACGACCGCGACCGCCGTCAGGGCCGCCCGCAGCTTCCGCCCTGCCAGGCCCCTGAGCGCGACCCCGATCACTGCAGCTCGGACATGACCGCGAGCACGTCCGCCGCAGCCGCCTCCCGCAGCTCCTTCACGATCAGCCCGTCCGCCAGGAAGAGGATCCGGTCGGCGATGGACGCCGCTCGCGCCTCGTGCGTGACCATCACCGTCGTCTGCCCGTAGCTGTCGGTCGAGGCCCGCAGCAGCTCCAGGATCTCGCCGCCGGTCTTGGAGTCGAGGTTGCCGGTCGGCTCGTCGGCGAACAGGATCGTCGGCCGCGTGACGAGGGCGCGGGCGATCGCCACCCGCTGCTGCTGGCCGCCGGAGAGCTCCGACGGGCGGTGACGGCGCCGGTCGGCGAGGCCCATCTGCACGAGCAGCGCGTCGAGCCAGGCGCGGTCGGGCTTGCGCCCGGCGATCGCCAGCGGCAAGACGACGTTCTCCTCGGTGTCGAGCATGGGCAGCAGGTTGAAGAACTGGAAGACGAAGCCGATGTGCTCGCGCCGCAGGCGCGTCAGCTTCGCGTCGTCGAGGCCGGTGATCTCGGTGCCGGCGACCGAGACCGTGCCCGCAGTCGGCCGGTCGAGGCCGGCGAGGATGTGCATCAGCGTCGACTTGCCGGAGCCGGACGGCCCCATCACCGCCACGAGCTCGCCGGCGCGAACCTCGAGGTCGACGCCGCGGAGCGCGTCGACGGCCGTCGCGCCCTGCCCGTAACGGCGCGAAACCCCCAGTGCCTCGACCGCCACGGTCGTCGGGGCGGCGAGGCTCGACTCTTCCCGCAGCGCCATTCGCGCCACCCTAGCGAACGTCGGCCGCGGCTCAGCGGCCGGGGCCGAGCAGGAAGCCCAGGACCGCCGCGGCGTAGGCGGCGACGAGCAGGGCGCCCTCGCTGCGCAGCGAACGGCCGTCCCGGACGATGGCCGCGACGAGGACGACGGAGCCGGCGAGGGCGACGAGCTCGCTCCAGCGGAAGGCGAGCGCGAGCGGGTGGGCGAAGGCGAGCGAGAGCAGCATCACGACCGGCAGGACGAGCAACGCCACCTGGGCACTCGACGAGACAGCGATCTCGGTGGCCAGGCGCATGTTGCCGCTCCGGGCGATCAGGATCGCGCCGCCGTGCTCGGCGGCGTTGCCGACGATCGCGACGATCACGATCGCGATGAAGAACTCGCTCAGCCCGACGGCGGCTGCGAAGGCGTGCAGCGAGTGGACGAGGATCTCGCTCACCCAGGCGGTCGCGCCGGTCGCCACGGCGAGCACGACGAGCGCCCGCATCAGCGACCAGGAGCCGGCGCTTGGCGCCTCCCGCTCGCTGCGGTGGTGGCGGCGCAGGTTGCGGCCGACCACCACCCCGTACAGCACGAGGAGGCAGATCGCGACCGGCACCGAGGCGACGACCACGGCGTGCCGCTCGGGCGGGCCGGTGTACCCGAGCGCGGCGGGGGCCGAGAGCGCGACGACCGCGACGCCGACGAGCCGAACCTGGGCGAGCAGCGAGCGGCGGTCGATCAGGGCGCCGTCGGGGCCGGCCAGCTGGGTGACGCCGAGCACGAGCAGGAGGTTGGAGATCACGCTGCCCGAGAGCGAGCCGCGCACCACGACCGGCAGGTTCGCGGCGAGGGCGAAGAGGGCGACGATCAGCTCGGGGGCGTTGCCGAAGCTCGCGTTCAGGAAGCCGCCGATCCCGGGACCGGTGTGCTCGGACGCCTGCTCGGTCGCCTCGCCGATCAGCCAGGCGAGTGGCACGAGGGCGACGGCCGAGAGGACGAACAGGGGGACGTCGCCGGCGTCGGTCAGCTCGTCGACGCAGACGGTGAGGGGGGCCAGCAGCAGCGACGTCCAGAGAAGCCGTCGGACCACCCGGCAAGCCTAGAGAGAGCCGCCGGCTGGGAGGAGACGGTCGGCCTCGGACGCCCGTCCGTCGCGCCACTACCTCGATTCCGCCCCGTTGTCAAGTCTTGCGGAGGTCGGCGGCCGCTCGGACAATGCGTAGCGTGAACCCCGAGCAGGCTGCGGCGACGCTTCCGCTCCGTCCCCAGGATGAGGCGGAGTGCCGGCGCTGCCCCGTGCACTGCGAGAAGGTCGTCTACCCGGCGGCGTGCCTCGAGCGGTCCTGTCCGTTCGCCT
>Ga0209810_1001543_pt1 | contig 33903 bp, 33 predicted proteins | sample Coa_R1_7_FD_187159 | JGI IMG/M metagenome (GOLD analysis project Ga0209810, IMG submission 187159) | Surface soil microbial communities from Centralia Pennsylvania, which are recovering from an underground coalmine fire - Coalmine... | ecosystem: Environmental > Terrestrial > Soil > Unclassified... | reverse complement strand
GGCGCGCGGCGTACAATTTCTCCACAATTCCACCGACCGCGCGAACGGCGCCCGTGAGTGACACTTCGCCCGTCACCGCGACGTCCTGCGGCAGCGGCGTCTTCGTGAGCGCGCTGTGCAGCGCGACGAAAAACGCGAGCCCCGCGGACGGACCGTCGATGTTCCCGCCGCCGATCACGTTGACGTGCAGGTCGCAGTCGGAAGGATCGATCCCGCTCACCGCGCGCACGACCGAGGCCGCGTTGAAGACGGCGTCGCGCGCCATCGATCCCGCCGTGTCGTTGAAGCGGACCGTGCCCTTGTGCGGCTCTCGCGCGGGGAACGCCGCGGCCTCGATCTCGACGATGCTGCCGACATACTGCAGCACGCCGAGTCCGTGCGCCTTGCCGATCTCGCGCACGCGCCGCGCGCGCGCCGGCGTGTGGCGCACGATGCGCCCGGCCTGCACGACGTCGAGCACGTCGTGCTCGCCGACGACCGCGCCTTTCACCCCGCCCGCACGCTCGAGCGCGTGCCCGTAGGCGTCGGCGAGCACCTGCACGGCCTTGCGCCCTTCGATCGTGTACGAGGCGATCAGCTCGGCGACGCCCTTCGCGATCCGCGCGTTGAGCCGCTGCGCCGCCTCGCGCACGATCCGCGCCACCTGCGCCGCGGTGAGCGGATCGAAGAACACCGCGCCGCACCGCGAGCGGATCGCCGCGTCGATCGCCTCCGGGTCGCGCGTCGTCGCGCCGATGAGCACGAAATCCGCGGGCGCGCCGTCGCGGAAGAGCTTCTTCACGTACGCGGGCACGTTCGGGTCGTGCTCGTCGTAGTACGACGACTCGAACGTGACGCGCTTGTCCTCGAGCACCTTGAGCAGCCGCGTCTGCATGACCGGATCCATCTCGCCGATCTCGTCGATGAACAGCACGCCGCCGTGCGCGCGGGTCACCAGACCGAGCTTCGGCTCGGGGACGCCGCTCTCGGAGAGCTCGCGGCGCGCGCCCTGATAGATCGGATCGTGGACGCTTCCGAGGAGCGGGTTCGTCGTCTCGCGGTGGTCCCAGCGCAGCGTCGGCCCGGCCGCTTCGACGAACGGCGCGTCGGCGGCGAACGGGGCGTGCGCGCGCTCCTTCGCGAGCTGCAGCGCGAGCCGCGCGACCGTCGTCTTTCCGACGCCCGGCGGGCCGTAGAGAATGACGTGCTGCGGATACGGCGAGGCGAGCTTCGCGATGAGCGCCTTGATCGCGGCTTCCTGGCCGACGACCTGCTCGAGCGTGCGCGGACGCAGCACGTCGAGCGCGGCGCGCGCGAGCTTCCGCGCGTCCAGCGCTTCGAGCTCGGCGAGCCGCTTCTGCGTCGCGGGCGTCTCCGGGCCCGCCTCTTCGCGCAGCGCTTCGAGCTTCAGCTCGCGCAGATACTCGTGATGCCGCGCGACCATCTTCGCGTTGATCTTCGTCTCGAGACGGTCGCCGACGCTGTGCTGCGCGACGAGATCGGCGAGCCGGTCCTCGATCTCCGCGATGACTTTCTTGTACTGCGCCTTCGCGGGCCGCGTCTCGAGCGTCGGGTCCTCGAAGACCAGCCGCTGAAGCGCCAGCAGGCGATCCGGGATCGCCTGCGAGCGCATCTCTTTCAGCGTGCCGAGCTTGCCGGCGCGCATCACGACCTTGTCGGCGCCGAGCGCGTCGGCGAGCACGTCGTAGAGCGCGCCGATCTCGCGGCGGAGCTTCTCGTCGGCGCTCGTCCGTCGCACGTTACGCCGGCCCGCCGTCAGCGCTGCGCGACGACCTGAACCGCCGACTTCGCGACGATGTTGTTCCCCAGACGGATCTCGATCGGGTAGGTCCCGAGCGCCTTGATCCCGTCCTTCATCTCGATCTTGTGGCGGTCGATCGTGACGCCGAGCTGCTCGTGGAGCGCCTCGGCGACCTGCGCGTTCGTGACCGTCCCGAAGAGCCGGCCGTTGCCGCCCGCCTTCGCGGCGACGCGCACCACGGTCTGCTCGAGCTGCGTCGCGACGTCCTGAGCGTTGGCGACCTCTTCGGCCTGTTTGCGCTTCTTGGCGTTCTGCTGCTGCTCGAGCTGCTTCATCGCGCCCGGCGTCGCGACGACGGCGAGCTTCTTCGGCAGGAGGAAGTTGTTCGCGTAGCCGTCTTTGACGTCGACGACGGCGCCGCGGTTCCCGAGCGGCTTGACGTCGTTGGTGAGGATGACCTTCACGGCGGCGCTCCTACTGGACGACGAACGGGAGGAGAGCGATGATGCGCGCGCGCTTCACTGCGGTCGTGAGTGCCCGCTGGTGCGAGGCGCAATTGCCCGAGATGCGGCGCGGGAGGATCTTGCCGCGCTCGCTGATGTACTTGCGCAGGCGCGTCGTGTCTTTGTAGTCGAGCGAGTCGATGCGCTCGGCGCAGAACGTGCAGACCTTGCGCTTCGGCCGGCGATCTTTTTTCGCGGCCGCGCGCTTGCCCTTCGGAGGAGGCATGTTCGGTGGGGTGACCTTTCGGTGATGTAGGTGGTGAACGGCCGGGTCGAGCCCGGCCCTACAACACGTGACGTCCGCGGACGCCACGACCCCCGTCGCCCCTTCGGGAAACGGGTGCCGCCCGGGGGCAGCGACGGACACTATAGCACGCCGGGAACGGCCGCACCACCCCGCCGGTCGCAGCTCGGGACGGAGGCTCGCTCAGTCCGACCCTCGTGCCGTCCGGGCGAAAGCGACCGGGTGCTTCCGCCCGGACGGGAGACGATGCCTTCGCGCCTCAGTAGGGATTGAAGCGCTCCGGGCCCTTCGCCCACGACTGAGCTGCGATCTTCCACGCGCCGGCGTCCTTCCGCAGCGACAGCGTGAACGAACCCGACTCGCTGTACGTCTTGCCGGCGATCTTCCCGCTGAAGAGCGCGGGAAAGATCACGTACGCGCGCGAGCCGTCGACGTAGAGATACGACGGTGCTCCGGGCGCGACGTTGGCGTCGGCGATCTTCAGGGCGACGAGCGCCTTGTCGAGGTCCGAGACGTACCGCTTCCCCGCGTCCGCGCCGGTCCACTCGTAGGGCGAGAACTCGTCGACGATCGTGCTTTCCGCGGTGTACAACGAACGCACCGATGCGGCGTCGCGGGTCCTCAGGGCATGAATCAATCCCGCGACCGCGTTCATCAACGCGGCTTTCTCGCGAGCGTCGGCGACGTGCTGGGCGGCGGTCGCCGCGGCCGGCGCGCACATCGCGACGGCGAGCAGCAGAGCGACGAGACGATACGAGAACCGCATGAGAACCTCCTGACGGATTCGTGCTGAGATGAAGGCTGTGCGGCGACCCCACCACGCCGCTGCGCCCGCGGCGAGAGCTGCGACCTGCACGGTCGTGCCGTCGATGATCGCGTAGCCGCCGGCGATCGCGGAGGGCGGGTTGCCCGAGGTCACGTGGAAGAACGGGGTCTTCGCGGCCCAGAGCCAGTTCGAGAACGACGTCCCGCAGATCTCGATCGTGCTCGTGGCGACGAACATCGCGGCGAAGAGCAGTCCGCGCCGGCCGCGCAGCGCCCAGGCGAACAGCGGCAGCCAGATCGCGCCGTGGACGTCGAGCCGTCCCGTGCGCGCCGCCAGCACCGTGAGTCCGGCCAGCGTCCAGACGAGCGCGAGCGCGAAGACCGTGACGACGACGTGCCGCTCGAAGCGTCTGATCCACGGCGTCGCCACGCAGCCGGCGGCGAACGCGTAGACCAAACCGTGTCCGAACGGCACGAACGCCGGAACCGCGCCGAAGCGGTAACGATAGCCGCCCCACACCTGCGAGCCGAGCAGCTCGAAACCCGTCGCGACGACGACGCACGTCCACGCGGTGCGCCGCTCGTCGGGCGGCAGCAGCCGCGCCGTGGCGACCAGCACCGCGAGCGTGCATGCGCCGAGCACGTATTGCCACGGCCACGGCTGCGCGAGCCGCGCGTCGACCCACAGCATCAGGGGCGCGTACGCGAGCACGCCGGCGAGGACCCAGGCCGGCATGCGCGCCGGCGCGTTCGCGTGCATCGCCTCAGTGCGCCGGCTGAACGATGTCGGCTTTGAGCGGGGCCAGCGCGGCGCCGAGATCCCGCCGTTCGGCCGGACCGACCTTGAACGTGTCGAGCGTCGCGTTGAGATCGACGAGCGCCGCCTGCCAGTCGTCGTCGGTGATGCCGAGACCCTTGTGCGCGGTCTTCATGTCGCGTCCGAGGTAGACGCACGGTCCGCCGGCCGCGGCGCAGAGCTGGTCGACGACGAGCTGGCGCACCCGCGCCTTCGAGTTGTCGCTCAGGCCCGTGAAGAACCGCTGCAGCTTCGGATCGGTCGCGAGACGGCGGATGAAGTCGTCGGTGACGGCCGCGATGCCGTCGTAGCCGCCCAGGCGGCGATACAGCGACTGCGCATCCGGCTGCATCGGGGCCGCCATCTGCGCTTGCGCGATGACCGCTCGCGGCGGCGGGAGAGGGACGGCCGGACACGACGATCCGAGCGCCGCGCTGATCGCGAGCATGCAAAACTCGATCATGGAAGAAACCTCCGATTAACGTGGTGACGGCGAAGAAAGCCGGCGCGCCGCGAAGGCCGCCGGCGGGAACTCAGGCGGCGACGGCCTCGATCAGCGACTCGCCGGCGAGCGGGATCGTGCGTTCGAGCCGCAGCGCCGCGGCCGCGAAGATCCGCTCGAACTCCGCGCGCGTGCGCTCCCGGCCGCCGCTGGTGATCACGAGCATCTCCAGATCGAGCAGCTTGGCGAGATCGGGCTCGTTGCCGGGGGCGATGAGCGCCTCCGCCGCGTAGACGCGCGCGCCGGAACGCATCGCGGCGCGAACGCGCTCCAGGATGCGCACGCAGCGCTCGTCCGACCAGTCGTGCAGGACGTGGCTGAGCAGGTACGCGTCGCCGGACGGGACCGACGCGAAGAAATCGCCCGCGACGAAGGTGCACCGCGCGCGCAGCGCGGCGGGCGCGGCTTCCGCGGCCGCCGCGATGACGCTCGGACGGTCGAACACGACGCCGCGCGCGTCGCGGCGGCACGCGAGAACCTCCGCGAGCACGGCGCCGTCCGCGCCGCCGACGTCGACGATCGTCGCGCCCGGCGCGAGCGCGACGTGCGGCGCGATCCGCTCGCCGAGCCCGAAGACGAGCCCGCGCATACCGCGCGTGAACGCCGCCTCGAGCTCGGGGACGCCGCGCAGGCACGACCACGCGTCGCGCCCGTGCACGTGCTCGAACGGCGAGTCGCCGCTCCGCACGCCGTACGCGAGCGCGTTGAACGCGGCGCCGTGCTCTTCCGAGGCGAACCAGCGCGCCAGCCCTTCGAGCGAGCCGGGGACGTCGCGCCGCAGCAGCTCGCCGGCGGGCGCGAGCGCGTAGCGTCCGTCGTCGCCTTCGGCGACGACGCCCACCGCGGCCAGCGCCCGCAGCAGCCGCGCGAGCGAGGGTGCGTGCGCACCCAGCTCCCCGGCGAGCGAGGCCGCGTCGCGCGGCCCCGTCGCGAGCGCGTCGGCGAGGCCGAGACGCGCCGCGACGGCGACCGCCGCCGACACCCATCGTCCGGCGAGCAGCTCGAGGATGCGCGCGCGTGAATCCGCCGCGGCGGCGCTCGGCTCGGCGATCATCGGTCCGGCGTCGCGGCCCGCGCCATCGCGGTGGGGTTCGTGTACTCGTACAAAGCGACGACCTTGCCGTCGCGCACCGTGAAGACGAACACGAAGTCCTCCGCGTACGGCTTTCCGGTGACGAGCGACGTGCCGGCGTAGCTGCCGATCACGGCGACGCGCTCGCCGCCGGCGACGAACTGCCGGACGTCGAAGCGCGTCCACGTCACTTCCTGCGCGAGCTGCGTGAAGAACTCGGTCACGCCCGCTTTCCCGTGCTTCGTACCGCCGTGCGGGAGCACGTCGGTCGGGAACGGCGTCCGCCACACGACCGCGTCGTCGACGCGCTCGACGAGCGAGGCGATGTCGCCGCGGCCGAAGTCGCCGAGGACGCCCTGAACGACGGCGAGCGCGTCGCTCGCCGTGTGCGCGGCGGTCATGCCGCACCGTACGCCGCCAGCACGGCGGTCGGGTCGCTGTACTCGCGGAAGGCGACGATCTTGTCGTCGCGGACGCGGAAGACGAACGCGAAGTCCGCGCTCGCGCGCTTCCCGCTCGTGCGGAACGTCCCGTCGTACGTACCGATGACGACGATCGTACCGTCGGCCGTGAGGAAGTCGTGCAGGTCGAAACGCGTGATCTGCACCGTCTCGTCCAGCTCGCGGAAGAACGCCGCGACTTGCTCTTTTCCGCGCCGCGTCCCGCCGTACGGGATCGCGCCGGCCGGGAAGGGCGTCTCCCAGACGATGGCGTCGTCGAGGCGCGCGAGGAGCGCCGGGATGTCGCCGCGCTGGAAGTCGGCCAAACCGCCGCGGACGGCGGTCAAGGGATCCGAAGTGATCATGGTGTCCTTTCCTGGTTCGCGGCGCTCGAACGGCGCCGGGCGGAAAGGAGCGTACGGGCGCGGCGAGCCGCGCGACAGAGTCGCGCTACTCAGGCCGCGCGGAGCGATTACTCAGTCGCGCGCGGCGGCCGCGAGCGCGCCCAGCTCGCGGCGCGAGCCGATGCCCAGCCGGTTGAACACCGACTGCAGGTGGTTGCCCACGGTTCGCTCGCTAAGCCCGAGCCGCGCCGCGATCTCGCGGTTCGAACGGCCGTCGAGCGCGAGCGCCGCGACCTCGCGCTCGCGCGGCGTGAGCGCGTCGAGCGGATCGTCCCCGTGACCCGCGCGCTCCAGCCGCTCGACGTCGCGGACGCAGCCCGCCGTTCGGTACGCCCGCAGCGCGTCGGCGTGGCGCTCGGCGACCTCCAGCGCCCGCGCCCGCGGCAGCTCCCAGCTCAGCTCGCCGTAGCGTTCCGCGGCGAGGCTCGCGCAGCGGACGGCTTCGGCGCGCCGCTTCGCACGCCGCGCCGCGAAGGCGTCGAAGAGCGCGCGCTCCGCCGCGCGCGAGACGTCTCGCGGGCCGGCCTCCAGCAGCGCGCGCGCACGGAGCACGTCGCCGGGCGCGCCGCAGCGCGCGACCTCCGCGCACAGGAACAGCGGCCGCGCCGCGGGGCCGAGCGCGTCGAGCGCCGCGCTCAGCAGCGCGGGGATCGTCGACGTCTCACCGCGCGCTTCGCGCAGGCGGACGAACGCGCACGTCACGTAGCCGATGTCGGCGTGGTCGCCGCCGGCGAGCGTGCGCGCGAGCAGCGTCTCGTCGGCGGCGATCCGCGCGAGCAGCACGTCGTCGCCGGCGTCGAGCGCGATCGGGACGCCGCAGGCGAACGCCCAGGCCGCGAACCGCCGCGGCTCGGGCGCGACGGCGAGCGCGTCGACGAGCGCGGCGCGCGCGCCCCGGACGTCGCCGAAGACGTAGCGCACCCGCGCGAGCGAGAGCAGATCGTTCGAGGTGTGCCAGCGCATCGCGAGCTCGTACGAGAGCGCGGTCGAGGACTCCAGCGCGCTCAGCGCGGTCTCGCGCCGGCCGGTCAGGAACGCGTTCAGCCCGAGATTGTTCTTCGTGCTGACGACGAGCTCGACGTGCGCGATCGACTCGGCGAGCGCGATCGCCTCCGCGTAGTCGTCGAGGAAGCGGTCGTCCCACGCGTCGGCGCGCAGCATCGCCCGCGTGTTGAGAAACACGACGACGCGCTCAGGGTCGCCGTGCGCCCGGAGCGCTTCCGCCGCCTCGAGCTGCCGTTTCGCCTCGGCGGTGCGCCCGGCGAGCTGATGGATCTGCGCGAGCCGGACGCGGACGGCGAACAGCAAGCTCGACGCGCCGGCGGGGGCGACGAGCGCGAGCGCGCGCTCGGCGTCTTCCAGCGCGTCGCGCGGCGCGCCGTCGAACCACCGCAGTCGCGAGCGCAGCAGCAGGAGCCGCGCCTGCCCCGCGCCGTCGCCCGCGTTCGCGTACGCATGCAGCGCGGCGTCGAGCGGCGCGCGGGCACGCTCGGCGTCGCCGTCCCCGAGCGCGGCGGCGGCGAGCTTTTCGTTGAGGCGCGCGCCGGCGTCCGCACCGTCCGGCTGCGCCGTCAACGCGCGCTCGAAGAAGTCGGCCGCGGCGCGGTAGTCGTGCAGCGCTCGCGCGCGATCGCCGGCCGCCTCTTCGTAGCGCTGCGTCCGCTCGGCGTCGCCGGCGAAGCGCCAATGGTACGCGAGGCGGGCCGACTCGACGTCGGCGCGCGACTCCAGCAGCATCCCGATGCGGCGGTGCACGTCGGCGCGCCGGCGTGCCGGCAGCAGCGCCTCGATCGCGGTGCGCGCAAGCGCGTGATGGAAACGCCAGCCCTTGGCGTCGCGGCCGATCAGGTCGAGCCGCTCGGCGCGCTCGAGCGCCTCTTCGACCGCCGCGGCGTCGCTGCCGGCGACGGCGGCGAGGCCCGCGACGTCGATCTCGCCGAACGCCGCGGCCAGCAGGAGCGTCTCCCGGGCCTCGGCGTCGAGCGGCTCCCAGCGCTCGACGATCGGGTACGCGAACGACGGCGTCGCGGCGTCGTCCGCGCCGGCCAGCGCGTCGCGCAGCAGCTCCAGCGCGAACAGCGGGTTCCCTTCCGCGAGCGCGACGATGCGCCGCAGCCGCTCGACCTCCAGCCGGCCGCGGTCGCGCAGCGCCTCGCGCAGCAGCGTCGCGACGTCGCGGTCGGCGAGCGCGCGAAGCAGCACGACGTGCGCGCCGCGGAGCCGCTTTTCGAGCGCCGGGCGGCCCTCGGGCCGCGCCGCGGTGAGCACGAAGAACGCTTCGCCGGCGAGCTCGCCGGCCAGAAACGCGACGAGATCGAGCGACGCGTCGTCGACCCAGTGCGCGTCGTCGACGATCAGCGCGAGCGGCCGCCGCCGCACGAGGCGCCGCGCGGCGGCCGCGACGGTCGCCAGCCGCGCCGCCTTTTGCAGCGCCGCCGACGGGTCGAGGCCGCCCGCGATCGCGCGCAGATCGGCGGCGTCGTCGCGCGACTCGGCGTAGGCGTCGACGGCGCGCGCGATCCCGAGGACGAACGCCGCGTACGGCTCGTTGACCCGCTCCAGCCCGTTCGCCGCGACGACGACGGCGTTCAGCTCGCCGGCGCGCCGCCGCACCTCGCCGATGAGGCGCGTCTTCCCCATCCCCGGCTCGCCCTCGACGCGCACGACGCACGCGTCGCCGCCGCGCACCGCCTCGTCGAGCCGGCGCATGAGAAACGCACACTCGTCGTCGCGCCCGATCAGCCGCGGCGCGACGACCGGCGAAGAGATCATCGCGTTCTCAGCATACTCCCAGATTGCGCCGCTGTCGCCTCCCCGAGCGGAGGCCTCCCGTCCCGCAACGTAGCTGACGCCGATGCGGATCGCGATCGGCGCCGACGACACCGGACCGCTCACCGAGGCGCTCCTCGACGAGCTGGCGCGTCGCGGCATCGAGATCGAGCCGCACGGCGCGCTGCTCGACGACAGCCGCGACTGGGTCTCGGCCGGCCGCGCCGTGGGCGAGGCCGTCGCCTCCGGCCGCGCCGCGCTGGGCATCGTCTGCTGCTGGACCGGGACGGGGATCTCGATCGCGGCGAACAAGGTGGCCGGCGTGCGCGCCGCGTTGTGCGCCGACGCGCCGACCGCCGCCGGCGCGCGCCGCTGGAACGACGCGAACGTGCTGGCGCTCAGCCTGCGCGCCACGAGCCCCGCCGTCGGGGCGGAGATCCTCGGCGCCTTCCTCGAGACCCCGCCGAGCGACGACGCCGCCGACCGCGCCGCGATCGCGTCGCTCGAATAAGTGCTCGCCGCCCTCGCGCTCGCGGCCGCGCTTCAGCGCGCCGCGGCGTCGCCGCCTTCGCCGCCGTTCGTCGACGTCGGAACGCGGCGGCTGTTTCGCTGCACGCCGCGCGACAGCGGGGTCGCGGTCGCCGGCTATTGCGACGTCGTTCGCGTTCCGCTCGCGTGGAGCGATCCGAACTCCGGGACGATCGGCGTCCGGTTCGAGTGGATCCCGGCGGCACGTCCGGGTGCGCGGCAGACGATCGTCGCGCAAACCGGCGGCCCGGGGTTCGCCTCGACGGGTGACGGGGATGCGTTCACGCGGCTGTTCCGGCCGCTTCTGCGCGACCGAAACCTGCTGCTGATGGACGAGCGCGGAACCGGCGCATCGACGCCGATCGACTGCGAGCCGCTGCAGCGTATCGTCGCCCTTCGTCTCTTCACGAACTATCAGTCGGCGGTCGAGCGGTGCGGCGTCGAGCTGAACCGGACGTTTCGCACCCGCGACGGGCGCGGATACGTGCACGCGAGCGAGCTGTTCTCGACGCCCGAATCGGTGCGCGATCTCGCCGCGATCGTCCAACTCCTCAAGCTCGGGCCGGTCGACCTCTACGGCGTCTCCTACGGCACCTTCTTCGCTCAGACGTTCGCCGCCCGCTATCCCGCGATGGTTCGCACGCTGACGCTCGACAGCCCGTATCCGCTCGGTCAAGATCAGATCGATCTGCCGTGGCGCGCCGAGATCCGGTTCGCGCTGGCGACGGTGTGCGCGCGCAGTGCGGCGTGCTCGGCCGCGACGCCGCGCGGTTCGGTGCAGGCGCGCATCCGCCGCGTGATTCGAGAAGCGAACGCCGGACGGATACGGTTACACTCCGCCGGGATGACGGCTGCGCTCGACCGGGTCTTCGCCGAAGCGAGTCTGAGCACACCGCCGATCGAGTACCGCGATCTCGCCGCGGCGGCGCTGGCATTCGAGCGCGGGTACGCCTCACCGCTGTTCCGGCTCATCGAGGAGTCGCGCATCGCGGCGATGCTTCCCCTCGCGCCGCAAGCGTATTCCGCCGGGATGGAGGTCGCGGACGAGTGCACGGTCTACCGCAATCCGTTCGACCTGCGCCTCCCGTTCGCACGCCGCGTACGGCAGCGAAACGACGCGCTGGCGGGCCTTCCGGCCGGAGCGTTCGATCCGCTCACGCTCGCCGGCATCGTCTCGATGCCGGACGAAAGCTTCAACGAGTGTCTTCGCTGGCCGGCGCCCGTGTACGAGGAGGCACTGCCCTCGGCCGTCCCCCTCGTGCCGTCGACGCTTCCCGTCCTGATGCTCTCGGGCGAGCTCGACGCGACGACCGCGCCGGGCGATGCGCGGATCGCGCGCCGGCAGCTCGGCCCGTCGGCGCGCCTGGTGTGGCTGCCCAACACGACGCACGCCTCGAGCACCGGCGACGAGTACGGCTGCGCCGAGCGGATCGTGCGCTCGTTCATCACGACGCCGCAGGCGCCGCCGGACGTCTCGTGCACGGCGCGTATCCCGGAGATTCGCGCCGTCGGCAGCTATCCGCTCTGGGCCGTCCAGCAGCCGCCCGCGGCGAGCCGGCACGGCGATCGTGCGCGGCCCGACGCCGCGCGCGTCGCCGCGCTCGCCGTCGCGACGGTCGGCGACGCCGTCGAGCAGCTGCGCTTCATGTTCGATAACGGCGGGCGCTGCGGGCGGACGCGGTGGTGCGCGCTCGGCCTCCAAGCGGGCTCGGCGATCGCGAACGCACGCTTCGACCGCATCAGGCTCGAAGGCTATCGCCTCGCCGCCGATGCGCCGGTCGACGGTGACGTGACGATTCGGAACGCACGCTTTCGCGGCGCGCCCGGGATCGTCACGGCGCATGTCTCGGTGAGGACCGACGACGCTCCGGCGGCGTGGTGGCCGGCCCCGCCGAGGCGGCTGAAGATCCGCGAGCGGCTCACGCTGCGCTGGGACGAGCGCGTCCCGCGTGCGCAGGCGACGATCGAAGGGACGACGCAGGACGGCCGGCCCGTTCGCGAAACGGCGCCGGCGCCCTGACCGCTGCCGGTCCGTCCGCCCGTCTGGCCCGAGTCTCCCCAGTGCACGTCTTTGTTCGGCGCGTAGACGATTTGGTTCGTTCCTTTCAGGAAACGAGCCGCACCGCGCGTCGTGCGCTAACGCAAGCCGACCGACGCGCGGATCGCGCGGTCGCGCAGGCGGATCGGCAGCATCGCGAGGACGTTGCCGGCTTTCGCGCTCGCGCCGAGGATCGCGTTGGGACGCGGGTGCTTCGCGGTGATCGCCGCGACGACGGCGTTCGTGACCGTCTCGACCGGCATCCCGCGCTTCTCTTCCTGAACGGTGGCGGCGAAGAGCTTGTCGAGCGCGTCGCCGTAGCGCTCGAGCGCCTCCGGCGAGAGCCGCGCGAGAAGACGCTCGCGCGACTCGCGCCCCTTGCGCCAGATCGGCGTCTGCACCGAGCCGGGCTCGATCAGCGAGACCGCGATTCCGGCCGAGCCGAGCTCGATGCGCAGCGCGTCGGTCAGCGCGCGCAGCGCGAACTTCGACGCGCTGTACGGGCCGAGGAACGGCGCGGTGATCCGTCCCGAGGCCGAGCCGATGAACACCAGCCGCCCGCGTGTCGCGCGCAGGAGCGGCAGCATCGCCTGCGTCACGGCGAGCTGGCCGACGACGTTGATCTCGAGCTGCCGGCGCAGCTCTTCGACCGGCAGATATTCGAGTGGTCCCGCCACCGGAACGCCGGCGTTGTTGACGAGCGCGCGCAGCGGGACGCCGCCGGCGGCGACCGTCTGTGCCGCCGCGGCGATCTGCGCCCCGTCGGTGACGTCGAGCATCACCGGGCGAATGCCGGCGTGCAGCGTCGCCACGCGCGCCGCGTCGGCGTCGTTGCGAACGCCGGCGTAGACGACGTAACCGCGCCCCGCGAGCGTGCGCGCGACGTCCTCGCCGATCCCGCTCGACGCTCCGGTGACGACGACCGCTTCGTTCATGCGGGTTCGTTCGCGGGCGAGGCGGCGGCGTCCGCGCGCGCGGCGCGCGCGTCGCGGTTGAGGCGGCGCTGGATCCGCGCGTCGCCGAAGATCAGGTCGATCGCGCCGGGGAACGCCTTCGCCGCCCACACGGCCGGACGGTAGTTCCACGGCACGATGTGCTTGCGGCGCGGCCGCTCGACCGCGCGGACGACCGCGTCGGCGATGATCGCCGGCGACGGCAGGTTCTCCATCGCCGCATTCATCCGCGTCGCGACGAACCCGGGCTCGATGAGCGTAACGGCGATCCCGTCGCTGCGCAGCTCGCGGCGCACCGAGTCGTTCAAGCCGCGCAACCCGAACTTCGAGGCCGAGTACATCCCCATCACGCCGGACTCGCCGGCGATCGAGCCGATGTTGACGATCGATCCGCCGCCCTGCGCGCGCATCACCGGAATCACCGCGTGCATCGTGCGCGCCGGCCCGAGCAGGTTGACCGCGAGCACCTGCTCCAGCTCGTCGTCGCCGCTGTCGATCAGCGAGGGCGCCGAACCGATCCCGGCCGCGTTCACGAGCACGTCGATCCGTCCGAACGCGCGCACCGCCGCCGCGACGAGCGCGTCGACGTCGGCGCGGTTCGTGATGTCGGCCGGCACCACGAGGACGCGCTCGCCGAACGGCGCGAGCTCGGCGGCGAGCGCGTCGAGCAGCGCGTCGCCGAGCGCGGCGAGGACGACCCGCATCCCGCGGGCCAAGAACGCGCGCACCGTCGCCGCGCCGATCCCCCCGGACGCGCCGACGACGACGGCGACACGATGCGAAAGGTTCACGAAGCGCGTCGTTATGGGCCCGTCCCGGCAGGCCCTACCAGACGGTGCAGATCGGCTTCGGCGGCTTGGGGCAGTCGAAGGCGCTGTACCATTCCGGGATGTTGGCGACGGTCTGGTTCACCCGGTCGCGCGGGATCGGGTGCGGGTCGGTCAGGGCCTGATTTCGCATCGCTTCGGGACGCTCGTTCTCCGTCCACGACTGCGCGAAGGCGAGGAAGTACCGCTGCTCCGGCGTGAAGCCGTCGACGCTCTCGTGCGGCTTCCCGGCCAGCGAACGCTCCAGCGCGCGGTAGCCGATCACGACGCCGCCGAGATCGGCGATCGCCTCGCCCGCGACGAGCTTTCCTTGATAATGCACGTCGCCGATCGCGACGGTCCGGTCGAACTGCCGGATCACGCACTGCGCGCGGGCGTCGAATTGACGCAGATCGGCCGGCGTCCACCAGTTGCGCACGTTGCCGTGCAGGTCGAACTTGTGTCCTTGGTCGTCGAACCCGTGCGTCATCTCGTGTCCGACCGTCCCGCCGCCCGTCGCCGCGAGGTTCGCCGCGTCGTCGCCGCTCGGGTCGAAGAACGGACGCTGGAGCTGCGCCGCCGGCAGGACGATCTCGTTGCGCTGGACGTCGTTGTACGCGTTGACCGTCTGCGGCGTCATGCTCCACTCCGCGCGGTTCAGCGGCTTCCCGATCTTCCCGACCTGATACGCGCGATCGAAGACGTGCCCGCGCAGCGCGTTCGCGGCGTACGGGCCGCGCGTCACGTCGTATGCGGCGTAGCTGCGCCAGCGGTCGGGATACCCGACCTTCAACCCCATCGCGTTCAGCTTCGCGAGCGCGTAGCGTTTCGTCGTCGGACTCATCCACGGCAGCGCCGCCATCTCGGCGCGGTACGCGTCGCGGATCCGCACCACCATGTTCGTGGCGATCGCTTTCGCCGGCGGCGGAAACGCCTTCACGACGTACGCCTGGCCGACGGCCTCGCCGAGATAGTCGTTGGTGGCCTCGACGCAACGCTTCCACCGCGGGAGCTGCGCCTTCGTCCCGTTCAGCACGCGCCCGCGGAACGCGAAGTTCTCCTGGTCGAAGCGCTTCGGCAGCTGCGAAGCGTACGCGTCGAGCAGCCGCCAGCGCAGGTACGCGCGCCACGTCGCGATCGGCGCGGTCGCGACCGCGCCGTCGAGCGCGCGCACGAACGAGGGCTCGGCGACGTTCATCGTGCCGGCGGTCGGGACGCGCGCGTCGCGCCAATACGTCGCGAAGCGCAGGTGCGGCGCGAGCGCTTCGATCTGCGGCGCGCGCATCGGGTGGTAGACCGCCGAGGGATCGCGCATCGCGGCCGCCGGCAGCGAGCCGCGCGCCAGCGCGGTCTCGAACGACAGGATCGCGCGCGCGTCGGCGCTCGCGCGCGCGTCGCCCGAGAGCGCCAGCATCTTGGCGACGTGCGCGACGTACTTCGCGCGCACGCGCTTCGACTCGGCGTCGGTGCGCAGGTAGTAGTCGCGTTCCGGGAGCCCGATCCCGGCCTGATCGATCTCGGCGATCACGTGGCTGCTGTTCTTGAAATCCTGCGCCGGGCTGAGGAAGAACCCGGCGTCGGCGCCGATCGCGTGCAGCCGCGCGAGCTCGGCGGGAACGCCGGCACGCGTGCGCAGCGCGGCGATTCGCGCCAGCTCGGGCGCGAGCGGCGTCAGCCCGGCGCGCTCGATCGCCGCCGTGTCCATGCACGCGCCGTAGAAGTCGCCGATCTTCTGCGCCACGCTCCCGTGCGCGCCGGGATGCGCTTCCGCCGACTCCAGCGTCTCGCGCACGATCTCGCGGGTGCGGTCGACGAGCTCCTCGATGTAGCCGTACTCGCTGTACGCCGCCGGGATCGGATGCGCGGCGCGCCACGTCCCGGTCGCGTAGTCGAAGAAGTTCGTGCAGGCGTTCGCGCTGCGATTCATCGCCGCCGGGTCGAACGGCTCCGGCAGCGTCGCGTCGGCGCGCACGCCGCTGCGAGCGGACACGAGCGCGAGCCCGCCGGCGAACGCGAGCGCGATGCCGAGCCGAACGACGGGGACCGAGAAGCGCATTCGACCTCCTAGGGAATCAGGAGGCCGCTGTTCCGTGGCGCGGCGGCCCGGTCCCGCTACTTCTTCTGATAGGGAAGCGGCCCGCCGCGGTGCTGCTCGCCCGGCGTCCGGTTCTGGGCCGGCGCCGTCGGCGCGCCGCGCTCGGAGCCGCGATCGTCCTCGAGCGCCTCGACCGCGTGCCGGTGCTCGTCGGCCGAGTTCTCGTGCCGCTGGTGTTCCGTGCGCTCGTCGCGTTCGCTCATGCCGTCCTCCGCGCACGTTATACCGGGCGGCGGACCCCGCTACGCGCGGCGCTCGCCTCGCGGCGTGCGCGCGAGGTACGATCGAGCGGCCCGTGGCGATGCGCATCCTCACCGACGGCTGGACCTTCCTCGAGTCGCCGCGCTGGCACGCCGGACGGTTCTGGGTCTCCGACTTCTATACCGGAAGCGTGCTCGCCGTCGGCCTGGACGGCGCCGTAGAGACCGTCGCGCACGTTCCGGGCCGCCCTTCGGGACTCGGGCCGCTCCCGAACGGCGACGTGCTCGTCGTCTCGATGCGCGACCGCCGGGTGCTGCGCTTGGCGGACGGCGCGCTGCGCCCGCACGCCGACCTGTGCGCCGTCGCGACCGGCGACGCCAACGATCTGATCGCCGATCGCGACGGCTCCGCCTACGCCGGCAACTTCGGCTTCGATCTGACGGCGCGCGATCCGCCGCGGGCCGCGACGCTCGCCCACGTCGCGCGGGACGGGTCTGTCCGCGCCGCGGCCGGCGACCTGGAGTTTCCGAACGGGATGGCGATCGAGGCCGGGACGCGGAGCCTGCTGGTCGCCGAGACGTTCGGGCGGCGCATCAGCGCGTTCGCGATCGCGCCCGACGGGTCGCTCCGCGATCGCCGGGTCTGGGCTGCCTTCGACGACGTCTCGCCGGACGGGATCGCGCTCGATCGCGAAGGCTGCCTGTGGGTGGCCGATGCGACCGGGCGGCGTGCCGTGCGCGTGCGGCCGGGCGGCGCGATCGACCGCGTGCTGACGCACGGCGAGGACGGGATCTACGCATGCGCCCTGGGCGGACCGGGAGGGCGGACGCTAGCGCTGTGCGCGGCGCCGACGTTCCGCGAGGCGCCGGCCCGCGCGCTGCGCCGGAGCCGGCTCCTCGCGTGCGAGGTGGAGGTGCCGGCCGCTCCGCCGCCGTGAGGCCGGCCGTCAAGAACGTGCGCTTTCTTGCGTTGAGGGAGGCGAAAGTCGTTAGGACGTTCGACCCCGGGGAATCAGGGGGTGCGGAGGACGTGTTCTCGGCTGGGCGGGCCAAGGATCACCACCTCGGTTTTCGGCGATCCCTCGTCTAGGAGATTTTCACGGATGAAGCTTCTCCCGCGTCCACCGTTGGACGTCCAGCGCCCGCTCCCGCCCTTCGATCCGCCGCGTACGATCCGCGGCTCGCGGGCCTGCGCGCTGGGTCTCACGCTTCTGGGCCTCGCGATCGCCGGCTGCTCGGCCGGCGGTGGGCTGACGCCTTCCTCGCACCAGCCCGGCGAACGTTCCACGGGCGGCTCCGGCCGCTACGGCGCGAACATCGCTCGGGCGCTCCCCGCGGTCTCGCCGAGTCCGGTTCCGGCCGACCAGGTCGCCTGCAACCCGGGCCCGCCGACGCCGGGGACTCCCCCCAATACCGCCTGCGGCGTCGTGACGAAGCCGCAGCCGCCGTCGACGACCCCGAGCAGCGGGATGACGCCGGCGCAGCTGCGCGCCGCCTACGGGCTGGCGCCCGTCGTGCCGGCCGCCACGCCGGGGCCCGGCGCTCCGCCGCCGAACGCGTCGGCGCCGACCGGCCCGCTGGTCGCCGTCGTCGACGCCTACGACGATCCGAACGCCGAGCAGGACATGGGCAAGTACCGCGCCCAGTTCGGTCTCCCCGCCTGCACGAAGGGCAACCACTGCTTCGACAAGATCAACCTCCCGCCGACGCCCGGCCAGCCGCCGAGCGGCCCGGGCCCGGCCGGCAAGGCCGCGACGTCGACCTGGAACGACGAGATCACGCTCGATCTCGCGATGGTCTCGGCGGCGTGCCCGACCTGCCGGATCACCCTCGTCGAAGCCGGCGGTCAGGATCTCGACAGCCTGGCGACCGCGGTCAACACGGCGGCGAGCTACGGACCGGCCGCGATCAGCGTGAGCTGGGGCGTCGCCGAGGCCGGGAACGCGGGCGGCATCGACGCCGCGGCGCAGGCGGCCTTCAACCATCCGGGGATCGCGATCGCCGCGAGCGCCGGCGACAGCGGACCCGGCGCGGTCGAATTCCCCGCCTCGTCGCCCTTCGTGACCTCGGTCGGCGGAACGACGCTGAATGCCGACGGCAGCTCGGCCCGCGGTTACGACGAGAGCGTGTGGCCGCAGAGCGCCAACGGATGCAGCAGCATCTTCCCGGCGCCCGCGTGGCAGACGATCTCCAACGGCTGCGCCGGACGCGCCGTGCCCGACATCTCGGCGCTCGCCGACTACAACCCGGGCATCGCGGCCTACAGCAGCGCCGACAAGGGCTGGGTGGTGTTCGGCGGGACGAGCGCGAGCGCGCCGTTCGTCGCCGGACTCTACGCGGCGGCCGGGGACTACGGCTCGGCCGGCGCCGGCGCCGCCGGGATCTACGCCAACGCGGGCTCGCTGAACAGCGTCACGGGCTCGTCGGCGCAGCTCTTCAGCCCCAACGGCCTCATCGGGTTCTGAGGCCTTCGTGACGCACCGCCGCGCGCATCGCGCCCGCCCGATCTTCCCTCGGGCCCGGCTCCACGCGAAGCTCGCGGCGGCGCTCCGCGCCCCGGTCGCCCTCATCCTGGGCGAGCCGGGGTTCGGCCGGACGACGCTGATCGGCGAGCATCTCGCCCAGCGCGGCGTCCGGCACGCGCGGGTCGCGGCGCGGCCGAACCACGCCGAACCCGCCGAGCTGGCCGCCGCGATCGCGCGCGCGGCCGGCGTCCCGGCGCCCGCGGCCCTTTCCTCGGAAGGCGTGTCGCGCTGGCTGCGCGACGAGCTCGCCGCCTCGTGCGGCGTGCTCGTCCTCGACGACTGCGACGCGCTGCTCCACGCCCCGCGCGGCAGCGGGCTCCTCGCCCAGCTCGTCGACGGCACGTCCGGCGCGCTGCGCTGGGTGCTGATCGGCCGCGACGCCGGGGATCTCCCCGTCCCGCGCTGGCTCTCGTCCGGAATCGCCGAGCTGCCGCTGGAGACCGACGATCTGCGGGTCGAGCCCGGCGAGCTGCGTGACGCGGCCCGCCGGCTCGCCCCGTCCGACGAGGCGCTTCGCACGCTGCTCGCGACGACCGGCGGATGGCCGCTCGGCGTCTCGGTCGCCCTCGCGCAGGAGCGCATCGACGCGCCGCCCGGCCCCGACGAAGTCTACGCCTTCCTCCTCGACGCGGCGCTCGAGCCGCTCGCACCGCACGAGCACGCGCACGTTCTCGAGCTGGCCTGGTGCGGCGAGTTCGACGGCGCCGTCCTCGACGCGCTGGAATGTCCGCGCCGCATCGCCGAAGCGCTCGTCGCCGCCGGCGTCGCGGAGAGCACCGCGCCCGGCGCCTACGTCTTTCCGGGACCCGTCCGCGCCGAGCTGCGCGCGCGCTGCGCCGCGCTCGACGCCAACGAGCGCGCGACCGTGCTCGACCGCGCCGCCGCGGCACTGCGCCACGTCGGCCGCTGGACCGACGCCGTCGACCTGCGCGTCGCCGCCGGCGACGAGCGCGCGCTGCTCGAGACGCTCGAGCGCGACGGCTTCAGCGCGCTCGACCGCGGCGGGGCGCAAAGCGTCCGCGACGCGCTCGCGACGCTGAGCGACGAGGTCATGATGCGGCACCCCTCGGTGCTCGCGATGCGCGCGGCGGTCGCGTCGCTCGACGAAAGCTTCGACGTCTCCGAAGCGTGGTTCCAGCTCGCGCTCAACGCCGCGAGCCCGCGCGAGCGCCGCGACGTCGTGATCCGTTACGCGATGGACCTCGTCCGGCGCGGACGCAGCGACGCCGTCGAGCTGCTCGAAACCGAAGCCGCGCGCGAAGACGCGCCGACGAACGAAGACGCCGACGCCGCGCTGTGGGCGCTGCTCGGCACCGCGTACGTCGCGGCGCACCGTCTCTCGGACGCACGCGCCGCGGCGCGCCGCGCCCTCGTCCACCTCCCCGCGATGACCGACGGCGCGCTCCGCGCGCGCGTGCTGCACCAAAGCTCGTACGTCGCGCTCAACGACGGCGACTGGAACGCCGCGCGGGCCCACGCCGAGCGCGCGCTGGAGCGCGCGGAGGCCGCGTCGCTGCACGACCTCGCCGCGCGCGCGCTGAGCGTGCTGCTGAACGTGGCGATGCTGCACGACGACGACGTCCCCGCCGCGCGGGCGCTGCTCGCCCGGATCGACCACGCCGGACGGCTCGCCGCGAACGACGGCCTGCGGATCTACGCGATTCTCAACGCGTACTCGCTCGAAGTGGACGCCGGGAACGCCCGCGCGCTCGAAGACCTCGACGCCGAGCTGCACGACATGAAGCTGCTCGTCACGCCGACCGTCGCCGAGGCGCTGCTCCCCGCGCAGGCGCTGCGCGCGACGTGGGACGGACGCTTCGCGCACGCCTACGGGCTGCTCGCGCCCGGCGTCGAGAACTTGTTCGACGAGGACCGCACCGCGTACCGGTGGGCCGAGATCGCGCTCTACGCCGCGGCCGCGGGGATGCGCAACGAGAGCCGCCTCGCCGCGGAACGCTGCTCGGGGACGCTCGCCCACGTCGACGGGACGCAGTCGCTGGCGCTTCGCGCGCTCGCGTACCTCGCCCTCGCGGCGCGTCTGTGCGACGACGGCGTGCGCGCGGAAGAACACCTCGCGCGTGCGCTCGGCTCGGCCCCGGTTCCGGCGCGGATGGCCGCGCTGCTCGCCGCGGTCGCGGCGTTCTGCGCGTGGCGTGACGACGGCGACGCGAAGCTCTTCGCGCTCGAGGACGCGATCGCCGCGCTCGACGCGCTCGATCTCGGCGGCGTCGGACGCCTGATCGAGATGCTGCCGCTGCCCGAGACCGACCTTGCGTCCGCGCTGCCCGAAGGAGTCGGCCGATGATCGAGTGGCAACGGGACGTCGCGGCGCCGCCGCTCGCCGGCGCGCTGCGCGTGATGGCGCCGGCGCTCGCGCAGCGCGCGGTCGCGCGGCTGCGCGCGCCGCACCGCACCGTCGTCGCGAAGATCCTCGCCCTGCGCTGCGTCGAGCGGTTCGCCGTCGCGCTGAGCGCGGGCGATTCCGCCGCCGCCGCGCGGTGGGCCGACCGCAGCTGCGAACGCTACGCCGGGATCGTCCCGATCAACGAGCTGCTCGGCGCGCTGGTCGACGACGTCGTCGCGAGCCTTCCCTCGTCCTCGATCGCGCCGGCGCGCGTCGCGGCGGCCGTGCGCGAGGTGATCTCGCGGCCGCGGCTCGTGAAGGCCGCCCGGCACGACGCCGTCGACGAGGTCGACGTCGTCCTCGACGGGCTGCTCATCGACCTCGATCAGGCCGACCCGCTCACCGCCGAGCACTCGCGCGCGGTGTCGTTCTGGTGCGCGCGGCTCGGCGAGCGGATGGGCGCGAGCAAGAGCGAGGTGATGCACCTCAGCCGCGCCGGGCTCGCGCACGACGTCGGGAAGGTGACGACGCCGCCGGAGATCCTCATGGCGCCGCGCCGCCTCGCCGACGACGAGATGGAGATCATGCGCCGTCACGCCGCCGAAGGCGCGGCGATCATCACGCGCGTTCCGCTGCTGCAGAGCCTCGCGCCCGCGGCGCGCAGCCACCACGAGCGGATCGACGGCACCGGCTATCCCGATCGGCTGCGCGGCGAAGCGATCCCGAGCGTCGCGCGCATCGTCGCCGTCGCCGACGCGTTCAACGCGATGATCGGTCGGCGCCCGTACCGCCCGCCGCTGGCGCCGTCGGTCGCGCTCGAGCGGCTCGTCGAGAGCCGCGGCAACCAGTTCGATCCGGACGTCGTCGACGCGATGCTCGACATCGTGCAGCACCCGCGCACGCCGCACGCCTGAGCGTCAGGCGGCGCGCAGCATCGCCGCGACGATTCGCAGGTCGTCGACGAAGCGTGCCATCTCCGCGTGCCGAGCCTCGTCGTCGGGCGCGCGCAAGATCGACGACGGGTGCACGGTCGCGACGACGCGCGGCGCGACCGGCGAGGCGAGGAGCTCGCCGCGCCGTTCGGTGAGCCGGAACTGCGGACCGAGGAGCGCCTGCGCCGCCGTCGCGCCGAGCGCCACGACGAGCTTGGGCTTCACCTGCTTGATCTCTTCGATCAGCCACGGCTCGCACGCGCGCACTTCGATGCGTTTCGGCTTCGCGTGGATGCGGCGCTTGCCGCGCCACTCGAACTTGAAGTGCTTCACCGCGTTCGTGATGTAGACGTCGTCGTTCGCGATCCCCGCCTCGCTCAGCGCGCGCTGCAGCAGCTTGCCGGCCGGACCGACGAACGGATGCCCTTCGCGATCTTCCGAGTCGCCGGGCTGCTCGCCGACCAGCATCAGCGACGCGTGCGCGTTCCCTTCGCCGAACACCGTTTGCGTGGCGTTCTCGTAGAGGTCGCAGCCGCGGCAGCCCGCGGCGGCTTCCCGCAGGCTGGCGAGCGTCTTGCGCGCGGGGAGGAAGTCCGCCGCCGAGCGGGTCGTCGCCCGGTCCGCGCCGGCGCTGCCGGCGTCCGTGTTCGTGCGCGTCGCGCGTGCCATCGCGCCGATTGTACCGCGAACGGGGAGCGCCGCGGCGGAGGCGTCAGCGCCGCTGCCGCCAGAGCAGCGCCGCCTGGGTGCGGTGGCGGACGCCGAGCGTTCCGAGCAGCGAGGAGACGTAGTTCTTCACCGTACCCTCGGTGAGCGCGAGCCGCTCGGCGACCTCGCGGTTGGTGAGCCCCTCGCCGATGAGCCCCCAGATCTCCGTCTCGCGCTTGCCGAGCGCGGCGCTGCGCCGCAGCGCGTGGTCGACTTCGCGATCGGTCCGCGAACGCGGGCGCGGCGGCGCGACGCCGCGCCCGATCGCCGTGTAGCCGCGCAACGCCAAGTGCAGGATGTCGACGATGTCGTCGACCGGCGTGCCTTTCAGGAGGTAACCCATCGCGCCGGCCTCGATCGCTGCGGCGACGAGTTCGTCGTCGTCGAACGTCGTCAGCATCAGCACGCAGGCGTCGGGCCGGCGCTCGCGCAGCGCACGTACCGCGGCGATCCCGTCGAGCTTCGGCATGCGGATGTCCATCAGCACGACGTCGGGCGCCAGCCGGAGCGCCGCCTCGACCGCCTCCGCACCGTTCGCCGCCTCGCCGGCGACCTCGATCTCGTCCGCCGTGGCGAGCAGCTCGCGCAGCCCTTCGCGAAACGCAGGCTGATCGTCGGCGAGCAAGACGCGGATCACGAGCGCAGCGGGAGCACGACGCGCAGCCGCGTCCCCTGCCGCGCCGCGGAGACGATCGTCATCGTTCCGCCGAGCGCGGTGACGCGCTCGCGCATCGAAGCGATCCCCGTCCCGCGCGTCGCGGCGGCGACGTCGAACCCGACGCCGTCGTCGACCACGCTCACGTCCAGCGCGTCGCCGGCGGCCGAGACCGCGGCGCGCACCGACGCGGCGCGGGCGTGCCGGACGACGTTCGTGAGCGCCTCCTGCACGACGCGAAAGAGCGCGAGCGCGGCGGCGCCCGACGGCTCGCCGGCGACGGCGACCGACCACTCGAAGCGCACCCCGTCGAGCTGCGCGAAGTCCTCGAACAGCTCGCGCATCATCGCTTCGAACGACGCCGCGCGCGGGGAACCGCGCAGGAGGCCGACCGTCTCGCGCACGTCGTCCAGCAGCGCGTTCGCCGTCGCGGCGCCGCGCGCGACGTACGCGCGCGCCTTCAGCGGGTCGGCGTCGGCGAGACGCTCCGCCGCCTGCAGCTGCACGCCGAGCGTCGTCAGCCCGTGCCCCAGCGCGTCGTGCAGGTCGAGCGCGATTCGCGCGCGTTCCTGAGCCGCCGCGGCGTCGGCGAGCCGCCGCGCCGAGCAGCGGACCTCGCGCAGCGCGGTCGCCAGCAGCGCGAGCGCGGAAAACAGCACGGCGAGCAGCATGAGCACCGTCGCGGTCGAGTACAGGAAGAGCCACAACGGCGACTTGAGCGCGGCCGCCTGCACGAAGCAGCGCAGCCCGATCCCGGCCGCGGAGACGAGCCACGCGGCGAGCGCGCCGCGCGCTCCGTAGGCGAGGGCGAGGCGGCTCCCGAGCATCCCGAGCAGCGCCAGCATGACGAGCCCCTGCCACGGAAACGCCCCGAGCCCGATCAGGCTCGCCACCGCGAGCGCCGTGACGGGGATGCGGCGTGCGTCGGCACGATGCGGGACGAACGCGACCAGCGCGATCGCGGCGACCGTGAGCGCCTCCGAGGCGAAGAGCAGCCGGCCGTCGGCGGCACCCATCAGCGCGTCGACGGCCGCCTGCACCAAACACCCGCACATGATCAGCGCCGTCTCGACGCGCACGAGCACGCGCACGAAGTCCATCGTCCGGACTATGGCGGCGGGACCGTCCCGCTCCTTGTGAAGAACGTCATATGACCTTCTTCAGATGACAGGCGTCGCCGCGTCACGCACCATGACGGCATGCACCGCACGATTCGCGCGCTCGGCGCGGCCGCCGCTCTGCTCGCTCCGATGACCGGCGCGGCCGCGGACGCCGCCGAGCCTCCGTCCGACGATCTCGGCGCCACGCTGCAAGCGTACGCGGCGGCCCATCCGCACGCCGCGATCGTCGGCGCGATCGTCGACGCCGGAGCGACGCGCACCGGCGGTGCGACCGGGGCCGAGGCGCCGGTGCGAACCGTCGACGAGCGGACGCGCTTCCAGATCGGCTCGGTCACGAAGACCTTCACCGCCACGCTGCTGGCGCAGATGGTCCTCGACCACGAGGTCTCGCTCGACGACCCGATTCAAGACGACCTTCCCGCCGGCGTCACCGCACCGTCCTATCGCGGCACGCCGATCACGCTCGGCTCGATCGCGGAGCAGCGTTCGGGCTTGCCGCGTCTTCCGCCGAACCTCGTCCCGCGCGACGCGTCGAATCCGTATCTCGGCTACACGGCCGCGGACCTGTACGACGCGCTGCGGCACCAAACGCTGACCCGCGCGCCCGGGTCACAGTACGAGTATTCGAACTTCGGGTACCTGCTGCTCGGCCAGCTCTTGGCGAACCGCGCGCACGCGACGTACGCGAAGCTGGTCGAGACGCGGATCCTGCGGCCGCTGCACATGGACGACACCGTCGTGCCGGCGACGCCCGCCGGCCATGCCGCGCTGGTCCCCGGGTACGCCTCCGACGGATCGCCGCAGCCGGCGTGGGACTTCGGCGAGCTGGGCGGGGTCGGTGCGGTCGAGTCCGACCTGCACGACATGGTGATCTTCGCGAACGCCAACCTCGCCGCGCCGGCCGGACCGCTCGGCCCCGCGATGGCGCTCGCCCAACAGCCGCGTGCGGCGACCGACGCGAACAGCCCGCTGCGCATCGGCCTGGCCTGGATGACGAACCCGAACACCGGGATCACGATCCACAACGGACAGACGGGCGGCTATCACGCCGTCGTCACGTTCGACCGGACGCGGCGGCGCGCCGTCGTCGTGCTCGCCAACGTCGCGGACGAGGCGGTCGACCTGCTCGCGCTGCACCTGCTCGTCCCGAACCTCGTCCCGGCGCCGGCGTATCCGCCCGCGCAGAGCGAAGCCTCACCGTACGCCGGCGTCTACCGGTTCTCGCCGGCGTTCGCGATCACGGTGTTCAAGCGCGGCGGAACGCTGTACGCGCAAGCGACGGGTCAGAGCGCGCTCGTGCTCGCGCCGCTCTCCGGCCGCACGTTCGCCGTGCAGGGCGTCGACGCCCAGATCACGTTCGACGCCGACGCGCACGGCGTCGCGACCGGCCTGACGCTGCACCAGAACGGGCTCGACCAGCACGCGAACAAAGCGCCGTAGCGGGCGGCGCGCTCACTCCTCGCCGTCGTAGTACTCGAGCGGCTCCGATCGCATGAGGCGCCGCGACGGCGACTGCACGGCCCATTTTCCGCTGTCGGGGTAGTGCCATGATTCGCCGATCGGGTTGTCGGCGACGACGTACATCAGCAGGTCCTCGGCGCCGTCGTTCGTGATCTGGTGCGCCTCGCCGGGCTTGAAGAGAAAGGCGTCGCCGGGCTCGACCGGCGTCGTTCCGCTCTCGTCGCGGACGCGACCCGTCCCCGAGATCACGTGATAGAACTCCCACTGCGCGCTGTGCGAGTGATACGGATACGGCGTCGCGCCCGCCTCGATCCGCAGGATCTCGACGTCGAACGGGTGACGTTCGAGCAGATCGGTCGACCGCGGCTTCCGGCCGAGCGCGACCGAGATGCTCTTGCCGGCGCCGCGGAACGTGCCTTTCGGCGAACCCCACGTGTCCTCGTCGACGTCGCGGGTGTTGACCTTCCGCATGGCGTTACGCGCGCTTGGACTCGTGGAGCCAAACCGTGTTGCCGTCGGGGTCGCGGACCGTCGCGATGCGGCAGTTCGGCAGCGGGTGCGGTTCCGACGCTTCGACGCCGTGCTCGCGGAGACGTTCGCGGAAACCGTCGAGATCGGCGATCTCGAGCGCGAGCGCCTGCGCGCTCCCCGGCGTCCCGACCTGCTCGAAGTTCCCGATCCCGAACGTCCCGCCCGCGACGTCGAACTCGATCCACACCGGGCTGCGGAACTCGCCGGGCGCGAGGCCGAGCGCGTCGCGGTAGAACGCCTCGGCGCGCTCGAGATCGGTGACGGGATACATCGTGAAGGCGATCGAGCTGACCGGCATGGAGGGAACCTTTCGGAAACTTCAGCGAGTGCGGATAGGACGATTCGTGTAGACCGGCGCGTCGCTCTCCTCGAGCTCCTTGCGATGACAGCGATCGCAGAGGATGTACTTGTTCGGGATCGGGTACGGCTTCTTGTTCCAGCGGATGCGCAGGTCGTCGACCAGGTGGGCGCGCGTCTTGCAGCCGGGGCAGACGAAATGCGCGAGATCCGGCAGCAGCACCGGATCGTTCGGCGTCCAGGCCGCCGGATCGCCCGTGTAGTGCGGCCCCTTCTTCAGCGCCTGCTCGTAGGCGTACTTCGCCCCGGCGACGGGATCGCTCGCGGCCTCGCTCGCGCGCTCCTGTTCGGCGCGGCACTCCGGGCACACCGAGCCGCGCAGCGTCCGAACGTCCTTGACTTCCTTGCACACCGAACAGCGGAATTCCATACGGCGCACTTCCACGCGCGTGCCGGGCTTCCGGCGTGATCCACGGCAGCTTCGTCCGGAAGCGTTCGTACGCCGGCGCGGCTTCCCGTGCGACCCGCGCGACCCGCTCCCGCCGGCGAGCCGTGATCCGGCGGACGCCGCGCTGAACGGCTTCAGCGCAGCCGCGTCGGCCGCTCGAGCGCGCCGGCGATCGCGCGCGCCGACGAGCCGCCGCCGTGCCCGGCGCCGTCCAAGACGACGAGCCGGCTCGTGCTCCAGCCTTTCGAGAGGCGCCACGCCGTCTCGAGCGGGCTGCTCACGTCGAGCCGGCCGTGGATCAGCTCGCCCGGGATGCCGTTCAGCACGGAGACGTTCCGTACGAGCTGGTCGTCGTCCAAGAACGCCGCATGCCTCCAATAATGCGTGACCAGGCGCGCGAAACGAAGCCGGAACGCGGCGTCCGCGAAACGCCGATCCGGCGTATGGTTCGGCGCGAGCGAGACGTGCGCGTCCTCCCACGCGCACCATTCGGTCGCCGCACGATCCCGAACGGCGGGATCGGGATCGACCAGCATCGCCGCGTAGGCGTCGACGAGGGGGAGGCCGTTCAGCGCCGCCGGGACGGCGCCCGCGAAACGCTCCCATTCGCGCGGAAAGATCCGCCCGACGCCTTCCGTGAGCCACTGCACCTCACGGCGCGACGTCGTCGTGACCGATGCGAGCACCAGCGCGGCGACGCGGTCGGGAAAGGTCTGCGCGTACGCCAGCGCCAGCGTGGTTCCCCACGAGACGCCGAGCACGACCCATCGCTCGATCGCGAGCGACTCGCGAAGCCGTTCGATGTCGGCGATCAGGTGCTGGGTGGTGTTCGTACGGAGATCGGCGTCGGGCGCGTCCGCCGGCGGCGTGCTGCGACCGCATCCGCGCTGATCGAAGAGCACGATCCGGTGAACCGCCGGATCGAAGTACCGCCGCGAACCCGGCGTGTATCCCGCTCCCGGGCCGCCGTGCAGGTACAGCACCGGTGCGCCGTTCGGATTTCCGCAGCATTCCCAAGCGATGCGATGGCCGTCGCCGACGTCGAGCATGCCGCAATCGTACGGTTCGATCGGAGAAACCTTGCCGGCAGACACGATCGGCGGATCAGTGCGGCATCTCTTCGTCGTCGAGGCCGAAGTAGTGGCCCAGCTCGTGGATCACCGTTTCGCGAACTTCCTCGACGGCTTCGGCGCGGGTGCGGGCGACGCGGTTGATCGGGCCGCGGAAGATCGCGATCTCGTCGGGGAGCAGCGGTGCGTCGTGGTCGCGTTCGGTCAGCGCGACGCCGCGGTAGATGCCCAGGATCTCGGCCTCGCCGTCGTCCGGGTCGTCTTCGGTCAGACCGTCGAGGTCCTCGTCGGTCGGCTCGTCCTCGACGGCGATCACCACGTTGTCGATCATCGCGGCGAAACGCTCGGGAAGCGACTCGAGCGCCTCGCTGACGACGTCCTCGAACTCCGCCTGCGTGAGGGGGCGACGCGGCATCGCGGGAGCTTCGGCACGGCGCCGCGCCGTCCCGGCATGGCGGCGGACCCTCGGTCGCGAACGGCCCGACGTTCCCTCGGTGGACGCAGTTTTTGCTGCGAGGAGAAGCGCATGAGCGGAGTACGGGTTCTGGTCGGTACGCGGAAGGGCGGCTTCGTCCTCACGGCGGACGGAAAGCGCGACAAGTGGGAGGTGTCCGGGCCGCACTTCGCGGGCTGGGAGATCTATCACATGAAAGGATCGCCGGCCGATCCGAACCGCATCTACGCCTCGCAGAGCAGCGGGTGGTTCGGTCAGATCGTGCAGCGCTCCGACGACGGCGGCAAGACCTGGAACACCGTCGACAACGCGTTCACCTACGACGGCGTCCCGGGCACGCATCAATGGTACGACGGCACGCCGCGCCCGTGGGAGTTCAAGCGCGTCTGGCATTTCGAGCCGTCGCTGAACGATCCGGACACCGTGTACGCCGGGATCGAGGACGCCGCGCTGTTCCGCTCCACCGACGGCGGCGCGAGCTGGACCGAGCTGTCCGGACTGCGCAAGCACGGGACGGGTCCCGAGTGGCAGCCGGGCGCGGGCGGAATGTGCCTGCACACGATCCTGCTCGACCCGCGTCAGAACGATCGCATGTACATCGCGATCTCGGCGGCGGGCGCGTTTCGGAGCGACGACGGCGGCACGTCGTGGCGGCCGATCAACAAGGGGCTGCGGTCGGAGCAGCTCCCCGATGCCGACGCGGAGGTCGGGCACTGCGTCCACCGGCTCGCGATGCACCCCGCGCGGCCCGACGTGCTGTACATGCAGAAGCACTGGGACGTGATGCGCAGCGACGACGGCGGCGCGTCGTGGCGCGAGGTGAGCGGCAACCTGCCGACCGACTTCGGCTTTCCGATCGACGTGCACGCGCACGAGCCGGACACGATCTACGTCGTCCCGATCAAGAGCGACAGCGAGCACTTCCCGATCGACGGCAAGCTGCAGGTCTGGCGCAGCCGCAGCGGCGGCGAGGCGTGGGAGCCGCTGACGAAGGGTCTCCCGCAGCAGAACTGCTACGTCAACGTGCTGCGCGACGCGATGGCGGTCGACAAGCTCGACGCGTGCGGCGTCTACTTCGGGACGACGGGCGGGCAGGTGTACGCCTCGCGCGACGCCGGCGACTCGTGGGAGGCGATCGTGCACGATCTGCCGGCGGTGCTCTCGGTCGAGGTGCAGACGCTGCCGTGACGATCCGCGTCGTGCTGCCGGCGCATCTCCGCACGCTGGCGCGCGTCGAGGGCGAGGTGCGGCTCGAGCTGGAGCGGCCGCCGACGCAGGCGACGGTGCTCGACGCGCTGGAGTCGCGCTACCCCGTCCTGCGCGGGACGATCCGTGACCACGTCACGCACAAGCGCCGCGCGTTCGTGCGTTTCTTCGCCTGCGAATCCGACCTCTCGCACGATGCGCCCGACGCGCCGCTCCCCGATCCGGTCGCGGCGGGGAACGAGCCGTTTCTCATCGTCGGCGCGATGGCCGGCGGCTGAACGGGCGCGGCGGTTCGCCCGCCGAGGGCGAACGCATGCCGTTCGCCGGCTTCTTCCGCGCGTCCGCGACGTTCGCGATCGTCGCGTATCACGTCTGGCTGCTCGACGTCAACGCGAAGCCGGCCGAAGCGCCGGGGCTCGTCTCGCTCGCGATGTGGGGAGGGTTCGCGGTCGCGTGCTTCTTCACGCTGAGCGGCTTTCTGCTGGGACGGCCGTTCCTTCGCGCGATCCTCGAGGGCCGTCCGCTCCCGTCGTGGCGCGCGTTCGCGCGCGACCGCTTTCTGCGGATCTATCCGCTCTACGCGTTCGCGACGCTCGTCTGCGTCGCGCTCGCGGGCGTCGTCCCGCAGACGCCGCGTCCGCCGAGTCCGGCCGATCTCGCCGCGCACCTCGCGTTCGTGCAGTCGTGGTTCCGCGCAACCGCGCTGAGCATCGCTCCGCCGCACTGGACGATGTCGACGGACGCGGAGTTCTACGTGCTGCTGCCGGTCATCGCGTACGCGCTGGCGCGGTTCTCGTCCGCCGGCGCCGCGACCAAGGCGGCGCGCGCGCGGCGCCTCACCGTCGGGCTGGTCTCGCTCGTCGCCGGCTCGCTGCTCTACCGGGTCGCATGGGCGTTCACCGGCGCCGTGCCGGCCGCGATGCACGACTTCGCGTACGACGTCGTCGTGTTCGGCAACGTTCCCGGGATGGTCGTCGCGTTCGGCGGCGGGATGCTGGGCGCGCTCGTCTGGATCCGCAGCACGGCCTCGCAGCGCCGGCGGATCGGCGCGGTGCTCGCCGTCGCCGCGCTGGTACCGCTCGCGCTCGCGCTGGACCAGCAGCCGCGCACCGATTTCGCGACGATCGTGGTGAACGCGGTGCTCGACGCGGTCGCGGCGAGCTTTCTGCTCTTCGCCGGGCTCGCAAGCCCCGGGCGCTGGTGGGATCGCGCCGCGTTTCGCTGGGCCGAGCGGCTCGCGTACGCGGTCTATCTCTTCCACTTCATGGTGCTCAAGGCGATCGACCGCGTCGCGCTGCCGTTCGGTGCGTGGCCGTATTTCGCGATCACGCTCGCCCTCGGCTACGGGCTCTCGCTCGCGGTCGCGCTTCCCGCCTACCTCGTCGTCGAGCGGCCGTTCTTGGAATGGAAGCGGCGCTTGCGCGAACGCCGTCCCGACGAGCGGGCAGCCGTGCGCGTGAGCGCGCCGTAAGCGCGAGGCGTCCGCGGACGCTTCCGACGCGCTACGGCAGCGTCGTCGCGGCCGGAGCGGGCGTCGCGTCGTTGAACGCCGGAACGCTCGGCGAGCAGCCGTCCGGTGTGCCGACCGGCGGCGTCGTCGGGAGCGGCGGCGTCGCGGTCACGCCGAACTCGAGCGGATAGAACGACCCGCCGTCGGTCATCGTGATCGTCGTCGACGCGCCTTTCGAGCCGGCGGGCAGCGTGTAGGTCATCACCTTGTACTGCTGCGGCAGCCGCGCGCAGCCGACGTCCTTCATCTGGCCGTCGACGACGAACGTGCTGCGGACCGGACCGGCGAGCGGCCTTTCGTAGAGATACACCTGCTGCGCGCCGTCGGTCGGATTGTCGAGCAGGAACGTGATGCGATGGATCACGCCGTAGTCGCCGTAGTCGCGTCCGGGATCGCTCGGGTCGAGGCTGCGCGGCGTCGCGTTCCGTCCGCCGTATCGCACCGCCACGTCCGGGCCGCCGACGGTGTACGTCTCCGCGAGCGCGCCGAAGCCGTCGAGGTCGAACGCGCCGTGCCGGTGGTGGCCGTCGTACGGCACGCGCGGCCCGTTGAGATAGGCGAAGGGCGCACTCCCGGCGGGCGAGGCGACCACCGAGAGCCGCACCGGTCCGCCGCGCAGCACCTGCGCGTCGACGATGCCCGCGACGACCTCGCCCTGCAGGATCATCGCGTGCCGCACGACGACGGGACGCCCCGGATCGACGTCGACGATCGAGCCTTCGTCGTTCTGCTCGAGCCGCAGGAAATCGCGGGAGACGTCGTGGCCGACGCTCATGACGTCGAGGTCGGGTCCGGATCCCGTGCCGATGAGCAGAACGCGCGAGGGCGCGCTCGCCGTGAGCACGACGTCGACGTCGCGCGGCAGCCCGAGATCGGACTGATAGTAGTAGAGCCGTGCCGGCGTCGTCATGCCGACGTCGCCGCGAAACACGAGCCCCTCGCTCCACAGATATTCGGGGTCGTCGCTGAGGAACAGCACTTTCGGCGCGGCCGGCGGGACGAGCACGTTCTCGACCGTGACCGTCGTGACGCCTTGCACGGTGGAGCTCGTCGAATCGCCTTCGATCGTCACCGTCACGTTGACCGCGGCGCGCGCGCCGGCGGCGAGCGGGAGCAGCGGCCACGGCACGATCGGTCCGTACGCGATCGCCGAACCGGGACGCAGCGTCGGGCGGATCGCACGGTTGAGCGCGGCGCGAATCTGCGCGTCGAGGACGTCGCCCGCGATCGCCGGCGTCCCGGTGACGTCGACCGTGATGCTCGTCGGGACCGCGCCGGCCGGCGGCAGCGGGACCGGCGCGGGCGTCGCGGTCGCCTCCGCGGGCACCGGGACGGGCGCGCCCGTCGCGTCGGGGACGGGCTGCGCCGTCGCGGCCGCACCGGAGACGACGAACGCGAGCACGAGGCTCGCGGCGAGACGGTTGTTCACTGTTCTTCAGAGATCATCGGCAAGCGGAGGAACCGCGCACAACTACGCGCGCCTCGCCGCGCCGGCCTTCCCGCGATTACCGGCCCGCCCGCACGACGGCCCACGCGCCGGCGACCCCGACGACGCCGCTCGCGTGGATCGCGAGCTGCGGGACGACCCCGCTGCGGGCGTACGCGAGCGCGAGATCGGCGGCCGGAGCGGCGATGCAGGCGAGCAGTCCGGCGGCGAGCGCGCGGCGGTCGCCGGCGACCGCCGCCCACAGCACGAACGCGCCCATCACGAGGTCGCGCGCCGCGGTCGCGCGCACGTAGGCGAAGGCGTCTTCGTCGCGGGCCGGGATCCCGTACGTGAGCGTCGCGGCCGCCGGCCAGCGCAGCGCGGTCGCGCCGATTCCGAGAACGCCGATCGCGCCGGCTCCGGCGAGCAGTCTGCCGAGCATCGGCCTGAGACGTTCCCGGATCGGCCGCCTTTCTTACGCACGCCGCCCGCCCGCCAAGGCGAATGCGAGCCGCGCGGCCAACCGGCACGCTTCGTGAGCACGGTACTCGACCAGCTCGTCGCGAACGCGGCGGCGCACGAAGCGGATTTCGAAGGACCCCGCGCGGTGATCCCGTCCAGGCACGTCGCGATCGTGACGTGCATGGACTCGCGGATCGACACGTTCCGCATCTTCGGGCTCGACTCGGGCGAGGCGCACATCCTGCGCAACGGCGGCGGGCTCGTCACGGAAGACGTGCTGCGTTCGCTGGTCCTCTCGCAGCGGGTCCTGCAGACGCGCGCCGTGCTGCTGATGCACCACACGAACTGCGGCCTGCACGGCACCGACGAGAACGCGCTGCGCGAGCAGATCGCGCGCGACGCGGGCGAGCCGCCGCCGTACGCGTTCGGCGCGTTCCCCGACATCGACGAAGCGGTGCGCGGCGCGATCCGCCGCGTCCGCGAGCACAAGTACCTCCCGCACCGCGACGAGGTGCGCGGCTTCGTCTACGACGTCGAGACCGGGCACCTGCGCGAGGTCGACGCCTAGCCGCGCGCGGCGAGCTCGCGGGCGCGCGCGAAGCCGAGGCGCTCGATCCACGCGAGCCCGTCTTCGGTTCCGGCGAGCGGTTTGTACTCGAGGCCCACCCACCCGTCGTAGCCGCTCGCGTCGAGCGCCGCGAGGACGCGCTCGTAGGCGATCTCGCCGGTGCCGGGCTCGCGGCGGTCGGGGCTGTCGGCGATCTGCACGTGCCCGAAGCGCGTCGCGGCGTGCGCGCGGATCGTCGCGATGAGGTTTCCTTCGACGCGCTGCGCGTGGTAGCAGTCGTACTGCAGCGCGAGGTTCGGATGCGCGACCTCGTCGATGAGCGCGAACGC
>Ga0209810_1001539_pt1 | contig 33978 bp, 10 predicted proteins | sample Coa_R1_7_FD_187159 | JGI IMG/M metagenome (GOLD analysis project Ga0209810, IMG submission 187159) | Surface soil microbial communities from Centralia Pennsylvania, which are recovering from an underground coalmine fire - Coalmine... | ecosystem: Environmental > Terrestrial > Soil > Unclassified... | reverse complement strand
TACGTCGACGTCGACCTCGACGTGCTCGACCGCTCCTTCGCACCGGCGTGTCCCGCGTCGATGCCGGGTGGGCTGCGACCGGTCGACCTGCAGGAGGCCGCGTACGTCCTGGGCGCTGATCCGCGGGTGATGGCGATGGACCTCACCGAGGTGGACGCCGCGGCCGACGTGGCGGGGATCACGGTGCGGACGATGTGCTCCGTGTTCCTCTCCTTCTGCGCGGGCGTCTGCCACCGGCGGCGTCTGCAGAGAGCGGAGCTGGCCTAGGGGTGGCGGGGGCCACGCTGGTGGTGCACGGCGTCGGCGAGCTGGCCACGTGCGATCCGCTGCGGGGTGAGGCGCCGGGCGTCATTCGCGATGCGGCGGTGTGCGCCACGGGCGAGGTGATCACGTACGTCGGGCCGTCGTCGGGGCTGCGGTCGGTTGCGGTGGCTCGTGACGCCGTGGAGATCGACGCGGGCGGCAATGCCGTGGTGCCGGGGTTCGTCGACTGCCACACGCATCTCGTCTGGCTCGGGGATCGCGGTGACGAGTACGCGCGGCGGGCTGCGGGCGAGACGTACGAGTCGATCGCGGCGTCGGGGGGCGGGATCATGTCCACCGTGCGGGCGACCGTGGCGGGGTCGGTGGCGGAGCTCGTTGCGGCCGCTCGTGAGCGGGCTGCGCGGATGCTTCGTCTCGGCACGACGACCGTCGAGGTGAAGAGCGGCTACGGGCTCGCGCTGGACGCGGAGGTCCGGCAGCTCGAAGCGGCGCGGGTGCTGGCGGCGGATCCGGCGTTGCCGTCGGTCGTTGCGACGTACCTGCCGTTGCACGCTGCGCCGCCGGAGCCGCGGGCGGAGTTCATCGAGGCTGCGTGCGGCGAAGGGCTGCGTCGCGCGGCGCCGCTTGCGCGGTTCGTCGACGCGTTCTGCGAGCGCGGGGCGTACAGCGTGGAGGAGTGTGAGCTGCTGTTCGTTGCGGCGCGGGCGGCGGGGCTGGGGGTCAAGGTCCATGCGGAGCAGCTCAGCCATTCGGGTGGTGCGCGACTGGCGGCGCGGATGGGCGCCGTGAGTGCGGACCACCTGGAGCATGCGGGCGAGTCCGACCTCGGCGCGCTCGCCGGCGCGGGTGTGGTGGGGGTCCTCCTGCCGGGGGCTTCGTTGGTGCTGGGCGGGCCGCCGCCCCCGGGTCGGCGGTTGCTGGAGGCGGGGGCGCAGGTCGCCATTGCCACGGACTGCAATCCCGGCACCTGCTACAGCGAGTCGATGCCCTTGATGATGTCGCTGGCGGTGGCGCTGGCCGGGCTGACCCCGGGTCAGGCGCTGGTCGCTGCGACGGGGGGCGGCGCCGCTGCGCTGGCGCTGTCCGACCGCGGCGCGATTCGCGAGGGGGCGCGGGCGGATCTCTGCATTCTCGACACGCCGCATTGGGTCGATCTCGCATACCACCTCGGGGGGGCACAGGTCGGTCGCGTGGTACTTGCGGGGGCTGTCGCGGCGGCGTAGTTGCGGTGCCCTTGGGAACGGGTGTTCTGCTACAATTGTGTGGTGGTAGCGCTTGCAGTCTCCCCGGTTCCCGCGTCGCCGTTGCCGGCGTTGCAGTGCGCCGTTGACGCCGTGGCGCGCGAGGACGTCGACGGTCTGTCCGGCAGCGCACTGGGCGAGGACCTCGTTGCGATGCGGCGCGAGATCGACCGGCTGGAGCTCGAGTTCAGCAGGCGTGTCCGCGCCTTCGCAGCGCGCGACGGTCATCGCGAAGCGCAGCTGTCGCTCAGCGGCTGGCTGCGCCGGAACTGCCGCCTCAGCATCGGCGCGGCCGCACAGGTCGTCGACGTCGCGCGCCACCTTCCCGAGCTGCCGCTCACCGAGCGCAGCGCCGCGGCGGGCTCGATCGGGTTCCACCACTGCACGGTGATCGCGCGCTGCGCGACGCAGATCGGGAGCGATGCCGTCCGCAACGTCGAGGACACTCTCGTCGACGCGGCGGAGCGCCTCGACCCACATGACCTCACGTATGTCACCCGCCGCCTCCGCTACTGCGCCGACCCCGACGGCAGCGCCGAGGACGCCGACGCCCAGCACGCACGGCGCCACCTCAGCATCAGTCAGACGTGGGACGGCGTGTTCCACGTCAGCGGGCTGCTCGACGCGGAGGGCGGCGCGCTCGTTCGCACTGCCATCGACGCCCTCGACGCCCCGGTTCCAGGCGACGCGCGTGCCGTCTGGCAGCGCCGCGCCGACGCCCTGGTGGAGCTGGCGACGCGGCAGCTGCAGTCCGGCGGGCTCCCGTCGGTTGCGGGCGAGCGGCCGCATGTGACGGTCACGGCTACTGAGGCGACGCTGCGCGGAGAGCGGGGATGCCCCGCGGGCGAGATGCGCTGGGCCGGGCCGGTGATCGCCGAGACGGCGCGCCGCGTGGCGTGCGATGCGTCGGTGACGCGTCTGGTCGTCGGGGCCGGCGGTGAGCCGCTGTCCGTCGGCCGTGCCTCGCGGGTCATCCCTGCGGCGATGCGGCGCGCCCTCGTCGTCCGCGACGGGGGCTGCCGGTTCCCGGGGTGCGATCGCCCGCCCGAGTGGACCGACGCTCATCACGTGGTGCACTGGGCCGACGGCGGGGAGACGAAGCTCGACAACCTTGTCCTGCTCTGCCGGGTGCACCATCGTGCGGTCCACGAAGGTCGCTGGCAGGTGGCGGTCGGCGGCGGGGGCGAGGTCACGGCTCAGCCGCCGTAGGACGCCTCCGCCTGATCGGCGGCCTGTCCCCCGGCGCCGCCCGGTGGCAGCCTCGGTCATGCCGCTCGCCCGGGCGGTGCGCTCGGCCACTCACAGGCCGTCATTTGTGACAGATTGTCGCCGGACCGGCTGAATATTGCCTCGGCGTGGTGTACCCTTGCGCCCGATCTCCGCCCTGCCGCCGTTTTCGAGGTGGCCGGGGGGATACCGGCCACAACAGGGAAACGGGTAGGGGTGATGAGGAAGAGGGGTTGGCAGGCGGCGGGCAGCGCTCCGGCACGAGCGTGCGCCACCGCCGCAACGTCGTTGCTCGCGGCACTGTCTTCCGAGGCGTGCCGGTGAGAGGGGAGTTCCGTTTCGGGTCGGGGGCCGCCGTGAGCGCCCGGCGCCATCCTTTGGCCGCGCGGCGCCGCCGCAGGGCCGAGCCCACCAGGAGCGTGGCATGAGTCGCAGATCCGTCCTCGCCGTGCTGTCCGCCGGCCTTGTCGTGGCCGGCGGGGCCTCCACGCTCGGCCCACTGCGGGCAACCGCCACAGGGACAGTCACCGACTACCAGTTCCCGGGAAGCAGCAACGGGCAGTTCGCCACCCGCGGATCGCTGGGCCTCGGCTCGAGCGTCAACGTCCAGGTGAAGGCGGTCAACGGCTCGGCCGCGGTGCCCGGTGCGACCGTGTACCTCACCTACGCGGGCGCGAGCGGGTCCTCGGCGACCGTCTCCATCGCACAGTGCGCCTCGGGTTCGCTGGGCACCACCCCGACCGCCTGCACCGCCGACACCTCCGGGCTGGTCACGGTCACCTTCCATGCGCCCGCAGTCGTCGGCGGCACCCTGCCCACCGGCGGCGCTGCCACGATCACCGCGCAGGACGCCTCCAGCAGTCCGAGCATCTCAGAGAGCGTCCAGTACTTCTGGGGGCTGGCCACCAAGTACGTCTGGAGCGCTGAACCCTGGGCGGCTCCAGGCATGGCGGCGACCATGGGTGGCTCCACCAACTTCACGGTGACCGCCGAGAAGGCCGACAGCTCGACCGTGACCGGCACCGCGATCTACCTGTCCCTGTCCACCACGGCATCGGCCCCCGGGGTCGCTGTCGCCATCGACTCGGGCAGCACGTGCGGCATGCTCGGTACCGTCACGTTGAGCACGACGCCACAGAAGGTGTCAGCCGCCAGTGGCACGGTGACGATCTGCTACACGGCGCCGCCCACCCCTGAGCCCGGCATCGACACGATCACCGCGCAGGATGACGGCACGTTCCAGACCTTCAGCACCGCCAACCACTACAACCAGAACAACCAGACGCTGGCATCCCTGGTGTGGTCGCCCAACCCGATCGCCTCTGCGGGCACCCTGGGGAGCAGCGCTGCTGCGAGCCCCAAGGTCACCGCGATGGACAACCCCCTCGGCGGCTCGCCCTCGCCCATCCCCTACCTGACCATCTACGTCGGCTTCACCCCGGCGAGTGATGCCACGGCGTCGGCCACCCCGTGGACCTCGCCGGCGTCGGTGCCACTGTCGAGCAGCGTGCAGGCGTTCAGCACCGACGGCAACGGTGTCCTCCAGCTCGCGTACACCACCGGGACCAACACGACGGGGACGGATCGCCTGGTGGCGCAGGACAAGGCCAGCACGCCGACCATCACATCGAGCGATCTCTACACCTACGCCCTCGCCACCCACTACGTCTTCTCGGCGCCCTGGACGCCGAGCGCGCCGTTCATGGCGGCGCAGGGTGGGACCGCGCCCAGCACGGTCACGCTGACCGCCGAGGACGTCGCCAACAACCCGGTTCCCAACACCGTGGTCTGGCTCACCTTCACGCCCACCGGGCCGCAGACGACCTCACCCGCCTCGGCGAAGGTGGGCGGAAGCTCGGGCACGCCACTCACCACCACGCCGCAGATGTTCGTCACCGATTCCACGACGGGGACGATCACCGTCACCTACGCGAAGGACACCGGGACCTCGCCACCGACCGGCGGCCAGGACGTCATCGGCGCGCAGAACACCCAGACGTCGCCGACGATCACGGCGACGGATTCGTACCTCTACGGGACGGCGGTCGACTATGTCGTCTCGCCGAAGCCCATCGCGCCCGCCGGGACGCTGAATCCAGGTGACATCACCACTGCGACGTACACGGTGTACCAGCACGGCACGACGACGCCCGATCCAAGCGCCACGGTGTACCTCTCGTTCGTCCCGGCGACCGGAGGAGGCAGCGCCACGGTGTCGCAGTGCGGCGCGAACACGACGCTCACGGCGACGCCTGTTCCCTGCACTCCGGACAACAACGGCGACATCGTCGTCACCTATTCCGCGCCGTCGCCTCTGCCCGCCGGCGGGACCGACACCGTGACCGCCGCGGACGCGCCCAAGAGCCCGTTCGTCACCCAGTCTGACGCCTACCGCTTCGTCGGCGGGTACACGTTCACACCGAACCCGTTCGCCCCCGGCGGCACGCTGACCACGACCGCTCCCAGGACCGGGACGCTCACCGTCACCGACGGGACGACCCCCCTGGCGGGCGCCGCCGTCTGGCTCTCGTTCGTCCCGGCGAGCGGCAGCACCGCGACGCTCACCGCCGGTGGCACGACGGTCACCTCGACGCCGGCGCAGTTCACGACCGACGGCTCCGGCCACATCGCGCTGAGCTACACCCGATCAGCACAGCTGCCCGGCGGCGGCGCAGACACGCTCACCGCCGGGAACGCGAGCAGCTCGCCGACGCTCTCCGCCACCGACGGGTATTCGTACGTCGGGCAGTTCGCCTTCTCTCCCGCCGGCCCGAAGATCGCCCCGGACGGCAGCCTGGCGCACAACACCCTGCGCGTCGTGACGATCACCGCCGAGGACAGCAACGGCACACCGTTGCCGGGCGCGAAGTTCGACCTGAAATTCGTGCCCGCTGCGGGCGGCGGCTCCGCCCAGGCCAGCGGTCAGTCCCTGGGCGCCAGCCCGATCCTGGTGACGGCTGACGGCAACGGCAACGTCCCGGTCGACTACACGACGCCGAGCACGCTGCCTGCCGGCGGCACCGACGTGGTGACCGTCCTCAACCAGCAGGCCTCCCCGACCATCAGCGCGACGGACAGCTACAGCTTCCAGGTGCCGCCGCCGCCGCCGCCGTCTCACGGCTACTACATGGTGGCCAGCGACGGGGGCCTGTTCCCATTCGGGTCGGCGCTGCAGCACTCCTACGGCTCCGAGGGCGGCAACCATCTCAACCAGCCGATCGTCGGCATGGCGATGACGCCCGATGGCAACGGCTACTACATGGTGGCCGCGGACGGCGGGATCTTCCCCTTCGGCGATGCGGTGCAACATTCCTACGGCTCGACCGGCGGCATGCATCTCAACAGGCCGATCGTGGGGATGGCGGTGCGGCCCGACTTCAACGGCTACTACCTGGTGGCCAGCGACGGGGGCATCTTCCCCTTCGGCCCGAGCGCGACCGCGCACTCCTACGGCTCCACCGGCAACATGCACCTCAATGCGCCGATCGTCGGCATGGCGATGACCAATGACGGCGGCGGCTACTGGCTGGTGGCCTCTGACGGCGGCATCTTCCCGTTCGGTGACGCCCTGCAGCACTCCTACGGCTCCGAGGGTGGCAGTCACCTCAACCAGCCGATCGTCGGCATGGCGGCGACGGCCGACGGCAACGGCTACTACCTGGTGGCCAGCGACGGCGGCCTGTTCCCCTTCGGCGACGCGCTGCAGCACTCCTACGGCTCGGAGGGTGGCACCCATCTCAACCAGCCGATCGTCGGCATGGCGCTGGCCACCGACGGCAACGGGTACTACATGGTCGCGTCGGACGGCGGCCTGTTCCCGTTCGGGTCGGCGCTCAACGCGTCGTACGGCTCGGAGGGCGGCAGCCACCTCAACCAGCCGATCGTGGGCATGGCGGCGATCTGACCACCGCCCAGAGGCGCTGATCGAAGAGCCCCGCCGGAGAGCCAACTCCGCGGGGCTCTTTCCATTCCTGACAGCGACGCACTCACATTCCCGCCGATTGTTCGGTGGCTTGCAGTGACACCTTGTCAATCAAGGTATTCGCGTGATGTCGCGAACTTTTGAAATTCCGCGCCGCTGACGCCGATTGGCCCTTATCATCCCGATCCGCGTGCCCGGAGAGCGGGATCACGCACGGAGAAAGGTATCTCTGGGAGACGACGGGTGTCTTCGCTGTGCGTTGCGCAGCAGGCGCGCCCGGAGGAACGACACGTGGGCCGATTCAGCAGGGGCGAAAGCATGACCGGTGGTGCTCCGCGCACACGCGTACGCACGACACTCGCCAGGATCGGACGCGCCGCCGGCGTGTCCGCGCTCGGCCTGCTCGCGGTCACCTTCGCCTCCCGAGGGACGAGTCTGCCCACCGCGTCCCTGCCCAGCATCGACGCCAGGCCCGCCGCCGCGGCGATGCCGCAGGGCTACTGGCTGGTCGCCAGCGACGGCGGCAACTTCCCCTTCGGCGCCTCGCACGGCTTCGGCTCGACCGGCGGTCAGCACCTCAACGCACCGATCGTCGGCATGGCCTCGACCCCCAGCGGCCAGGGCTACTGGCTGGTCGCCAGCGACGGCGGCATCTTCCCCTTCGGTGATGCCGGCGGCTTCGGTTCCACCGGCGGCATGCATCTCAACGCGCCGATCGTCGGCATGGCGTCGACCCCCAGCGGCCAGGGCTACTGGCTGGTCGCCAGCGACGGCGGCATCTTCCCCTTCGGCGACGCGCAGGGCCTCGGCTCCGAGGGCGGCACCCACCTCAACAAGCCGATCGTCGGCATGGCGGCGACGCCCAGCGGCAACGGCTACTGGCTGGTCGCCAGCGACGGCGGCATCTTCCCCTTCGGTGACGCGCAGGGCCTCGGGTCCGAGGGCGGCACCCACCTCAACAAGCCGATCGTCGGCATGGCGGCGACGCCGGACGGCGGCGGGTACTGGCTGGTCGCCAGCGACGGCGGCATCTTCCCCTTCGGCGACGCCGGCGGCTTCGGCTCCACCGGCAACATGACGCTGAACCAGCCGATCGTCGGCATGGCCGCGTCGCCCACCGGCCTGGGCTACTGGCTGGTCGCCAGCGACGGCGGCATCTTCCCGTTCGGTGACGCGCAGGGCCTCGGGTCCGAGGGCGGCACCCATCTCAACCAGCCCGTCGTCGGCATGGCGGCGTATCCCGCGCTGCCGCCGGTGAGCGTCACCGCCACCCCGGCGTCGACCACCGCGCTGCCCGCCGACCAGGGCGCGTCCGGCCTGCCCGTCACCTTCCATGTCACCGACCGCTTCGGCCACGCCTCGCCCGGCGCCTCGCTGCTGCTCACCCGCAACGGCCTCACCCACGGCAGCCTGGCCCTCACCGCGCTCACCGCCAACTCCAACGGCGACGCCGCGACCACCTTCTTCGACACCCACGCCGGTGACACGGGCACCATCACCGGCACCGTCAGCGGCAGCAGCGTCCAGGGCACCTCGGGGACCGTCAACGTCGTTCCCGGCCCGGCCACCCAGCTCGTCTTCACCACCCAGCCGAATGGCGCCACGGGTGGCACCGCGTTCACCTCGCAGCCGTCGGTGTCCGTCGAGGACGCCTACGGCAACGTCGTGACCGGCAACACGAACCCGGTGACGCTGGCGATCACGGGCGGCACCGGCACCGCCGGCGCGTCGCTGACCTGCACCGCCAACCCGAAGAACGCCGTCGCCGGTGTGGCCACCTTCACCGGCTGCCGCATCGACAAGGCCGGCTCGGGCTACACGCTGACCGCGACGCAGGGCGTCCTGCACGGCGCCAGCACGCCCTTCACCGTCAGCGTGGGTCCCGCCACCAAGCTCGCCTTCACCCAGCAGCCGACCAGCTCGACGGGCGGTGTCGCCTTCCCGTCCCAGCCGGCCGTCGCCGTCGAGGACGCCGGCGGCAACACCGTCACCTCGGACACGAGCCAGGTGACCCTCTCCATCACCGGCGGCACCGGCACCGCCGGTGCGTCCCTGAGCTGCACCGGCAACCCGCAGAGTGTGAGCTCCGGCGTCGCCGGCTTCGCTGGCTGCAGCATCGACAAGGCGGGAGCCGACTACACGCTGACCGCCGCCGACGGCTCCCTGACGAGCGCGTTGAGCAGTGCGCTCAACGTCACCGTGGGTCCGGCGGCGAAGCTCGCCTTCACCACCGAGCCGGGCAACGGCACCGGCGGCAGCGCCCTCGGCACCCAGCCGGCGGTCACCGTGCAGGACGCCGGCGGCAACACCGTCACCACGGACGGCAGCGCCGTCACCCTCAGCATCCGCGGAGGTACCGGCACGACCGGCGCGGCGCTGACCTGCACGAGCAACCCGCTCGGCGCCACCTCCGGTGTGGCTGGCTTCAGCGGCTGCGCAATCGACAAGGCGGGCACCGGCTACCAGCTGCACGCCAGTGACGGCGTGCTGTCGCAGGCCGACAGCACCACCTTCAACGTCACCGTCGGTCCGGCGGCGAAGCTCGCCTTCACCACCGAGCCGAGCAGCGGCACGGGCGGCACCGCCCTCGGCACCCAGCCGGTGGTCACCGTGCAGGACGCCGGCGGCAACACCGTCACCACGGACACCAGCAACGTCACCCTCTCGATCACCAGCGGCACCGGCACCCCCGGCGCCGCGCTGAGCTGCACCACCAACCCGCTCGCCGCCAGCTCGGGTGTGGCCGGCTTCAGCGGCTGCTCCGTCGACAAGGCGGGCACCAGCTACAAGCTGCATGCCAGCGACGGCTCGCTCACCCTCGCCGACAGCACGCCCTTCGACATCAGCGTCGGCGCCGCGGCCAAGCTGGGCTTCGTCCAGCAGCCGAGCAACTCCACCGGCGGCACCGCCTTCCCCGTCCAGCCTTCGGTTGCGGTCGAGGACGCCGGTGGCAACACCGTCAGCGGTGACACCAGCACGGTGACGCTCTCGATCACCGCGGGCACGCCGGCCACCGGCGGTCCTGGCACGCTGACCTGCACACCGACCACCTCACAGCCGGCCAGCGCCGGCGTGGCGGCCTTCAGCGGCTGCGCAATCGACACGAGCGGCACCGGCTACACGCTCCACGCCGTCGACGGCTCGCTCACCCCCGCCAACAGCGCCACCTTCACCATCGGGGCCGGCGCTGCGGCCAAGCTCGCCTTCACCCAGGAGCCGACCAGCTCCACGGGCGGCAGCGCCTTCCCCCAGCAGCCCAAGGTCTCCGTCGAGGACGCCGGCGGCAACCTGGTCAGCGGTGACACCAGCCAGGTGACCCTCTCGATCACCGCAGGCACGCCCACCTCCGGCGGTCCCGGCACGCTGACCTGCACCAGCAACCCGCTGAACGCCAGTGGCGGCGTGGCCAGCTTCGCCGGCTGCGCAATCGACAAGGTGGGCACGGGCTACCAGCTCCACGCCGTCGACACCGGCCTCGCGCCGGCTGACAGCAGCGCGTTCGACGTCACCGTCGGCGCCGCGGCGAAGCTCGCCTTCACCCAGCAGCCGAGCAGCTCGTCGGCCAGCCAGACCGCCTTCGCCCAGCAGCCCAAGGTGTCCGTCGAGGACGCCGGCGGCAACCTGGTGAGCACCGACGGCAGCAGCGTCACGCTGTCGATCACGGCGGGCACGCCCGCCACCGGCGGCCCGGGCACGCTCGGCTGCACGCCCAGCAACACGGCCGCGGCCAGCGGCGGCGTGGCAACCTTCGCCGGTTGCCAGGTCGACATCGTCGGCACCGGCTACCGCCTGCATGCGGCCGACGGCAGCCTGACGGCGACCGACAGCAGCACCTTCGCCATCACCCCCGGCACCGCGACGAAGCTCGTCTTCTCGCAGCAGCCGAGCAGCAGCGCCACCGGCGGCACCGCCTTCGCACAGCAGCCCAAGGTGACCGTCGAGGACGGCGCCGGCAACACCGTGACCGGTGACACCAGCGCCGTCACCCTGAGCATCACCGCGGGCACCCCGACGCTGGGTGGCCCCGGCACGCTGGCCTGCACCACCAACCCGGTGAACGCCATCTCCGGCGTGGCCGCCTTCGCCGGCTGCAACGTCGACAAGGTCGGCACCGGCTACAAGCTGCACGCGGCTGACGGCTCGCTCGCCACCGCGGACAGCAGCACGTTCAACATCACCGTCGGTCCCGCGGCGCAGCTCGTCTTCACCCAGTCGCCGACCAGCTCGACCGGCGGCGTCGCCTTCCCGCAGCAGCCGAAGGTGACCGTCGAGGATGCGGGCGGCAACACCGTCGCCACCGACAGCAGCACGGTGACCCTGGCCATCGCCGCGGGGACGCCCACCTCGGGTGGCCCAGGCGCGCTCTCCGGCTGCTCGCCGGTCGAGGCCGCGGGCGTCGTCACCTTCTCCGGCTGCAAGATCAACACCGCCGGGACCGGGTACAGGCTGACCGCCACCGACGCGACCGACTCGCTGACGACGCCGTCGTCGCCGAGCGCCGCCTTCAACATCACCGTGGGCCCCGCCACCCAGGTGGGCTTCTCGGTGCAGCCGTCCGACGCCGTGTCGCAGACCGCGATCAGCCCGGCCATCCAGGTGCAGATCCAGGACGCCGGCGGCAACCTGGTGAGCAGCGCCACCAACGGCGTCGGCCTGGTCCTCACCACCCCCAATGGCGCGACCCTCTCCGGCACCACGGCCAAGGTCGCCTCCGGTGGCGTGGCCTCCTTCAATGACATCTCCGTCGACAAGGCGGGGTCGTACACCCTGACCGCGTCGTCGACCGGGCTCAACAGCGCGGTGAGCAACGGCTTCACCATCACGCACGGCCTGGCGTCGAAGCTGTTCTTCTCGCAGAGCCCCAGCAACTCCACGGGCGGCACGCCCTTCGCCACCCAGCCGATCGTGGTGGTGCAGGACCCGGCGGGCAACACCGTGACCAACGACACCAGCCAGGTGACGCTGACCGTCACCAGCGGCACGGGCACCCCCGGCGCCCAGGTGACCTGCACCACCGACCCGCTGGGCGCGACCAGCGGCGTGGCCCAGTTCCTCGGCTGTGCCGTGGACAAGGCCGGCAGCGCCTACACGCTGCACGCCACCGACGGGTCGCTGACCCCGGCGAACAGCGGCACCTTCAACATCACCGTCGGCGCCGCCGCGAAGCTCGCATTCACGCAGCAGCCGAGCGCGTCGTCGCAGAGCCAGACCGCCTTCGCCCAGCAGCCTGTGGTGAAGGTGGAGGACGCCGGCGGCAACGTGGTGACCGGTGACAGCAGCGGCGTGACGCTGTCGATCACCCCGGGCACCGGCACCGGCGGAGCCCTGCTGCACTGCACCACCAACCCGGTCACCGCCAGCTCCGGCGCGGCCACCTTCGCCGGCTGCAACGTCGACCTGGTGGGCAGCGGCTACACCCTGCACGCGGCCGACTCGGGCGCCGGCGTCAGCGCGGCGGACAGCTCGCCGTTCGCGATCACCCCGGGCAACGCCAGCAAGCTCGCCTTCACCCAGCAGCCGACCAGCTCCACCGGCGGCGTCGCCTTCCCGCAGCAGCCGCAGGTCTCCGTCGAGGACGGCGCGGGCAACGTGGTCACCGGTGACAGCAGCGTCGTGACGCTGTCGATCACCCCGGCCACAGGTGCCGCCGGCGCGGCACTGACCTGCAACCCGCCGGCCAACACGGCGACGGCCAGCTCCGGCGTGGCCGCCTTCACCGGCTGCGCCATCGACAAGGCGTCGGCCAGCAACTACCAGCTGCACGCGGTCGACGGAGCGCTGACGCCGGTCGACAGCGCACCCTTCGCCATCACCGTCGGGCCCGCGGTGCAGCTGGGCTTCGTCCAGCAGCCCAACGACTCGACGGGCGGCACCGCCTTCCCGCAGCAGCCCAAGGTCGCCATCCAGGACGCGGGCGGCAACACCGTGACCGGCAACGCCAGCACGGTGACGCTGTCGATCACCGGCGGCACGCCCACCTCGGGTGGCCCGGGCGCGCTCTCCTGCTCCGGCGGTCTCTCCAAGGTGGCCTCGGCGGGCGTGGCAACCTTCAGCGGCTGCGCAATCGACAAGGCGGGCAGCGGCTACAAGCTGCACGCCGTCGACAGCCCGCTCACGACCACCGACAGCAGCGCGTTCAACATCACCGTCGGCACGGCGTCGCAGCTGGTCTTCACCACCGAGCCGAGCAGCTCGTCGGCGAGCCAGGCGGCGTTCGCCCAGCAGCCCGCCGTGTCCGTCGAGGACGCGGGCGGCAACGTGGTCACCACCGACAGCAGCACCGTGACCCTCGCCATCAAGGCGGGAACGCCCGCCACGGGCGGCCCGGGCACGCTCGCCGGCTGCTCGCCGACCGAGACCCTGGGCGTGGTGACCTTCAGCGGCTGCAACATCGACAAGGTCGGCACGGGCTACGTGCTGCACGCCACCGACTCCGCCGGCGGCGTGGCCGCGGCTGACAGCACGGCGTTCGCCATCACGCCGGGCACCGCGTCGAAGCTCGCCTTCACCACCGAGCCGAACAACTCCACCGGCGGGACCGCGTTCTCGCACCAGCCCGTCGTGTCCGTCGAGGACAACGCCGGCAACACCGTGACCGGCGACACGAGCGCCGTCACGCTCAGCATCACCGCGGGAACGCCGGCGACCGGCGGCCCTGGTGCACTGAGCTGCACCACCAACCCGCTCGGCGCGACGGCGGGCGTGGCCAGCTTCGCCGGCTGCAGGATCAACACCGAGGGCGCCGGCTACCAGCTGCACGCCGTCGACGGATCGCTGACCCCCGCTGACAGCACGGCGTTCACCATCACCGTGGGCACGGCGACGCAGGTGGTGTTCACCACCGAGCCCAACGACTCGACGGGCGGCGTCGCCTTCCCGACCCAGCCGGTCGTCACCATCGAGGACGCCGGCGGCAACACCGTCACCACCAACACCTCGTCGGTGACCCTGGCGATCACGACCAGCACCGGCGCACCGGGTGCGACGCTGAGCTGCTCCGGCGGCAACACCCTCGCGGCGAGCTCCGGCGTGGCCAGCTTCAGCGGCTGCAGCATCGACAAGGCGGCCACCAACTACAAGCTGCACGCCAGTGACGGCTCGCTGGCCACCGCGGACAGCACCACGTTCAACATCACCGTCGGTTCGCCCGCCAAGCTCGCCTTCACCACCCAGCCGAGCAGCTCGACGGGTGGCGTCGCCTTCCCGACGCAGCCCGCCGTCGCCGTCGAGGACGCGGGCGGCAACACGGTGACGACCGACACCAGCACCGTGGGACTCAACATCCTCTCCACGGCCAACCCCGGCCCCGGAACGCTGACCTGCAATCCCAGCAACGACACCCAGACCGCGGTCAGCGGCGTGGCCACCTTCACCGGCTGCAGCATCGACGTGGCGGGCAACGGCTACAGGCTGCATGCCACCGACGGATCGCTGACCTTCGCCGACAGCAACACGTTCAACATCACGGTGGGATCGGCGGCGAAGCTCGCCTTCACCCAGCAGCCGAGCACCACGTCGAACGGCGGCGCCGTGTTTGCCCAGCAGCCCAAGGTCACCGTCGAGGACGCGGGCGGCAACACGGTGTCCGCTGACACCAGCAACGTCAGCCTCACCCTGACCAACGGCACGGCGGGCGCCAACCTGACCTGCACCAACAACCCGCAGGCGGCCGCGTCCGGCGTCGCCAGCTTCGCCGGCTGCAAGGTCGACAAGGCGGGCAGCAACTACGGGCTGCACGCCACCGACGGCACGCTGGCTCCCGCTGACAGCGCCACCTTCACCATCAACGTCGGCACCGCGTCGCAGCTCGCCTTCACCGGGCAGCCCGGCGGCGGCGCCACGGGTGGCGTGGCCTTCCCGGCGCAGCCGGCCGTGACCGTCCAGGACGCGGGCGGCAACACCATCACCACCGACAACACCAGCACGGTGACCCTGTCGATCACGCCGTCGACGCCCACCGCGGGCGGACCCGGCACGCTGACCTGCTCCGGCGGTGACACCATGACGGTCACCAGCGGCGTGGCCAGCTTCGGTGGCTGCAAGATCGACACGGCCGGCACGGGCTACGAGCTCCGCGCCACGGACTCCGGCTTCGTCGCCACCACCGACAGCAGCGCATTCGACGTCGCCGTGGGTCCGGCGACGCACCTCGCCTTCACGCGGCAGCCCAACGGCTCGACCGGCGGTGTCGACTTCAGCAGCCAGCCCAAGGTCTCCGTCGAGGACGCGGGCAACAACGTCGTGACCACGGACACGAGCAACGTGACCCTGGCCATCACCGCGGGCACGCCGACCTCGGGCGGTCCGGGGACGCTGACCTGCGCCGGCACCACCCAGGCCGCCGTGGCCGGCGTGTCGACCTTCCAGGGCTGCAACATCGACAAGATCGGCACGGGCTACGAGCTGCACGCCAGCGACGGCACCCTCGGCACGGCGGACAGCAGCGCCTTCAACATCACCCTCGGACCTGCGTCGCAGCTCGTCTTCACCACCCAGCCGGGTGGCGGAGCGACCGGCGGTGTCGCCTTCCCGACGCAGCCGGTGGTGACCATCGAGGACGCCGGTGGCAACACCGAGGCCGGTGACACCAGCACGGTGACGCTCTCGATCACCGCGGCCACGCCGACCTCCGGCGGGCCCGGCACGCTGAGCTGCACCGGCGGCAACGCCAAGGCGGCGAGCGCGGGAGTGGCGACCTTCGCCGGCTGCAAGATCGACGCGGCAGGCACCGGGTACGAGCTCCACGCCACCGATCCCGGAGTCTTCAGCGCCGGCGACAGCAACCCGTTCAGCGTCGCCGTCGGACCGGCGACGAAGCTGGCCTTCACCCAGCAGCCGAACACCTCGACGGGTGGCACGGCGTTCACCAGCCAGCCCAAGGTGTCCGCCGAGGACGCCGGCGGCAACGTGGTGACCACTGACACCAGCAGCGTGACGCTGTCGATCACCGCGGGCACGCCGGCGACCGGTGGTCCCGGCACGCTGACCTGCACCGGCGGCGACACCAAGGCGGCGACGGCCGGCGTGGCGGCGTTCGCGGGCTGCTCCATCGACACGTCGGGCACCGGCTACAGGCTGCATGCCGTCGACGGCTCGCTGGCCACCGCGGACAGCACCACGTTCGACATCACGGCCGGTGCCGCCACCAAGCTGGTGTTCACCCAGCAGCCCAGCGACTCCACCGGCGGCACCGCGTTCGGCACCCAGCCGAAGGTGGTCGTCGAGGACGCCGGCGGCAACGTGGTGACGACCGACACCAGCAACGTGCTGCTGTCGATCACCCCGGCCACGGGCGCTGCGGGTGCGGCGCTCAACTGCACGACCAACCCGGTGGCGGCGACGTCCGGCGTGGCCGCCTTCGCCGGCTGCAACGTCGACAAGGCGTCGGCGGTGCCGTACCAGCTGCACGCAGCCGACGGCACCCTCACTCCGGCGGACAGCGCGACGTTCACCATCAGCGTCGGACCGCCGGCGAAGCTCGCCTTCACCCAGCAGCCGAGCAGCTCGACCGGCGGCACCGCCTTCGGCACCCAGCCGAAGGTCGCCGTCGAGGACCTGGGCGGCAACCCGGTCACCACCGACACCACCCAGGTGGCGCTGGTGATCAAGACCGGCACGGGCACGACCGGCGCGACGCTCGACTGCAGCAGCGGCAGCGGCAACCCGGTGAACGCCACCGCGGGGACGGGCGTGGCCGCCTTCTCCGGCTGCACCATCGACAAGGCGGGAACCGGCTACCAGCTGCACGCCACCGACGGTTCGCTCACCGCGGCCGACAGCGCCGCGTTCGACGTCACCGTCGGCACTCCCTTCCAGCTGGTCTTCAGCCAGCAGCCCACCGACACCAGCGTCGGAGCGGCGATCACGCCGGCTCCGGCCGTGACCATCGAGGACAAGGGCGGCAACGTCGTGACCACGGCGACCAACCAGGTCGGCATGGCGATCGGCACCAACGCCGGTGTCCCGAGCCCCGGCACGCTGAGCGGGACGGTGACCCACAACGCGGTCAGCGGCGTGGCCACCTTCTCCGGCCTCTCCATCGACCAGCCGGGCACGAACTACACCCTGAGCGCCACCTCCGCCGGTCTCACCACCGCGACCAGCACCGCGTTCAAGGAGCTCGGCACGGCCATGCAGCTCGCCTGGGTGACCGAGCCCGCCGCCACCACCACCGCCGGCCAGACCATGGCGTCGTTCCAGGTCGCCGTCGAGGATGCGGCGGGCAACATCCTGCCCCACGCCACCAACAACGTCGCCATCACCAGCAACCCGTTGACGACGGTGAACGGCACGACCCCGCAGCCGGCGGTCAACGGTGTCGCCACCTTCAACGACATCTCGATCAACAAGGCGGGGACCTACACCTTCACCGCCAACTCGACGGCTCTCACCAACGCCAACAGCACGAGCTTCACCATCAACCCGGCCGCGGCGACACAGGCCGTCTGCACCCTGACCGTGGGAGGGGCGGCATGCCCGGCAACCTTCCATCCGACGGCGAACCAGACGACCGGCTTCACCCTCACCCTCGAGGACCAGTTCAACAACCCGCTCGACAGCACCAACACCACCACGTACAACGTCACCGTGACCCTCACCAAGGGGTCGACGCCTGACGGTGGTTCGCTGAGCTCGACCGCGTCGGGCACGCAGGGTCCCGACCTCGTCAATCCGGCGACGGTGACCGTGACCATCGGGTCGGGGAGCGGGTCCGGGACGTTCAGCTACATCGCACCGGTCACCCTGCCTCCGGGTGGTACGGGGACGGTCACATTCGCCAACGGCGCATCCACGACCCTGACCACTCTGCCCGCGTCCATGGCCGTCGCCGACTAGCGATTGGCCGGCAGCCACTGACATCAGGAGGGAGCCTTCGGGCTCCCTCTTCCGTTTCTACGACAGGTAGGGCGCCACTCCGGCGGTGACCTGCGCGGAGTCCATCACCAGCTCGCTCACCGTGGGGTGGGCGTGGATGATGTCGCCGAGCTCCTCGGCGCTGAGCCCGTCGCTGATGGCGACGCCGATCTCGTGGATGATCTCCACCGCGTGCGCGCCCATGATGCAGGCGCCGAGGATGAGCCCCGTCCTGGCGTCGGAGAACAGCTGGGCCACGCCGTCGGCCTCGCCCTCGCCGAGCGCCTTGCCGTTGCCCAGGTAGCGCGCCTGGCCCACCTTCACCTCGTGGCCGGCGGCCTTGCCGGTCTCCGAGTTCAGGCCGACCATGGCAATTTCCGGATGGGTGTAGATGCAGGACGGCACCACGGTGCGGTCGATGGCGCGGGGGTGATGGCCGAGGGCGTTCTCCACCGCCCGCTCCGCCTCCTTGGAGGCGAGGTGGGCGAGCTGCAGGCCGCCGATGCAGTCGCCTGCCGCCCACACCTTGGGATTGGCGGTGCGCAGGTGGTCGTCGACCTGCACGTACCCGCGCTCGTCGATGTCCACACCGAGCGACTCCAGCCCGATGCCGCGGGTCTCCGGCTTGCGGCCGATGCTGATGAGCATGAGGTCGGCGTCGACCTGGGTGCCGTCGTCCAGCTTGGCGGTGAGCTCGTCGGCGCGGTACTCGACGACGGAGTCGAGCTTGCGTCCGGTGAGGAAGGTGATGCCCTGCTGCTCCATCAGCTTGCGGAACTGGGTGACGATGCGCGGCTCGACGCCGGTGAGGATCTGCGGCAGCATCTCGACGACAGTGATCCTGGTGCCCAGCGGCGCGAAGAACGAGGCGAACTCGCAGCCGATGACGCCGCCGCCGATGATCAGCAGGCGCTCCGGCACCCGCTCCAGGCGAAGGATGCCGTTCGAGGTCACCACGCTGGGGTGGTCCATGTCGATCCCGGGCAACCCGAATGCCTCGGTGCCGACGCAGACGACGAGATGGTCGTACTCGAAGCGCTGCCCGTCGACGACGACGGCGTCACCCTCGACCACGCCCTGCCCGCGCACGACGTTCACCTTCTTCCGCTTGCAGGCCGCCTCCACGCCGCGGCGCATGGTGAGGACGACCTCCTCCTTGCGCTCCATCATGCGGGCGAAGTTGACGCGCACGTCGCCGACCTCGATGCCGAACTCCTCGGCGCGGCGGATCTTGCGCAGCAGGTCGGCGGTGGCCAGCAGCGACTTGGTGGGGATGCACCCCCAGTTGAGGCAGGTGCCGCCCAGCTCGGCGCGCTCGATGAGGGTCACCTCGGCGCCGAGCTGGGCGCCGCGCAGCGCGGCCACGTCGCCGGCGGGACCGCCGCCGAGGACGACGACGCGAGGGCTCACGCTTCGCTGCTGGGCGGCGACATCACGATCTCCGCGGGTCGCTCGTACGGATGCTCAGCGCTGCGGAGCGCGGTGGTGAGGATGCGCTCCTGCTCGATCTGGTGCGCGCCGGTGAACCCCTCGCTCGGGGAGGCGCGGCGCGGCCGCCCGATGTAGTCCCAGCGGATGTCGTAGGGGCGGCGCTTGCCGATGCGTCGCGCCAGGTGGTACCAGGCGCCCATGTTCATCGGCTCCTCCTGCACCCAGAAGATCTGCGCCAGCGAGGGATACGACCTGATCAGCGCCATCACCTCGTCGATCGGGAACGGGTCGAGCAGCTCGATGCGCGCGATGGCGGTGCTGCTCGCCTCCTTGCGCAGCGGGTGCATCACCAGCTCCCAGTAGATCTTGCCGCTGCAGAGCAGCAGGGTGGTGATCTCCTTGCGGCGCCTGCCCCCGGCGGCGGGGTCGTCGATGACGCGCTGGAAGCGTCCCTTGACCAGCTCCTCCAGCGTCGACGTCGCCTCGTGGACGCGCAGCATCCACTTCGGCGTCATCACCGCCATCGGCCGCGGCTTGGGCGCCATCGCCTGCTGCCGCAGCAGGTGGAAGTACTGCGCCGCGGTGCTGGGCACCACCACCCGGATGCTGCCGTTGGCGCTGAGCTGCAGGAAGCGCTCCAGCCGCGCGCTGGAGTGCTCGGGTCCGGCGCCCTCGTAGCCGTGTGGCAGGAGCAGGGTGAGGCGTGACTGCTGTCCCCACTTCGCCTGCCCGCTGGCGATGAACTGGTCGACGGTCACCTGCGCGCTGTTGACGAAGTCGCCGAACTGCGCCTCCCAGAGCACCAGCGTGTCCGGCGTCGAGGCGCTGTAGCCGTACTCGAAGCCGAGCGCGCCGCCCTCGCTGAGCGGCGAGTTGTGCAGCTCGAAGGTGGCGGTGGCGCCGACCAGATGCTGCATCGGCGTCCACACCGAGCCGGTCTCCGCGTCGTGGAAGGTGAGGTGGCGCTGCGAGAAGGTGCCGCGCTCGGTGTCCTGCCCGCTGAGCCGGATGGGATGTCCCTGCAGCAGCAGCGACGCGAAGGCCAGCGACTCCCCGGCCGCCCAGTCGATCTCGCCGGACCTGACCAATTCCTTGCGCCGCTCCACCTGGCGGGCCAGCTTGGGGTTGAGGTGGAACCCGTCGGGGACGCTGAGCAGCTGCTCGTTGAGCGTCACCAGGGTGTCGGCGGGGACGCCGGTGGACGCCTCCATGTCGCGCGCGTCGGCGGTGGAGTGGTCGGCGGGATCGGCGGACGGCGCGGCGGCCATGCTCGCCTTCACCTTCTGGTGGGCGGCGGCGACGCGCTGGAACGCCTCCTCGGCGTGGGCGGCGGCGTCCTCCTGGGTGATCAGGCCCTCGTGGATCAGCCGCTGGGCGAAGAGCTCGCGCACCGGCGGGTGGTCCTTGATGGCGCGGTACATCACCGGCTGGGTGTAGCTGGGCTCGTCGGCCTCGTTGTGCCCGAAGCGGCGGTAGCCGACCAGGTCGATGACCACGTCGCGGTGGTAGGTGCGGCGGTAGTCGTAGGCGAGGCGCATGGCGTCGAGGCAGGCCTCGACGTCGTCGGCGTTGACGTGGATCACCGGGATGTCGAAGCCCTTGGCCAGGTCCGACGCGTAGCGCGTGCTGCGCGCGTCGATGGGATCGGTGGTGAAGCCGACCTGGTTGTTGGCGATGACGTGCACCGTGCCGCCCGTGCTGTAGCCCTGCAGCGCCTGCAGGTTGAGCACCTCGGCGACGATGCCCTGTCCAGGGAAGGCGGCGTCGCCGTGGATCAGCACCGGCATGGCCGCCTTGGGGTCGACGTGCAGCTCGGCGGAGTGGCGCTTGGTCTGCTCCGCGCGCGTCCATCCCTCGACCACGGGGTCGACGTACTCGAGGTGGCTGGGGTTGGGGAGAAGCCTGACCGAAACCGCCCTGCCGGATTCCGTGATGTAGGTGCCGGTGGCGCCGAGGTGGTACTTGACGTCGCCGGTCGGGTCGCTGGCGTCGCTGCCGACGGGACGCTTCTGGTCGCCCTGCTCGAAGCTGACCAGCACCGCCTCGTAGGGGCGGTTGACCACGTGCGCCGTCACCGCCAGGCGGCCGCGGTGCGCCATGCCCAGGATGACCGCGTCGATGCCGTCGTCGCTCACCATGGTGAGCAGCTCCTCCAGCATCGGCACCATGGCGTCGAGGCCCTCGATGCTGAAGGTCTTGTGGCCCAGGAAGTTGCGCCGCAGGTAGCGCTCCATGGCGTCGACCTTGGTGAGCCGCTGCAGCAGCTGCATCTTTCGCTCCGGCGACAGGGGGGCGCGATGCTTGCCCAGCTCGATGTGCTCGCGCAGCCAGACGCGCTGCTCGTGCGAGCTGATGTGCTCGATCTCGTAGGCGATGGTGCCGCAGTAGGTCTCGCGCAATCGCGGCAGCACCTCGGCGAGGTTGCCGCCGGGAACGTAGACGCGGAGCACGTCGGCGGGGACCGCCTGCATCAGCGCCGGTGTGAGCCCGACGGTGCTCGGCTCCATGGCGGGGTCGCCGACCGGCTGCTGCAGGCCGAGCGGGTCGAGATAGGCGCCGAGGTGGCCGTGGGTGCGATGTGCCTTGACCAGCGACATGCCCGCGGCGACCGCGGCGAGCAGGTCGTGCGACGCACCCTGGCCGGTGCGCACCTCGACCGCGGCCTGCTCGGTGAGCTTCGGCACCGGCGGCTCCGCAGCCGGCGCGGGCAGTCCCAGGCTGCGGAAGACCTCGCCGTAGAACGAGGCCTCGCCGCGCAGCAGCTGCTCGACGCGGCGCAGGAACTCGCCGGACTCCGCGCCCTGGATGACGCGGTGGTCGTACGTCGAGGTCATCGTCATGACCTTGCTGACCCCGAGGTCGCGCAGGCGCGCCTCGCCGATGCTGGCCATGCCCGGGGGCCACTCGATGGCGCCGGTGGCGACGATGGTTCCGTTGCCCGGCATCAGCCGCGGCACGCTGGCCACGGTGCCGATGCCACCCGGGTTGGTCAGGGTGATCGACGAGCCCTGCAGGTCGTCGGCGGTCAGCGAGCTGCTGCGCGCCTTGGCGACGAGGCGCTCGTACTCGTCGCGGAACTCGGTGAAGCTGCGCCGGGCCGCGTCGCGGATCACCGGGACGACCAGGAAGCGGCTGCCGTCCTTGCGCGTGGTGTCGACGGCGAGGCCGAGGTGGATGCCGGGGTTCACCTTGTACGGCTTGCCCTCGGCGTCGCGCTGGAAGTGCGCGGTCATGCTGGGCACGTCGAGCGCCGCCCTGGCGATGGCGTAGCCGATGAGGTGAGTGAAGCTCACCTTCTCGGGCCGTCCCGCCGCCCTGATGTGGTCGTTGATCTCGCGGCGGCGCGCGTCGAGGACGTCGACGGCGATGCTGCGGAAGCTGGTCGCGGTGGGGATCTCGCGGCTCTGTTCCATGGCCCCGGCCAGCGCCGCCGCGGGGCCGCGCAGGGGCTGGGCGCCGTCGGGGACCGGCGCAGCGGGAGCCGCGGGCGGCTGCGCGGGCTGGGCGGCGGCCGCGGTCACGTCGCCCCTGCGGACGATGCCGCCGGGGCCGCTGCCGCGCACCTGGGCGAGGTCGACGCCGCCGATGGCCGCGGCGCGGCGGGCGAGCGGGGAGGCGTCGACCGCCGGGCGCTCGGGGGCCGCGGCGCTCGGGCGCTCGGGGGCCGCGGCGCTGTCCGCCTGGACGGGCTGTGCGGCCGGTGCCGCGGGGGCGGGGGGTGCCCCGTTCGCGGACGGGGCTGCGCCCTGATCCGCAGGTGCCTCGTCCACCGCAGCGGCCGGTCCGTCCTCCGCCGTGGACGGTGCGCCGCCGGAATCGGCTCCGCCTGAAGGACCGGCCCCGTTCTCCCGGGGCGCCGCAGGCCCCTCCGCCTCGATGGTCGCCAGCACCGCCCCGACCGCGACCGTCGCGCCCTCCTTCGCCCGCAGCTCGCCGAGCCTCCCCGCGGCCGGGGCCGGCACCTCGACGTCCACCTTGTCGGTGGTCACCTCGACGACCGTCTCCCCCTCGCTGACCGCGTCGCCCGGCTGCTTCACCCACCGCGCCACCGTCCCCTCGGTGACCGATTCCCCCATCGCCGGGAGGGTGACCTCGACCGCCGCTGCCGACGCTCGTGGGGCGGCGGGCCGCGGCGTCTCCGCCTGCGCGGCCGCGGGCCTGGGCGCCTCCGCCTGCGCGACCGGCGCCGCCGCTCCGTTGCCGTCCTCGGGGCGCGCCGCCCCGTCAGCCCCGCCGCCCACGGCCAGCTCCGCCAGCACCGCCCCCACCTCGGCCGTCCCCCCGGCCGGCACCACGATGCGCCGCAGCGTCCCCGCCGCCGGGCTGGGGATCTCCACGTCCACCTTGTCGGTGGTGACGTCGGCGATGGTCTCGCCCTCGGCGACCGGGTCCCCCTCCTGCTTGCGCCACTCGACCACCGTCCCCTCGGTGACCGATTCCCCCATCTGCGGCAGGGTGACCGCGACGGTCTCAGGCACGGGATGACCTCATGGATGTCACTCTGGCGTCCAGACGCGCTGGCCGGCGGGCTCTCCGAACCGCCGTCCTCTTCCCCAATATCCTCGCACTTCGAGCCGGCGGCCCATCCTGGCCGGGGGGCGAGTCATGCTTGGGGGGCGATGAAGGCACCCGTGCTCTGCCTGGACTGCCACGAGCAGTACATGGACCTCGACCTCACCAAGGACCACCAGCACCTGGTCTGCCCGGGATGCGAGCAGGTCTGGTGCGCGGTCTGCATCGCCCGGGTCGAGGTGAAGATCAGCGAGGAGTGGCTGAAGCGGGCCCGGGTGGCCCACCTCAACTGACGCCGGCCGCTCCAGGGGCGTGCCGCCCGGCCCTCCCGGCGTGGCGCGTCGCCGGGCAGTTCGTGGCTCTGGTGGCTTTCCGGCAGATTCGCCGCCTCGGCGCATTCGTTGGGAAGTTGACACGCGTTCCGGCGTGCCCGAGCATTCGACGCCACATGATGGTTCATGGATCGATGGCACAGCGGCTGCTGCAACGGTGGCCACGGGACGCCGTGGCGCGGTGACGACCGACCCGTCAGCAGCGGCAGGGGCTGCCGGCCGCCATCCGCAGCGGGAATCGCGGAGGCGGACCAGAGGGGCAGCGGGCACATCGGCGGGAGCGCTGCTCTCGCTCATCCGGCAGACGCATCGTGGCGGGAGGAAGGGGAGAGAGATCAACAGGAAGGATTCGGAGAGACAGAGCCATGTTCCGTGCAAAGCTTGCAGTCGTCGCGGCCGGTGCCGCGGCGGCACTCGCCCTGCCGCTGACCGCGTTCGCGGCGGACAGCTTCACCTTCAGCGTCAGCCCCGCCACCACCGGCTCGTGGTCGACGACCACCAGCGTGCTGACGGTGGCCAAGATCCTCAGCTCGCAGGAGACCGTGCTCCCCGCCGGTGAGTCGATCTGCCACGACGGGGCCTCCTGCGCACCGGCGCACGGCACCAAGATCGGCACCACCAGCGTCCAGGGCAACTGGGTCTTCCTCTTCTGCGGCAGCTCGACGCAGAACTTCGACGCCGAGTGGGTGGCCAACGACGGCAGCTACACGCCGCAGAGCGGCTGGAGCATCGTGGCCCAGGTCAACAACGTCAACTCCCTGGCCACCGTCAAGTCGTGGGTCGTCGAGAACAGCAGCGGCAGCTACAAGATCGAGATCCCGAGCATCCCGGCGCTGACCTGCAGCGGCCACACCACGAAGCTCACCTCGACGCTGGGCACCTACAACGGCACCAGCTACGACATCAACCAGAACCCCGGCACCGCCGGCACCTACACGGTGACCACCAACCTCACCTTCACCGACAACAGCAACGAGCAGCTGACCGCGAGCTACACGATCAGCTAGCCACACGCGACCTCGGGCGCCGGCTGCCGACGCGCGGCCGGCGCCCTTCTCGCCGCACGCCGGGGCCCGTCGCCCGCGCCGATGCCGTTACGCGACTGTGACATGCCGCCGCGCTCCGCGAGCCCGCCGGACGGCCTTGACGTCCCGCCCCCTCAGACCCAACATATAGGGGCTCCCCGGCTTGGCCACCCCTAGATGTGGGTAGACTGGGGAAGAACCTGTGGGTTACCTGGGGGAAACCCTCCCCCTGATCGGACCGATGATCTTCCATCCAGCGAGGGCCCGTCGTGGATAGTCCTGTCCCTTCCTCCGTTCCAGCACCGGACGACTCCCAGCCCGCTCGCGCCACCCGACGCCGCAGCCGCACCGCCGCGCCCGCCAGGGGCGACGTGCAGCTCGGTCGCGGGCTCACCGTCGAGCGCCGCTTCACCACCCCGGGGGTGCACCCCTTCGACGAGGTGCAGTGGGAGAGGCGCGCGGCGGTGATCTCCAACGAGAAGGGCGAGGTGGTCTTCGAGCAGAAGGACTGCGAGGTGCCCGTCGCCTGGTCGCAGATGGCCACCAACGTGGTGGTCTCCAAGTACTACCGCGGCCAGCTCGGCACGCCACGGCGCGAGACCTCGGTGAGGCAGGTGATCTCGCGCGTCTGCGACACCATCGCGCAGTGGGGCCGTGAGGGCGGGTACTTCGCCTCGGAGGCGGACGCGCAGGCCTTCCAGGACGAGCTCACCCACCTGGTGCTGCACCAGAAGATGAGCTTCAACTCCCCGGTGTGGTTCAACGTCGGCGTGCCCGGGACGCGGCCGCAGGCGTCGGCCTGCTTCATCAACTCGGTCGAGGACACGATGGAGTCGATCCTCACCCTGGCCAAGACCGAGGGCATGCTCTTCAAGTACGGCAGCGGCACGGGCACCAACCTCTCGCCGATCCGCTCCTCGAACGAGGCGCTGGCCGGCGGCGGGACCGCCTCCGGCCCGGTGTCGTTCATGCGCGGGTTCGACGCGTTCGCCGGCGTGATCAAGAGCGGCGGCACCACCCGGCGCGCGGCCAAGATGGTCATCCTCAACGCCGACCACCCCGACGTCGAGGAGTTCATCACCTGCAAGGTCACCGAGGAGCGCAAGGCCTGGGCGCTCATCGACGCCGGCTACGACGGCGCCTTCACCGGTGAGGCCTACAGCTCGATCTTCTTCCAGAACTCCAACAACTCGGTCCGCGTCACCGACGACTTCATGCGCGCGGTGATCGAGGACAAGGACTGGCACCTGCGCGCGGTGGTCGATCCCGAGCGCATCGTCAAGACGATCAAGGCGCGTGAGCTGATGCGCTCGATGGCCGAGTCGGCCTGGCAGTGCGGCGACCCGGGCATCCAGTACGACACCACGGTGAACGACTGGCACACCTCGGCGAACAGCGGACGCATCAACGCCTCGAACCCGTGCTCCGAGTACATGTACCTCGACGACTCGGCGTGCAACCTGGCCTCGCTGAACCTCATGAAGTTCCTCGCCGAGGACGGCTCGTTCGACGTCGACGGCTACCGCCACGCGGTGCACATGACCATCACCGCCCAGGAGATCCTGGTCGGCAACGCCGCCTACCCGACGCCGAGGATCGCCGAGAACAGCGAGAAGTTCCGGCCGCTTGGGCTCGGCTACGCCAACCTCGGCGCCCTGCTGATGGCGCACGGCGCGCCCTACGACTCGCCGCTTGGCCGTGACATCGCCGCCTCGCTGACCGCGATCATGACCGGCGAGGCGTACGCGCAGTCGGCGCGCATCGCGCGCGAGGTCGGCCCCTTCGAGGGCTACGCGGTGAACCGCCAGCCGATGCTGCGCGTCATCGGCAAGCACCGCGAGGCCGCCTACCGCATCCCCACCGACAACGTCGGCACCGAGATGATCGGCGCGGCGCGCCGCGCCTGGGACGAGGCGCACGAGCTGGGTGCGATGCACGGCTACCGCAACGGCCAGGCCACCGTGCTGGCACCCACCGGCACGATCGGCTTCATGATGGACTGCGACACCACCGGCGTCGAGCCGGACATCGCGCTGGTCAAGTACAAGAAGCTGGTCGGCGGCGGGATGCTGAAGATCGTCAACGGCACCGTGCCGCTGGCGCTCAAGCGCCTCGGCTACGGCGAGGCCGCGGTCAACGACATCGTCGCCTACATCGACGCCAACGACACCATCGAGGGCGCGCCGCACCTGCGCGAGGAGGACCTCGCCGTCTTCGACTGCGCCTTCCAGCCGGCCAAGGGCAAGCGCTCCATCGCCTGGCAGGGCCACGTGCGCATGATGTCGGCGGTGCAGCCGTTCCTCTCCGGCGCCATCTCCAAGACGGTCAACATGCCGTCGGACTCCACCGTCGACGACGTCGAGCAGGCGTACATCGACGGCTGGAAGATGGGGTTGAAGGCGCTGGCCATCTACCGCGACGGCTCGAAGCGCTCGCAGCCGATGGCGACGACGATGGACAAGACGACGGGCACGCGCACCGCCTCGGAGACGGTGATCGTCGAGCGCCCGCTGCGCCGGCGGCTGCCCGAGGAGCGCCAGGCGCTGACCCACAAGTTCGCCATCAGCGGCCACGAGGGGTACATCACCGTCGGCCTCTACGAGGACGGCACCCCTGGCGAGATCTTCCTGAAGATGGCCAAGGAAGGCTCCACCGTCAGCGGCCTGATGGACTCCTTCGCCACCGTCGTCTCGATGTCGCTGCAGTACGGCGTGCCGCTGACCGCACTGGTCGACAAGTTCGCCCACGCGCGCTTCGAGCCCTCCGGCTTCACCGGCAATCCCGAGATCCCGATCGCCAAGTCGATCATGGACTACATCTTCCGCTGGCTCGCCTCGCGCTTCCTCCCCTGGGAGGAGCGCGACCGGCTCGGGATCATCCGCCGCGACGGCACCGAGATGGGCGAGGAGCCCGCCGTCGACACCCGCATCGCGCCGTCGGGGCCGCGCGCCTCTGCTGCCGCCCCCTCCGATCAACCCGCCGCTGCACTCACCCCCGTCCCCGTCGTCCAGCGTGCGGCTCCGACGGCCTTCCTCAACCAGGAGGACGCCCCCTCCTGCTCCGACTGCGGCTCCCTGATGGTGCGCTCGGGCGCCTGCTACAAGTGCCTCAACTGCGGCGCCACCAGCGGCTGCAGCTGACCCTCCGCTAGCACTTCAAACCTCTGGCCGGGGGTTCGGTCCAACGACGGACCGAGCCCTCGGCGCCAGCGGGTCGTGGGCGCGGAGGATACCCTCCAAATCCGCGCGGACTTGACCGACAATTCCCCGGTCGAGAGGGCGCGGAGGCAGAACCGTCGTGAACCCCGTTTCCTGGGCCTGGGACCACGGCCTGCTGCCCGCGCTCACCTGGCTGGTCGGCGGCCTCGACCGGGTGCTCGACAAGCCGGTCCTCGACCGGATAGGCGCCTTCGGTCTTGCGGTCGTCGTCGCCACGCTGGCGGTGCGGCTGGCGCTGCTGCCCATCGCCGTGCTCAGCGCCCGGCGCGGCATCCGCATCGCCGCCAGCCGCCGTGTGTACGACGCCGCGCGGGCGAGCCTCGGGTCGCAGCTGCGGAGCTCGCCGGGCCGGTTCCGCGCCGAGCTGGAGGCGCTGCGCCGACTCGCCAGCGTGCCGGTCTGGCTGCGGCTGCTCGGCCTCGTCCCGCTGGTCGTCCAGTACGCGCTGGTGGTGGCGCTCTACTACGCCATCGCCGACATCGGACGCTCGCTGCACGGCGCCGCGCTCGGCTTCGCGGGCATCGGCAACCTGACGCAGTCGCCGCTCGACGTCTGCTGCAACGCCGGCACGGGCGCCGGCGGCGCGGTGCAGCACGGCGACTACCTGGCCTCGATGCACGCGCATCCCGGCTCGCTGGTGCTGCCGCTGCTCGCCGCGGTGCTGACCTACGTGCAGTACTGGCTGGGCACGCGCCGCCCCGGCGTCGAGCTCACCCGTGAGGAGCGGCATGCGCGGCGGGCGCAGCGCCAGACGGCGCTGGTCTATCCCGTCGCCGTGTTCCTCACCGGGATCGCGGTGCCGCAGGCGGTGGCGCTGGTGTGGATCACGCAGATGGTGGTGCTGTACGTGCAGGGGCCCCTGGTCGCGCGACTGGCGCGGCCGCACCGCCACACGGCCGAGTCGCCCACGGAGATCTGGCATCCCGTGCCCGGCGCGGCGGTGGCGACGACGTGAGCCCCGAGCAGCCGCCCGGCTTCGGCGACCAGCCCCTCGGCGGGTTCGGCGCGGACCCCGGAGGTGGGCAGCCACCGCCGCCGACGCCGCCGGAGGTGGCCGACGAGTCGGTCACCACCGAGGTCCCCTGGTCGCCGGAGGACGGCGACGCCGGCGCGGCGATGGTCAACATGCACGGGGCCAAGTCGCTGCTCATGGTCGAGGCGGGGGAGGACCCGGTGGTCACCGGGCGCCGCCGCTTCACCGCCCCGTCACTGCACCCCGAGGCAGTTGATGCCTACTATGGCCAGTACACGACGGCGCGCGAGCAGCTTCTCGCCCTGCGCGACGACCCGCAGCGCTGGGCGCGCGTCGGTCCCGAGATGCGCAGCCGCGTCGAGGCGGCGCTGGCGGAGCCGCTGCCGTCGGCCGACTACTTCCGGTACCGCGCCGCGGCGCTGGAGCTGACGGCGACGACCGGCATCGCTCCCGACACCGGCCGCGTCGATCCCGAGGCCTTCGGCAACCCGCACTTCGGCGACGCCACCCGGGCGCAGGGCGCGCTCGCCCGCGCCAACGCCGCGCTCGACAACCTGCGCGCCGCGGGGCCCGACCCCGCGCTGACGGCGCCGCAGCAGGCGCTGGTCGACAGCGCGCTGAGCCACCCCCTGCCGCCCGACTTCTGGTGGACGGAGCAGGCGGCGTGGATCAGCGGCAAGCCCGCCGAGCCGGCCGGTCCGAGCGCGGCCGAGCTGGCGCACGCCGAGTCGGAGTTCGCCGCGGCGGACCAGCAGCTGCGCGAGAGCCCGACGCAGGTGGACATGGAGCCACCCGGCCGTGGCGAACCGCTGGGGCCGTCGCCCGAGGCGCTCGCCGACTACGGCATCCCCAGCGGCGACGCGCCGGCGGGCGACGTCAGCGAGCTGCAGCTCGCCGGCCTGGAGTTTCCCGACGAAGCCGTCGCGCCCGCACCTGCGCCGGACGCCTTCGATCCTGGGGGAGTCACCCACGAGATGCCAGGCCGCCCGCCGGCGCCATCTGCGGGCGACCCCTTCGAGCACGTCGACGCCTGGACGGGCGACGAGGCCGCGGCGCCGCATGGCGACGGCTTCGATCCCGGCGGCGTCACCACCGAGATGCCCGGGCGGGACGCGGCGGCGGACTACGGCATCGGCACGCAGCCCGCGCACGAACCCGCGCCCGCCGCGTCCGATCCCATGGCCGACTACGGCATCGGCGAGTCGCCGCACGAGCCGGTTGCGGTCGCGCCGCCGCCCGCGGACTCCGTTGACCTCGAAGGCAGCGTCCGGGAGGAGGCAGCCCCCACCTTTGACCGGGCCAACTCCTACGACGCCATCAACTACGAGAACGCGCGGCAGACGCTGGCGCGCGAGATGGGCACGGTGCCCGGTGAGGACCTGCAGACGTCGCTGGCCCGCCGCAGCGGCGAGGCCGGCGTGGCCGACGCGGCGTACGCGCAGATGCAGGAGTCCCGGCAGAACCTCATTGACCGCCTCGGCGAGAGCGGTCCGCTGGACGCCGTCGATCCTGTCGACCGCGCGCTGGTCGAGACCATCCGCAGCACCGACCTGCCGCCCAGGGAGCTCGTCGATCTCAAGGTCGCCAACCTCGACCTGCTCGCCGGGACGGGCGTCGACCCGCACACCGGCAAGGCGTATCCGGAATTGCGCGACGGTGCAACCTTCGGCGACGAGGCGCTGATCCGCGACGCCTCGGCGCGGCAGTCGGCAGCGCTGGAGGCGCTGCAGGCGAAGAACGGGGCTGGGCTGTCCGGTGCGGACCGCACCTACTGGGTCGACCACCTCAGCCAGCAGCCGATGAACGGTGACGCGTGGGTCGCGGTGAGCAAGAGCCCGCCGGCCGACCTGGTGCCGTTCACGCCGGGACAGGAGGCCTACGCCGCCGACCGCGCGAAGAACATGATGGAGTTCTACGCCAACGACGCGCTGTCGCAGCTCGACTCCGCCGCGCGCGCGGTCGACGGTGGACCGATCGTCGACGTGGCCGTCGACGCCGACGGTCGCCTGGTGCGCAACGACTTCGCCTCGCTGGCCGACGCGCCGCCGGAGTTCCGCGACACCATGGCGCGCGAGTACGGCGAGACCATCCGCTCGCTGGAGCAGATGTCGGACGCCTTCTGGTCGTCGCTCGACCCCGCCGTCGCCGACCGGCTGCGGGCGCACATGGAGGCGCCCGTCTTCGAGCCGCCACCCGCCGTACCCGAGGCGGCGGCGGAGGCGCCCGTGGGGGAGCGGGCCGCGGCGCCGCCGGCCGACGCGGGGGAGACGGGCCCGACGCGCGGCAACGAGGCGGCGCCGGTGAGCCAGGAGCCACCCGGCGGGGAGGCGCCGGCAGTTGCCGAGACTCCTGCACCGGCGGCGGCGGTCGACGGGACCAGCGGCGCGGGTTCCGCGGAAGGGCCGAGCGCAACGGGTGAAGCGCCGGCGTCCGCGGGGACCGCGCCTACGGCCGAGTCGCCGGTCACAACGGGCGAGCCGGGCGCTTCCTCGGGTGAGGCGGTCACGGGCCAGCCACCGACCCCCACCGGTGAGCCGGCACCCACGGCCGGCGACCCGGTCGCAGGCCAGGCGCCGCCCGCAACGGGCGAGCCGGGGGCCACATCGGGTGAGCCGGTCACTGGCCAGCCAGCGCCCGCCGGCGAGACGGCGCCCACCTCCGGGCAACCGGCGACTGGCCCGCAGCCGCCCACCACCGGCGAGCCTGCCCCCACCTCCGGTGAACCACCCGCCAGCCAGCCACCCATTGGCGAGGCCAGCTCGACCGCCGGTCCCACGCCGACCGAGCCCACGGTTCCCACGACGAGCGAGGCCTCCGCGCCAACCAGTGAGCCCACCGCCGCGCGTGAACCCGCGGCGGCCCCGGCGCCCGCAGCCGAGCCCGCTCCCCAGTCCTCCCACACCTCCTCGACGCAGCCCGGGCCCGCGACCGAGCGGCAGCAACCGATCGTCGTCACCGAGCCGCACGGCAACGGCGCAGCGCCACCCACCACGGCACCCACAGGCGCAGCCGCCGAGCCCGCCGCCCACCCCGGCGCGCCGGCCCCCGGCCCCGCCGCCGCGGCGCCGCCGCCGCTCCCCGACGTCCCGCTCCCCGAGGCTCCGCCCGCTCCCCCGCCCGACGCGGCCCCCGCGCCGCCGCCCGACCGGCAGCCCGCTCCGGGCCCGCAGCCGCCCGTGGACGCCCAACCCCCGCCACCGACCGAGGGCGACACGCCCCAGGGCGGCGGCGACACGCCCCCTCCCGGCGGCCCCGAGCCCGGCAACGTCGAGCCCGCTCCGAAGCCCGCCGGCGGCCCCGAGCCGGCGCGACCCGCGCCGGGAGGAACGCCGCCCCCCACGCCGGGGAGCGACGGCACGCGCCCACCTGGTCCGACCGGCGTCGACACCCCCGGACGACCGGGGGGCACCACCACACCCGAGCCCGAGGGCGGCGAGCAGAAGCCCATCGCCGAGCCCGAGAACAAGGGCATCACCGAGGAGCCCCACGGCGGCACCACCGAACCGGAGCCCGAGCCCGGTCCCGCCCCCGGGGACCAGCCGGTGCCCTCCGTCGAGCAGCCCGCGGTCACCAAGGAGTCGCTCCTCGCCGACGCCAAGTCCGCCTTCGAGCAGGCGGGCTACAAGGACGTCTCCATCACCGCGCAGGACGACGGCACCTACCGGATCCAGGCCACCGATCCCAAGGGCAACGCCGTCGACGTCCGCGTCGGCTCGCCGGACGAGCCGTGGATCAAGAACCCGCCCAGCGAATGGCCGCCCGGCGCGGCCGGCGTGTTCCAGGGCGCGATGACCGGTCTGATGGTGTGGGACGCGGTCGACAACGTCCTCGCCAACGCCGATCCCGAGACCGCCTTCGCGCTGATGGACGCGTACGCCGACGCCTGCAAGGCGATCGCCGACGCCAACCGCATGGGTGACTCCACGCAGGCGGTCGCCGAGCTCTCGAACCTGATGAAGAAGCTCGCCGACCTGGCCGGACCGCTGGCCGGCAACGACGCCGCCACCGCGGCCTGGAACCTGGCCATCCAGCGGTTCGTGCAGACCTTCGCCGCCGACTACGTCACCCACGGCAGCGCCGCGACGGTGCGGGCGTACCTGCAGCAGTACATGAAGATCAAGCGCTGGGTCATGGTCGAGCGCGGCAAGTACCGGCGCCTCAAGGGAATCCTCGAATCCGACGAGGGTGAGAGGCTGATCGGCGAGGATCTCACCGGCTTCGAGCTCTTCCCCGGCTTCAGCCACGCGCGCAACGTGTACCGCTGGCTGAAGAGCAAGGTCAAGCCGGGCTCGAAGAAGACGGCGACGGGATCGGGCACGAAGGGCGGCGCCACCGCGCAGGGTGATGGCACGCGACCGGTGCGCCGGCGCACCACGCCGCCGCCGGAGGAGACGCCCGAGCAGAAGCGCAAGAAGCAGGCCGACCAGCTCGTCGTCCGCGCCGCTGACGACGTCAAGGTCATCAACTGGTGTGACGACCAGATCCGCGACGAGCAGAAGAAGATCGACCAGCTGGGCGTGAAGTACGCCACCGGCGGCGGCAGCTACGACGACTACCAGAAGGCGGTCGACGACCACCAGGAGGTGATCGACCGTCTCAACGACCGCCGCAACAAGGCGGAGTCGGACCTCAAGCGCGCCAAGGCCGAGGCGGACGCCACCGGTGTGCAGCTCGGGCCGACGTCGACGACCTTCCCCGACTCCGAGACCGCGCGCGACTACCAGACGCTCGTCGACCTCGACGTCGAGATCGAGAAGCAGCGCGACAAGGTGGCGACGCTGCTGCCCAAGGCGCAGGCGGCGCAACCGCCGTACGACGAGCAGCCCGAGGTGAAGGAATACGTGCGCGAGGGCTGGACGCTCGTCGAGATGGAGCAGCGTCGCAAGAAGATCGCCACCGGGCTCGAGTCGAAGGGCGTGAAGGTGCCGCCCAGGAAGTACCCGGACCAGCCGCCCGGCTACGTGCCCGATCCCAACGCC
>Ga0209810_1001537_pt1 | contig 34016 bp, 32 predicted proteins | sample Coa_R1_7_FD_187159 | JGI IMG/M metagenome (GOLD analysis project Ga0209810, IMG submission 187159) | Surface soil microbial communities from Centralia Pennsylvania, which are recovering from an underground coalmine fire - Coalmine... | ecosystem: Environmental > Terrestrial > Soil > Unclassified... | reverse complement strand
GTGCCAGAATAGTTAACAATCTAGACGACCTGACAGCAAAGGATTTGGGGTCTGCTGATTTGGTAGAAGAAAGAAAGGTAGAGACAGACAAATGGGTGTTTATTGAAGGATGCAAAAATCCAAAGGCAGTCTCAATTCTTGTCAGGGGAGGCTCACAGAGGGTTGTGGACGAAGCAGACAGGTCTTTGCATGATGCGCTGATGGTTATGAAGGATGTACTTGAAAAGCCAGCAATAGTTGCAGGCGGAGGGGCACCAGAAGCATATATTGCAAACGAGCTAAGGCAGTGGGCAAGCACCCAAGAAGGACGCGCACAACTGGCTGTTCAAAAGTTTGCAGATGCTCTTGACTCTATACCCCTGACACTAGCTGAAAACTCTGGCATGGATCCAATAGATACAATGACTGAATTGAGAGCACGGCAGAGCAAAGGATCAAAGTGGACAGGCATTGACTGTAGAAACGGAGTCGTAACAGATATGTTCAAGCAGGATGTGCTTGAGCCGCTGTCTGTCAAAGAGCAGATAATAAAATCTGCAACTGAAGCAGCATCAATGATATTGAGAATTGATGATGTGATTGCCGCAACCAAATCCAAGATGCCCGCCGGTCCTCCAGGAGGAATGGGAGGCATGGGAGGCATGGGAGGCATGGGAGGCATGGGCGGAATGGACATGGAATAAACAAGAGCAGATAAACTAGCGAAGGCCAAACATAGAGAGGACATATTACGCTACTTTGCCTCAACTGTGTCCTTCTCTTCCTCACTCCATTCCTCTCCTTTCTTTTTGATTATCACTGCCCGTTCTGCTTTAGATCAGATAAATAACATCCAAATATTGCAAGATATTTCTTTCCGACAGACCCATGATCGACAAGCTGAAGCATCTGAATATAGTCGGCTCAATAGTAGTAATGTCTGACTTTTTTGTAGACAGAATTGTCAAGCTGAAATCTCCTGAAGAATTGCTCGCTGCTCTGAATGAAAAAGCCAAGCGAGGTGGAGGTAGCGTCAGAGGATTTCCTACGCAGGACATAAAGGGAGGCAATGCTGTCAATGTAGCCTATTGCCTTGCAAGGCTTGGCGTTAAAGTTACGCTGTTTACTGTGGCTGACAAGATGGGCAATGCAGTCATCAGGCAGGCTTTTTCACAATTCGGAGAAAGAGTAGATCTTCGGATCTCTGAAGGAAAGCATGGGCTGACAACTTCATTTGAGTTCCCCTACGAAAACTCGCCGGTAAACGTCATGATAAGTGATGTCGGAGACAATGCAAACTTTGGCCCTGAAAAAATCAACTCTGAAGCCGACATGAAGATTCTAAAGAACGCTGATGCGGTTATGGTGGTCAACTGGGCAAGCAACATAAAGGGAACGGCTTTGGCAGAACATGCCTTCAAAAGCTCTCCAAGCGCCCTGCATTTTATCGATCCTGCTGACATTGAATCAAGGAAACAGGATTTTCGTGATTCTCTTTCAAAGCTTGCAAGCGTGACTGACATTCTCTGCATAAATGAAAATGAATGTAATTCCCTTGGTGACGTCTTGGGCCTAGGACATCTTGTACCGGCGGGCAGCTGCGGTCCAGATGATGTAAAAAGAGCTGCAAAGAGCATTTCAGAGAAATCAGGTATAACCACTGACCTTCATACCACGATAGGTTCTGCCTGGTCAAATGGCAGAGAAAGTGTATTTGCACATGCAATTAAAGTACAGCCTCGCATCCTGACTGGAGCCGGCGATTGCTGGGATGCTGCAAGTGTCATAAGCTATCTGGCCGGACTTGAGCCACAGGAAAGGCTTTTGTTTGCAAATGCATGCGCATCGCTTTATGTAAGAAGCGAAAATGCAGAGCCTCCGACAATGGAAAAGATATTTGAGTTGGTGGAGAGGATTCAGTAGCGAAAATGCGCGCCCACTTCATCTAGTAGACTTGCTCAGAGTTTCAAGCTTTTTGGTATAAAGCGCCCTCATGTTCTCGTCAAGGTTCAAACTATACTTGGATGCAATGTAGTGAATAAGTGCAGCAGATTCAGTAAGCTCTAGCTTGGCATGCTCTGTGTTATTCTTCTCAAGAGCGAAGGCAATTTCGCCTATTTCTCTCACAAGGTGAATAAAAGCTGCCGAGATATCGTTGCCGAACTTTTTGTTGTAATAGTCTATTGCTACAGAGCTCATACTATCGGAGCAGCGAATTGCAATGCACTATAAAACTGTTACAACCCGCAACTAGGTTATGACCGGCAAGCAATATGCATCCATGCATGCATCCATCCAATGTTGGCATATCATGGATTGCTGAAGAAACAAAAGAAAGGAAGATATTTTCAGTCATGATTGGCGGTGGGTCTGTGTGGCTTCCCAGATAGCAAAGACATTGCCTTCTGTATCTACACACTGTGCAAAATATCCATAACCTGGAACCTCTGTCTTTGGAACCACCACTTTTCCTCCAAGGGATTGCACCTTCTTTGTGTACTCGTCCACTGATGGGACGCTGATGTAGTTTGTTATTGGCTGCTGCGGGTGCATTTTTTTCATTATCCCTCCGCCTATCATCTTCTCACCCTTTTCGTTTGTTGTAGTAAACATCCAGTATTCCATGGGCCCAGGCATCTTTTCCATCTTCCAGCCAAAAAGACCGGAATAGAACTTTTTGGTTCGCTCTATGTTGTCTGACGGTATCTCAAAGTGGACTATTGTTGCCATATTGTTACCTTCTGACAGTAAGGAGAAAAAGGTAATATTTAAATCAGAAAGTGAAGTCGCAGTAAGCAGGTGAACTTTTGGTAATTGAATAAAGAGCAGGCGGCGACCATGGCAATTCTTGAGACTCAGCTGAAATGTTGCCCGATAGATTACACGTTTACCATAATAGGCAAAAAGTTCACGATCCTTATACTTCGCAACATGATGAACCTAGGACAGACCAGATTCAATGAGTTTCTTGAAAACATTGAAGGGATCAATACAAAGACACTTTCTGCAAGGCTGAAGGAGATGCAAAAGACAGGGCTCATAGAGCGCAGAGTATACAAGGAAACCCCAGTTAGGATAGAATATCACCTTACAGGGAAGGGTATAGCCTTAAAACCATTGCTTGAAGAGATGATGAATTTTTCCATGCTTCACTATGCAAAAGATGTTGTAAAGGACGGCAAGCCAAAGACACTGGAAGACATACTTGGTAAACGTAAAGGTTTACGAGAATGATCTTCTATTGTGGTCAGGATAATTACATAGTTGGTTAGGTATTCACTTCAAATATCTCCGGCGTCGGCTTGAATCGCTGCTGGTACCAGATTAATGCTGAAATGGCCTCCTTTTCGTCCGTTATCTGTTTAGGTTCATCATAAAAGGAATCACGCTTTTCGAAAAGCTCGTCTCTCCATAGGTCGACCACATAAGCTTTATCGTTGAATATGCAGTTGCCGTATTCGTCACCAATGACGTAAAATACTTCGTGATTTGAAATCATCAACTCTGTAATTTCTTTGTGTGATGGAAGAGTCTCAAGCCTTGGAAAAATTGCAGTTTCTGAGACATACGGATCCACGCCCCTCTTGATAGAGCTAAAATCAATCATCCCATATACCATAACTAGAGGACCATATGGTGTCTTGACAAATTTTGGTTTGACAGTGCACTTCAATTTCTTTTTGCTTTTTTGCTCAGATAATAGGACAAATCCAGCTGATTCTTCGCCTACCACGGGAGCTCTGATAAAAAATGCCGCCAAGTTTTGGCCGGTATTACTGCTGTCATCATCAATTACAACAGCTGGAAAAGTTCCAACCAACTTTTGATTAATTGTATCGGGAATTGTGGTTTTCCTAGTAGACCACCTTTCGTGTTGACTAGATTCCATGGCTACAAGTGGGGCAATATATGTGAGAATTAAAAACGGTACGTATGTAGTATATTATTTCACAAAATCTAGCAGTGGCCAATTTGGGCCAAGGCTGAATATATGAAATACCACTCTTGCAGTTACGAAAGAGGAAAATCAGCCAATATCCGCCATGTTCAGCACCATAAGACGATAATCGGTAGCTTTAGTGTGTCTTTACATGCCATTTTATGGCAAATAGGTACAATAGCAACCAGGTACAGCCATATTAAACTGGGCTATACCAAACCTGCATATTATTCAGGATCAATTTGGAAATAGCTTCTTAAAGCACTAATGCCAATATATGGTGAGCAAAGATGAACGGAAGGCTAGAACCAGTTGTAAAGCGGCAAATACTGTTTGTGGTTGCTAGCCTTGCAATTAGCCTGACGCTAAGCTATTTCTTTGGGTTCATTGTGGGGCTTGTAGCTAACATGGTAGTGCTCATTGGTGCAATGATCTACATCAGATACAGGCAGCAAAAGGCCTTGAAGACCTTTGGATTTAGTGATGAGAAGGTAGGTAGCTACTCAAGTGGAGCTACAAAGCTGAAATATGTATGCCTTGCATGCGGTGCAGAAGTAAAGAGTGTCGCTTGCAAGAGTTGTGGTTCACGAATGAAAAAGCCGGTCTTTTGATGTAGCATCTAGAGCTAAAAAATGAGATAGAATTTGTCTCATTTACCTGCATTTTTTGCTTTCGTCCAGATTCTAACTTACTTGCATCCGTGAGCATATCGAAGAACTTGACAGAAAAGTTACGAAGTCGATTTCAAATTTATTTTTTCATAACGGATTTTGAATAGCCGATAAGTCAAGACAAGCAAAATAAAAAGAAGGGGAAGTGCCTGCTGTTTGATTACAGGCTTGTACTAGTTGTTCCTGTGCCTGAAGCTGAGGAAGAGGGCGAATTAGAGCCGGATGATTGTTGGCTCTGTTGTCCACCCCACCCCCATCCCATTCCATGGTGATGGCCTCTGAAGCCATATCCTCCCATTCCAGCACATCCGCCTCCATAGCCGCCTAGGCCCCCGAAGTATAGAGGCATGTCTTGCGAGGTGTAGAGCACGCTGCCGTTGCCTGCATCTACTATTACTATCTTTTGTGTTCCAGCGTTATAGTTGGCTACGCTAAATGTGTATACTAGATATCCTTGCACCACTGTCAGGTGACCTCCAGTCAGCGTGCCTCCGTTGACCTGCTTTAATGCTGTGTTTGCTGCATCTGTGAATGATACTTTTACACTATTCTTTACAAGATCATTTGTGGCGTTCTGGATGCTCACAGAGCCTTTCAGCTGTGGGATTGTTGTTGCTGAGGATGTGCTGTTGGAAGATGTCTGCGCCAGAGCTGGTTGTTCCTGCAACACGATTATTGCTGTTGCAGCCAAGGCTACAGCCAGCACTGCAAATGCTATTGTCTTCTTGTTAATGCTTGGTTTTTCTCCCATTGGCAGTTATCTGGGGTCAAATTTTTTTATTAATACTTGCTTACCTAAGAGATGTATCTTTAGGACGTAACAAAGATACCTGATGTATGAGAACAAAAAGGAAAGGGCGGTACGTGCAGGTTATCAGTATCTGTGTCTGGCTTAACCTGCCTTTTCCTTTACTCTGGTTCTGCATCTATCTCGTCAAGGTCTACTTCATGTTCAATGACTACTTTTGATGGTTCCCCGGGGGCCTGACGGACAGTACTTTCAGGCGCAACCTGTCTTACTCTGGGTGCTTCTCTGGCAAGGCTGCGAAGCTCTTCTTGGGATGGCTCTGTATCTCTTTCAAATTTGGCTCTGGCAAGACCAACCGGCAGGTCAACCCACAACTCGCCTCCGGTAAATCCTCGTATGTAGGTCTTGGGGATATAGTAGGTATGTGTGTCAGTTACTCCTTCTCTTGCCACAATAAACTCATGACCCACTCTTGCTACATATCCAATATCGTTGTTATCGGCTGTTCTGATGCGTTTGTTTATTAGTTTGTCCCATGGGAGATTGTACGTAGTGCCAGAGTAGTCCACCGGAATTTCTGTAGGTGGCTCTTTTGCCATGAAAGGGACGCCGTATACATATTGTGGGTATGTAGTATCTATCGAGCGTCTGTGCTCAAGATATTCTCTGGTCTGAAACTCTGATGCTGCAGGCGGAGCATCTCTATAGTATTTAGCTTCTGCTTTATCTTTTGTAAGCGACGTATATGCATTCTTGCCATCAAAGCTGTCAACATAATATTTTGGAATATAGTAGCGTTTTTTGTCGACCTTGCCCTTTTCGACCTCAATATAGTCCGGTGAGACACTTTTGATCTCGCCGAGCTTCTTGTCGTCGCTTGTCTTCATGTCCTTTCCGATAATCTTGTCCCAGAGGATAAACGAAGGAATTGTCGAGTCAAAGTTCGGATACCTTGCCAGCAGGGTATTCCTTCGCTCTACATAGTCTGGAGTTTCAAACTCGCTTATTGGCGGGATCTCGTCTTTGTCACGCTCAAACCTTGACTTTATCGTATCTTTTTTCAGTGAGATCCAGATCTTGTCTGCACCATATCCTGCAACAAAGTATTTGGGAATGGCGTAGTAGTTCTTGGATACGGTACCTTCTCTGACTATGAGATAGTCGTTAGTTATGCTCTTTACCTTGCCCAGATCCTTGTCATCGATTGACCTTACCTCTGTATCTAAGGCGTCATTCCATGAAAGTGTTGAATAGTCATCGCTGCTCATGGCGTAGGAGGCTAACTATCTGATATATCCATTTTAGAAGATTGTTGTAGCGCGGTAAAGTAACTGCCAGCTTTTACTTTTAATTTTAATTTTATTCCACCTATCAGCATGCTACCAACTAATCAGCTAAAGGCATCAGTGCATTATCATTTTTAATATAACCATTATTACTCATGATTGCCCTTCTAATCTATGGCTTCAAGCACGGGTCCTCCTGTACTTTGGAGGCAACTGGAAGGCAAAAAAGTTGTAAGCAAAGACGGCAAGGAGATAGGCGAGATCAAGGAAGTATCCCAAAACTATGTGAGAGTAGAAAAAGGGAAGGTGAACAAGGACAAGTTCTGGATTCCAAAATATATAGTAGATGTGTTTGATGGCAAGAATGTATGGCTTGTCACAAATGCTCAGGAGACACTTGATACCTATCTGACTGGACATGAGCCTTCGGCTGAGGAATATACGAGGAATTTTGAAACATTCAAAAGCTCTCCATATGGGCAAAACGTGGAACTGCTTGACTGGCAGAGCGTCAGAGTTACAAATCAGCGACCGATGCCTTCGTCTGCAGAAGAAACAACAGGAAAAGATTATAAAAATATCAGAGAGCTGGACTAGGTAGCTATCTCCTTTTTTTCAGCTGCAGTAGCCGTTACAAGAGCAAATCATCTATTCACAACAAGCCGATATTCTAGTGGACAGCAACAAGGCGGTAGACAAACAAACACCTTGCAGCTTCATTATCCGGGAATACGGATTTGATAAATTGTTCCCCGACAGTTATAATGATCGTACGTTACACCCAGTTGCCGCAACTGCAAGATTTCTTATATAATAGATATGCAGAAGCTCAGATATCGCATCATCAACGCCAAAAACAGAGGTGAATTAATTAACCAACTTGATACCCGATAACGAGATATCATTATTGGGAACCCGCAGAAATTATTGCATTTGCAATGTTGACATTGTCAATTCGACGCGGGTCATTATGGACATTCAAGACAATGAGCGAATATGCAAGTACCTTTCGACGTTCATCAACTCAATGTCGATAATTGCCAGAAATTTTGGAGCAACAGTGATAAAAAACGGTGGCGATTCTGTCCTATTCTATTTTCCAAGGACAATGATAAAAACAGAAGTGAGAGAAACATCTCAACTAGATAGAGGTAATTCCAACCTCGAATATCGTGCATTCAGAAATGTCCTTGACTGCCTTGCGACTATGAAGGAGGCTAACAAGCATATCGGCACAAGGCTTTCACAGGAGGGCCTTCCCGCTGTCAAATATAGAATTAGCGCAGACTATGGTGAAGCAGAGCTAGCGCGGTCTACTACATCAAGGGAAGATGACCTTTTTGGCTCGACAGTAACCTTGTGTGTTAAGATTAACTCAATGGCAAAGTCAAACGGCATAGTAATTGGAGATAACCTCTACAGGATAGTAAAATCCCTTGGGGGCTATGGGTTTGTACAAGCCGGCACGTTCAGATGTGGACCTTATTTTGCTTACAAAGTATATCACCTGAACAAGACAGTAAGGGACACAAGAGAGCCATTTAGAGAGTTTTCACGGGGGATTTGGGCAGAGCACAAAGAAGAATTCAACAACAAAAAATATACAGCCAACATAATGCTAGTTGACAATGACCCATGGGTTCTTACCACTTTCAAAACATTTCTCAAGGGCAGATGCAATGTGTATGCATTTCGTAACGGTGAGGAGGCTTTAAGGAATATTTCTGCAGTCGGCCCGGAATTTTATAGCCTAGTTATTAGCGACATCAGAATGTCTCCAATCAATGGCCTCGAGCTTTATCGTCGAATCAAGGGTATAAACCCAAACCTCCAAGTGATGTTCATAACAGCCTTGGATGCAACAGAGGAGTTTTTGAGCATCCTACCGGGGATAAGACGCAGTAATATCCTCAGAAAACCTGTCAGCAAGGACCTGTTTCTAAAATCGGTAGAGGAACTGATGCGAGTAACAAGCCTGCCAGTATAATAAGATGCTATATTAATTAATAGAATGAAGTACTATCCAAGCTGTTGCTTTGAAATTTTGGATGCATTCTATCCAGTCGTCTACTCTCACTATAACCTAGGGGTTGCCTCAAAAACCATTACTTGCAATTATTTTACCGGCAATGAAAAGTGAAATGATGCACCTTTTCCATCTTTGTTGTTCTCGGCCCATATCCTGCCCCCGTGGGCCTCAATAATGCTTTTTGATATAAATAGACCCAGACCTGTGCCTTTCTCTGACTTTGTAACAAATTTTTCAAAAAGCCTTGGTAGAATATCACTGTCAATTCCTCTACCTGTGTCCCTTACTGTTACGATCACATCGCTGCCTGATTTTTCTACAGAGATCTGGATACTTCCTTGGCTTGTAAAGCTCAAGGCATTATCTACAAGATTAGAGATTACTTGGCCAATCCTTTGGGGGTCTGCTTTGACTGAAGCATTGCTTGACCTACAAGTCAATTCAACTCCGATTTCTCTAGCCTTGTCCTTTCTTTCTCGTATGATGTCATTTATGATGTTGTCTAGATTGACCTGCTCTAGTCTTAACTTTAGAGACCCACTTTCTATCCTCGTGACATCAAGGACATTTTCCTGAAGCTCGACTAGCTTTTTTGCATTCTTGACAATGATATCAGCCATCATCTTGCCTTCAGTGTCAGTCAGCACGTTGCGGAGAACCTCTGCCAAGCCAAGTATGGGTTGGATAGGAGTGCGGAGCTCGTGTGCAGCGATATTGATAAACTCTGTTTGCATCCTCTCATAGTTTTTTAGTTTCTCATAATCCATTGTCTGCTTCCACAATATATCAAAAAAGGCCTTGAAAGCATCAATTCCGCTTTTGCTGTTAGAGTATTCAAGAAATCCTATGGCCGAGGCAACATCGTTGGCCTTTGCGTCTTTTATCTCCGCCCGAAAATACACCTGATTGTCCCGAATAAAAAAACCAGCAGACGACGTCTCGCCATTGAGTATTGTTATGTTGGGTGCTTGCTGGCAGATATCTTTTACAAGTGCCAAGTTAGCTTCAGATATCGGGGATATTACTCTTATTCTGGCACCTTTTTTTGCAGCAGCAATCAGGTGGTCCCACATGCCAAGTTTAGCAGCTCTGAGCATGGTTGATGCTGAAGGCAGTACAATCTGGGCCTCTCTTTTGACAGACTTGGCAAATTGTAATACTATCTGCGATGCTTGGTTTCCGTCAGTTACAACTTGCAAAAATTCCTGCTCTCTTCCTTCTTCAATCTCCTTTATTTTCTGTTCAGCAGGTATAGCTTTGGCCCACAATGTTTCAAAAAAGTATTGCTGCTGCTCTACAAGAACTCTGACCGTGCTTGCTACCATATGGGGCATAACCTTGTCCCCTTGTTCATATGTAGCAGAAAAAAACAGCTTGCCGTCAGCTACTCCCGAGATGCCCTTGAGACCTTCAAGATGTCTCAGCTCGGAAAACTCTAATAGCTTTCTGCAATAACGGAGATTTTCCTTTGTAATCTGGGTGACAATTCTAAATCTGACTCCTCTCTTGAACAGCTCTTTGTATTTTGCTAACAATGGCTTATTTTCTGCGGTAATAGAAGGACAATCGTGATCTCCACAAATATCGATAGATTTGTATCTGGAGGCAAGATCTTTTAACGCAAAATCCAGAACATTTTCTGCGCCATATACAACCTCGGTCTTCTCTGGCGCCAGCCCTTCTTCAATCTCTTTTATCCGCAGATCAGCTGGAATAGCCTTTTTCCACAAACTTTCAAAAAGATACCTCTGCTGCTCAACAAATTCCTTATCAGTGCTGTGAAGCGATGTTACCCTATCTTTCTGGTTTACTTGAAGGTTCGCACTGGCCTGATAATGTGAATCTACAATCCCAAAATTGCCCTTGATTGCATCCAAGTGTCTGAGCTCTGCAAATTTCATATTCTCTTTGCAGTAGTCTAGATTTTCCTTTGTAATCTCGGTAACAAGTCTTATCCTGACACCTCTCTTTTTGGCTTTCATAAACTCATTTAATACAACCTCAGTGGACGCATGCAGCCAGGCAAGATTTTTGTCTCCACAGATATCAATCCTCTTTTTTGCATTTGCTATGTTTCTAATAGATAGCTTAACGATATTTTCTGCGCCATATACAACCTCGGTCTTTTCAATTGAAACCGAGTCTGGTCTGCGTTGTAGTTCAATATCCCTAGTACCCATACAACGTAATGCAAAAGAAACGTCAGCTCTTTCTTTTTAAATGTTGTCTGGTTAAGATTATGACGACAACTGCCGAGCCTTTTTCTGGCGTCCGAGGGATCACACAATGGAGGAAATTTAGGTGGCTGATTCACTGGTATCCATCGACTGTATCGGTTTGGGGTGTCCAGTTTCAACATAAGCAACATAGAATCTGACTCCACAATCCATATAACCAGACAGCAGTGGTCAATTCTCAAAATGCACTTGAAGAAAGTTTCAATTCTGGCATCATCGACAATAGCAGTTCTGTTGCTTGGATGGGCGGGAATGTCTAACTTCCAAATGCCATCGCAAAGTATCGCACCTGCTCAAACTTCGGCTGCAAAGACCCCCGATCAGCTTCTGGCTGATGTGTTTTCCATGCAAAATGCTGAGGCATTTACAGGAGACTACTTTTTGAAAATTCCCGGAATCAATGGTGAATCGACCACTCAGGGCCACACAGGAGAAATGAATATACTTTCATTCAGCTGGGGTGCCCAGAATACACCATTCTTCAGAGAAGGAGGACTGTCTGCAGGAATCGGCAGAGTGCAGATGTCGGGCATAACCTTTACAAAATACCTTGATTCAGCAAGCCCCAAACTGTTTCTAGCGGTAGCATCTGGAAAACACTACAGCAACGCAACATTTACCATCGTAAGGTACAACGGGGATAGCCTCCCTTCTGCATACTATACAATCAAGATGGATAACGTAATGGTGACTTCGTTCCAGCAAAACGGCACTTCTGGAGATAGGCCAACAGAGACTTTTAACCTATCATTTTCAAAGATGGAGATAACATACCAGCCACAAAGGCCTGATGGCAGCTTGGGAGGAGGAGCTACAGCAAGCTGGGATCTTGCGACAAACAGACTGCAATGATGTGTAGACTGCTGATATTGTAGTCTTTTTTTCCTTTTTTATTTGCTGCTAGAATGGAGGTTTTGTTTGATTTGCAGCGAGCGGGGCAGATGGGTTTGTGTATGAACCAGCATCATGTAAAGCTAACTTGACTGCCCGGATAAAATTCTCCTTGGCTACCGGCTTTTTGACGACATAGTTTGATGGTATGCCATAAATGCTTGTCAGCTCCTCTGCGGCATCTAGTGCAGTTACAAAGATCACCTTTACCTTTTGATCAAGTGCTTTTATTGCCTGATGTAGCAGCAATCCATTCAGAGGAGACATTCTGATATCTGTGATCACAAGATCATAGCCGGCAGGAGAAGAACTGGCTACTGTAAAATGCTCCATTGCCTTTTTTGCATCTGACAGCGCCGTTACAGTGTACCCTTCAGACTGGAGGAATTTCTTGAAAGTTAAGAGGATACTTTCATCGTCGTCGACAAGCAGAATATTTTGCGATGTCTTTATTTTTGTTGATTGACTGGAAGATGGTCGAGAAGAAGCGATTCCTGTTAACACATTTGCTGTCAATGCAGTCTCTTGGCCCGATTTCTTTTTGTGTGCGATCTGCTCTGCAATATCAAAAATGCTACTATCAATCTGACCTGCATACATTTCACCCTCGTTCAAAATGTGTCTGAATTGCTTTCCGATAAGGCTAATCGTTACGTGGCCATCCTGATCAAAATCCACCCACTTTAACATGCTGAGGAACTTGATGTATCTCATGCACCCCTGATAGTTCAAGCCAACTTTGCCTGCAAGGTTTGTTCTTTTAATTCTGCCTTGCTCGTGGAGCACATTGAGGATTCGTTTTATTATGTCAATTGTGAAGGCCCCGCTCCTGGGTTGCATATATTTTTGCAAACTAACTATTATATAACTATAGTAAGTCCAAAAAATAATGCATTAATTGTGAGGTTTACATGAACTAAATAGTTTACATAAAGATTCCTGACAGGAGTTTGCTCATAGGTAACCGATATTCTTGGAGTCTTTCCACAATCCAATGCGATGGTGAAACCATGGAAAGAAGCCCTTGCCACTTTCAAACTCTTTTTTGATTACCGATATAATCTTGCTGGACACTTCTCCTGGCTGGCCATAAATCTGCTTTTTCTGCAAAAATTCAGACCTGTTGCTATCCAGCAGCTTGACAGTCCTTGCAATCCAATCCGAGTTTACAGGAGGAACGAGGATATTTGACTTGGCTGCAAAGACAGTTTCTGGCCTGTCTGTGCTGAGCCTTGCTGTCATTGAAAGCACCTGTGGAAAGTAAAGAAGCTCTTCTTGCATCGACCCAGAATCTGTCAGCTCTGCCCAGCAGCGACCACTGTCTAAAAATTCTACCACGTTTGCGTATTCTCTCCAGAGCGGTGTTACGACAAAATTCTTGGCGTTCTCTTCAGCCAGCTTGGCTAAGTTGGCTTCTAAATTGTATGATTTCAGAGCGTTGGCTGTTGCATTCATTTTTACAAAAACAATTTTGTAGCCTTTTCTGACGAGCTGGACCACACCGCTTATTATGGCTTCAAACCTTCGTTCAGTCAGGTTCTCTCGCCTGTGGATATCTATTCTCAGCCACTCGCCTTTCTCAAGCTGAGGATAGAAATCAAAAATACTGCGCTCTGGCTTTTCTTTTCTCTTTGTGTTGATTGCATCCACAACCGAGTTGCCCACTACATGTATATCCTCTTGCGGGTATCCTTCTCTGACTAGGTTTTCCCTGTTAAGCTGAACCGGTGCAAAAAAATACTGCGTGCCGGCAGAGCATACCCAAGTATCAATCTGCTCTGGAAAAGGCTCCTCACGTGCAATAAACCAGTCGCTGTAAAGTTGATTGTCAATAAAGGTCTGGATCTCTTTGCTTGAAGGGGCAGAGTTTGGCCTTAATGTCTTGACGGCCTTGGGACTCATTGATCTGAGTCCAGCTTCATTCTGCGCTACCTTTTGTCCAACTCCAAAGACCCATCCCATTGTGGCAATACCTGCAACCAATGTATCGCCATGGACTATTGGCAAAACGGATACGTCTTTGTAGTTTTCAGAGCAGAACCTGCCAAACAACCCGAATTTCAGCAGCAATTCACTTGCCTTTTCCATGAGGTTGCCCCTGATGTGGAGGTTGCAGATTGCGTATTTCTCAAGGTCAAACTCTTTTAGCCCAAAACCAAGGACATCGTCAAAGTGCTGACCAGTATTGACAATAAAGGTCGGCACACCTTGCTTCTGAGCTTCTAGTACCAGGGGCGCCTGCTTGTAAAAGTCCGGCTTGGTGCCTGTCACTATTGCCAATATTGGAGTATCTTCACTCTCGGCTCTTTGGAAAATCGCATCAAAAGGCCTTTTTGAGATGGATATGGGAATGTAGTCTGGCGACGCTTGCAATTTCAACTCTTCCGGCAAGTCACTACTCCTGTTTTTCATTACGTCCCCTGTGTTGTCTACTGGCTTGCTAGAGTCAATATAAAAGAACCTGTTGCAGCTAGCTACAGCCGACGACTCTCATGGTAATGGAGTACTGATCCACTAGGCTTTTATAGATGATTTCTCTGCGTAGGTTCGCTATATGCTCAAACATTCAGCTAATAGTAAACTCGTACCTGCCCTGCTTACAGTTGGGTTGATTTTTGCTATCTCTCAACTGCATCCAGTTAGTGCAATAGGTACAGTAACAGTAAGCACTGACAAGAGCAGCTACCAAGCTACCGATACAATCCACATCAAAGGCACTGTCGGTAGTGTAATAGCAAACCAAGCGCTGCTAATTCAGGTCACCAATCCAAACGGCGCCCTGTACAGGGCAGATATAATACAGCCAGCATCTGACGGCACATTCAGCTATGACTTGAAGATCGGTGGCAAACTTGGCCCGTCTGGAACTTATATGGTCAAGGTAACCTATGACCAAGTGTCCTCAACAACTTCATTTACATTCACTGCATCCTCAAATGGTCAAGAGCAGACAGCAACAGTAAACATTGGTGGCACAAACTACCAGATACAGTACATGATAACTGGCGGCAGACTGGTCAGTATGACTGCAGATACAAGCAAAATGTCGCTGACTGCCAATATTGACGCAACTTCCAGCGGTTCTATTACTCTGGTAATTCCAAGAAGCGTAATGGATGCAAAAGGAGCCGGTGGAAATGATGCTAACTTTACAGTTCTTGTAAACGGAGCATCAAGCTCTAATTATACCCAGAGTTCCACTACTGATACCAGAACACTGACAATAAACTTCAACAATGGAACAACGCAGGTACAGATAGTAGGTACCCACATAGTCCCGGAGTTTGGGCCATTGGCTGGAATTGTTCTGGTAATAGCTGTTATTGGCACAATTGTGGCATCGACAAGGCTTGGGAAGAACAACAATATATTCTCGGGCAATAGACTGAGCTGAGTCAAGCTCGAGCGGGCTGGACAGCTCCTTTTTTTATTTTCTTTTTATGATGGTTTTTTGAAGACGACGTTTAGAATCTGGTGCCCTAGAGTATCACAAGAAACCGGTCTGTTACGTATCATGAAGCTTCTCATACTAGATTCTATTCAAGTAAAGGGATATTCAGGGAACCATTCCCAATGTAATTAGCTTTTTCCATGATCTTTCCAAAAGTATGCTCGAGTCGTATCCGTTCATGTTAATTTTCTTGGAAACTCTACCTGCAAGATAGAGTGCAAAACTGGAAATTGACCTCCATAGAAGGCCGTTTGGATTTTCAAGGTATGAGTTGAGTGCCCAGCGCATGATACCGGCAAACTTGGGATGTTGCTCCCGCGCCTCGCTGAGGATCATCTGTTGGGAACTGGAAATGATGTAGTGGGCGTGCTGGAATAGTTCTGTCTTTGATGCATATTGCCTGTCTATAATCTTCACCTTTCCCTTTGACATACAGTGAATTATAGAATCTAGGTTGTTTTCTGATTCAATGGCGTTCGTGCATTTGCCAAGGGTTGCCAGCACGTGAGAATCGCTACCTGCAATGGTGGGAAGACCATTGGACTTTGCGAACCTGGAAGCCACGATATTTGAAAAATGATCCACGTTGTTGCTGTTGAATGATTCAATCATGTCGCAGAGACGCGCTCTGTCTCTAATGCCATTTGAAACTGCAAAAGGATGGGCTGCACAGGAAATGCCATTCTGGGACCTGACCTCATCTAGGGTTTCTTCGAGGCTCATGCCAGACTTGATTGTCTTGTATATTCCATAGGCAAGTACATGGCCCTTATTGTCAATTGTAATTTCTTCGGCAGGGTATATCTTGATCGACTTGAATCTAGAATGGTTATCCTGGTACTCTCTTATCTGCCGGTATCCATCCAAAGTGTTGTGGTTTGTAACAAAAAGTACATCAAGGCCGCGCTCAAGGACAGCCTGAAGCTGATCTTCCATTCTCACTCCACAATCAAATGGCATGCGTGAGGAGCCGTTTTGATAGTTTGAAAATGTGTTATGGCAATGAAGCTCTGCCTTTAGTATGTCAGCCAAGTTGGTCCTCTAGATTTCATGCGATAGTTATGATTCCTTGCATTAATAATAATGTATGTCATGATGGCTCTCATCTTGATTATGTCTGTAATAATTGCTCCAAACAAGATGTATGTATGTATGACTGAAGCAATGAATGAGAATCTGGCATTGAAAACAAAAAGTAAGGCTCTATCTTCTGGTTGACCTGTGGGCTTCAGAGCAATATCCACAGTAATCGGTGTTTCGTCTTTTGTGACACACGCATTCACATTTGCCACCAAAAGACGAGTATCTTCGTTTCAAGTTCATAGTCCAATGTATTGGCGCATAGTTAAACGTATTGAGTCCTACCGCCGACAGCGGATGACGTTTGAGCTTGGATGCACCGGCATTGTTTGCTTGGCAGCTCTCATGAATTCATAGGCAGCATTTAGTGAGCTGCAAGGCCAAAAGCTGTTTAGAATATGGACTTGTGTATGTTTGCCCTAATCTTGCTTTTCAGATCCTCGGTTATTTCTTCTGGCTTCATATTGTGATCCTTTGTCGCATGAGCTGCACATTGTGCTAGTATTTCGTCTTCTGTCTTTGCCTTTGCCGTCCATCCACAGTCAAAACCAACGTCCCTACATTTGAATTTCAGTGGCACGTATTGGCATAGCCTGGACCTTTATATAAGGATGGTTAAAGCTGCCAGCTTCTAGTCGCCGATTGCTGGCAGGAATTGGCAGAAAGATCCAGAATTCAGATAAGGACTAGATGAAAATGATATAATTTTAAAATAAAATGCCAAACAGAGTACTTTAGATGCAAAATGTCTGAACCAGCAATACTTGACTGGGACAGAGTGATTCACAAAAACGTAAGGACTTCAGACAAGTTGCAGCGGGAAGCATTATTGCTGAAGCTGGCGACAAGGTCACAATAATGCAGGGCACAAGCCGAGAGTACAACGTGCCAAAGGAGCATTTTACCGGCTTTAACGGTGCTGAAGTGTATCTGGACATACCATTTGCTCAACTGGAGACATATAGAGTATAGCCATAGAGCAGTAGAGCATAGAAGAGAAGAGAAGAGAACAGAAGAGAACAGGAGACATCAAAGCGACTCTATTATTTTTTGAATATTTTGCCTGTACGGGGAGAAGAATCTCTGTTTTAGTCCTCCAGAATGGCTACTGAAAATTACGCCGTGACCCCCTCTCCCTTTGGTGCCTCTTAGTTTATCAATCCCCGGGATTTATCGCCCTTGTGTCGAATCAAACAAAGAGCGTTACTGAAAATTACGCGAAGATCGAGCATGGCGACAAGCAGATGGAAACTGCAGGCCAAAGTTGTGAAAGCATGTCTGAAGAGATCGAGCTAGAAATAGTCTGTCCAAGATGTTATGGTACAATGATTTTATCATCTGACTTTGATTGTTTGTATTATACTTGCGAAGAATGTGACTTTGTACTCTATACTGTAAAAAAGCCTGCAGCATAACTATGCTGCTTATCAAGCTTACTTTACTTGTATCCAAAAAACCCGCAGTGCAGGGGGCGACTGAAAAGCTAGAATAAATTCAATTCATTGTGCCACGGATGCTCAAAATCTTCCATTGTATAGCAGTTCTCGCACCAGACAGAGCTTGGTTCATTGCAGTCAAGACATACCTTCCTCACAGTAACTTTGCCTCCACAACTTCTGCACTGCTTTCTATCGAATAATTTGCTAGTCTTTAACAAAGCCAGCTGATTATCCTCCGTCTATTGTGGAATATTAATTATCTCCGATGCCATCCTATAGGTATTGGTAGATACAAAGAAAATCATTTTTCAGGTTGAAATCGAGCTGGAAATACCGTCAGATATCGTACATGACAGATACCGGCTGAAAAGCGTCGAAGACGGCATAACCAAGAGCATAGGCAAAGGCTTGTATGAACAGGGAGTTTCATATAGAATAAAGAACGTCAAATTCAGGCAATAATTCTTCGGCATAGTCCAGTGCAATACAATGATAAGAAAAGGCACATTCAATTGACGACTTGGTTTTTTAAATTCTTTCTCTGGTAACTTGCTCTCATATTTTACCGTCATTTTCTGGCAAGTGCAAGGAATACTTATAACCGCTAATCAAATCTCTGCTGTAATACATGATCTCTACGGCTGCCAGTGTTTGTGGACAAATACTCAAGCTTGATGCAAGTATTAGATTTGCTGGAATTTCTACATGGGATGGTGAAGTAATTGCAGCAGAATATAGAGAAGGCATCACCCCATTACTTACATCACTAGAATTCAAAACATCACTGATACAGTCATTGATTAGAATGAGCACAAGAATGACTTTGGAGAACAAGCTTGGAAATGTAATCTACTCATTTACCGAGTATGAATATGTAAAGAGGCTCACTATCCCTCTGTGTTCTGCTAGTTCAGAGAGACATGATAATATCTTGATGATATCATTTGATAAAGCGGCTGATCATAACAGAATAATTGAAGACAAGATAAAGCCTCTTCTTAGGACGATTCAAAGCATCAGATAGCCATGTCGCTTGGATAACCATTGTTGAATGGAGGATTAGCTATTCAGAAAAATATTACTAAATTGAATACCAAGAATATTTTATAACCTCCTTGGTACCATGCAGACCATGAACAGCACAGCAAAACAGCTGGAAAGGCTGGACAGGATTTATTGCTGCATGGATTGCAAGTCTGTCTTTCTCTTCAAAAGCGATATGACGGATCACGAATTATTCTTTGGACACAGAAACTTTAGCGTCATGCCTTTTGAATAAATGTGCCAAAAGATAGGAATAGACCAAGTCACAATACTTTTGCAATTATCGATAATTGCTTGTGTTAACTGCGATTTTTCTAACTCGCTCGTTTAGCTCTTCAATTGTTTTATTGTGGAGCTTCATCATTGTACTGTTCTCCTTTAGCAAGACGCCTTCTACGTACAGCTATCATTGTTTTATGGTTGGAGCTTCTGTGTTTGCCACTTCTACAATGTTTTGGTTAGAAAAACTAGGTACTGCGGTTTAATTTCACACCAAAGTAATTTCAAATTTCTGTCCTGTCTATCTTTTCGTAGTATGGGATTATGCTTTCACTTTTGTAAATTCGCTGAATGCAACAATGCCGGCTGATAAAACAGACGTGATGATAATGAAAAGCCTAGAATATGAATCAGCTATATCAGCATGTTCCAAATCATTCTCCCCACTTTGGCCAAAAGTGGCATATTTGGAATCAACTGTCGTGTAGTATGATGGATTGAAATTGAAGGTATTATTTTCTTTATTGTATACCAGTGAATCTTTTGCTTCTTGTGAAAGCCTATCCAGAAGAGGTTTTTCAACTTGTGTCTGGTTGTAGTATTGGGCTATGGTTGCTTGCAGAAGGATTTGCTCATCCTGTCGCTCTTGACTGTCTGCTTGACGTTCATAATGCAGCGCAGTTATGAGGCTTGCATTGCTCAACCCGTAATCTTTCTGGGCTTCAGCTGCGTAGAAGCCTGCAACTGAGGCCGAAATAGAAGCAGCTGCAGCTAAAACCAAAATTATTGTATTTCGTCGCCTCTGGCTTACTATTAGTATCATATATCCTCCCTACTTGCCCGACACCAGAGAGCAAACATGCAGCATACAACATGGGACTGGAACAGCTCTGCTTTATTCTTTATAGTTAGTCGCTATAACACGATAGCGACAGAAACAATCCAATGGACGTCATCTGCGAATCTAATGTTGGATTGAGCGTATAAATCATAATTATACATCAATACACAATAAATATTATCAATAGTGCGGTAAAAATACATCATTGTCAAAATAATAATGTAAAAATATCATTAAAAGATAAATATTACATTATCCATAAGAAGTCGTGAGACACTCGCTCTTGGTTGCTCTAGAAGGCCATGATAATTCTACTACTTTAGCGATGTGTCATTCTGTAGTCAAGCATTTTCTGGATAAGGACCACTTTGTCGCCTACTCTGTAGAATCGAGCTCCGATGAAGCTGGCAAGAGAATGGATGAAGATGGGATCATCCCAAATGTTAACAGTCTTGTCAAGTCAAATTCTCTTACAATCTTTGACCGCGATACTGCTACTGAAATGAAAGTAAAATTTTCTGGGGAGAAGCTGAGAAGCAAGTGGAAATCAATAGTTCTGGAGAAGCACTCAGCTTCCAGACAACAGAGAAAAAAGAAAGTTGCAGCCATTTGTCCCAGCTTTCCACTTTTGCTTAATAATCAGTATTATCGTGCTCTGCTTGGATTTGAAAAAGTACTGCAAACTGAGCAAGATGTAGACGGCGAAGCAATATGTTTTTGCACTTGTGATTCATTGATGGCATTATCCTGTAGTGAACTAATTGAATATCTGATGCTGCACAATTTCACAATCCATGCCAATATGGCATACTGCGAGGTGAGCTGTCAGAGAATAGTCAATATGATTATGCAAGCAATTGGAAATGTGACTGGCAAGGCAACAGCAGAGCTGACACTCAAGACCTTGAAGATTATTTACAGGATGGAAGAAAGTGAAATTGCTGCCAATCCATACAGGTTTGAAGAGATATTGAAACGTTTGTTTGGCAAGTCCGCACTATCATTTCTTGAGGAAACTAAAAGGCTGATGGTATCTGATGTGCTGTTTCAGAAATCAGCATGATGATTATTTATTGATTAATCAATAAATTAGACTAGTCTGCGGTCTGCTTGTTTATGATAGCAAATATTTGCTCTAGCATATCGTCAGAACTTTTCATTTTGCTGTTATCTTTAAAAACACAAAGCAAGGTTTCGGTTCTGTCTAGCGGAATTGTATACTCGCTTATCGTGCCGTACTCTGCACAAGCATACTTTATCCAGCCAAAATTATCAAGCAATTCCATTCTAGTGCCCATCTGGATAGCTGCTTTGAACATCGATTTCAAAGCGTCATCTGCAGAAAGTTTCAGATTTGTGTCTTTCTTATAGCCAGAAAATAATACGCTACCGTCCATTGTAATTACCCCTGCAAATACAATGCCATCGATATCAAGGATTTGAGAACATAGATCACGGTAGTTTACCATTGACTCTAATGCTTGACAAATCCCATTATAGTTTATGAAGCGAGAGATGAGAGAAAATTTGTAGAATGGTCAAGTTTTGTAAATTCGTCTTATGACACATTATTACATAAAACACTTATAGAAAAGTATTCATCTGTGGCAAATACTGCAACCGCCGTTATTTACAGATAGATTGAACACCATGCCAGCATCTGATATAGGTCACATGATTACTCAATCAGCAATAAAACCCGTATTAATCAAAAAGAAAATAAAATAAAAAGCACCTCCGCCACTTTTTTTCTTAAAAGAGTTCTGTTAATATTTCGACCGCAGCCGCAGCTAGCAGGACAAGAAATGATTTTTTATTCTGGAACAGTAATAGACCGTCGCTTTTGCCAATTGCATGGTACAGAAGCGTTTGCAATGCAGGGTAGCCGGAAGGTCCAAGTATGTTTATCATAGGTATAGCCATTGATGTCAAGGACGACAAAATTCATGTTCACAACAAATCTTTGATGTACGGGCATATAACGCAAGGCAGACTCTTGGAATCAACCTATGTATGAGAATTACAGATAATGATCTCTCTCCATAGGACCTAAACCGGCAATATTTACGGTTGCAATGTTAAAAATGCCATAACATAAGCCACAACATAATCGGTTTTTCCACTTTTGCAGCTCGGTGGTGGAAATTTACGGAAACCTACGCTCAAGCTTCATTGTATTGGAAAAAACCTGAGAAAGTCAGTGGGAAATTTGACGCATAAGCAGCGACAACAGTTGGAAATTGGATGGCAAAAAGTGGAAACCTGCCGCAAGCGTAAGGTTTCCAAAAGTTGACGAGTGAATTTATGCCAAAAATAATGTCATGGTGACGATAACCCTTGATGGAAATTTCCATGTTCTGCAATGATACACTTATTTCCTCTTATCGATTGCTTTACCAGCAACTTCCCTGCTGCTTTGCCCTGTCAAGGTTTTGCAAAATCTTTATCCAGTCAGATGACAGCAAGGATCTAAAGATATGCTCGCAGAAAGTCTTTCTGCAGACAGAGCAGAACAATTGCCAATCTCCCATTATTAAGAATGCCACAATATTGCATCGTTGCTAGGTTTTTTCATGAAGGTAATTGCATAAACTACTGGTTTATAGATTCATTATGATTAAGTAGTATTTCTGCAGCTGTATTTTAACTGCTGGAAAACATCATGGTTTACCGTGTCTATAGACCCCTTGCTTTTGTAATGGCAATGGTACTTATCTTGTTTATTTCGCAATTCTTGATTCCAATTGGGAATTATCATATAGCTGCAGCGCAGGATACTTCAAGAGAGAATGATCAAAAAGGCTCAAGCATCCTAACTGTCAGGGCAATTGCTTCAATCTTTATCTATATTGACAATATCACAGTACCAGTCTTGCTGTCACACAATGGAAATGTATCCATAACCGAACTTGACAGCCTGCCTCATTTTCGACTCCATAACAATCAGAACTATACATTGACTGTACAAAAGGAAATAGTCTATACTAATGCAGACAATGCAACATTTCTACACTGGCAAGACAACAACTCTACCAATACAACAAGGACTGTGAACATATCCAAAGACAAAGAGCTGACTGCAGTATACTATTACTGGCCGCATGGTTGTGACCATTGTAGGTCCTTTAGTCAGCCAGGCGTAATACTGCCTTTCAAAGTAAATACAATTGATTCTAGCGGACATGAAATTGATAGAGTCAATGTTACTGTTTTGCTAAAGAATGGAACAACCTATTCTTCAGACTCTCCTGCATTATTTAGAAGGTTGCCAAATGCAACGACATTTTTTGTAACTGTACCGTCGACAATTGGCATAAATGATACGAATAGTAACAATACTGGTAGCTGTTACGATTTCCTTAAATGGCAAGGTATCGACGGATTTTACAAAGGAGGCAACGTTAGCAACAGAATTCAAGTCATGGTCAATTCTACTAACTTTATTCAATTTAATTTTGGGCCTTTTATCACTTTGATGGCTATCTACGACAAGTGTAATCATCAATAGCGGCTATACAGGTAGAATATTATCATGGAAAAAATTTTTACGTAATGGATTGTAGGTACTTAAAAAAGTGGGATGGTTGAACCACTATGTATCTGTTCTATCTGTGTATATATCATAATTGTGTGGATTGTTTGTATTGATATTCCTGCTATCTGTCCAAGCGCTATATACTTCTCTATCTGCCGATGTAGCAATGCCATGATAATCATCGATAAAGCCCGGATTAGATGTGTCCAAGTCAGTGCTTGATGGTGTTTCTACCTGCTGGTTAAACCATGAACCAGAGGACTGGCAATTGCCATAGTCAGTATAGCAGTAATAGTCATACAAAGTGTACTGGACGTTGCTTGAATCCTGCCTTCTATCATATGCAGTTATGTGCACTGTTCTTTCTGTTGGTGAAAATACTATTGCCGGTTCCCACTGGTCGGTTGCATTCTTATTGGGGTTTAGATTCTGATTTAGATTTATTGGCGTCGAGAACGAACAACATTGTGCTGCATTTGCATACAAGATATCACCCAAGGTACTAGATCCACTATAGGTTGCCCATGTGACGTGTATTCCTCCATTCGAGTCAGTTGCAATAGATGGGTAATGCTCTACCCTGATGGGGTAGGTTGAGCCGTTACTGGAATATCCTTGTATGCACTCTATAATGCTCGGTGGATTTACACATCCTGTTGTAACGAAATGACTCCAGCTGCCAACAGTATAGACTGTGCTGTCCCAAGATTGACCGCCATTTGTGCTTCTTCTTAATTCAATGCTACCATCAAGAGTATTGAGCTTTTTCTCGTATACAACGTAAATGTTGCCACTTGGATCTATGGCCATGTTACAACCACTAACGAAACCACCAGAAGGCGCAGTAACCAAAGTCGTATGATACGATATTGATGGGACGACTTGTTCAAACTGTATATTGTTCGCCGTAGCATCGGTCCAACACAAATACACATTGTTCTTGTAATGAGAACTGCTGCTACTATCAGCTACGATCCACGGCTTATCCAAGGCATCGGTAGATGTCACAACATTTGTCACAGTGGTCCAACTTGAGCCGCCGTCATTGTTTGTAACCATTCTGATGTACGAGGTTCCTGGAGGGAGTATCGGTGCTTCAAGACACGATAAATAGAAATTTCCATTGTTATCAGACGTTAGGGAAGGATCAGTCATCTCATCAACAGTGGAATTAGCCTTCTGGATATCAGCTTTATAGTTCCAAGTCTTGCCACCATCTGTACTTTGATAGGTACGACAATCTCCTGTGCTTGTAGTTGCATGATTTGCAGCAATTACCACATCTTGATCATTGGTACTTCTTACGGCTATTGAGGGTTCATTTTGACTATTTGTATCTGTCGTAACCTGATAACCTGAATTAGTATCCCATGCAGGATTTACTGCAATTTCTATATTACATGGCCAACAGCCACCATAGGTGAATGCAACAGCTGTAAATGAAATAGCGGCTGTCAACTCGTTCACCTGACCACTAAAAGTTCCCCAAGGGTCCACCGGGGAAAGCCATGCTCCGTTCACTCTTCTAAAGTCTACAATGTCCCCGTTAAGACCATAAACGTGTATTGTTCCACTTGGAACTATTGTGATTGCAGGTATATAGATACCTGAAGCTCCAGCTTCTTCTGTCGTTTGATATACACCTGTGTTGGACCACTCTGCAGTATATGCTGGACGAGAGGTACCATCCAAGTGAAATGCTACATAAGCATTCTGACTAGCGTCACTATCTGCCGATATTTGCCTAATATTGTTGACGGTCATACTGGTAGAATTCGAAAGAGGTGGGTCTGTCCATGTTGGAGGATTGTTATTCATGTTCAGAACCCTATAATAGATATTTGTGCTTTCGTATAGAGCATACGCCAGAAGCATGTTACCTGATGCTAGGCGCGTCAGTACCATTGCAGGCTGATTCGAGCTGAGGCCATCAACTTGTGAAAAGAGAAATGTCCAGCTGTAGCCACCATCTTTTGACTCAACCACTCGGTAAGAGTAAGTAGTAGCGCCACCGGACATCCAGCTAAATACTGCAAATATGTTGTTGTTGGTATCTGTGGCTGCCGAGACAGAAGCACAGGCGCCTCCTGTGCCACATAATGCAGAATTGGCGTAAGTATATCCTATAAGCTGGGCACCGCTCCATGTTATAGTTGTTCCACTTACAGCTCCTCGCTGAGAATAAAAGTCCATGTTACTTCCAGCAGGAATCCAATACATAACTGCGATATACGTGGTACCTGAGATGGTGGTAGTCGCTATCGACCAAGTTTGAGTAAAAGATGCTAGCTGGCCAGTGCCTGTCGAACCGCCGACTAGATAGGTGGTAGAACTAAAGGTCTGTCCATCGTCAGTTGAATACTTGTAAACGATATTGGAATTATCATACCAGAACATGAATAAGGTATTGGAAATTTGTACTAACCTGTGTTGGCCTTGAAATACTTCAGTTGTATTTGGTGATAATTCCCCACTACTAAGCGTGGCAATGGTAGTTGGATCAATTGAAAAGGATTTGCCGACTGATATGTTTATCGTGGATGTATTGGGGTTATACTGTACAGAATAGCCAGAAGCTACAGCATCAGACCAATCCAGTCCCAAACCATCTTTTGGATGTGGCATAGCTTGTACGGGATTAGAGCTACCATGTGATTTTGAAGTCCAATTCATCATTGGATTTAGGGATTGATAATTCACCATATTGTTTGTTGGATTCTTCAGCAAACTAGGCAGGTTAACCGAAAGGCTGTTTCCAGTTACTGTAATTGGTTCTCCATAGCCGCCCAAATTTAACGTGATAGTAGAACCATTTACACTCGTTCCCTCTATAGTAAATTTGTATCTATCTACAAAGCCATTTGTGCTATTCATGACGGCTTTCCAGTAAATGTCATAGTGCAGATCTGTGCCAATTACGCTTTAGTCAACCACAGAACTGTTCTGTAAAAGTGTAAACACCCCTGTGATTGGGGAATTGTTAATGTGAAGTCGTATCCTCTGTTGTCCGAAATCTGGGTTGTTCCATTCGGAAACCATGTTATTGTCTGTGTAAACTGCTTGATAGCCTCTCCATGTAACTGCAAGAGCGGGAAGCTAAATGACCTTGTAACAGGTGAAGTCGATACAAGCAACGATTCATTTACAGTCTGAGCTGCTGCATTTGGCATTGATGTAGGTGTTATAGTAAGGAAAGATGACACTACTATTACTGTGGCAAGGAATATGCCTAAAGTCACTCGAGTCGGGTTCAGACTGTTAGTTCCGGTCATTAATGGCTATGGCTAGCTGATTGCTTATTTAAGACTCGTGATGTTCGTCTAGTAGAGAATATTTCGGAAAATTTTTAGCGTTATTCAACTATTGTTATTCTTCTATGGGAAAGATTCTGAAGATATTACTGTTGCAAAACATAGCTCTTGCAATCATTCCTTTCCTTCGCATAGTACCGTTTATTTTAGAATGATATCATACCATAGTCTAGCTTTAGTGGATACTATCATCTTTACTATCGTTTGTAAGAAAGTAAAGGTGACAAATCTGCTTGCTTGTCTATACCCCCCAATTAGTGTTGGGAATGTAATTTGAACTGGCATATTCCTTTGAGCTGTTGAACATATGCTAAGCACATTTCCTTCAGCTCTCGGCACATAGGTCTAAAAAATTTCCAGAATAAAATAGACTTTCATCCGTTCAATTTCAAAAAGGTGTCTGTCTTTTGCCAACTTGCAGATTTTTAATATAACACAAAAATTGTCCCTCGTTATGTTATGAATTGTCTTTTTCCATAACATTAAATACTAATCTTCTAGAACAAGATTCTATCAAATGCAATCATTTGCACTCTTATCTTTTGTCTTTGTTGCCGGACTTGTAGCGCTCCTGTGGACACTTCCTGCAGCAGAGAACCAAGGCGCATCGGCCCAGTATTCAAACTCAACTAGCTATAATGCTCCAAACAATCAGACGCCTGTCCTTACCAATCCTATACTGTCGCTCAATGCAAAGTGTTGTGATGGTACTGGGACCGACTTTAGTGCAAATATGCTCCAGGATTCACAGGTACACTGGTCCATTACCTGGTCTGCATCGGTTGAATGCGGCGAGTTTAATGTTGTATCAACTAGTCCGCCACATGCATTCTGGTATCATCCTACGCCACAATTGTGCAAGACTGATACTCACACAGGCACTGTAAGCCTGATTGCCAGTTATTTCAGCAGTATAACCAATAGTTATGGTGCTTCTGTGCTCAATGAAGATAGATATACCTGTACTGACAGCATTGGTTCTCCTAGCGATGTAGTTTCTGGAGATAGCTGCACATTTCAGAGGACCTTCTGGATGAAGCCCACCTTTGTGTTGGGCGGGGATTCTATTTTGAGTACAGAAACCCTTCCAAAACCAATCAATGCCAACCCTCCATCTAGCCAGTCTAGTCCTTCATCTTCATCTACAAGCAGTGTAGCTAATGGTGTGGCCCAGATAGCTTTTCCACTTATTCCTTCAGTGTCTAAAGACCAGTCTGCTGTAGAGTGGCAAACAGACCGGCAATATGCAACTTCACCTATAACAGGGGAAAGCTACCCAACTACGTCAGTAACTGGCTTTAACTTCAACAGTACAACCCACTCTATGCTCTTTAACATTACAGGCACATCAAGCAACCAGGGATTCATCAACATACTAGTACCAGGACAGCTACTATCTGGACCATTCAAGGCAACTTTTGATGGCAATAGTATTCCTATATCTACTACGGCGCAGGGAAATGATACTATCATTCAAACAACCTTGCATTACAGCACGCATGTTCTGAACATTACAGGCTCATCATCTCCTGCGCTAGATAATGCTGTGATTGTTATGCCAGGACAAAGTCCGGCAGGCCCATCTGCTGGCGGTTCAACTAGTAGCCCAACACCAACGCCAGAATTTCCATTTCCTGCAACTATAGGATTAATGACAGCAGCTGTATTTGGCGCCGTTATTTTTGCGTCAAGAAAGCGCATGTTCTTTCTGAAATAGCTTTCAGATAGAGAATGACCTGTATCCGTAGCATAAAGGATATTGAAGGAAGAATAACATTGCCAGCAGGACAGGTTAGCAAGATAGGCCATGGCAAATAATCTATTCTCGTTTACAGCAGTAGCAATTCTTGCATTTATTCTGTGCCAATCTTTGTTCACGCAAATTAGCTCAGAGTCTTCTCCTGATAGCAGACATGATATTACAAAAGTCTCTTGCGATCTCAAGACACAGCAGGTATATGACAGAAATGGAACAGCGATTGACCAAATTGTCGTCGGACAGCCTGTTATTGTAAATGAGACATTTCATTATGAGGTATTCCACTACAATGAAACCATTACTCTGTCTTATGTCAATATGACAGTCCAGATAATGGACTATACTAACAAAAATGCAATTGTTGCGCCAAGCGTTGTACAGAGTAAAGTTGCTCCTAATGATATGGTTCAAGTCAGCGTGCCATGGACGCCGCATAAAGCTGGCTTGTACTATCTGCAGGTAGATTTCCCTAACTGTCAGTTTACTATTGAGCTGGATGCAGCATCATACCCACATCCCTTTAATGTAAGCAACTTTGCAGTAGAACAGAAAACTCGGTCTTCAAATATGTCATCTAATGTCTTCTATATAGGACACCAATCCTTGATTTCAGAGACTATAGAGAATAGAGCGACTCAGAACGCCAGCTTCACATTTATGGTCGAGGTGATAGACAGCAATACTGGATATACTGCCTATCTTAGCGCAATCGACTACAACATATCCGGACAAGAGAAAATAGATGCAGCGGCTAACTGGGTAGCAGAGACAGCAGGGACCTATACTATCAAAACTCTCGTTGTTGACAACCTTGTTTCACCTCAGATTCTGGCTGAGCCCCAGAATGTGACACTGCAGTTTGTAGGAACTGGACCAAAGACACCGGCGCCATAATGACTTGTAATTTTATTTCAGATGCCAAGATGTAAAGCGGCACTAGTGGTGAAAATCCCTTTATCACTTCCGCAAATAATGCTTAATTCCCATGTTGCTCAATTTCAACTAGACAATTTTTGTCTAGTCAGAATGACTCCAAGCCTCCTTACAAAATCCTAATTGCTGCACTTGTTGGCAGTGTTGTTGAGTGGTATGACCTTTTTGTGTACGGCTCACTTGTCGTAGTTCTGTCTGCCATATTCTTTCCAACCAGTGCAAGCATATCGCCAATCATACCTGCTGTGGGAGCCTTTGTAGCAGGAGCTGCGGTCAGGCCCGCTGGAGGGGCTATCTTCGGAAGGCTGGGAGACCTGATGGGAAGAAGATTTGCGTTTGTCCTGACAACTGTCATTATGGGCGCCGGCTCTGCTGCCGTTGGTTTGCTTCCAACGTATGGCCAGATCGGTATATTAGCTCCGATTGCTCTGGTTCTGCTCCGTGTTTTACAAGGCCTTGCTCTGGGAGGTGAATACGCAGGTAGTGTAATCTATGTCGCCGAGAACTGTGCAGATCGCAACCGGGGCTATTGGACAAGTTTTATTCAGCTAGCGCCAACGCTTGGCCTGTTATTGTCATTTGGCATAATTTTGCCTGTCCAACTCATACTCGGAGCTGCGGCGTTTCACAGCTGGGGATGGAGAATACCATTCCTCGCTGCTTCTGTCCTTTTGATAGTTGCCATCGCGGCCAGGTGGAAGTTAACTGAGACTAGTCTATTCTCTGCTCTAAAGGACATCAAAAAAACATCAAGCTCGCCCCTCTTTGAAAGTATCAGGCAAAAGTCAAACCTCAAACTGGTGATTCTGGCACTTGTTATTGTATCTGGAGCCAGTGTGGTTTGGCACACCGCACAGTTCTATACTTCAATATTTATGCAAACCAGCCTGAAGATTAGTTTCGCGATATCTGCCGAGGTTACAGCGATTGCACTGGTATTAGGATCACCTATGTTCATTTTGTTTGGGCGAATGTCTGACAGGATTGGAAGGCTGAAAATTATCCTGATCGGCAATGTGCTTGCAGCTGCGTCCTTTTATCCAATCTATTATGCGATTGACCTGTTCTCTCATCCTCCGAATGTTTTTGCACTTGCAGGGTTATTGTCTGTCCAGATCTCTATTTCTGCAATGTGTTATGGGCCGCTTGGTGCGTTTCTGGTAGAATATTTTCCCGCAAGGATACGATATACGTCGATGTCTATATCGCATGGCATAGGCACAGGAGATGTCGGTGACGGAACGCTTGTTATAGCTCCAGTGTTAGCACTGGTATTGGGAAATGTATATGGTGGTCTGATCTGGGCCATCGCTGTGCCATCTATTGTTTCATTTGTATCTGTGTTGCTTGTTAAGGAAACAAAGGGAACAAGCATCTGGCTTGAAGTTCAGAAAAAGCACTAGAGTAATTTCTCTCAAGGAGCGTCTAACTGCAATATTCATAGTTTCTATTAGCAAATTTGTACGCAATCGCCAATCTCAAATAGACAATTGTCAATGAGAACAGTATCTGTACTTTCTCTATTGAAAGATGTTACAGCGATGTAATAAACTGCGAATGAAGCAATTTTGTAGCGTTCCTTCAGGAAGTGGACAATAAAGATGGTTGGCAAAGAAAATGCAGAAATTACTTTGGATTTTGCGGTTGCCAAGCTTGGCCGGCAATTTCTAAACGTGTTGTCTTGGTTCATTTCTAGGCTAGATTCACTCATATTCAGTTCTGACAGTAACTTGGCAGGACTTGGTTTACCATCTTATGTCATTTTCCTTCTTCCTGCATTATCGATAATAATTGGAGAACTCTCTCTGAGCCTTCTAACAGGAAGAGGCATTGTACTTCCGACTCCAATCGGTTCAGAGTTATTTCAGTTTTCAGCAAGAGTGATTGCCGGCATCGATGTTGGCAACAATGAATAAATGATATGCTCTATGCAAATATCAAAACCGCGCCTTTTCCTTGTTGCCAGAAAAGTAGAACGGTACCTTTTTACCAGATACACAAAAACTGTACTCCATGGCAATATAGAGACATTACCAACGCAGTAGCAGGTCAATCATTCCAAAAAAGTACAAGAAACTTTTTAACATGTTTCGAAGCTTAAAACAAAGTGCCGCAGCTCAGTAACAATAATAATGCTAACTCGCTTTACATTGGATTGGCAGAGGATTGCTCCAAACTAAGGCTTGAACCATCATCTCTGACAAAACACGCAATAATTCTTGGAGCTACCGGTTCTGGCAAGACTGTTCTGTCGAAGGTGATTGTAGAAGAAGCGGCCATTCATGGGATCCCAACATTTGCAATCGATCCTAAAGGTGATATAGGAAACCTTGCATTCAAATCGGCCGACTTTGACTTCTCACGGTGGTCTACCAAAGAAGCAGATGCATTGGGACAAGATAAAACTGCATACGCTCAAGGCCTCCAAAAGAAGTATTTTGAAAAAATGAAAGAGTTTTCAGTTGAATCCACTATGGTTTCTCGTTTTGCAAACGGTGTAACAGTCCGTATCTTTACTCCCAAGTCATCTGCTGGACTTGCAGCTGGAATATCACCTGACCTGTCCGCACCAAGGGACTTTGACAAATTGCTGATTGAAGATGCGTCTTCTGCTGCAGAACTTTTAGATCTGACTTCTTATGGACTCTTGCGTCTTGCTGGCTACAACGAAGACGATAGAGAGGAAATAACATTTGTCTCTGCTATTCTTGAACATGCATGGAAAGGCGGCCAAAGCCTGACTGTACAAGATATCATTGACCAGATTGAGCATCCAAAGCTCAGGCAGATAGGTTCTCTGTCAGTACATGAAATGATTTCTGATAAGGACAGGAAAAAGCTAGCCTCCAGGATAAACCTGCTAGTTTCTGACCCAAAGCTGCGCTCATGGACAGTCGCAGAACCTCTGAACTTTTCTGAAATTTTCAGTGGCCCATCAATTAACGTGCTGGATTTGCGCAATATACAATCTGAAAGCGAAAAACAACTGTTTGTTGAGCTAACACTACAGCAGCTATACAGGTGGATAATAAAGCAGGGAAGTGCACAGACGTTGAGGTATCTACTTTATTTTGACGAGATTGCTGGCTACTGCCCCCCTGTACGGGAGCCGGCATCAAAAAAGCTACTTCTGCTGCTTATCAAGCAGGCTAGAGCCTTTGGCCTAGGATTGCTCCTTGCAAGCCAGAATGCTATTGACCTTGATTACAAAGTGATATCAAATGCAAATGTCCGTTTTATAGGAAGACTTGGAGCAAAGAGAGATATTCAGAGAGTAAGTACAGGCTTGGAGCTTGGCTCAGGTGCAGAACAGCAAATATCCAACCTAGCTCCGGGAGAGTTCTTTTGCAATATTTTCGATCCAAAGTTTTCATCAATCGTCAAGGTAAGGTGGCCACTGACATACCATCGTGGGCCTCTTGAGAGTAGCGAAATAGCAGATTTGATGGCAGAGTTCAGGACCAAACTTGACCCTGGACCAAAGTCCGGTTATAACTTTGAGCAAGATGGTGAAGAAACCGCTGCACTTGCTCAGAATAGCGAGCGTCCAAACAAGGATCTGGACATTGCTAGTTTGGAAAGGCAAGATAGAAAAAGAGAAGACAAGAAGATAAAAGAGCAAGCTCATCATGTCAGGTCAATCAATGACAACTTGTCAATTGCTAGAACAGAGTCAAGTCTGCAAGATGAGGAAGAATATTTTCTTATGCTTGAGAACAAATACCGCCCGGAAAACCTCTCGCAGTTTATTCAGCTTGGCAATAACCTAAGATCGCTAAAAGTGCTCTCAGTTGAATCTTTTGAAAAGTATCATCCGATTTTTGAAATTAAGGCGTCAATTTTTGAGAAGAAATATTCAAAGCAGTCGCTTGATAAAATTGTAGAGTACGCAGGCTTTGAAGATGAAAAGGGCAAAAATCTGATCCCCATACCGGAAGAACACTCTATAGTTTCTTCTCGTTACGTTCCAGAGGAAACACGATCCGGGACAGAACTGTGGAAAAGCCAAATTCAAAACGTTATCGGCACCATAAAAGACGAACTTGAAAAAAAGTTTGACATTATAGTACAGGAGAAAAGAAATGAAAACGTTGACGCAAGGTCGGAGAAACTGCGGACAAAGCTAGAGGGCATCGAGGGACGTATTGTGCGATTGCAGGAGCAGATAAATGCAGACATTGACACTCTGAAAGGCTACGAAAAACTATACAGTGAGCTAAAAAAGAGCAAAGGGAAGGAAAAGAAAAAGAAGCATACAAGCAAGAGCCGAATTATCTCGGTGGAAAATAAAATAGAAACAAAGAGGCAAAAGATCACCCTTACAAGAAGAAAGATAGAGCAACTGCATACAGATATCGATGCAATCAGAGCCAAGTTAAAAGACATAGAGGATAACGAACAGGCCAAGTTCAATATTGCACTTCAAAATATCAAAAGCGAAACAGATTATCGTGTATCCGGCTGGCTAGTTGAAACAATCTACAAAGCCACCATCTTGGTAAATGACAACAAGGAGCATTATGGAGATGTACAGTGGAGCTCCTATTCTTCAAAGGGAACTTGGGGCCGCTGCTTGTCATGCTCCACTGCAATAGATAGCGGCTCTGCATGCAGCTGCGGCAA
>Ga0209810_1001536_pt1 | contig 34066 bp, 29 predicted proteins | sample Coa_R1_7_FD_187159 | JGI IMG/M metagenome (GOLD analysis project Ga0209810, IMG submission 187159) | Surface soil microbial communities from Centralia Pennsylvania, which are recovering from an underground coalmine fire - Coalmine... | ecosystem: Environmental > Terrestrial > Soil > Unclassified... | reverse complement strand
GTCAGATACAGGTTCCAGGCGCCGATGTAGGCATCGACATTGACCAGCGGCAGCCCCTCCCCCCGCGCCAGCCGCACCGCCCGCCGTATCTCCTCCGTCTCGTCGGTGAGCAGCGGGACGTTCACCAGGTTGGGGAGCCGAATGGCGAGGGCGATCGCGAGCAGACTCAGACAGAGCGCGAGGTCCAGCCAGGCCACGGAGAGGCGTCGAGCTAATGGAAGACGGGCCGCGAGTGCCGCCACGCTGTCGAGCCTGTTAGCGCTTCAGGACGTCAGGGTTCACCACGTTCACCGGGTTGCCGGCGGCGAAGGCGTCGATGTTGCTGACGCTGGTGGCGTAGAGCCTGCGGCGGGCGGTGGCCGTCTGCCCGGCGATGTGCGGGGCGAGGACGACGTTGTCGAGCTGCTGCAGCGGGTGGCCTTGCGGGAGCGGCTCCTGGTCGAACACGTCCAGCCCCGCGCCCCACAGCCGGCCGCTCCGCAGCGCCTCCACCAGCGCGTCGGTGTCGACGATCGGCCCGCGCGCGGTGTTAAGCAGGATCGCCCCGGGCGGCAGCAGCGCCAGCTCGCGGGCGCCGATCAGGCCGCGCGTCTCGTCGGTCAGCGCGCAGTGCAGGCTCAGGATGTTCGAGCGCCGGAGCAGCTCGTCCAATGGGACGAACTCCACCCGCGCCGTAGTGGCCCGCGGTGCCTCGGGGCGACGGGTAGTACAGAGCACCCGGAGTCCGAGCGCCTCGGCCAGCTCCGCGACGCGCTGGCCAATGGCGCCCAGCCCCACCAGCCCCATCGTCATCCCCCGTAGCTCCAGCCCGCGCAGCTCCTCTTCCCGCCACACCGGCGAGCGCGCCATCCGGTCGGCCGGGACGATCTTCCGAGCAACCGCCAGCAGCAGCCCGAAGGTGAACTCGGCGATCGACTGGCTGCCCCAGTCGGGCACGTTGCAGACGGCGATCCCACGCCGGGTGGCATACGGCACATCCACCCAGTCGCCCACGCCGGTCCCGGCGAACGAGAGCACCCGCAGGCGGGGGAACTGGTCCAGCACCGCGGCGGTGACCCGCAGGTAGTCGGTGATGACGCCGGTAGCGTCGGAGGTCCAGCCAGGCTGCAGCGCTCGCTCATCATGGAAGGTGCGTCGCGGCACATGCGGGAGCAGCGCATCCAGGTCGATGTCTTCCTGCTGGTAATGGCTGGGGATGGCGACGCTGAAATCGTCGGTCATGGCCAGGCTCAGCGGGCGCCGCGCGCGTCTTCGGTGAGGAACACGGTGGTGCAGTGGTACACCTGCATTGGCTCAGCGTACCAGTCTTTGACCGTCTCGCTCCAGCGCCGGAAGTGGGGCGCTTGCAGGTGCGCCTCGAACGCGGCGCGGTCCCGGTAGATCTCGTACAGGCAGACGCGGGTGGGGTCGATCTGGTCCTGCACCACGTCGAAGCGGAGGCAGCCCGGCTCGTCGAGCACTGAGCCCCGCGCATCGTCCAGCATCGACTCCAGGAAGCGATCCAGATGCTCCGGCTGAACGCGGCACGAGGCGAAGATGACGTACATGAGGGATTCTCCCACGCCGCGCCCTTGGGAGCCGCTGGCGTCTGGGGAAGTGTAGCGGCGGCGTGGCCACCAGAAAAGGGACGGGCAGCGAGTGGCAGGCGGCCTGCTTGCCAACGCCACCGCTCTGAGTGGTTGATAGGCACGAGTGCCGCGATATTTCTTGACAGCGCTCCGGACAGTGCATAGGGTAGCACTGACAGGCGCACGGTCGATGGCTCCGCGGGCCAGCGCGCTGGTCTGCGCGCTGCGAGAGGGCGCGCGTACAGCATGAGACAGCTCTCGACCGAACTCCCCGTCCCGGGTAGCCAGACATGGCCCTGGCGAACCGATCGTGCCCACCAGCCAGGCCACGGCTGGTGGGCGGCTGAGCCGCGCCCGCGGCCGCTCCATCCCCCTGCAAGCCGCTTGCACGCCCTTGTGGTCACGTTACACCAGGCGCTAGTAGGGATTGCGCCAGCCCACGAGGGCGGCGAGCCCTGAAACATTGTGAGGAGGGTTGCCATGTCTGCTTCTGCGTCCCTAGCTGGCGGGTTACCCAGGCTCAGCCGGCGCACGTTCCTGCGGCGCGCGCTGGCGCTCGGCGGAGGCTTCGCTGCGGCCTCGCTCCTCGCCGCCTGTGGTGGCGCGGCGCCAAGCGCTGCGCCCACGAGCGCCCCAGCCGCCGCCCCGCCGACCAGCGCCCCGGCGCCCACGCAACCAGCAGCGGCTGCACCCACCGCCGCCGCCGCGCCCACCCGGGCGCCCGCTACAGCGGCCACGAGCGCTCCAGCCGCGGCCGGCACCGCAGCCCCGGCCGCGCTCAAGCCGGCCAACATCAGCTTCATGGTCTGGAGCTACTCGATCGAGACGATTCAGGACAACATCAAGAACTTCCAGCAGCGCTACCCTGGCGTCACCGTCAAGCTCCAGGACTTCTCCTGGTTCGACTACCACGATGTCATGGCGGCACGGTTCGTCAGCGGTGGCGCTCCGGACGTGGCGTACTCCTCGGACCACTGGCTGCAAGAGTGGGTTGCGGCCAACTGGATCGTTCCGCTGGACGAGAAGTATCCGCCGTTTAAGAATTACGAGTCGGAATTCGCCCCCTACGCGCTGCAAGGGATGACCCTGAACGGCAAGCTGTACGGCCTGCCGTATTACTCCGACCTGCTGATCTATTTCTACAACGCTGATCACGCGAAGAAAGCGGGCTTCGACGCACCGCCACAGACGTGGGACGAGGTGAAGCAGCAGGCGCAAGCTATCAAAGAGAAGGGGATCGCAGAGTTTCCGCTGAACATTCCGCTCAAGAAAGACGATCCCTGGACGATCGAGATCATCTACTCCCTCGTCTATAGCGAAGGCGGCCATATGTTCGACGATCAGAACCAGCCGCTGTTCAACAAGCCCGGTTCGGAGGCTGAGAAGGTGCTCCAGTGGCTCCACGATGCCATGAACACCTGGAAGATCCTCAATCCAGCCTCACCGGAGGTGGCCGAGCCAGATGTGGTGAAGGCGCTGGGTGAAGGCCAGAGCAGCGCGACCGTGCTGGCTAAGTACAATCTGGCTGCAGTGAACACCGCTGAGTCGCCGCAGAAGGGCAAGTTCAAGATGGCCCTGATGCCGGGAAGCACCCATTCAACCGTGGGCTTCGCCCGGTTCTACACGCTGACAAAGGCAGCGGTCGACCGCGGGCCAGACGTGACGAATGCCGCGATTCGGTTCCTCGAGTACTTCGGTGGCAAGACCGACGGCCAGTACATCGTCCAGAAGCGCTGGGCGCTGGAGAAAGGGCTCGGCTTCGCGGTGCTGCCGCTGTACGACGACCCGGAGGTGGCCGCCTCGATCAACAAGTGGGGCGACGTGGCGCTCGAGAAGCAGCAGGCCAAGCTCGCCCGCGTGAAAGAGGGCCTCACCCCCTGGTGGGGCACCTGGGACATCTTCGCCCGCGAGCAGATGCACAACGCCATTACCGGCAGCGCCAAGCCGGCAGATGCGCTCCAGGCGATGGCGTCCAAGTGGCAGGAGCTGAAGACGGCCTACACCGGATAGCGGCGGGCCGCCGGCTAGCTCCCGCCGGACGAAACGCCAGGCTATTGGGGAGGGAGGCCATCGAAGCCAGGCCGGTCGCGGTTCGGGGTGGACGGGCGGTGCCGCGGCCCCGTGGGGCGATGGGGCTGCGGCCCTGGCTTGTCCTGCTGCCGCCCCTGCTGCTGGTGGGGCTGTTCAGCGTGTATCCGTTCGCGTTCGCGGTCTACGCCAGCACCAGGCGCTGGCTGCTGACGCGGCCGGATACGCCGTTCGTGGGGCTCGGCAACTATCTCGCGGTGCTCGGCAGCGAGCAGATTCGCGCCTCCGCGCTGACCAGCGTCACGTTCGTCGCGCTGACCGTCCCGCCGATCATGCTGCTCGGGTTCGGCGCGGCGCTGCTGCTCAACCAGCCGCTGCGCGGCATGGGGCTGCTCCGCGCCATCATTCTGCTGCCCTGGGCGATCCCGCTGGTGGCGGCCGGCGTCATCTGGCGCCTGCTGGTGCACGGCAACTTCGGCGCGCTCAACGGGCTGCTACTGCAGCTCGGGCTCATCGACTCGTACATTCCCTGGCTCAGTAATCCGAGCCTCGCCCTCATCGCGGTCGCCATTGCGCAGGTCTGGCGCGAGTTCCCCCTCGCCACCATCCTGCTGCTGGCCGGATTGCAGACGATTCCCGCCGAGCTGCACGAGGCGGCCAGGATCGACGGCGCCGGGGCGGTGGCTCGGCTGCGGCACGTCACCCTGCCGCTCCTGCGTCCCTCGATCCTGGTGGTGCTCGTCTACGAGTCAATGACCGCGGTGGTAGTGTTCGACCTGGTTTACGTGCTCACGGGCGGCGGGCCGGGCTCGGCGACCACGCTGTTCTCCTGGTACGCCTACGCGGCGTCGTTCAAGTTCCTGAACCTGGGCCAGGGCGCGGCGCTGTCCCTGCTGATGGCGCTGGCGCTGCTGCTGCTCATCGTCCTGTACCTGCGGGTGCTGCCCAGCGAGGAGGTCGAATGAGTGCGTCGCCGCGACGGCTGGCGAGCCAGGCCATCCTGTATCTCCTGGCGCTGCTCCTGGCCGTCTTCATCCTCGCCCCGTTCGCCTGGGTGCTGAGCGCCAGCTTGCAGCCGGAGCACGCGATCTTCAAGCAGCCGCCCGATTGGATTCCCCAGCCGGCGAGCCTGGACAACTACGTGTACGTGTTCACCGGGAAGATTCCATCCCGGTCCGACCTGAGTAGCGGCCTGACCGCGGGCATTACCGGAGACGCGATCTTCATCCCCTCCGGGCTGCGGAACAGCATCGCCGTGGCCATGGTTGTCATGGCGCTCAACCTGGTGTTCGGGACGACCGCGGCGTACACCTTTGCCCGCGAGCGGTTTCGGGGCCGCGCGGTGGCGTTCAACTTCATTCTTGGCAGCCGGCTCCTGCCCGCGATGGCCGTGGCGATCCCGATCTATACGATTCTCCGGGTCACCGGGCTGCTCGACACCCGGATCGGCCTGATCCTGGTACATGGCGCGTTTACGCTGCCCTTCAGCATCTGGGTGCTGACGCTGTACTTCCGGAGCCTGCCGCGGGAGATCGAAGAGGCGGCGCTCGTCGATGGCTGTGATCGGCTGGCCGCCCTGCGCTACGTGGTCGTTCCGATCGCCGCTCCCGGCCTGGCAGCCGTCGCGGCGTTCTCGTTCCTGTTCAGCTACGACGAATTCCTGTTCGCTCAGCTCTCCCTGTCGTCGATCGAGCTCAAGACCGTCCCGGTGGTGCTCGCCGCCATCGCGGTCAACCCGGACGCCACCTATACGCTCATCGCGGTCGGCGTCGTGCTCGCGGTGATCGCGCCGATCCTGCTGGCGCTGCTGCTGCGGCGCTACCTCGTCAGCGGGCTGGTCGCCTCGCTCGAGAAGTGACGCACCCTGCGGGAGGCTTGGCACACGTTGTCGCCGTGGGCGAGCTGTTCCAGGGAGCGGCGCGGCCGCAGGTCAGGCGCTGGCGGTGACCTGGATCGACATCAACCCGGTCATTCCGTCCGGCTGGGTGGGAGTGTTGGCGGTGCTCTGTAGCGTGCCGGCGCCGTCGACGCAGCGGGCGACGAGCTGGACGCTGCCGCCGGCGGGCAGGGTGAAGCTGCCCTGCCAGCGTACCCAGGTGTCCGGCGTCGGCTGGGGCTCCAGGAACGTCGCCGGCTGCCAGGTCTGGCCGCCGTCCGCGCTGTACTCCACCTTCGACACGCCGCGGTCGCCGGCGTAGGCAATGCCGGCGATCTGGTGGTCGCCCGGTGGGAGCGAGGCGCCGCTGGCCGGGACGTCGATGCGGGTCATCGCCTTGACGAACGCGTCCTTGCTCCAGTTGCGCTGGCCGTACCAGTCCACGTACACGTCGCGCATCGGCTTGATGTTCACCACCCACTTCGGGCTCTTCATCCCGTAGCGGCCGGGGACGAGCAGTCGGGCGGGGTAGCCGTGCTCGAGCGGCAGGACCGCCCCGTTCATCTCGTAGACCAGCAGGGTATTGTCCAGGGTCGCGTCGTCCGCGGGGATGGAGCTGGAGAACTCGTCAGCGGCGATTACCGCGATGGAGGCGACGCCCGGGTTCAGCCCGCCGGCCAGCGCCAGCACATCGCGCAGCCGGGCGCCCTTCCAGGCGGCATTGCCGATCAGGTCACAGCCGAAGGGCACCTGGTCGCAGTCGTGTGTCCAGTTGGAGATGCACTCTAGCGTCTTGGTCGTCTCCACCGCCGGGAGCTGGTAGAGCAGCTCCAGGTTGAGCTGGACCGGCTTGGCCACCTCGCCGTCCAGGATGAGCCGCCAGGAACCGGGGTCGAGCACCGGATCGCCGGCCGCGTTCTTGGTCGTGATGTAGAACGTGTTGGCCGGGGTGATGTAGGGGGCCAGCTCGCCCGGCTTGCGCCCCGAGGCGGTGAGGGAGCCATCCGCGTCGCGGCTGACCTGCTGCTGTGGCTGGGGCGGCGGCGGAATCACTACCTGCTGCTGCGGCCCGGGGCTGAATGCTGGAGCGGCCGTGGCAACGCGCGGGAGCAGGCTACTCAGGGCATAGGCGAGCGTGGCGCGCGTCGCGAGGCGCAGGAAGGCGCGGCGCGACGGACACGGCAGCAGCGCGTGCAAGGGGCGAGGATCGCTCAGGTCAGGGGGCAAGGACTTCCTCCCGGGGCCAGGTCGTCGACGTAGGGTTTACTCATCCAGCTTAATACGCCGGCCGTTGCGCTCGGTGACAGAGCTTACGATCCTTCACCGCGCCACCCGGCCGCGGCTGCTACAGCTTCGTCCGCACCTCCCATAGCTCGGGGAAGGCGCGGCGCTCCAGCGACTCGGCCAGGTGCGGCACGCCCGAGGTGCCGCCGGTGCCTGGCTTCTGCCCGATCGCCCGCTCGGCGATGCGGACATGCGCCGCTACGAGCAGCCAGAAGCCCTCGGAGATATCTACCAGCGCTTCCGCGACACGGTACAGCGCCCCGCCGCGAGTCGGCTCCTTGTACAGCTCCTCCAGCGTCAGCCCGACCTGGTCCAGCGCGGCGCGGAAGGCGCGGTATACAGGGCTGCCGGCGTGGCCACGCAGCCCGAGCGCCCGCTCCACGGCCCGGAACTGCGCCGACTCCGAGCCGCTGGCGGTTCCCAGGTAGGGTCGGAAGGCGAGGAAGCTGCGCGGGGAGAGGTGGTCGAACAGCACCATCTGCTGCTGGAGGAGGCGCTGGATCGCGGCCACCCGCTGCAGGTGATCGAGCGCCACTTCGGCGTTCGTGCCCGGCGGCGCCAGGACGTCGGTGGCGCATTGGAGGTCCAGCAGCTCCTGCTTGAACCAGAGCTCGAACGCCTGGTGCACGATGATGAAAAACTGCTCGGCCGCGTGTACCTGCGGCCCCAGCTCGAACGGCGCAATCGGGTGCTGCGCGTTGAGGATCTCATCCAGGTGCAGGTAGCTGGCGTACGTGACCGACGGTACCACTGCCACACCCTCCTCCGGGTGAGCGAATCTGCCGCGCGGCGCCCGCGCCTCGCTCACGAGTGCTGTAGCAGAGTCCAGGCCCAGCGCACCCGTGGCTCGGTACGCCCGCCAGTCTGGCGCGCCTCGGCGGAGGCGGCGGCATTCGTCCGACGCTGAAGGGGCGGCTCGGATCAGCCGAGCCACCCCTTCAGATTGCACGGGAGCGGGCGCCGGTTACTGCCCAGGCTGTCCCTGGCGGATTCGGCCGGCCGCGCCCGGATGGTTGTTGGCCCAGTTCTGCGCCTGCTCCGGGTGGCTGGTCGCCCAATCCTGTGCCGCGCCCGGATGGTTCGCGGCCCAGTTCACCGCCTGATCGGGGTTCTGCTGTCCCACGTCCTGGACCACATTCGGGTGAAGCTGAGCAAAGTCCGAGGTCGCCTCGGGATGATTCTGAGCGAAGTCCGTAAACGCGGCGAGATGGTTGGAAACGACCTCGGCGAAGGCATCCGGGTGATTGGCTACCACATCGTTGAAGGCGTCGCGGTGGTTGTTCACCTCGTCCATAAAGGCATCCGGGTGATTGCTCACCACGTCCATGAACGCGTCGCGGTGATTGGTGATCAGGCTCATGAACGCGTCGCGGTGGTTGTTCACCTGGTCGATGAACGCCTGGGGATGGTTGTCGATGGCGTTCATCACCGCCTCGCGGTGGTTGACGAGCTCGTCCATAAAGGCGTCGGGGTGGTTGGTCACTTCGTCGGTGAAGGCGTCCCAGTGATTGGCTACCGCGTCCTTGAAGGTGTCCGGATGGTTGGTGATGAAGCTCAGCACGCCCTCAGGGTGGTTGCTGACGAAGTCATTGAAGACCTCGGGATGGCGTGCCGCCCACTCAGCGAGCGACGCTGGCGCCGCCTGAGTCGTAGAGCTGTCCTGGGAGGACGTCGGCGCCTCCTGGGCGGACACGCTCCCGACAGCAGCTAGTGCCAGCACCCCTGCCGCCCCCAGGATCTGGGCGAGAAGCCGCTTCGTCTGCATCTCCCTCTCCTTGTGGCCAGGCGTGGAGCCCGCGCCCGGTCTCTTGTATCGCTCTAGACCAAAGCCGCTGGGAACAGCATGCGCCGACCGCGTTGCGCTCGCTTTACCCATCTGTAAAAAGTTTTGCGCCTGGCTGGCGCTATCTGTGGGCCGGACGCGGCGCCGCCAGCGCCTGGCTGGCTTCGCTCGCCCTCATACCGCGCGGACCCGTTGTGGCCGGATTCCACCTGCTGAAGTGCAAGGTGATTGGTACGTGACCGTAGCGCCGGAGCGGCCGGGACGCATTGAAGCGGGCTGCTCCCGTCCGTAGCATGGCAGCACGCCGCGCACGGAGGCACAAGCGGCGACTCTCACGGGCCGGTGGGTGCTTGACGCAGAGGGTTCTGGCTCGGGCGGTGTGCCCGGGCGTTCGTTCGCGTCTCGGCTTGGGCCGGCTCCTGGTTGCTCTCGTCGTCGCTACTGGGCTTGCTGGCGCCTGGGCGGTCCCTGCCCCAGTGCGCGGGGCGAGCCAGACAGCCCTGGTGCTGTCGCTGTTCCACCAGGCGCGCGACTTCGCCGGCTGCGCGCTGGAGAATGCGGCTGTGGGCGACAGCGGGCTCACGCTGGCGGATGATCCAGCCTTCCGCTCGGCTGCCTACGGTTCGGACGTGCGCTTCGGGCTGTGTGTCTCGGCGCCGATCGCGGCCCCCGCTCCCTTCGATCAGGTCACGGGCGCTGCTCTGGGGGCGAGCGGGTCCGGCCGAGTCGAGCTCGAGGTGCGGGCCTCGGAAGACGGAGCGCGCTGGAGTCCCTGGCTGGAGGTGGCGGACGGGGAGCCGGCACAGCTCTCGGAGCCGGCGCGCTGGCTTCAATATCGGCTCACCTTGATGCAAGCGGAGGGCGAAGGCCGCCCCGTGGTGTGCGCGGTGCGGCTGGACCTGGCCAGCTCCGGCACCCGCCTCCAGGCGCTCGACCTGCCGAGCAGTAAAGATCAGCATCCAACTGTGCGTGTCTGGGCCACGCGCGAGGGGCTGGTTGGGCGGCCGACTGCCAACGGCCACATGATCGTCGACCACGACCACTTCGCCGCGCTCCCCTCCAAGCGGGTGCTGAACGCCAATGGGAAGAGCGACTACCAGGTGCAGGTGTCGTACAAGGGACGCTCAGCGACGGTGCCGATCTGGGATATCGGCCCCTGGAACACCCGCGACAACTACTGGGATGGCAAGCGCGAGCTGTTCCCCGACCTCCCCCGCTACACCCCGCAGGCGCTGGCCGCCTGGCGCGACGGCTACAACAACGGCCGCGACCAGTATGGCCGCTGGGTAAGCTTCCCAGCCTCCATCGACCTCGCCGATGGCACGTTCTGGGACGACCTGAAGATGACCGTGTCTGACTGGGTAGACGTCACCTTCCTCTGGGTGAACGACAGCTCGCCGCCGCCCACGCCGAAGATCACCGTGTACTTCAAGCCGCCCCCGCAGAACGACAAGGCCGCCCCACCCCCGCTGGGCACCGTCTGGTACTTCGCCGAGGGCAGCACCAAGCCGCCGTTCGACACCTGGCTGCTGCTCCAGAACCCCAGCCAGGAGCCCGCGCGGGTGACGTTGACCCTGATGAAGACCGACGGCACCACCGAGCTGCGAGAGCTCGGGGTTGGACCCACCTCCCGCACCTCGCTGCACATGAACGACCTGCTGCCCGATGCCGAGTTCTCGACCCGCATCGACGCCAGCGCGCCGGTGTTCGCGGAGCGCACCATGTACTTCCGCCGCGATGGGCACTCGTCCATGGGCATCGCAGCCCCGTCGAAGACCTGGTACCTGGCCGAGGGCTCCACCCAGGAGCCGTTCGACACCTGGATCCTGCTCCAGAATCCCGGCTCGGCCGCAGCGAGCGTGACGGTGACGTTCATGAAGGAGGACGGCACGACGCAGGTCTTCCCGATGACCGTCTGGCCGACGTCGCGGCTCAGCCTGTACGCCAACGCCGTCATCCCGAATGCCGGCTTCTCCACCAGGATCGTCTCCGACCAGCCGCTGGTGGTCGAGCGCACCATGTATCTGCGGACCGGCTTCCGCGGCGGCCATGGCGCGCCCGGCGTGCCCACTCCCAGCACCGCCTGGTACTTCGCCGAGGGGAATACCCGGCCGGGGCTGGACACCTGGCTCCTGCTGCAGAACCCGAACGACAAGCCGGCGACGGCCACTGTGACGTTCTACACGGAGGACGGCACGACGCTCACCCGGGCCTACGGGATCAAGCCGAACGCGCGCTTCTCGCTGTACGCTCGGACCGAGCTGGACAACACCCGCTTCGGGATGAAGGTCGAGTCCGACCAGCCGATCGTCGCCGAGCGGGCGATGTACTTCGGGGACGACGGCACCGGCAAGAAGGCGGGCGCCCATGACTCGGTGGGGAGCACGGTTCTGGCCAAGACCTGGTACCTGCCCGATGGCAACACCCACGATCCGGTCTTCCAGAACATTCTGATTGCGAACCCGAACCCGGCCCCGGCCAACCTGACGCTCCGCTTCATGAAGCCGGACGGTAGCACCGTGCAGCAGTCGTTCGTCGCCCCGCCAACCAGCCGGCTGACCATCAACGCCAACCGCCTGGTGCCCGACGCCGACATTTCAACGGAGGTCGACTCGGATCAGCCGGTGGTGGTCGAAAGCTCGATGTACCTGGCGGATATGCAGGGCGGGACGAACACGATCGGCATCCCCCAGCCGTAGCGAGCAGCCGCCACGAACACCCTCCCTGCCTGCCCATTCCCGGCGACCGTGCGTTCCGTGCTTCGAGCTTCCACGGCAGTGGAAGCGCGCGGGTCAGTGCCCGAGGATCACCAGGAGCAGCACAGCCAGTCCGGCGATGACGCGGTAGCCCACAAACAGGTCCAGGCTGTTGCGCCGGACGTAGCCGAGCAGAAAGCCGATCGTCAGCAACCCGACGATGGCCGCGGCCACGATGCCGACCAGAAACGCCAGGCCCTCGCCGTGGAATCCGCCGCTCCGCATCAGCTTCAGCAACTGGAACGCCGCCGCGCCGAGGATGACCGGCATCGAGAGCAGGAAGGAGAAGCGCGCGGCGGCGTCGCGCGTGAGCCCGAGCAGCAACCCCGCGGTCATCGTGATCCCCGAGCGCGAGACGCCCGGGAACAGCGCCAGCACCTGGGCGCAGCCGACAATGATCGCCTCGCGCAGTGTGAAGCGTTTCAGGTCGCGGGTGTGCGCTGGGACGCGGTCGGCGTACAGCAGCACGACGGCGAAGACGATCAGCAGCGCCGCCACGATCCACGGCTGGCGGATGGCGTCCTCAATGGTGCTGGAGAGAATCACCCCGGCCACTGCGGCCGGAATGCTGCCAAGGACAATCATCCAGGCCAGACGCCACTCGGGCGAGAGCCGCTCCTCGGGGCTGGCCAGTCCGCGCAGCACGCTCTGGATCAGCGCCAGCCACTGCCGCCAGAAATAGACGAGCACCGCCAGCGCGGTTCCCAGGTGCAACGCGACGTCGAACGTCAGGTTGTTCTCCTCCGGCCAGCCGAGCAGCCAGGGGACGAGAATCAGGTGCCCGGAGGAGGAGATCGGCAGGTATTCGCTCAGCCCCTGGACGATGCCGAGCACGACAGCGTGCAGCAGGCTCATCGAGAACCGTGCCCCTGGCGAAGACAGGTCAGCGCGGGGTTCGGGGTCAAGAGGCACTCCCGTGATACAGGCTCAGCCAGCGCGCTGAGTGTAGCACCGGGGCGCGACCGAGAGGTGGCTCGTGCTCCTCGTCACGTCTGCACCCCGAGCAGTGGCAGCAGGAAGGTGGCGAGCAGGAGCAGGATCGTCGCCACGATGGTCGCGGCCGCGGTGGCCCAGGCGACGAGGTTCAGCACCGGGCCGTTGGCGTACGGGCCCATGATCCGCGGCGTGGCGGCCAGGCGGATGGAGAAGACCAGGATCGCTGGCAGCAAGATACCATTGATCGTCTGCGCCAGCAGGATGACCGGGATCAGCGGCAGCCCGGGAATGAGCACCACCAGGGCGCCGAAGCCAACGGTGAACGTGTAGAGCCCGTTGAACGCGGGCGCTTCACGAAACGAGGTGTTCACCCCCGCTTCCCAGCCGAACGCCTCGCAGACGGCGTAGGCAGAGGAAAGTGGGACGATAGAGGCAGCGAGCAGCGAGGCGTTCAGCAGCCCCACCGCGAAGATAGCGCTGGCGAAGCGGCCGGCCAGTGGCTCCAGTGCCAGTGCGGCGTCGGCCGCGTCCTCGATCCGAATCCCGCGGGTGTACAGCGCGCCAGCGGTAGCGAGGATGATAAAGAGGCTCACCACGTTGGTGACGACCGCGCCGACGCTGACGTCCATCCGGGTATAGGGGTACTCCTCCGGGGTGATGCCCTTGTCGACCACGTAGGCCTGGATGAAGAACTGGCCCCAGGGCGTGATGGTCGTCCCGACCAGCGCGATCAGCAGCACTAGATACCCGGGGTCGAGCTGTGGCGTCGGCGTCACCGCCGCCCGGGCGACCACCCTCCAGTCGGGATGCACCAGAAACCCGGAGATGATGTAGGTGGTGTAGAACAGGGACAGTACCAGGAAGACGCGCTCGACCTGTTTGTAGCTGCCGCGGATGACCAGCAACCAGACGCCCAGCGCCGCGAGTGGAACGGTGAGCAGGCGGGGCAGGCCGAACAGCTCGGTGGCGGCAGCCACCCCGGCGAACTCGGATACGGTGGTAGCCTGGTTGGCGATGAGCAGCGCGACCATCGCCAGCAGGGCGACACGCACCCCGTAGTTCTCGCGGATGAGCGCGGCCAGCCCTTTGCCGGTCACCGCGCCGGTGCGGGCGCCGATCTCCTGGGTGACGCCGAGGCTGATAGTGATCAGCGTCAGCACCCACAGCAGTGCGTAGCCGTAGTGCGCGCCAGCGATGCTGAACGTCGTGATCCCGCCCGCGTCGGTGTCGGCGCTGGCGGTAATAAGCCCTGGGCCCATGACGGCCAGCAGGGCGAGCAGGCGGCGGCGCCAGAGCAGCAGCGCTTTCAGTGGAAGATCCTGGGCAGCCGCTTCTTCCAGGCGGTCGGGAGCAGGATGTCGATAGCGTCATCCACAGTGACGATGCCCCGCATTACGTTGTTCTCATCGACGACCGGGATGGCGAGCAGGTTGTACTTGGCTACCATCTGGGCGACGCGTTCCTGCGGACTGTACAGGTCCACCTTCAGCACGTCGCGATGCATCACGTCGCGCACGAGCGCGTTCGGCTCCGCCAGCACCAGCTCCTTCAGCGACAGCACCCCGAGCAGGCGATCCTCGTCGTCCACTACGTACAGGTAGTACACATCCCCTACCTCGCCCGCCTCCTGCCGTACCCGCTCGATCGCCTGGGCGACGGTGATATCCGGGGGGATGGTGACGTACTCGGTGGTCATGATCCCGCCGGCGGAGTTCTCCGGGTAGCCGAGCAGCTCGCGCACCTCCTCGGCCTCCTCCGGCTGCATCAAGCCCAGCAACGTCTCGGCGCGCGCCTCGTCCATCTCGTCCAGGATGTCCGCCGCGTCGTCCGGGTCCATCTCCTCCAGGATGTCGGCGGCGCGCTCCTGGTCCATCGCCTCCAGCACCGCGACCTGGAGCTCCGGATCGACCTCGGAGATCGCCTCGGCGGCGGTTTCGGCGTCGAGCCCGCTGATCGCCTGCTCGGCGTGGTACTGGTCGAGCTGGCTGACGATGGCAGCGATATCGGCCGGGTGGAGCCGGGCCAGGTCCTCCTGCGGGACGCGCAGCCGGACGCCGCTGGCGCCGGACTCGAGCGGATCGATGTCCTGCCAGGCGATCATGCGCTGGGGCAGGCTCAGCCGGAAGCGACGCAGCACGCTGCTGATGGGCCGCTCGATCCCCAGCCGCCGGAGCAGGCCGGGGGTAGAGATGTCCACGCTGACCAGCCGCATCTGGCCGTTGGTCCGGGCCAGGTGCAGGTCATTGACCCGCACCACCCGGGTGCCGTTCAGGTCGATGATCTGGCGGTCCAGCACCTGGCGACGCAGATAGAGGTCCTGGTCAGAGCCCGGGTAGGGGGTGACCTGGTCGGCGTCGACGGCGAGTCGGAGCTGGCTATCCTCCAGGTGTACCTGGCTCCAGGGGATCGCCAGATCGTCGCCGTCGCGGGCGAGCACGATCGCCGCCACCGCGGGGTAGTCGACGTCGACTGGAACGATCAGGTCGCGCAGCCGGCCGACCTCACGGCCGCTGGCGTCGCGGACCGGTTGGTCGAGCATTTCAGAGAGGTAGGGCATGGGCGACCCCCGCGGCATTCATCGGCCCTCCTCAGCCAGGTGGGAGAAGGGCCGGCGCGGCGGGTGCCAGCGCGCTACGGGCCGGCGCAGCGCGGCCGCGACCGGCGGGCCGGGCCCTGGTTCCCCATCTGGATGAAGCGGTCGCTCGGTCTATCCGAATCCATGGACATCCGGCGGATTCTAGCACACCCTCGGGTGGTGGCTTGCCGGAGCCACTCGCCCGCGCCTCGAACCGGTCGACAGCAGCTCCTGGCGCAGTACCGAGCCAGGTCGCCGGCCTGAGCGGAGTGGCGGCGATCGCTACGGCAGCTTCGGCGCCCGGGTCATGGATGCCTCCATGGCGAGCGGCGGCATCGGCCTGCTGACGCGGACCACCGAGGCGCTGTTCAGCAACATCGCGTTGGCCCGGTAAGCCGCCCTATCGCGGAGCGGCCTTACAGCCAGCCCTTCAGGTGCGAGTAGTACAGGCTGGCCAGGCCGATCGCCACCATCAGCACGACCGCGTAGATCAGCCCGGCCGGCGTATCCCGGCCAGGGAACTGGACGTTCATCCCGCAGAAGCCGGTAATGAGCGTCACGATCATCAGCACCAGGGTGATCGCGGTCAGCCGCTCCACGGTGAGGTTGAGCTGGTTGGATTGCACCGAGAGATGGGTTTCCAGCGCTGCCGCGGCCAGCTCGCGCAGGCCGTCCAGCCGGCTGGAGATCCGGAGCAGGTGGTCGTAGACGTCGGTGAAGTAGATGGTGGTGCTCGCGTCCAGGAACGACTGGTCGCGGCGGGCGAGCACGTTGAATACGTCGCGGCTCGGCTCGACGGTGTTGCGGACCGCGATCAGGTCCTTCCGAAGCTGGAAGATCGCGCCGAGCACCTCCTGTCCGCTGCCCCGCAGGGCTTGCTCCTCGAGCTCGCCCAGACGGTTCTCCAGCGCGTCGACGAGCGGGAAGTAGCCATCGACCAGCCCATCCGCCAGCAGGTAGACCAGGAATCCGAGCGGGTGGGGCTGAAGGATGTCCGGGCGCAGCCGGCCGTGCTCCCGCAGCGCCGAGATCGGCGGAACCGGGGCGGGGTGGACGGTGATGACGTAGTTCGTGCCGATGATCATATCGATCTCCACCCGGCACAGGCGCTGCGCCTTATCCAGCCCCAGGGAGTAGAGCACCAGGTGGACGTAGCCGTCATACCGATCCAGCTTGGGCCGCTGATTCCGCTTGCGAATGTCCTCCATCGCCAGCGGGTGGAGGTGGAAGTGCTGCTCCAGCAGCGCCAGCTCGGCCTCGCTGGGGCGCTCCAGGTCTAGCCAGAGCAGCGCCCGCGGGTCAGCCCGCAGGGCATCCCACTCCTCCGGCGGCACGTCCAGCCGGAGCGTCCCTCCCTGGCAGGCGATGGTCGTCAACACCCCGCTGTCGTCACCCTCCTGTGACAACGATAGGCGCCCGCCCGCGAGTCGTCCAGCGGAAGGAGCGCCGCCACGAGCGGGGTATCTCGGGTATGCTCCGAATGTGTGCGCGCAGCCGATCACCCTGCAGCGAGCAGATCAACAGGCGCCTCAGACCCCAGCGGTGGCGCTGACCGGCGTTGGCAAGTGGTTCGCCGCTGGCCAGGGCCGGGTAGAGGCGTTGCGCGGCGTCAGCTTCTCGGTGCAGTGTGGCGAATTCGTCGCGGTGGTCGGGCCGAGCGGCTGTGGCAAGTCGACGCTGCTGCGGCTGATCGCCGGGCTGCTGGTGCCGAGCGAGGGCGAGGTGCTGGTCGACGGCGCCCCTCCAGGGGTGGCGCGGGCGGCGAAGCGCATCGGCTATATCCCCCAGGAGAGCGCGCTGCTGCCCTGGCGGACCGTGCTCGACAACGTTGCGCTCGGGCTGGAGGTCAATGCCCGGCGGAGCCGGCGCGAGGCGCGCGAACAGGCGTGGGTGCAGCTCGCAGTGGTCGGATTAGCGGAGTTCGCCGGCCGCTACCCGTACCAGCTTTCCGGTGGGATGCGCCAGCGGGTGGCGCTGGCGCGGGCGCTGGTGATCGCCCCCCGGCTGCTGCTGCTGGACGAGCCATTCGCGGCGCTGGACGAACTGAGCCGGGAGGCGATGCGCTACGAGCTGCTGGCGCTGTGGGAGCGGGTGCGCGCGAGCGCACTGCTGGTGACGCACAGTATCGCCGAGGCGGTGGCGCTGGCGGACCGGGTGCTGGTGCTCTCGCCCCGACCGGGCCGGGTGGTGGGTGAGGCGCGGCCGGAGCTGCCCCGGCCGCGCGCGCCCGAGGTGGAGCGGAGCGCGGCGTTCCTGGCCGCGCAGGCTGCGGTGCGCGGGCTGCTGGGGGCACGATGAGACGGGCGTTGCTGGAGCAGTCACTGCCACTGCTCGGGACTGCGCTGCTGGCCCTGCTGGCCTGGGAGCTGTTCGCCCGGCTGACGCGGCAGCCGGTGTACCTGCTGCCGGCCCCGTCCCTGGTAGCCGCCCGGCTGGCCGTCGAGGTGCCATCCCTGGGAGCACAGGCGCTGGTGACGCTGTTCGAGGCGGCTGCGGGGCTGGCGCTGGGCGGGAGTGTGGCCATCGGCCTGGGGATCGCGATGGCCCATTCGCGGGTGGCAGAGCGCGGACTCTATCCGCTGGCGATCCTGGTGAAGCTGACGCCCGCGGTGGCGCTGGCGCCGCTGCTGGTGCTCTGGCTTGGCTTCGGGCCGGCACCGAAGATCGTCGTTGCGGCGCTGATCTGCTTCTTTCCGTTCGTGGTCGGGACGATCAGCGGCCTGCGGTCCGCCGAGCCGGCGGTGCTGGAGGTGGTGGAGTCGCTCGGAGCGAGCCGCCGCGAGCTGTTCCTGCGCGTGCGGTTGCCCTGGGCGCTGCCTCACCTGTTCGCAGCGCTGCGCGTCTCCGCCAGCCTGGCTCTGATCGGAGCGATGGTGGCGGAGTGGCTGGGCGCCGATCGGGGGCTGGGACACGTCATCATGCAGGCGAACGCGAATCTGGACATGCCGGAGCTGTTCGCGGCGGTGCTGGCGCTGGCGGTCCTTGGCTCAGCAGTGAACCTGGCGATCGGCGCCCTTGAGCAGCGGCTACTCCATTGGCACCCTGCCGCGCGGGAGCCGCAGCCATGACGGCGCCCGACCCGGTGGCGCTGCTAGATGAGCTGGTGCGGGGGCGGCGCTCAGTGCGCCGCTACCTGCCGCGTCCGATTCCGCGCGCCGACCTGCTGGCGATCCTCGACACCGCCCGCTGGGCGCCCTCGCCACACAATACCCAACCCTGGCGCTTCGCGCTGCTCACCCGCCCGGAGCTGAAGGAGCACCTGGGGGTGGCGATGGCGCGGCGCTGGACGGCGGATCTGACGGCCGATGGCCTGCCGCCGGAGGCGGTGGAGGCGCAGGTGAGCCGATCGCGCCAGCGGCTACGTGGCGCAGCGGCGATCGTGATCGTCAGCCTGTATCTGGGCGATCTGGACCAGTACCCGGACCCCACGCGCCAGGCGGCGGAGCAGACTATGGCCACGCAGAGCCTGGGGGCGCTGGTGCAGACGCTGCTGCTGGCCGCGCACGCCCGCGGCATCGGTGCCTGCTGGATGTGCGCGCCACTGTTCTGCCCCGACGTGGTGGTCGAGGCGCTGCATCTGCCCCGGGACCTCATCCCGCAAGCGCTCGTCACCCTGGGCTACGCGGCCGCCGAGCCGCCCGCCCGCGAGCGCCTGCCGCTGGCGGCGTTGCTGGCGCTGGACGACTGAGCGCGCACAACTGGCCGACGCCCGAGCGCATCTGCTACTACCCCAGGGAGGCCGCCACACAGTTGGCCCGGGTCTTGCTCACCGTGCGGACGTTGTGGCCAGCGTGCTGCACCGGAGGCATGTGCGATGGCATTCACCTACACGAACAGCAAGGGGCAGACCTACTCCCTGCGGACGAAGAGCGTGACGCTGCGAAACGGCCGCCAGCAGCAGATCTTCTTCTTCGCCCGCCCGCCGGAAGCGGCAGGGAAGGAGGAGTCTGGCGAGCCCGTGGATCAGGTTCCGGCTGGGTTCCAGGTCGCCGAGAATCCGCGCACGGGTCTGCCCTTCCTGAAGAAGGCGAGCTAGCGGCGGTCCAGGCGCTCGGGTGCTGCCCGGCGAGCTAAGGTGGGCACGAGCCGAGGGACGGCGCATCACTCGGCAGGTGGGGCATGGTGTGCCGAGCCCACCTGATAGCGAAGATACAGCTCGCTGTCCTGAAGGTGCACTGAGCGCAGGATAAGCCGGGGCTGGCGCTCGGCGGGCAGGAGCGGCCCGGCGACCATTGTCGGTGCCTGCCCGCCGGCCAGGCGCGGGGCAACGGTCCAGAACAGCTCGTCGAGCAGTTCCGCGGCCAGCAAAGCCGCGTTGAGGGTCGGGCCGCCCTCCGCCAGGAGCCAGCGCACCCCGAGCTGTTGCCGGAGCCGGCGCAGACCGGCCGCCAGGTCGAACGCGCCCGTGCCGGCCACCACCACCTGGGCCAGCGGGCGCAGCCGTCGCAGTCGATCCTCCGGAGCTTCTGGCCCGGTCAGCACCACGCGCTGGAAGCGCGGGGAGTGGAAGAAGGACCGCTGCAACGGCAACTCGGCGCTCGCACTCACGACGATTGCGAGCGGCTGCGGCTGGAGCCCGCGCTGGACCCGCTCGACCTCGAACGCGGCCGGGACGCTGGGATCGACGCTCTCGGCGCGTAACGTGCCGGCCCCGATCATCACCGCATCGGCGTTGGCCCGGATGCACCGCATCAGCCGGTGGTCCGTGGCGCTGCCGATGGGCTGAGCTTGATGGTCCAGCGCCGCCGCGCCGTCGACAGTGGTCACCATATTGAGCGCGACGAACGGACGATCGGGCGGTGGCTCGGGCCAGCCGAGGTCGCGGTAGACCTGGTCGAGCGGGACCTCGGTTGACGGCAGGGGATACAAGCGCTGCATCGGCACCAGCGTGGCAGAGGAGAGAGCTGCCCCTGGCGATAGTATGCGCCAGCGAGGGCCGGGGAGGGCGCGCGATCCTGCGGGCATGGCGCCGCGGGCAGGCTCCCAGAGCTCGTTGACAGTGGGAGTGCCCGAGCGTTACCACACCAGAGAAGACTGTACCTCGTCGCCTCCGGCGACCGCCCTGCTGAACCGTCCGTGGCCTGGGCGGGGATGCGCCGTACCCGCACGGAGAAGGCCCTATGCCCGCGCTCGGCCCCACCAGTGGCCCCCTCTTCTGGATCACCATCGGCCTGGCGGTGGTCGTCTTCGTGGTGGCCGAGGCGCTGCTGATCGTCTCGGCGCTCCGCGCCCGGCTGCCGGCCGGTGGAGCGGCTGAGGAGAGCGCGGCGCCGCGGCCAAGCCGGGCGGCAGAGCTGGCCTGGACCTCGGTGCCGGCGCTGCTGCTGGCGCTGCTGGTGATCGCCAGCTTTCGCTCGCTGAGCCAGGGGCTGGCGGACGGGGCGCCGCTCGTCGTCCAGGCCCAGCCGGAGGGCGGACACTGGACGTTCCGCTACCCTTCCGGTGTGGTGACCACGGACGAGCTGCGGGTGCCAGCGGACGAGCCGATCACGGTGCAGGCGCGCGCGGGAGCAACGCCGGCCACACTGTCGGTGCCCGGGGCGATCGACACCACCGAGCTGGCGCCGGGGACGGTCCGAGAGCTGCGGGTGCAGGCGGGGCCCGGGCTGTATCCAGCCGGCTGCCCCCACCCCTGCGCGGAGCCCGTTGCCCCGATCCGGGTACGCGCCCTGCCCGCAAACGAGTTCTGGGTCTGGCTGGAGGCGCAGCCGCCCGGGGCGCGGTAGGCGGCGGACCGCCCGTCTGGCCTGCCGGCAGCTACAATTCCCCTAGGCGCCGCGCGTGGCGTCCCGGGAGCGTTTGTTGACCACCCTATCTGTCACCGATAGTCGCCCCGTCTCGCTCCGTGAGACTATCTCCGCCTACCTGAACCTCACCAAGCCCCGCATCATCGTCCTGCTGCTGCTGACCACGCTGGGCGCGATGCTGGCGGCTGAACCCGGCCTGCCGTCGCTCGGACTGGTGGTCGCCACGCTGCTGGGCGGGGCGCTGTCCGCGGCCGCGGCCAACACACTGAACTGCTACCTGGACCGCGACATCGACCGGCTGATGGAGCGCACGCGCGAGCGGCGGGCACTGCCCGCCGGCCGGCTGGTGCCAGCGCAGGCGCTGCGCTTCGGGCTGATGCTGGCGGCGCTGTCGTTCATCGAGCTGGCGCTGCTGGTGAACCTGCTGGCGGCCGTGCTGGCTCAGGCAGCGCTCTGGTTTTACGTCTTCGTCTACACCGGCTGGCTCAAGCGCTCGACCCCGAGCAACATCGTCATCGGCGGCGCGGCCGGGGCGGTGCCGCCGCTGGTCGGCTGGGCAGCGGTGACGGGGCGGATCGACCTGCCCGCGCTCTACCTGTTTGCGATCGTCTTCTTTTGGACGCCGCCGCACTTCTGGGCGCTGGCGCTGCTGCTCAAGCGCGAGTATGGCCAGGCGCGCGTCCCGATGCTGCCGGTGGTCCGCGGGGACGACGAGACGCGTCGGCAGATCCTCCTGTACACGCTGCTGCTGGTGGCGCTGACCGTCATCATGGTGCCGTTCCAGCTCGTCGGCGCGCTCTACCTGGCCGCGGCGCTGATCCTGGGCGGCCTGTTCCTCTACTACGCGGTGCGGCTCGTCCGCGAGGGGACGCAGCGAGCCGCGGCGCGGTTGTTTGGGTACTCGATTGTCTACCTGGCGCTACTCTTCACCGCGGTCGTCGTCGACCGCCAGCTCCTGCTCTCCTAGCGCCCGCCGTGTCTCGGGGTGGCTCCTCATACTGGCAGCGTGCCTGGTTGCGCTGGCCCTCGTGGTCGGCTGCCGGCGGGGTAGCGACCTGCCCGTGCTGGGTGCAGCGCCACCGTTCACGCTGACCGACCAGACCGGCCAGCCGTTTGGCTCGGCGGACGTGAAGGGGCGGGTGGTGATCGCGGACTTCATCTACACCCGCTGCACCGACGCCTGCCCCCTACTGAGCGCGACCATGCGTGACCTCCAGGAGCGGCTGAAGACGGAAGGACTGTTCGGCTCGCAGGTGGTGCTGCTGTCGTTCAGCGTCGATCCCCAGTACGACACCCCAGAGGTGCTGGCCCAGTACGGGCAGCGCTTCCACGCGGATCCGGCCGGCTGGCGCTTCCTGACCGGCGACGTGGACGTGGTACATCACCTGCTACAGGACGGGTTCAAGGTTGGCGCGGCCGAGCCGGCCGCTGGGCGTGGGAATGACCCCGGGCTGCTGCACACCAGCCGCTTCGTGTTGATCGACCGGTCCGGGCAGATCCGCGGCTATCCCGGCTTCGACGAGGTGTTCGACGAGGTGCAGGGAGAAACGCTGGCGCAGCAGGCGCGGGAGCTAGCGGCCGAGCGCTAGCGCCAGCGCCAGCCGCGGCTGCTCTGGAGGATGAGCCAGGCGGACAGCAGCCCCAAGGTCGGCCTGCTCCTGCTGGCGAGCGCGACAGTGCGAGCAGGCGTTGAGCGCATCGACTTGGACGGGCTGGTCGCGGTATAACCTACCACACCGGCCTGGGCGGGCCGGTTGAGGCGTAGCCGGGCAGGCTCAGCCCGCGCCTGCGGGCCGGGTCGCTGGCACCCTTGAGCAGGAGGGCGCCCGCGCCCTATCATGGCGGGCCATACGCGCGGTGCGCCGGCGCCATGGGGAGAGTGGTGGCCGGCGTACGAATTTGGCGCCGGAACGAAGAACGATGCAGCCCGAACGAGTACTTCTGACGCGGGAAGGACAGGCTCGGCTGGTGGCGGAGCTGGAGGAGCTCCGCACGACGAAACGGGCCGAGGTGGCTGAGCGCTTGCGAATCTCTCGCGAGGAGGGCCCGGGCGACGCCGGCGACAATACGCAGTACCTGGAGACGCAGCGGGATCTGGCGCTGCTGGAAGCGCGGATCGCGGCGATCGAGCGCACCCTGGCGCAGGCGCAGATTGTGGAGAGCGCTCCCCCGAGGAGCGGTGAGATCGGGCTCGGTTCTTGCGTAGTAGTGCGCGATGAGGAAGGGGAGGTCGCAACCTACAATCTTGTAGGGTCGGCGGAGGCCAACCCGCGGCGGGGGCTGATCTCGTATGAGTCTCCCGTCGGGCGCGCACTGTTGGGGCATCGCGCGGGTGACACCGTCTCCGTCGAAACGCCTGCCGGTATCCGACATCTCACCATCGTGTCGGTCAGCTAGTAGCTCCCGTCCGCGGCAAGGCAGCGGGAAAGCAGAAGCCGCTCGCGCGAGCGGCGTTGTTCCGTGGCTGGTGCCGGACGCGCGGGAGTGCGCGGGCGGCACGCACAGTCGAGGGGACAACGATGCTCGAAATGGGGATGGGGACAGACCTGCTCCAGCAGCAACGCCAGGAGATGAAGGTCTGGCCGCGGCTGATCCAGGCCAACGAAATCCTGCAGCTCTCTTCTCAGGACCTTGAACAGCTCATCCAAAAGGAGCTGGCTGAAAATCCCGCGCTCGAGCTGGTGGAGGCGCAGCACTGCGAAGTGTGCGGCACGGAACTGATGGGCAGCATCTGCCCCCAATGCCTCAGCCGGCAGAAGAGCACCGAGACCGGGACGGAGCCCTGGGAGGACCCGAGCCCGGGTGTGCGCGATCTCTCGCTCCCGGTAGAAGATGAGGAGCTAGATGTCTGGGGGCGCGTCGCCTCGGAAGCGACGCTGGCCGAGCGGCTGATCCTCCAGTTACGGGCGATCCTCCCCGCGAAGGACCACCCGATCGCCGAATACTTGGTCGGTGCCCTGGACGACGATGGCTACCTGCGGATGTCGCTGGACGACATTGCCGAGGCGCTCCAGGTCAGCCGCGCCGAGGTGCAGGCCGTGCTTGCCCAGCTCCAGTCGCTGGAGCCGATTGGGGTGGGGGCGCGCAACCTGCGAGAGTGTCTGCTCATCCAGCTCAACCACGTGGAGCAGGAGGAGGGGCGTACCAACGAGGTTGCCCGCCAGATCCTGGAGCTGGGGCTCCTGGACGACCTCGGCGCGCGCCGCTACAACCGCATCGCCGAGATGCTGAAGGTCAGCCCCGAGCGCGTCGAGGCGGCGGCTACGTTCATCGGGACCGAGCTGACCCCCTTTCCCGCGCGCCAGCAGTGGGACACTGATCCGGGGGCGCGCCCGGCCCGGACCGGGCGAGTGCTGCCGGACATCATCATCAGCCGTGAAGGAGACGCCTTCCGAGTCGAGGTGATCGAGTCGCACCGCTTCCGGCTCCAGGTGTCGCCGGTGTATCGCCAGATGATGAACGAGCTCGACCGCTCACCCCAGCAGTTCTCGGAAGACGACCGCCGCCACGTGAAAGACTATGTCAATCGGGCGAAGCTGTTCCTGGACAACATTCGGCAGCGGCGCGAGACGATGCGGAAGATCGCAGAGGTCGTCGTCGAGGAGCAGGACGAGTTTCTTCGCTACGGCATTCGCGCGCTCAAGCCGCTCACCCGCGCGAAGGTGGCGCAGCGCATTGGCGTCCACGAATCCACCGTCAGCCGGGCTACCAATGGGAAGTTCGCGATGCTGCCGGACGCGCGGGTGATGCCGATGGCCGATTTCTTCACCCCGAACCTGGCGCCAAAGGACGTGCTGCGCGAGATCCTGCGCACCGCGCCGCGGCTCACCGACGCCGAGATCGCGGAGCAGCTTGCCCGGGAGCACGGCATCCGCATCGCTCGGCGCACCGTGGCCAAGTACCGCAAACAGCTTGGGATCCTGCCGTCGACCCTCCGCTAGACCGCCGCCCGAGCTGGAGAAACTCGAAACGCGCTGCCCCGCAGCCGGTATCATCCGGGCGAGCGCGGGCAGGGAGGTTCGCGGGTGCCGCTGCTGGTCATCCCTATTAATCTCGATCCGACAATCGTGACGCTCGGGCCGCTAGCGTTCACCTGGCATGGCTTCTTCACCGCGGTAGGCCTGGCCGCGGGCGTCTGGCTGGCGGTGCGGCTCGGCATGGGCTATGGCATGAGTGAGGACGACGTGATGTCGGTGGCGCTATGGGGTGTGATCGGCGGCGTGGTGGGAGCCCGGCTCTGGCACGTCGTGGACACCTGGCAGCTCTACGCCCAGGACCCACTCGCGATCTTCCGTATCAACGAGGGTGGGCTGGCGATCTACGGCACCGCCGTGGGCGGGCCGCTGGCCGGGGCGATCTACGCCTGGCGCAAAGGGCTGTCGCTCGGGAAGCTGGCGGACTCCGCCGCGGCGCCGCTGCTGCTCGGCTTCGCCATCGGTCGCGTGGGCGACATCATCAACGGCGAGCACCATAGCTTGCCCACTGACCTGCCCTGGGCCTTTATCTACACCAACCCGAACACGCTCGGGCAGAAGGGGATACCAGTGCACCCGGCGGTCGCCTACGAGATGCTGTGGGACCTGGTGGTATTCGGGGTGCTGATCTGGCTGCGCGGCCGGGTGCCGCGGCACGGGATGATCTTCTGGACCGGCGGGCTGCTGTACTCGATCGGGGTGTTTTTCATCCGCTTCTTCCGTGAGGACGCGGTGCTGTGGGCGGCCGGGCTGACCGAGGCGCAGCTCTCGGCGCTCGTCGGCGGCGTGATCTCGCTCTGGGCGCTGCTGTACCTCGCCTCGCGGGCGCGGAAAGCCGGGACTACGGCCCCCAGCCCGCGCGAGAGCAGCGCCCGGACCGGTTAGCTCAGGGGTACTGGCGCAGCACCTTCTGGACTCGTTCGCGGAGGGCGTCGGGAGCTCGCTCCTCGCCGCAGCAGCGCTTCACCAGCCGCTTGACGCTCGCCTCGAACTTGAACATGTTCACGCAGGGCGGGCAAGCTTCCAGGTGGCGCTGCACTTCGGCGACCTCGGCCTCGCTTAGCTCGCGGTCCAGAAAGGTGTAGAGGCGCTCGATGGTTTCGCGGCAGTTCATCCGGCCGGCACCCCCTTGGCAATGCCCGCCTCGCGCGCCTGCTCTCGGAGCGCTCGCTGCAGTAGCCGGCGACCCCGGAACAGGCGGGACATCACTGTCCCCTTTTTCACTCCCATCGCCTCTGCCATCTCGTTGTAGCTCAACCCTTCGACGTCGGCCAGCAGCACCGCCAGCCGGTACGGGGCGGGGAGCTGCTCGATCGCCCGCCGCACGTCCTCGGCGGCCAGCCGGTCGAGCACCTCGGCCTCCACGTTGTCGTCGGACGCCACGCTCTGCGCCAGGGTGCGGTCCGTCTTCGCGTCTTCCGACTGGTCCAGCGAGGCGACGCGGGGCTGGCTGCTGTTCTTACGGTAGCGGTTGATGTAGGCGTTGGTGAGGATGCGAAACAGCCAGGCGCGGATGTTGGTGCCCGGGGTGTACTGATTGAAAAAGCGGAAGGCGCGCAGATAGGTCTCCTGCACCAGGTCTTCGGCGTCCTGCGGATTGCGGGTCATCCGGAGCGCGGTGCGATAGAGCGCATCAAGGTGCTCCATCGCCTCGCGCTCGAACTGCTCACGGGTGTGTTCGAGGGTCTCGGCCATACGACTGGCCGGGACTATAGCAGCCGCCGGGGAGCACCCGCGAACAACCAGCTCCGTGTCCGCCGTCTGATGCAACGTGCGCGCGCGGCGCGCTATTCCGGTCAACTCCGGGGATTTAATGCACGCGTTTGGCGTAGCCCTGCCAGTAGCGCTCGCGCAAGGCGGCCTTGGCGATCTTGCCGGTGCCTGTCTTTGGCAGCTCGGGGAGAAACTCCACCGCTCGGGGCGCCTTGAAGTGGGCGATCCGCTCGCGGCAGAACGCGATCAGCTCCTCCGCGGTCGCCGACGCCCCGGGCTTGAGGACCACCAGGGCCCGGGGCACCTCGCCCCAGTAGTCGTCGGGCGCCGCGATCACCGCGGCCTCCAGCACCGCCGGGTGGCGATACAGGGTGTTCTCGATCTCCACCGAGGAGATGTTCTCGCCACCGGAAATAATGATGTCCTTCTTACGATCGACAATCAGCAGATAGCCGTGCTCGTCCACCACCGCCATGTCGCCGGTGAAGAACCAGCCGTCGCGGATCACCGCGGCCGTCTCCTCGGGCCGCCGCCAGTAGCCCGGCATCACCACGTCGCCGCGGGCGACGATCTCGCCGACCTCCTGGCCGTTCGGCTGCACCTCCTGGCCCAGCGGGTTCACCACCCGCACCTCGACGCCGGGGATCGGCAGCCCGGTCTTCGCCTTGAAGACTGCCTGCTCCTCCAGTGGGAAGCGGCGCAGCTCGGGCTTCAGGTGGGCGATGGTGAGGATCGGGGAGGTCTCGGTGAGGCCGTAGCCGGCGAAGCAGTCGCAGCCGAATGTCTCCATCGCCGCGGTGACGAAGCTGGGCGGCATCGGCGCCCCACCGACCACCACCTGCCGCAGGCTCGATAGGTCATACTGAGCGCGCTCGGGTGCGTTGAGCAGCGCGTTGAGCATGGTGGGCACCAGGCCGCAGCTCGTTACCCGCTCCTGCTGGACCAGCGTGAAGAAGCTGGCCGGAGTGAACTGGCGGAGGATGACATGGCGGGCGCCGACGGCGGTGACGGCGTGGGGCGCTCCCCAGCCGTTGACGTGGAACAGGGGAATGGTGTGGAGCTGCACGTCGCGATCGGTCAGGCCCAGCGCAACCACCATGTTCATTCCATTCGCGTACAGGTTGCGGTGGGTCAGCATCACGCCCTTCGGCTGTCCGGTCGTTCCGCTGGTGTAAAACAGCTCCGCCACGTCAATTTCGTCGATCTCTGCCCGCGCGGGTGGATCGGCCGGCGCGGCCGCCAGCAATACTTCGTAGCTCGGCCAGGCGGGCGAGGCGTCGCCCGCGCCGTTGCTCAGCAGGATGAAGCGCCGCAGCGAGGCCAGGTGCGGCTCAATGGTGCGGGCGACGGGCAGCAGCGGCGGATCGACGCACAGCAGCCTGGCCTCGGCGTCGTTCAGGATGAAGGCCAGTTCGCTCGGGCTGAGGCGGACGTTGAGCGGCAGCAGGATAGCGCCAATCTGAACCACCCCGAAGTACGCTTCGAGCAGGCGGTGGCAGTTGAGGCTGAGGAACGCTACCCGGTCGCCTGGCTGGACGCCGAGGGAGCGGAGGGCGTGCGAGAGGCGGTTCACCCGGGCGCCGAATTCGGCGTAGGTCCAGCGCTCGGCGCCGCAGACCACGCCCACCGTGTCCGGGTAGACGCGTGTCGCGCGGTCGAGAAATCGGAGTGGGGTTTGTGGTACCTGCATCTCGCGCCTCCGCGGCCCGCTCGGGGCACTCAGCCGTACCCTGAGCATGGCCCGGGGGCGCCAGCCTGTCAATCCCCGGCCCCGCGAGCGCAGCGATGAGCGAGCCGATCCGGGTGCTGATGGTCAGCGGGGAGTACCCGCCCCAGTTCGGCGGGGTGGGCGACTATACCGCGCGACTGTGCGCGGCGCTGCGGCCGGAGGCGGTACGAGTGGCGCTGCTGACAGGCGGCGCCACCAGGGTGCTGGAGCACTGCGCGAAGGTCGGCAATCCCATCTGGGTGGCGCGCGGGGTTCCACGCTGGGGCGTGGGCACCTACCGGGCGGTGCTGGGCGCCGCGCAGCGGCTGGGGGCGGACGTCGTCCACGTGCAGTACCAGGCTGGTGCCTACCAGCTTCAGGCGGCGGCCAACCTGCTCCCGCTCTGGATGCGGCTCCGTGCGCCGTGGCTGCGGGCGGCGGTGACGTTCCACGATCTCCGCCCGCCGTATCTGTTCCCGAAGGCGGGGCCGCTGCGGCCGGCCATGGTCCGGCTGATGGCGGACATGGCGCACGGCGTCGTCTGCACCGAGCCGGCCGATCTGGCGGCGCTGGGAACGCGGCCCGGTCGGCGCTGGATTCCCCTGGCGAGCAATATCGACTGCGCCCCACCGCCGGACTTCGAGCCGCAGGCCTGGCGTCGCGCACGGGGCTTGCCCGTCGACGCCCCGCTGGTCGGCTTCTTCGGCTTTCTCAACGCCAGCAAAGGCGTCGAGACGCTGCTGCGGGCGCTGGCGCAGCTTCCCGAAGCCCGGCTGGCGCTGCTGGGGGCGGAAGCCGGCCCGAGCGACGCGACCGACCGGCGCGAGGCCCAGCGCCTGCGGGCGCTGGCGGCGTCGCTCGGGTTGGAGGGCCGGGTGTGGCGGAGCGGGTCGCTCCCAGCGGCAGAACTGTCGGCGGCACTGCTCGCCTGCGACGTCATTGCGTTGCCGTTCGTTGATGGCGCGTCGGGGCGGCGGGGGAGCTTGCTCGCGGCGCTCACGCATGGGCGAGCGGTGGTGACCACGCACGGGCCGCAGGCGGGGGTGGTGACCGAGGGCCAGGACGCGCTGCTGGTGCCGCCCGGCGACAGCACCGCACTCGCGGACGCGCTGCGGAACGTGCTCCAGAGCTCGGAACTGCGAGCGCGGCTGGAGCAGGGGGCGCGGCGGCTGGCCGCGCGATTCACCTGGCCGGCAATCGCCCGGGCGCACGAGGAATGGTACGCCGAGCTGGCGCGCGCCCCGCGGCGCTGACCACTGGCCGCCCACCCCCCGAGTGCATTTGTGACGCCGGACCACGCCCCGGGGCTTGACGAACACAACATCTTGTGTAAGACTAGTGTTCGGATACAAGATGTTGTGTCCTGCCCCGTTCTGTCGGGATACTCTGTGTTTGGAGACGGCAGATGGCCCGCGACTTGCTCGCCGCCGACGCGCGTGCGAATGGCCCTGGCGACCTCTTCCGGCAGCCGGCGGATCTCCCTGATCCCGTCCTCTCGCGCAACGGGCAGACGGTGCTGGAGAAGCGCTACCTGCGCCGGGATGGCAAGCGGGTGCTGGAGACCCCGGGCGGCGCGTTCTGGCGGGTCGCCACGGAGATCGCCCGCGGCAGCGCCAGGTACGTCGGGGCGGCGCAGGTAGAAAGCCTGGCGCGCCAGTATTACCTGATGATGGCGAAGCTGGAGTTCCTGCCGAACTCGCCGACGCTGATGAATGCTGGCAAGGGCAATGGGCTGCAGTACTCCGCCTGCTACGTGCTGCCTGTGGGCGACTCGATGGCAGAGATCTTCGAGACCAACAAGCGGGCGGCGCTGATTCACCAGTCAGGCGGAGGAACCGGGTTCGCCTTCTCGCGGCTGCGCCCGGCCGGTGACGTGGTGGGCTCCACTGGCGGAGTAGCCAGCGGCCCGGTTTCCTTCCTGGAGGTGTACAACGCCTCCACTGAGAGCGTGAAGCAGGGTGGCACCCGGCGCGGCGCGAACATGGGCATCCTGCGCGTCGACCACCCAGACATCCTGAAGTTCATCGACGCGAAGCGCGAGCTGAACGAGCGGAACCGGGCGGCGTTCGAATCGGTAGCCGCCTACCTGAGCCCGGAGCAGCAGCGGACGTTGAAGCGCGCTCTGCTGGAAGGGCAGATCGCCAACTTCAATATCTCGGTCGCCGTCACCGATCGCTTCATGGAAGCGCTGTACCGTGACGCCGAGTACGAGCTGATCAACCCGCGCACCGGCGAGGTGACGGGCAAGCTCGCCGCCAGGGCCGTCTTCCAGAAGATGGTGGAGAACGCCTGGGAGACGGGCGACCCCGGCGTGGTCTTCATCGACCGCATCAACGCCGGGCCGGCCAACCCCGTCCCGAGCATGGGGCCGATTGAGGCGACAAACCCGTGCGGCGAGCAGCCGCTGTATCCGAACGAGGCGTGTAATCTCGGGTCGATCAACCTCGTCAAATTCGTGCGCCCGGAGGCTGGGGTTGGCAGCGGGCACGCGGGCGTGGCGGCACACGGAAACGGGGCGGTCAACGGCGCTGCCCGTGGCCACACCCCGGGGCAGGCACGCAGCGGTATCCCCACCGCCTGGCGTGACCGAATCGACTGGGAGCGGCTGGGCGAGACGGTCCGGCTGGCGATTCGGTTCCTGGACGACGTCATCGAGGTCAACCCCTATCCCGACGAGCTGATCGACCGGGCGGTAAAGGCGAATCGGCGCGTGGGTCTGGGGGTGATGGGCTGGGCCGACGTGCTGACGCGGCTGGAGGTGGCGTACGACAGCCCGGAGGCGCTCGAGCTGGCCGAGACGCTGATGAAATTCATCCAGGACACCGCAGAGGACGAGTCGGTGCGGCTGGCGGAGGAGCGCGGGCCGTTCCCGAACTGGCCCAAGAGCATCTACCGCGATGGGCCGCCGCGCCGCAACGCTACCGTGACGACCATCGCCCCGACCGGGACGATCAGCATCATCGCCGGCTGCTCCAGTGGGATCGAGCCGATCTTCGCGCTCGCGTTCGACCGCAGGGGCTCGCTGGATGGACAGCTCTCGGTAGAGGTGAACGAATACTTCGTCGAGATCGCCAAGAAGCACGGCTTCTGGAGCGACACGTTGGCGCAGCAGCTCGCGCGCCATGGGACGGCGCGCGGAGTGGACGATGTGCCGCTGCACTGGCAGCGGGTCTTCGCCACCGCGCACGACATCGCCCCCGAGTGGCACGTGCGGATGCAGGCCGCCTGGCAGAAGCACACCGAGAACGCGGTCTCCAAAACCATCAACCTGCCCCACGACGCCAGCGTGGAGGACGTGGCCAAGGCGTACCGGCTGGCCTACGAGCTGGGCTGCAACGGGATCACCGTGTACCGCGACGGCTCCAAGGAGGGTGTGCTCCACGTGGGCACGGGCGGTGGGAGCCAGGTGGCCCCCGCGGCCACTGCCGCGCCAGCCAGCGAACCGGTGAGCGTGCTCAGCCTCCGGCCCCGACCACGGGCGCTGCGGGGGGTGACGTTCCGCCAGGAGACCCCGCTGGGTACCGCGTACATCACCATCAACGAAGACGAGTACGGGCAGCCGTACGAGGTGTTCGTCAACCAGGGCAAGGCCGGCTCCGACGTCGCCGCGCTCGCGGAGGCGATCGGCAAGCTGACCAGCATCGTCCTGCGGACGCCGTCGCCGATGCCACCGCGGGAGCGGCTCAGCCACGTCGCCCGCAAGCTGCGCGGGATCGGCGGCTCCAGCAGCATCGGCTTCGGGGCGCAGCGAGCGCGGAGCCTGCCCGACGCCGTGGCGAAGGTGCTGGAGGACTACCTGGGGAGCACCGAGGGCGCGGCAGGGGCAGCGCTGCCCGCGCCACAGGAGCAGCTCGCACTGCCGCTCGCGCAGGCAACCACTGGGGAGTTCTGCCCGGATTGCGGCAACGCCCTGGTATTCGAAGAGGGCTGCAGCAAGTGCCTGGACGCGAGCTGTGGGTACAGCCGCTGCTAGCGGAGCCAGGAAGCGCCCATCGTCCTGGCCCTGAAGCGGATCCGCTTCAGGGCCAGGACCTTGCCGAGAGCAGGGCAGTTGCCGTAGTATCTTGGAGCGCCACGCGGAGGCGAAGGCTTTTTGCGCAGCGCGGGCGGATTTGACAGCACACACCCAACTTGCGTATAGTAAGGGGTGCGTGGCACAGGGCTCGCAAGAGCCCGTGCTGGTGTGGTCCGATTCTATCGGCTAACAAGCGAACGCGGAGACAGAGCTCGGGACGCAGCAGGACACGTAGCCAGGTGGCAGTGAGCCCCAAGCGCCCGAGAACGCTTGGGGATTTTTCTCGCTCCGGGCATGTGGCCGCGGCGATGGACGGACCGGGAGCCCTGCCAGGCTCTAGCGGGGGTATGGCGGGGGGCTTAACAATCGAAGAGTGGTGGGGAGCGCGACGCGCAGTAGCAGGTTTATGTGTGCAGCATCCGAGAGGGGTGCTGTGGAGATGGAGAGTTTGATCCTGGCTCAGGACAAACGCTGGCGGCGTGCCTAAAACATGCAAGTCGGACGGGCGCTCTTTGGGGCGTACCGTGGCGGACGGCTGAGTAACACGTGGGTGACCTACCGTTCAGTGGGGGATATTGGGTCGAAAGGCCTGGCAATCCCGCATGGGCTGCCTGGGGCGGCCTGGGCAGCAAAGCTCGCAGAGCGCTGGACGAGGGGCCCGCGGCCGATTAGCTAGTTGGTGGGGTAAGGGCCTACCAAGGCGACGATCGGTAGCTGGTCTGAGAGGATGAGCAGCCAGACTGGGACTGAGAACGGCCCAGACTCCTACGGGAGGCAGCAGTTAGGAATTTTGGGCAATGGGCGCAAGCCTGACCCAGCCACGCCGCGTGGGGGAGGACGCCCTTCGGGGTGTAAACCCCTGTGCTCGGGGACGATCGTGACGGTACCCGGGGACAAGTCCCGGCTAACTACGTGCCAGCAGCCGCGGTAATACGTAGGGGGCGAGCGTTGTCCGGATTTACTGGGCGTAAAGGGCGCGTAGGCGGTCTGGGGCGTCGCCCGTGACAGCTCTCGGCTCAACTGGGAGGGGGCGGGCGAAACGGCCAGACTAGAGGGCAGCAGGGGAAAGCGGAATTCCCGGTGTAGTGGTGGAATGCGTAGAGATCGGGAGGAACACCTGTGGCGAAGGCGGCTTTCTGGGCTGGCCCTGACGCTGAGGCGCGAAAGCGTGGGGAGCGATCCGGATTAGATACCCGGGTAGTCCACGCCCTAAACGGTGCGGACTAGGTGTCGGGGGTATCGACCCCTCCGGTGCCGGAGCTAACGCATTAAGTCCGCCGCCTGGGGACTACGGCCGCAAGGCTAAAACTCAAAGGAATTGACGGGGGCCCGCACAAGCAGCGGAGCGTGTGGTTTAATTCGATGCAACGCGCAGAACCTTACCCAGGCTTGACATGGCGGTGGTACTGACCCGAAAGGGGAGGGACCCGCAAGGGAGCCGCCACAGGTGCTGCATGGCTGTCGTCAGCTCGTGCCGTGAGGTGTTGGGTTAAGTCCCGCAACGAGCGCAACCCTCGCTGCCAGTTAGGGAGTCTGGCGGGACCGCCGGGTTGAACCCGGAGGAAGGTGGGGATGACGTCAAGTCAGCACGGCCCTGACGTCTGGGGCGACACACACGCTACAATGGCCGCGACAAAGGGATGCCAAGGGGTAACCCGGAGCCAATCCCAGCAAAGGCGGTCTCAGTGGGGATCGGGGGCTGCAACTCGCCCCCGTGAACGCGGAGTTGCTAGTAACCGCCGGTCAGCACACGGCGGTGAATACGTTCCCGGGCCTTGTACACACCGCCCGTCACGTCATGAAAGTCGGACACGCCTGAAGCCGGTGGCCTAACCGCGAGGGGGGAGCCGTCGAGGGCGGGGCCGGCGATTGGGACGAAGTCGTAACAAGGTAGCCGTACCGGAAGGTGCGGCTGGATCACCTCCTTTCTAGGGAGGGGCAGCGGAGCTGCCCAGCCCAGGTCGAGCCTGCGGGCTGGTCCCGCGGGCGCGCGGCCGCGCCCCACCACTCTTCGGCGGTTGGCCCAGGGCCAGTAGCTCAGCTGGCCAGAGCGCAGTCCTGATAAGACTGAGGTCCCTGGTTCGAGTCCAGGCTGGCCCACCC